>Ga0209952_1000107_pt1 | contig 348353 bp, 309 predicted proteins | sample ThiBiot_750_biof_2_FD_183951 | JGI IMG/M metagenome (GOLD analysis project Ga0209952, IMG submission 183951) | Wastewater bioreactor microbial communities from Cape Town, South Africa - Thiocy_cont_750_biof (SPAdes) | ecosystem: Engineered > Bioreactor > Thiocyanate-remediating >... | reverse complement strand
TGAGATGCCTCGCCCTCCTGACCCCATCATGCGGCGGCCACGCGCCGACCGCGAAGAGAAGCGAGTGACCTACGGGAATGGCTTGAGGCGAGAGGAACAGCTTGACCCCGGCAACCCCAATCAGAGAGGGTTCTTAGCGCAGTGCCGAATCCAGTCGCGGGCGGAAAGTGGGCACGTAGGCGGTTGGTGTCTGCCAGCCAGCTTCGAGCGAGGCCTCCGTGTGTTACAATCCCGCCGCCAGAACTCCAAGGCGGCGCGGGCGTGGGCGCGGACGAGCGCGCCGAACAGGGTTTCGTTGGGCAACGAGTTGGGCTGGCGGCCAGTCGCGATCGGCCTCAGCCCCGCCACCTGCCGCAACCGGCCGGGCCTGAGGCAGGGGGCACTGTCCCCCATGCCGCTGGAAATCCATCCGGTGCTCGACCCCACGCTGGCCGGGCATCCCGCCGCTGATTGACGTGCATCAAGGCGGTCGAGGTGGCCTGGGCTGACAAGAGCCTCTCAACCAGCCGTCCGCCAACATAGGAGCGCCCCATGGAACGCCGCGATATTGTCCTCTGCAATCCGGTTCGCACGGCCATCGGCACCTTCGGCGGCAGCCTCAAGGCCATGCCCGCGCCGGCGCTGGGAGCCGCCGCCATCAAGGCGGTGTTGGCGCGGTCGGGACTGGCGGAGGCGGGCATCGGCACCGTGGTGATGGGCAACGTGATCCAGGCCGGGGTGAAGATGAACCCGGCACGTCAGGCGGCGATCCTTGGCGGACTCCCGGTGGAGGTGCCGGCGATGACGGTGAACCGGGTGTGTGGCTCCGGTGCCCAGGCCATCGTCTCGGCCGCGCAGGAGGTGATGCTCGGCCTGATCGACAGCGCCATCGCCGGCGGGATGGAGAACATGGACCTCGCCCCGTTCATGGCGCCGGGGGCCCGTTGGGGCTATCGCCTCGGCGAAGGCCGGCTGTTGGATGCGGTGCTGGAGGACGGGTTGAACGACGCCTTCTCGGGCAAGCATTCCGGCTGGCACACCGAGGATTTGGTGACGCGGATGCAGATCTCCCGCACCGAGCAGGATCGCTGGGCCGAGCGGTCGCAGCAGCGTTTCGCCGTGGCGCAGGCTGCCGGGCGCTTCAAGGACGAGATCGCGCCGGTCGAAGTTGCCGGCCGCAAGGGGCCGGCGATATTCGACACCGATGAGCATAACCGGCCAGACACCACGATGGAGTCGCTCGCCCGCCTGAAGCCGGCGTTTCGCCCGAACGGCACCATCACTGCAGGCAACGCCCCCGGCCTGAACAGCGCCGCCGCCGCCATGGTGGTGGCCGAGCGCGGCTGGGCCGAGCGGCACGGCCTGGGGCCAATGGCCCGGGTGGTGAGCTACGGCATCGCCGCGGTAGAGCCCGGCATGTTCGGGCTAGGTCCGGTTCCCGCCGTGCAGCAGGCATTGGCGCGGGCAGGCTGGGCGACCGGCGACATTGAGCGCGCCGAAATCAACGAGGCGTTCGCCGCCATCGCCGTCGCGGTTACCCGCGAACTTGGCTTGCCGGAGGAGATCGTCAATGTCGAGGGCGGCGCCATCGCCCACGGCCACCCGATCGGCGCTACCGGCGCCATCCTGATCACGCGCCTGCTGTATTCGATGCGGCGCGACAGCCTGACGCGCGGTGTGGTCACGCTGTGCATCGGCGGTGGACAAGGTATTGCGCTTTGCCTTGAACGGGTCGCCTAAACGCGCCACACCCGGTGCCACTCACTTCCGAAAGCCACGAACCATGACCATGCTAGGCAAGCCTTGGATACGCTGGGTGGTCGTCCTGGTCCTGGCGGCTGGGGCTTATCTCGGCTGGCAGGCCCTGCGCGGCGATACCGCATCGTCTACCATCGCCAGCGGCAATGGCCGAATTGAGGCTGCGGAGATCGACATCGCGACCCGCAATCCCGGGCGGATCACGGAGATTCTCGCCAAGGAGGGTGATTTCGTCACCGCCGGGCAGGTCGTCGCGCGGATGGACACCTCGCAGCTACAAGCACAGCGCGCCGGGGCGGAGGCGCAGCTGCAGCAAGCCGTCATCGGGGTCGCCACCGCGAACAGCGTGGTGACGCAGCGCGAGGCGGAGCGGACGGCGGCGATCGCGGTGGTGGCGCAGCGTGAGGCAGAGCGCGACGCGGCCGACCACCGGCTCGACCGCTCTGAACAGCTCGCCCGCAACGACACGGTGTCCCGCCAGGTGCTCGACGACGACCGGGCGCGCCGGCAGGGCGCGGTGGCGGCGGTGGCTGCGGCCAAGGCCCAGCTGGCGGCCACCGAGGCGGCGATCAACACCGCCCAGTCGCAAGTGGTTGCCGCCAAGGCCGCCATCACCGCCGCACAGGCGGTGGTGCAGCGGATCGACGCCGACATCGAGGACTGCGCCTTGAAGGCGCCACGGGACGGCCGCGTCCAGTATCGGGTGGCCGAACCCGGCGAGGTGCTGGGGGCCGGCGGGCGCCTGCTGAACATCGTCGATCTGGGCGACGTCTACATGACGTTTTTCCTGCCAACCGAGCAGGCCGGCCGGGTCGCCCTGGCCGCCGAGGCGCGCATCGTGCTGGATGCGGCGCCGCAGATCGCCATCCCGGCCACGATCTCGTTTGTCGCCGATGTGGCCCAGTTCACGCCCAAGACGGTCGAAACCGCCTCGGAGCGGGGCAAGCTGATGTTTCGTGTGAAAGCGCGCATCTCGCCCTCGCTGCTGCGTAAGCATATCCGCCAGGTGAAGACCGGCCTGCCCGGCGTCGCCTATGTGAAACTCGATCCCGGCGCCGCCTGGCCGCCCAGCTTGCCGCCCGTGCTGACGCAATGACATCGGGGCTGCCTTGCGTCGCACGCCTCGCAGGGGTCGGCCTCGCCTATGGTGCCACCCGCGCACTGGACGGCATCGATCTCGCGATTCCGGCGGGCGGCATCATCGGCTTCATCGGCCCGGACGGAGTCGGCAAGTCCAGTTTGCTGTCGCTGATCGCCGGCGCCACGCGCATCCGCCAAGGGCAGGTGCAGGTACTCGGCGGCGACATGTCCGATCGCCGGCATCGCGGCGCCACCTGCCAGCGCATCGCCTTCATGCCGCAGGGCCTCGGCCGGAACCTGTATCCTACCCTATCGGTGTTCGAGAACGTCGATTTCTTCGGTCGCCTGTTCGGTCATGCGCAGGTGGCGCGCGAGCAGCGGATCGCCACGCTGCTGGAGAGCACCGGGCTCGCCCCGTTCGCCGACCGTCCCGCGGGCAGGCTCTCCGGCGGCATGAAGCAGAAGCTCGGCCTGTGCTGCGCGCTCATTCACGACCCCGACCTGCTGATCCTGGACGAACCGACCACCGGCGTGGACCCGCTCTCGCGCCGCCAGTTCTGGGACCTGATCGCGACGATCCGTGCCGGCCGCGCGGGCATGACCGTGCTGGTCGCCACCGCCTATATGGAGGAAGCCGCGCGGTTCGACCGGCTGGTGGCGATGGATGCCGGCCGCATCCTGGCGACCGGCACACCGCAGGAACTATTGGCGCAGACAGGCGCCGAGACCCTCGACAGCGCCTTCATCGCGCTGCTGCCGGCGGCGAAGCGGGCAGGGTATGTCCCGGTCGAGGTGCCGCCGCGCGCGGCCAACGGCGAATCCGACATCACCATCGAGGCGGACGGCCTGACCATGCGGTTCGGTGACTTCGTGGCCGCCGACCGGGTCAGCTTCCGCATCGGCCGCGGCGAGATCTTCGGCTTCCTCGGCTCGAACGGCTGCGGCAAGACCACCACGATGAAAATGCTGACCGGCCTGCTGCCGGCGAGCGAAGGCCGCGCCCGGCTGTTCGGGCATGAGGTGGATCCCCACGACATCGAGATCCGCCGGCGGGTCGGCTACATGTCGCAGGCGTTCTCGCTCTACACCGAACTCACCGTGCGGCAGAACCTGGAACTGCACGCGCGGCTGTTCCGGCTGGCTCCAACCGCCATGCCTGCCCGCATTGCCGAGGTGGCCCGGCGCTTCGACATCGCCGGCGTGATGGACTCGCTCCCGGATACACTGCCGCTCGGCGTCCGCCAGCGCCTGTCCCTGGCTGTGGCGATGATCCATGGGCCGGACATACTGATCCTGGACGAGCCCACCTCCGGCGTGGACCCGGTGGCGCGCGACCAATTGTGGCGGATCCTCGTCGAATTGTCGCGCCAGGATGGTGTGACGATCTTCATCTCGACGCACTTCATGAACGAGGCCGCGTGCTGCGACCGCATCTCGCTCATGCATGCCGGCCAGGTGCTGGTGACCGGCACGCCGGCCGAAGTCATCGCCGGCGCCGGTAGCGCGACGCTGGAGGATGCCTTCATCCACCACCTGGAAGCCGCGATCGGCGATGCTCCGGCCGCAACGCAGGCCCGCCGGGTATTGCCCGTGGCGACCACGCCCGCCGTGCGGCAGCAACCCAGAGGGTTCGACCCGCGACGCCTGTTCAGCTACGCGCGCCGCGAAACCCTCGAACTGCGGCGCGACCCGATCCGGCTGACGCTCGCGGTGCTCGGCAGCCTGATCCTGATGCTCGTGATGGGCGCCGGCATCACGCTGGACGTCGAGAACCTCAGCTTCGCCGTGCTCGACCGCGACCGCACGACCACCAGCACCGAGTATGTGCTGGGCATCGCTGGCTCCCGTTATTTCACCGAACGCCCGCCGCTCCGGGACTACCAGGACCTCGACCGCCGGATGCGCGCCGGCGAGATCAGCCTCGCCATTGAGATACCTCCCGGCTTTGGCCGCGACGTTGCACGCGGCCACGCCGTGCAGATCGGCGCCTGGGTGGACGGCGCCATGCCGCAGCGCGCCGAGACGGTGCGAGGCTACGTGCAGGGCGTGCACGCGCATTGGCTGGCCGAACGCGCCCGCGAAGCCCTCGGCGCCGCCGCGATCGCGGCCAACTTCACCATCGAAACCCGCTTCCGCTACAACCCCGACGTTCGCAGCATCGTCGCCATGGTTCCGGCGGTCATCGCGCTGCTGCTGATGCTGATCCCGGCGGTGCTGGCCGCGATCAGTGTGGTGCGCGAGAAGGAACTGGGCTCCATCGTCAATCTCTACGTCACCCCGGTCACGCAGTTGGAGTTCCTGCTGGGCAAGCAACTCCCCTATATCGCGCTCGGCATGCTGAACTGCCTGCTGCTGACGGTCTGCGGGGTGTTCGGCTTCGGCGTGCCGTTCACTGGCAGCCTGGTCGCCTTCCTCGTCGCCGCCCTGCTCTACGTGACGGCCGCGACCGCGCTCGGCCTGCTGATATCCACCTTCATGCGCAGCCAGATCGCGGCCCTGTTCGGCACCGCGGTGATCACCCTGCTGCCGGCGGTAAGCTTCTCCGGCATGACCGACCCGGTAAGCTCGCTGGTCGGCATCGGCGCGGTGATCGGGCGCGCCTACCCCACCACCTATTTCCTGACCGTGGCGCGCGGCGCCTTCTCCAAGGGCCTGCACTTCGCCGACCTCTCCGCCACCCTGGTGCCTCTGCTGATCGCCGGCCCCCTCCTGGTCGGGCTGAGCGCAATCCTGCTGAAGAAACAGGCCAACTGAAATGCGTCCGGCGAACATCCTCTTTCTCGCCGGCAAGGAACTGCGCGGCCTGCTGCGCGACCGCATGCTGCTGGTGCTGATTGTCTATTCGTTCACCATCGCGGTCTACACCGCCGCGACGGCCATGCCGGAGACCCTGCACCGCGCGCCGATCGCCATCATCGACGAAGACCGCTCCCCGCTGTCGCAGCAGATCGTCGGTGCCTTCTACCCCCCGCATTTCACCTTCCCCCAGCTGATCACCCCGGGTGAGATGGACCGGCGGATGGATGCCGGCCTCGACACGTTTGCGCTCGACATCCCGCCAGGCTTTGAGCGCGACCTGCTAGCCGGCCGCTCGCCCGCCATCCAGCTCAACGTCGACGCCACCCGCATGACGCAGGCGTTCAGCGGCAGCGGCTACGTCCAGAGCATCGTGTCCGACGAGGTGAACGCGTTCGCCGCGCGCCGCCCGGTCACCGCGGTGCCACAGGTCGACTTGGCGCTGCGCATGCGCTTCAACCCCGAGCTGAACAAGAGCTGGTTCGGCGCGATCAACGAGTTGATCGACAACGTCACGATGCTCGCCATCATCCTCACCGGCGCCGCGCTCATCCGCGAGCGCGAGCACGGCACCATCGAGCATCTGCTGGTGATGCCGGTCACGCCGCTGGAGATCATGACCAGCAAGGTCGCGGCGATGGGCCTGGTCGTCCTGGCGGCGACGGCGCTGTCGCTGCTGCTGATGGTGCAGGGCGCCCTTGGCGTGCCGATCGCCGGCTCGATCTGGCTGTTCCTGCTCGGCGCCGTGCTACACCTGTTCGCGACCACCTCGCTGGGAATCTCGCTGGCCTGCGTCGCCGGCAGCATGCCCCAGTTCGGCCTGCTGCTGATGCTCGTGCTGCTGCCGATGCAGGTCCTGTCGGGCGGCATGACGCCGCGCGAAAGCATGCCGGACATCATCCAGTGGATCATGCTCGCGGCGCCGAACACGCATTTCGTGATGATCGCCCAGGCGATCCTGTTTCGTGGTGCCGGGCTTGGCGTGGTTTGGCCGCAGTTTCTGGCATTGCTGGGGATCGGTGGTGCCCTGTTCACCTTCTCGCTTGGCCGCTTTCGGCGCTTCCTGAGGTAAGTGACCCAGTCGGCTTCCACCCGACTGGGTCGGTGCGCCCTCACTGTAGGCCGGGGGCGGAGGGTTCCGGCGCGGTCGTCTGGTGATCGGTGCAATCGAAAGCCATGTAACTCGTAAGGAGATCAAGACTTGAAAGCGCGGTGCGGTGTCGGATCCCGCGTCGATTAGCCCTGACGGTACAGAATGCGCCGGATGTGGATTGGCGACCCGATGCGCCCGACCTTGATCGCGTCGATCGCCTGCCAGCTTTTCATCTCGTACCGCACAACTGCCCTGCGGTTGCCGCCCGAACACGACCTTGTGATGCCGCCAGCCGCGCTGGCGACGGTCGCAGACGACGGTGCGGTGGTGCTGGCGTCGGGCGGGCCGCGACTACCTCCTCGCCGCTGGATTCGAACCGCCCCCCGGTTGAGGCGGCTCCGCCTGCTCCATCGTCGTTGCACCTGCGGCGAGCCAGCCAAGGAAGCTGGTGGCGCCGGCGCTGTGCAGCGGCACCATGGGCTTGCCGGTCTGCTGGCAGTGCCGTTTGACCAGCAGAGCGGCGGCGTGGCTGACGCAATCCACCGGAAACAGCACCACATCGGCGCGGCTGGCCATCCCAGCCAGGGCGGGCGCGCTCGCCTCCACGCCGGCATCATGGTGCAGCAGTTCCGCCCCGTGCTGCGCCGCCAGCGCCCGCAGCCGCGGTATGGTTTGCGGGCGGCCGCCGACATACAGCAGCGTCAGCCCGGTTTGGACGCACGCATCGGGCGGGGATTTCTGCGCCGGCATGGCGAGACTCGCCTCGATCGCGACCAGTTCGGCCGCCAGGGCATCGGCTCGCTGGCGCTCCAGCGCGTGCGCCTCCCGCTGCCGCTGCGCGGCTGCGCGCGCCGTATCCAGCCGGGCTTCCAGGGCCGCGCGCCGTTGCGTCTCGGCCGCCACGCGCTGTTCCAATGCCGTCACCAGAGCCTGCAGCGCGCGGGTCTCCGGCGGGCTGGCAGTGTTCGGCTCCGTCGCCCGGGCGGCCAGGGCACTGCGCAAGTCGCGAATCTCGGCGTCGCGCTGCACCATGCCGTCGCGCAACTGCGCCTGCTGGCGCGCCAACGTTTCCGCCATCGCCGCGTTTTCCTGCTCCAGAGCCCGTAGCCGGCGGATATCGGCGCGGTTGGCGGCACCGACCAGGTGCGACAACATATGCACCTCGCCGAATGCCTCATGGATCAGCCGCGGCGTGCTCGCCGGATGGGTGAGAGCGGCCCAATAGCCGCCGGCGATCTCGGCGGCGGCCAGCGCCTCCTGCCATTTTTCGCGCAGCGCCGCCTCGGTGCGGGCGGCGGCGAAGCGGCGGACCATCAACCGGTGGCGATCCTCCAGCGCCTTGTCGAGCAGCCATCCGGGACCATCATGTCGGCCAGCCAGGGCGACGCCGCGTTTGTGCAGGTCGTGCTCGCTGTCCGTGGCATCGGCGACGCCCAATTTGTCGAGAATTTTGCGCAACTCTGCGGTGGTCAGGCAGGTGCCGATCACCGAGCAATGCAGCATCGCCGCGAGCTCCCATAGGCGGGTCCGTCGCCCGCTCGCCGGGGTATGCTCGTCCGGCGCGCTCCACCGCACCGGCTGCAACGCTGCCAGCGCCGGATTGAACGGCGTACCGCCCTGGCGCGCGATGGGGGGCCAGGCAAGGGCAGGGGAGCATGTCGGTGCGGTCGATCGGGTGTCGGCCATGGCCTCTCTTTCCAATCGCTATATCCAACCGTATATAGCGATATGTCGCAGATCGGCGCGCACTTGCCAAGGCCGGCAAGGTGGCCCGATCCGTTGGGAGAGGAAGCAGAGCCATGCAGCACGAGCAGCAATTCTACATCGACGGCACCTGGGTCGATCCGCTGGCGCCGAAACTGCTGGATGTCGTCGATCCGTCCACCGAGGAGGCGTTCACCCGTATCGCGGTGGGCAGCGCCCCCGATGTCGATCGTGCGGTGGCCGCTGCCCGTGCCGCCTTTCCTGCCTTCTCCCGCAGCACCCGCGCCGAGCGCCTCGGGCTGCTGCAGGCGATCCTGGCGGAATACGAGAAGCGCCGCCATGACATTGCCGCTGCACTCTCGCAAGAGATGGGCGCGCCGCTGCAATTCGCCTATGACCGCCAATCGGCCACCGGCTCGGCGCATCTCAGCCGGATGATCGAGGTGCTGAAAGGTTATGCGTTCGAACGCGTGGAAGGCAGCACCTTGATCGCCCGCGAGCCGATCGGCGTGGTTGGGCTGATCACGCCGTGGAACTGGCCGATCAACCAGATCGTCTGCAAGGTCGCCCCGGCGATCGCGGCCGGCTGCACCATGGTGCTGAAACCCTCCGAGGTGGCGCCGCTCAACGCCATCATCTGGACCGAGATCATGCATGCCGCCGGCGTGCCGAAGGGCGTCTACAACATGGTGCAGGGCGAGGGCGGCGTGGTCGGCGCCGCGATGTCGGCGCATCCGGATATCGACATGATGTCCTTCACGGGCTCCACCCGCGCTGGCATCCTGGTGGCGCAGGCCGCGGCCGTCACGGTGAAGCGGGTGGCGCAGGAACTCGGCGGCAAGTCGGCCAACATCCTGCTGCCGGACGTGGATTTCGCGACCGCAGTGCATAAGGGCGTGCTGAGCATGATGGGCAATAGCGGCCAGTCCTGCAATGCGCCCACCCGCATGTTCGTCCCCGCCGACCGGCACGAGGAGGTGAAGGCGATCGCCAAGGCCGCCGCCGAAAGCCTGGTGGTCGGCGACGTGAACGATCCGCGCACCAATCTTGGGCCGGTGGTCAGCGCGGTGCAGTTCGACAAGATCCAGCGCCTGATCCAGGCCGGCATCGCCGAGGGTGCCGAACTGGTCGCCGGCGGCCCCGGCCGGCCGGAGAACCTCAATCGCGGTTACTTCGTCCGCCCCACCGTGTTCGCGGGCGTCCGGAACGACATGATGATCGCGCGCGAGGAGATTTTCGGACCGGTGCTGTCGATCCTGCCCTATGCCGACGAGGCCGAGGCGATCCGGCTGGCCAACGACACCGTCTACGGCCTGGCCGCCTACGTGCAATCCGCCGATCTCGGCCACGCAAGGCGGGTGGCGGCGCAGATGCGCGCCGGCAATGTCTACCTCAACTACCCCGCCGGCGACACCGCGGCACCCTTCGGCGGCTACAAGCAATCCGGCAACGGCCGCGAATATGCCCAGTGGGGCCTGGAGGAGTTCCTCGAGGTCAAGGGCGTCGTCGGCTACGAAGCCGCCTGAGCTCGCCTTTGCAGGACACACGCACATGAACATCGAAACCACCGCCAGCCGCACCCGCGGCAACCGGCTGCGCGCCGTCGGCATGCTGCGCTACTACGCCGGCCAGGCCACCGCCATTCATGGTGAAACCGTCGAGAACTCGCTGCCCGGTGACTACGTCAACTTCACCCTGAAGGAGCCGGTGGGCGTGGTGGGCGCGATCATCCCGTGGAACGGCCCGCTGACCGCGACCATCTGAAAGCTCGGCCCGGCGCTGGCCACCGGCTGCACCGTGGTGCTGAAGCCGGCCGAGGAGGCGCCGCTGGCCCCGCTGCGCCTGGCCGAACTGTGTCAGCAGGCAGGGGTGCCGCCGGGCGTGGTCAACGTGGTGCCGGGCTACGGCGAGACCGCCGGCGCCGCGCTGGCGGCCCATCCCGATGTCGACAAGGTGGCCTTCACCGGCTCGCACCTCACCGGCCAGAAGATCGTCGCCGCCTCGAACGGCAACCTCAAGCGGGTCTCGCTCGAACTGGGCGGCAAGTCGCCGGACATCGTGTTCGCCGATGCCGATCTTGATGCCGCGGTGCCGGGGGCGGCGATGGCGGTGTTCGCCAATTCCGGGCAGATCTGCAGCGCCGGTACAAGGCTGTTCGTCGGCAGCCGGTGTATGAGGAGTTCACCGCCCGTGTCGCCGCCTACGGCAAGGCGCTGCGGGTCGGCGATGGTAGCGACCCGGCCACCCAGGTCGGGCCGCTGGTCTCCGCCGAGCAGATGGATCGCGTCAGCGGCTATCTGGCCATCGGCCGTCAGGAGGGCGCCCGCCCGCTGGTCGGCGGCGAGCGGCTGACCGACGGCGCCATGGCGAAGGGCTTCTTCGTGCCGCCGACCGTGTTCGCCGATGTGCGCGACGGCATGCGCAGCGCCCAGGAGGAGATTTTCGGCCCGGTGATCTCGGCGATCCCGTTCTCCGATATCGAGGACGTGACCGGCCGCGCCAACCGCACCGGCTTCGGCTTGGGCAGCGGGGTGTGGATGCGCGATGTCGCCAAGGCGCACACTCTGGCGCGCGCCATCCGCGCCGGCTCGGTCTGGATCAACTGCTACCAGGCGATGGACCCGGCGGTGCCGTTCGGCGGCTACAAGATGAGCGGCTACGGCCGGGAGAGCGGCCGCCAGCACGTGGAGGAGTACCTCCACGTGAAATCCGTCTGGATCCGCACTGGCTGAAGCGACCGGGCTGCCCGCCGGCGGCGATCAGCCATCGGCGGGCGGAGCTTCGGTCTCGAAATCCCCCCGTCGCGGCGGGGCGACCGGCGTGAACAGGGTGCGGTCCGGTTTCAGGTCCAGCAGCGGCGTGCCGTCCAGGCAGTCCAGCCCGCGTACCAGCACCGTGTCGCCTTCGATCGCCACCAGCGTCGCGATCGAGGTACCAAGCGGGTTCGGTCGCACCGGCGAGCGCAGCGAGAACGTACCCCGCACCGAGCCGTCATTGGCCGGGCTCTGCCGCACCAGGTCGCGACGCGACAGATGCAGCCAGTAGATCACCTCGATCCGTGCATAGCGCCCGAGTCCCTCCAGCGCCGGCACCCAGGGCGCGAAAATCTCGATCCGGCAGACAGGCCCGTCCGCCCGCCCCTGGCGCGGCGCCAGCATGCGGGAGGTCCACGGCGTGCGGATGCGGCCAATGAAGATCAGCCCGCCATCGGTCGCCGGCGGCAGGTCGATCGCAACCTCTCCGGCGCGGATTTCGTTCTCGCGCACCATCACCGTGCGCTCGGTCGCGCCGCGACGGTGCCGTGGCGATTCGTCCCAATCGGCGTCATCTCATTGCACCTCGATACGAACAACATCCTGCACCGACCGACCCGCGCGTCGTTCAAGCGGAACCGCAAGCTCCAATACACCGTCAACCGCGCCATCTACGTCATGCGCAACAGGATCGAACGGTTCTTCAACCGGCTCAAGGAAAGCCGGCGCGTCGCGACCAGATACGACCACACAGCCGAAAGCTTCCTCGGCTTCGTCAAACTCGCCGCGATCAAGATTTGGATACACTTTGTCCACGCGACCTAATGGAAATCGCGCGACTTCGGCAGGATGCGGGCGTCGCGGGGGTGTTGGCCGCGGGGGATTTGAGGGTGCTGGAATTCATCCGCAGGGGCGAGCGGCAGGCTCGGCTGCGGGGTATCGAACAGGTGGCTCAGTTCGGCCGAACGGTCCCTTACGCTGATCGCCATCAGGTGCACCACACCTTCAGGGCTCTTCTGCACGCGGCCTTGCACGCGCATCAGCCGGGCCGCCATCACCTCGCGACGAAAGGTTTCGAACAGGCTGGCCCAGAGAATGACGTTGGTGATGCCGGTCTCGTCTTCCAGCGTGATGAAAACGGCGTTGCCCTTGCCGGGGCGCTGGCGCACCAGCACCAGGCCGGCGGTGCATATGGTCGCGCCGTCGCGGCAGGCGGAGATTTCGGCGGCGCTGCGCACTCCCTCGGCGCGGAAGATCGGGCGCAAGATGCCCATCGGGTGACCTTTCAGGGACAGTCGCATCGTTTGGTAGTCGGCGGCGATATGCTCGGCCAGCGGCATGGACGGCAGGCGCGCATCGGCCTCTGCCGCCAGTTCATGGGCGTCGGCGGCGGTGAACAACGGTAGCGGCGCCGCATCGGGCAGGCGGCGCGTGGCCCACATAGCGGCGCGCCGGTCCAGCCGCAACGAGCGGCAGGCATCGGCGTCGGCCAGCACATGCAGCGCTGGTGCGCGCAGCCCGGTGCGCATCGCCAGCGTCTCGATATCCGGGTAGCCGGTGCCGCGCAGCGTGGCGATGCGCTGCCCGTCTGCCTCGTGCAGCCCCTCGATCTGGCGCAGGCCTAGGCGAAGGCCAGGCACGCCCTCGCCCTGCTCCAACGTGTTGTCCCAGGCGCTGTGGTTGACGTCGGCGGGGTGGATCGCCACGCCGTGCTCGGCGGCGTCGCGCACGATCTGCGCCGGCGCGTAGAACCCCATCGGCTGCGCATTCAGCAGTGCGCAGGCGAAAACGGCAGGGTGGTGGCATTTGATCCAGGATGAGATGTAGACCAGCTTGGCGAACGACGCCGCATGGCTTTCAGGGAAGCCGTAGCTGCCGAACCCCTTGATCTGCTCGAAGCAGCGCATCGCGAAATCCCGCTCGTAGCCGCGCGCGACCATGCGTTCCACCATCAGCGCCTCAAATTCCCCGATGGTGCCCAAGTTGCGGAAGGTGGCCATGGCGCGACGCAACCTGTTGGCTTCCACATCGGAGAATTCCGCGGCGACCATGGCGAGGCGCATCGCCTGTTCCTGGAACAGCGGCACGCCGAACGTCTTGCTCAGCACATCCTGCAATTCGTCCGGGTCGTGCGGCGGCGCCGGGCCGGGCAGTGCCGGGCGCTCCAGTCCGGAGCGGCGGCGAAGATAGGGGTGCACCATGTCGCCCTCGATCGGCCCGGGCCGCACGATCGCCACCTGGATCACCAGATCGTAGAACACCCGCGGTTTCAGGCGCGGCAGCATGTTCATCTGCGCCCGGCTTTCAACCTGGAACACCCCCAGCGAGTCGCCGCGGCACAACATGTCGTAGACCGCCGCGTCGTCACGCGGCACATCGGCCAGGCCCATGTCGATGCCGGCATGGCGGCGCAGCAGGTCGAAAGCCTTGCGGATGCAGGTCAGCATGCCCAACGCCAGCACATCCACCTTCATCAGCTTCAGCGTGTCGATGTCGTCCTTGTCCCATTCGATGAAGGTGCGGCCGGGCATCGCGGCGTTGCCGACCGGCACGATCTCATCCAGCCGCCCGCGCGCCATCACGAAACCGCCGACATGCTGCGAAAGGTGGCGCGGAAAGCCGAGCAGCCGGGTCGCCAGCCCAAGGGTGCGGCCGATCAACGGGTTTGCCGGGTCCAGCCCGGCCTGGGTCACGTGGTCATCGGGGATGTCGCTGCCCCAGCTGCCCCATTGGGTGGAGGCGAGGCGCGCAGTGATGTCCTCCGGCAGGCCGAGCGCCTTGCCCACGTCGCGCAGCGCGCTGCGGGGACGGTAGCTGATGACGGTGGCGACGATGCCGGCGCGGTGGCGGCCATATTTCTCGTAGATGTACTGCATCACCTCCTCGCGCCGCTCATGCTCGAAATCCACGTCGATATCGGGCGGCTCCTGCCGTTCGGCGGAGATGAAGCGGGCGAACAGCAGGTTGTGCTCGGCCGGGTCCACGGCGGTGATGCCCAGCACGAAGCAGACCGCCGAATTCGCCGCCGAACCGCGTCCCTGGCAGAGGATGCCGCGCTCCCTGGCGAAGCAAACGATGTCGTGGATGGTCAGGAAATACGGCGCGTAGTCGAGCTGGGCGATTAAGGCGAGCTCATCGCGCAACTGGCCGGCCACTTTCGGCGGCACGCCTTGCGGATAGCGGGAGGCGGCATGCCGTGCGGTCAGATCTTCCAGCCATGCCTGCGGCGTCCAGCCCGCCGGCACCGGCTCCTCGGGGTATTCGTATTTCAGTTGGTCCAGACTGAAGCCGATGCGATCCAGCAGGCGCTGCGTTTCCGCCACCGCCTGCGGCACGTCGCGGAACAGCCGCGCCATCTCGGCGGCGGGTTTGAGGTGACGTTCGGCATTCGCCTCCAGCCGCCGGCCGGCGCGGACGAGGGGCACGCCCTCGCGGATGCAGGTTAGCACATCCTGGAGGTCGCTCTGTGCCGGGCGGTCGTACAGCACGTCGTTGACGGCGAGGAGGGGGAGCCGCGCGCCCGCGGCCAGGTCGTGCAACCTGGCCAGGCGGCGGCGGTCGTCGCCGTGCCGGGGCATGGTGGCGGCCAGCCACACCGCGCCCGGTGCCGCGACGGCCAACTCGTCCAGCACCGGCGCCATGCAGCCCTCCGGCATCGCCACCAGCAGCAGCCCGCCGGTGTCGGCCAACAGGTCCGCCCGTGTGAGGTGGCATTCCCCTTTCGGGGCTCGCCGGTTGCCCAGGGTCAGCAGGCGGCACAGCCGGCCCCAGCCGTCGCGGGTCTCGGGATAGGCGATGATGTCGGGCGTGCCGTCGGCAAACACCAGCCGGGCGCCCACGGCCAGCTTGAACGCCTCTGCCGGGGCCGCCAGCGTCGTCCCGGCCGCGCGCAGTTCCTTCAGGGTCGCATAGGCGCGCACCACCCCGGCCACCGTGTTGCGGTCGGCGAGGCCGATGCCGGTATGGCCGAGTTGCAGGGCGGTCAGCACGAGGTCACCCGGATGCGAGGCGCCACGCAGGAAGGAGAAATTGCTGGCCGCCGCCAGTTCGGCATACACGCTCATGCGAACAGCCCGTGCAGGAACCAGCGTGGTGCGGCGTCCCCCACGCCATGCTGCCCCTCGCGGAACACCCAGAATCGCCGGCCCAGGCTGTCTTCCAGCCGGTAATAATCGCGTGCCGGCGTGCCGGGCGCCTCGCGCCACCATTCCGGGGCGATACGCTCCGGCCCCTCGGCCCGGGCGATCTCATGTAGTGCGCGGCGCCAGCGAAACCGCAGCGGGGTGCCGTCGGGCACTTCGGCCAGGGTTTCGATCGGCTCCGGCGGTTCGAACAGGCGCAACGGACGGCGCGGCGGCCCCGGGGGCGGGCTCCAGGGCTGCGGGGCGGCGGTGGGGCGAAGCTGCGCCGGCACTGCGAGGGCGGCCTGCTCGGGGATATGGGTGTCGCGCGCGGCAAAGCGCAGCACCCGGTCGCGGCCGAGGCGGGCGACCAGACGGTCGATCAGGCCGGCGACTTCCGTCGCTTCGCCGGTCTGCCCGTCCAGTTCGGGTTGCACCGGGGCCAGCGGTTCGGCATGGGTCACCGCCAGGCGTACGAGGTCGATGCCAAAGCCGGCGTCGATCGGCTCGCTGAGGGCGGCGATGCGCAGTTCGAACAGCCGCAGGATCGCGGGCACATCGCGGGAAGGGCGGCCGGTTTCGACCAGGATGCGGCACACCTGGCCGTCGCTGCGGAACAGGCTCGCCTCGAAGCCGCGCCCGCCAGCGCCGCGCTGTGCCAGGGTCGTGGCAAGTGCCATGGTCAGTTCGGCCAGCACGGCTTCCAGCGCCTTGGCCTGCACCAGCGGTTCCAGGAAATGCCGCTCCGCCGTGCAGGCGGCCGGCGGGCGGAACGGCACGATGCGGGTGTCCTCCAACCCCAGAATGCGCGCCAGCCGCAGCGCCGGCCCGGCGCCGAAACGTGCGGTGAGCGCGCTGGCGGGGCGGTCGGCCAGGTCGCCGATGGTCTTCAGCCCGGCCCGCAGCAGGGCCCGGGTTGTCGCCGCATCAGCCTCCAGCGCCGCCACCGGCAAGTTGGCGATCCCGTCCGCGGTGCCGAAGCGCGCCAGTGCGCGGGCGGCGTCCGGCGTGTCGGCGATGCGGTCGCGCACCGACAGGCCGAGCCGTGCGATCCGGCCCAGCAGCGCCGTCCGCAGCCCGGCCTCGCCGCCGAACAGATGCGCGCAGCCGGTGATGTCGAGCAGCAGCCCGTCCGGCGCGGCCAGCGCCACCAGCGGGGTGAAACGCTCGCACAGCCCCGCCAGCCAGGCCAGGAAATCGGCATCCGCCAGCGGATCGGCGGCCATCACCGCCAGGGAGGTGAAGCGCGCCCGTGCGTCGGCCAGGGTCAACCCGGGGGCGAGGCCCAGGGCGGCCGCCCGCTGGTCCACGGCGAACAGGTGCTGGGCACCGCGCAGCCTTTCCACCAGTACCAAAGGCGGCTCATCCGGCCCGCCGGTCGGCGCTCCATCCGCCTGCCCATTCGCGCCCCTTCTGGTCCAGGCCAGCCGGTCGGCCGGCAGGAACGGGAACCACAGCGCGAGGTAGCGGCGTGGTGTCATGTGCTTGGAAGCGTTGTTGTTCATGGTTCCACTCCAGATGCCAGGTGGCCCCCGCCGCGCCGCCGCGATGGCGCAGCAGGGTGGCGGCAAAGGCAGGGGGTCCCGGCGCATTGGCCGCCAATGGCCGCGAGGGCAGGGCGCCGACCAGCCAGCGCGAGGCCGCGGCGCTGGCTGTGGGGGTCGCGGCCACGCGCAACATGAGCACCGGCACGCCGGACCCTTCCGCCGCCAGGGACAGGCGCCGGCTGGTGCTATGGTCGAGCAGCGGCGCCTCCCCCCAGGGCTCCACCAGCACGGCGCCCAGCCCGTTGCAGCGCGCGGCCTCGCCCGCCGCCCGCAGCACGCCCAGCACATCGCCCGCCCGCACCAGCACGACCAGGGCCGGGTTCAGCCCCAGCCCCGCCAGCCCCGGCGGGTGCAGCCGCCCGGTCTGGCCGTCCAGGAAATCCTGCCGCACCCACAGAATGCGCCGCTGCCGTGCCGCCCGCAGCGCCAGCAGGGCGGCAAACCCCATCGCCGCCGCCACATCGGCCTGCCCGGTGGCGAACACCTCATGCAGCCCGCCGCGGGCCAGCCCGCCCCCCAGCCAGTCATCCAGCTCCGCCAGCCCGAGCGTAATATCTCCCCGTCGCATGGGCGCGACGGGGCGCGCCAGGCCGGCAAGCCGCTGGCGAAGGGGCAAAGGGATGCGAGGCGGAACCTGATGGCCCATGCGGCATGTTCCTTGTTTGTTCCCATAAGAACAACCAAGACCCCCACCACGTCAAGCGCGGATAGCTGCGGCGCGCCCAGCCGCAGGCGGAAGGCCCGGAGGCTTCGGCCCGCCGCCTGCCCGGCCCCTTGGCCTCAGATCGGCCGGGCGCCGATCACCGCATGGCGCAGCCGGGCCGAGATCCAGTCGATCGCCGACACCGTCACCAGCAGCATCACCACCAGGAACGACACCTGCTGCCACTCCAGCGTGCGGATCATCTCGCTGAGATACAGCCCGATCCCGCCGGCGCCGACGATGCCGATGATGGTGGCCGCGCGGGTGTTGGACTCGAAGAAATACAGCAGCTGGCTCGCCATCACCGGCAGCACCTGCGGGATGATCCCGAAGCGCACCGCCTGGGGCCGGCTGCCGCCGGCGGCCAGCACGCCGTCCACCGCGCGACGGTCCACCGCCTCGATCGCCTCGGAGAACAGCTTGCCGAGCGAGGCGAAATCCGAGGTCATGATCGCCATCACCCCGGCGAACGGGCCGAGGCCGACCACGTTGATCCAGATCAGCGCCCAGATCAGCGTGTCCACCCCGCGCACGGTGTCGAACATCCGCCGGGTCAGCAATTGCAGCGCCCGGCTGGCCACCACGTTGCGCGCCGCCAGGAAGCCCATGGGGAAGGCCAGCACCGCCGCCCCCAGCGTGCCCAGCAGCGCGATGCCCAGCGTCTGGCCCAGCGCGTGCAGGTACAGCACCGTGCGCGACCAGGTTTCGGGGTTGGGCGGCAGCATCAGCCCGGTGATGAAGGCCAGCCGCCCCGCGCCCTTGGCCAGCATGGCCGGCGTGAAGCCGAGCTGCACCACGCCGAAGCCGAACAGCCCCAGCACGGCGGCGGCCAGCGCCACCCGCCCGGCGCGGGCGCGCCAGTCGGGGCGGAACTGCGCCGGGTGGCGCGCCATGATGGCTTCCCGCCCATCGACGAAGGCGGTGCGCAGCGCGCTCCGGCCATCCCGCGCGCCGCTCATCGGGCGGACTCGCCGAGCATGCGGTGGCGCAGCTTCTCGGTGCCGTAGTCGATCATCATCACGGTCAGGATCATCAGCACCAGCAGCGCGCTCACATCGGAATAATAGAATTTGCGGATCGCCTCCAGCAGCGTCTGGCCGATGCCGCCGGCGCCGACGAAACCGATCACCGCCGCGCCGCGCACATTGATCTCGAAGCGCAGCAGGCCGTAGCTGGCGAAGTTCGACAGCACCTGCGGCAGCGCCGCGAAGCGCACCCGGTGCAGCCAGGAGCCGCCGGCCGCCGCCACGCCCTCCAGGGGCTTGGCGTCGATGTTCTCGATCACCTCGGCGAACAGCTTGCCCAGCGTGCCCATTGTGTGCACCGCGATCGCCAGCACGCCCGGCACCGGGCCGAGCCCGAAGGCGACCACGAAGATCAGCGCGAACACCAGCTCCGGCACCGTGCGGGAGAATTCCAGCAGCCGCTTGGTGGCCCCCCGCAGCATGGCCGAGCGGGTGAGGTTGCGGCTGGCCACGAAGCTCAGCACGAAGGCGGCCGCGCCCCCGGCCAGCGTGCCGACATAGGCGATCAGCACCGTCTCGGCCATCAGCCGCAGCCAGGTGGCGAGGTTCCAGAACCAGTCGGCCGGCGAGGTCCACACCCGCGCGCCGCTGTCCAGCTTCAGGATGGCGTCGAAATACGAGCCGAAATTGCCGATATGGGTGAACAGCACCGCCGGGCGCACCTCGGCGGCGATGCCGGCCAGCAGGATGGCCAGCACCAGCGCGATGGCGGCCAGCATGGTGCGGGCGCGACGCGCCGCCATCGCCCGGTCATAGGCGGCGGCGAGGTGGCCGACATCGGCGCTGGCAAGCTGGCTGCTCAGGCGTCCCACAGGCATCTCCACATGGCACGGGGGACCCAGTCGGGGGGAGGGCCGCCCAGGCCCCCCGCCCTGGTTGGTCGCAGCAGGCTCAGGCCTTCTTGCGCAGCGCGTCGACGAACTTGATCAGCTTGATGGTGTCGTCGTAGGCGGCGTTGTCGATCGGCTGCCAGGGCCGGTTCTTGCCGTCCGAGAGCTTGTCGAAGGCCGCCTTGTCGTTCTTCGGCGCGTCCAGGAAGGCGGTGCGGATGGCCGCCTTCAGGTCTTCCGGCATGCTGTCCAGGTAGGCGGTCGGCGAGTTGATGATCAGCGGCGACTTCACGATGATGCGGAAGTCGTCCTTGGTCATCACCCGGCCGTTATCGGCTTTCAGCATGCCCTTGGAGAGCATGCGGGTGAGGTTGGAGTCGTTTTCCGAGTTCCACCAGTTGGCGCACACATCCACCGTGCCCTGGCTCAGCGCGATCACCGCGTTCTCGTGGCTGCCGGTGAACACCACGTTGGAGAAATAGCTGTCCGGCTTGATGTGGGCCTGGTCCAGCACGAAGCGCGGCATGTTGTTGCCCGAGGTCGAGTTCGGATCGACCAGGCCGAGCTTCTTGCCCTTCAGGTCGGCCAGGGTCTTGTACGGGCTGCTGGCCATCACGTAGAACACCGAGTGGTAGCCTTTGCTGCCATCGTCGTTCACGTCGATGATGAAGGCGGTGGTCTTCACCCCGGTCACCAGCGCGCGCGAGAACGAGGCCGGGCCGTAATAGGCGATCTGCACGTTGCCCGAGCGCTGGCCCTCGATCACGGCGGCATAGTCGTTGGCGATGCGCAGCTTCACCGGCACGCCGAGCTGCTTGGACAGATAGCCCATAAATGGCTCGAACCGCTCGGTCACGCCCGAGGCGTTCTCGGCCGGCACCACCGCGAAGGTCAGTTCCGGATACTTGGCCTTCCACGACTGCGCGAAGGCGGCGGTGGCGGGCAGGGTGGCCGCGGCGGCGGAGGCCGCGAGCAGGGAGCGACGGGTCAGCATTGGCAATCTCCTGGTGAAAATGGGGAACGGCACCGCCGGCAAGTCCGCCTGTCGGTCAGGCGATCTGGGTGGCGGCCTGGGCGTCGGCGTGCGCGAAGCCGTGCGGGGCAGGGGCGGGGTGGCCGCCGAGCACCTCGGCGGCCTCCAGGCCATACAGGTCGCGCGCCACGCCCTCGGTCAGGGCCGCGGGCACGTCGTCGAACACCACCCGGCCCTGCGCCATGCCCACCAGCCGGTCGCAATAGGCATGCGCCAGGTCCAGCGAGTGCAGGTTGCACAGCACGGTGATGCCGAACTGCCGGTTGATCCGGTGCAGCTCATCCATCACCACCTTGGTGTTGCGCGGATCGAGCGAGGCCACCGGCTCGTCGGCCAGAATGATGTCCGGCTCCTGCACCAGGGCGCGGCAGATCGCCACGCGCTGCTGCTGCCCGCCGGAAAGCTGGTCGGCGCGCTGGGCGGCCAGCCCGCCGATATCCATGCGCTCCAGCGCCGCCAGCGCGATCAGCCGGTCCTCGGGGTGCCACAGCCGCGACATCGCCCGCCAGCCGGCCATGTGGCCCAGCCGGCCCATCATCACATTGGTCAGCACATCCAGCCGGCCGACCAAGTTGAACTGCTGGAAGATCATCGCGCAGCGCCGCCGCCATGCCCGCAGCTCGCGCCCGCGCACCGCCGAGACATCGACGCCCGCGAACGCGATGCTGCCCTCGCTGGGGTCCACCAGCCGGTTGATCATGCGCAGCAACGTGGACTTGCCGGCGCCGGACCGGCCGATCACGCCGACGAAACTGCCCGGCTCGATCGACACCGAGACCCGGTCGGCCGCCAGCGTGGCGCCGTAGCGTTTGGTGAGGCCGGTGACCGTCAGCATCGCAACCCTCTCCGTTCGCGGCGTGAGTTACGCCGCGAACGGAGACGAAACGATGACGGTTTCTTTAGGCTTCGATGAAGCTCCCGGCCACGACGCGGGCGCCTAGCCCACCCGCGCGCGCAGCCAGGCGCTGGCGCTGGCGATCGCGGCGCGCGACTTGCCCACAGCGCTGGACAGCCGCATGAAGCCGTGCAGCACGCCGGCATAGGTCTCCAGCGTCACGTCCACGCCGTCGCGGCGCATCGCCTCGGCCATGCGCTCGCCGTCGCTGCGCAGCACGTCCAGCTCGGCCACCTGGATCAGCGTCGGCGGCAGGCCCGTCTGGTTGCCGCGCAGCGGGGCGGCCAGCGGGTTCAGCCGGTCGGCCGGGTCGCGCGTATACAGGTTCCAATAGGCCTGCATGGCCGCCCGCGTCAGGCCGAACCCCTCGGCGAATTCGCGGTAGCTCGGCGACTCGAAGTCGCAATCGGTCACCGGATAGGCGCACAACAGGCCGGACAGCGCCGGGCCGCCGCCGTCGCGCAGCGCCAGCGCGGCGGCCAGCGCCAGGTTGCCGCCCGCCGAGTCGCCGCCGAGCAGGATGCGCGCCGGGTCGATCCCCCAGGCCGGCGCATGCGCGGCCAGGTGGCGCACCACCGCGGCGCATTCCAGCACCGCCTGCGGAAACCGCGCCTCGGGCGAGAGCGCGTAGTCCACGCTCACGATCGCCACCTCGCCGCCCTCGGCGTATTCGCGCACCAGCCGGTCATGCGTGTCCACCGACGACCACACCCAGCCGCCGCCATGGAACCACACCAGCACCGGCAGCACCTTGTCCCGCCGCGGTCGGTGCAGCCGGCACAGCACCCGCCGGCCGCGCGCGAACACCCAGCGGTCGGCGGTGTCGGCCATCACCGGGCCGCCGCGCGCCCAGATCATGTTCAGCGTGTCGTTCACCTGCCGATGCGCGTCGAACGGCTCCTGCGGCAATACCGGGGGGTATTTCGCCGCTTCCGCGTCCATTATGGCCCGGGCCTGCCGCATTTCCGGGTCCCAACGTGCCGAATCCAGGCCAGCTTGCGCGCTCATGCTTCCCCCTGCCGATGCTCCGCGCGCATATTGGACCGCCCCGCCGACGAGGGAAACAGGCCGCATTTGCCGGCGGCGGCCGGAACGGGTGTATGCTGCATCGCACAATGAACCTCATGCCATGCCAGTAAGCTATCGCCCCACCCCCGGCCGCTTCCGGCCGGAGGCGCTGTTCCGCCCCGCCTCGGTGGCGGTGATCGGCGCCGACAGCCCGGCGGGGGTGCAGGTGCTGGGCAATCTGCGGGCCGGCGGCTTCGCGGGCGCGGTGCTGCCGGTGGCGTCCGGCGCCGATATCGCCGCCCTGGCCGAGGCGCCCGACCTCGCGGTGATCTGCGAGCCGGCGCCGGACATCGCCTCCCTGTTCGCCCGGCTGGCCGCGCGCGGCACCTTCGCGGCGGTGGTCACCGGCATGGCCAGCGGCCTGCGCGCCGCCGCGCGGGCCAGCGGGGTGCGGGTGCTCGGGCCGGGCAGCTTCGGCGTCGCGGTGCCGGCGCTGGGGCTGAACGCCACCACCGGCCATCTGGTGCCCCGCCCCGGCCGGCTGGCGCTGGTGTCCCAGTCCGCCGCCCTGTGCCGCGCCGTGCTGGACTGGGCGGAGCCGAACGGCGTCGGCTTCAGCCACATCGTCGGCATCGGCGGCAACGAGGATATCGGCTTCGCGCTGGTGCTGGACTGGCTGGCGCGCGACCCCGGCACCGGGGCGATCCTGCTGGACATCCGCCGGGTGAAATCCGCCCGCCTGTTCCTCTCCGCCGCCCGCGCCGCCGCCCGCATGCGTCCGGTGGTGGCGATCCGCGCCGGCAGCCGGCTGATCGACCCGGACGGCGACGCCAACGCCGCCTTCGAGGCCGCGCTGCGCCGCGCCGGGGTGCTCAGCGTGGCCACCCTGGAGGAGCTGCTGGCCGCCGCCGAAACCCTCACCCGCGCCCGCCCGCCGCGCGGCGAGGCGCTGGCCATCGTCACCAACGCCATCGGCCCGGCCCAGCTGGGCGCGGATGCCGCGCTGCGCGAGGGCCTGCAGCTCGCCGCCCTGACCCTGCCGACGCGCGAGGTGCTGCGGCTGGCCGTGCCCGGCGCCTTCGCCACGCGCGGCGGCGCCGACGTGCCGGACGGGGTGGGCGACATGATCTATTGCGGCCTGGACACCCCCATCAAGCTGGCCGAGGCCGCCGCGCTGCTGGCCGGCGCGCCGGAAGTGGGCGGCGTGCTGGTGGTGCATGCCCCCACCGGGCCGGGCGACGCCGCCGGGATGGAGGCGATCGCCGCCGCGGCCGGGGCGCTGAAGGTGCCGGTGCTGGTCTGCGCCATGGGCGAGACCACCGGCGCCGCGCATCGCCGCCGGCTGGCCGATGCCGGGGTGCCGGTCTTCGCCACCCCCGAGCAGGCCGTCCGCGGCTTCGCCCACCTGGTGCAGCACCGCCGCACCCGCGAGGCCGCCCGCGAGCTGCCGCCCCGCGCGGTGATGCAGCTCGACCCCGACCGCGCCGCCGTGCGCGCCCTGTTCGACGCCGTGCGCGCCGAGGGCCGGCTGGCGCTGACCGCCGGCGAGGCGGCGCGCGCCCTGGCCGCCTACCGCATCGCCAGCGCCGCCCCGGCCGAGGCCGGCGGCCACAACCTGATGCTGCGGCTGGGCGAGGACCGTATGTTCGGCCCGATCCTGGCGATCGGCCAGGGCGGCCCCGCCGGCACCGTGCTGCACGACCTGGCGATCGACCTGCCGCCGCTGAACCTGCCGCTGGCGCGCGCCCAATTCGCCCGCACCCGCATCGCCGCCGCCTTCCCCTCTGGCCCCGACGGCCCGGCCGAGGCGGTGGCGGCGGTGCTGGTGCGGGTCAGCCAGCTGGTGGTCGATTTCCCCGAGATCCAGTCGCTGGAGATCGATCCGGTGCGGCTGGACGGCGCCACCGCCCTCGCGGCCGGCGCCCGGCTGGTGCTGCGCCCGCCCGGCGCCGCCCCGGCCCGCCTCGCCATCCCGCCCTATCCGGCCGAACTGGCCGGCACCCTGCAAACCGGCGACGAGGTGCTGACCATCCGCCCGATCCGCCCGGAGGACGCCGCCGCCCACGGCGAGCTGTTCCGCCGCCTGTCGCCGCAGGACGTGCGCTACCGCTTTTTCAGCGCGCTGCGCGAATTGTCGCCCGAGCAGCTCGCCCGCATGACCCAGGTGGATTACGAGCGCGAGATGGCGTTCATCGCCGTGCGCGAGCCGGCCGGCGAGACGGTCGGCGTGGCCCGGCTGGTGCGCGAGAGCAGCGCCGTGGAGGGCCAGGGCGGCACCGGCGAGTTCGCCGTGGTGGTGCAGCCGGACGTGAAGGGCAAGGGCGTGGCCAGCGCGCTGATGCGCCGGCTGATCGACTGGGCGCGCGGCCAGGGCATCACCATGATCGTCGGCCAGGTGCTGGCAGACAACACGCCGATGCTGGCCTTTATCCGCGGCCTCGGCTTCACGCTGCGCCGGATGCAGGGCGAGAGCGACGTGATGGAAGCTGTCCTGTCCCTGGAATCACCGCCCACCCCGACCCCTGGAGCCCGCCCATGACCACGACGCCCGCCCCCCCGCTGCCGCTCGGCCACGGCCTGTTCGGCCGGCTGCGCCGCGATGCCGGGCCGGTGTGGGATGCCTATGTCGGCCACCGCTTCGTGCGCGCGCTGGGCGACGGCACGCTGCCCGAGCCGGCCTTCGCGCATTTCCTCAAGCAGGACTACCTGTTCCTGATCCATTTCGCCCGCGCCTACGCGCTGGCCGGCTTCAAGAGCAGCACCCTGGCCGACCTGCGCGCCGCCGCCGCCGCGGTCACCGCCATCGTCGATGTGGAGATGCCCCTGCACGTCGCCTATTGCCGCGACTGGGGGCTCGGCGAGGCGCAGATGGCCGCCGAGCCGGAGGCGCTGGAGACCATGGCCTATACCCGTTTCGTGCTGGAGCGCGGCCTGGCCGGCGACCGGCTGGACCTGGACGTGGCGCTCGCCCCCTGCGTGGTCGGCTATGGCGAGGCGGTGGAACGCCTGCTGGCCGACCCGGCGACGCGCCGCCAGGGCAATCGCTACGCCGCCTGGATGGACGCCTATGCCGGCGCCGAGTACCGCGCCCTGGTGGCCGGGGCGATCGACAACCTGGACCGCCAGGGCCTCGCGCGCGGGGCCGAGGCGCGCTATGCCGACCTGCTCGCCACCTTCGTCGCCGCCACCAGGCTGGAGGCGGCGTTCTGGGACATGGGCTGGGCGGCAGGGCAGGGAGCAGGCTGATGGCGTTGTGGGTGCGGTTCGCCCGTGCGGACGGAATGCAGGGCTGGGGCACGCGGGATGGCGATGCCATCGCGGTGCAGTCGGCCGCCCCCTGGGACTCCCCCACCGCCACCGGCGAGACGCTGGCGGCGGACGGCGTGCGCCTGCTCGCCCCGGTGCGGCCGCCGCGCTTCATCGGCCTGTGGAACAATTTCCACGCCATGGCCGCCAAAACCGGCGCCGGCATCCCCGAGGCGCCGCTGTATTTCCTGAAATCCCCCGGCAGCATCCTGGACCCGGACGGCACCATCCGCCCGCCCGCCAGCTACGCCGGCAAGGTGATCTACGAGGGCGAACTCGGCATCGTTATCGGCCGCCGCTGCACCGATGTGGACGAGGCCACCGCCGCCGCCGCCATATTCGGCTACACCTGCGTCAACGACGTGACCGCGCTTGACCTGTTCGGCAATGATCCCGGCTTCTCGCAATGGGCGCGCGCCAAGGGCTGCGACAGCTTCGGCCCGGTCGGCCCGGCGATCGCCACCGGGCTGGACTGGTCCAGCCTGGTGGTGCGCGTCAGCCTCAACGGGCGCGAGCGGCAGAACTATCCGGCGGCGGACATGATCATCCCGCCGGCGCGCATCGTCAGCCTGATCTCGCGCGAGATGACGCTGGAACCCGGCGACCTGATCGCCTGCGGCACCTCGGTCGGCGCGCTGCCGATGCGCCCGGGCATGGTGGTGGAGGTGACCATCGACGGCATCGGCACCCTGCGCAACACGCTGGCGGCCTGATCCGTCCCGTGGCTACCCCCTCAGGAAGCTCTGCACCAGGCTGCCGGCCACCAGCCGCCAGCCATCCACCAGCACGAAGAAGATCAGCTTGAACGGCAGGCTCACCACGTTCGGCGGCAGCATCATCATGCCCAGGCTCATCAGCACGCTGGCCACCACCATGTCGATCACCAGGAACGGCAGGTAGAGCAGGAACCCCATCTCGAACGCCCGGCGCAGCTCGCCGACGATGAAGCCCGGGATCAGCGCCCGCCACGGCGCCTGGTCCATCGCCGGCGGGTTCGCGAGGTGTCCGAGGTCGAGGAACAGCCGCAGATCCTGCGGCTTGATGTTGGCGGCCATGAACTTGCGGAACGGCTCGGCGGCCAGCCGCAGCCCCTCGAACGAATCGACGGTGCCGTTGCTCATCGGCAGCAGCCCGCTGGTCCAGGCCTGGTCCAGCACCGGCTGCATGACGAAAAAGGTCAGGAACAGCGCGAGGCCGATCAGCACCACGTTCGGCGGCGTGCCCTGCGTGCCCAGCGCGCTGCGCAGCAGCGACAGCACGATCACGATGCGGGTGAACGCCGTCACCATCACCAGCAGGCTCGGCGCCAGCGAGATCACCGTGATCAGCGCGGTGAGCTGCACCAGCCTCGTGGTGGCCCCGCCGCCGCCCGACCCCAGGTCGATCGCCACCGACTGCGCCTGCGCCAGCCCCGGCCACAGCAGCAGCGCCGCGGCCGCCAGCCCCGCCAGCCGCCTCATGGCGCGTCCCCCGCGCCCGGCGGCAGCCAGCCCACCACGATGTCCTGCGCGCCGCCGGTCAGCAGCAGCACCTGCCGCCCCTCGCAGCGCACCAAATGCAGCCGCCGCCGCGGGTCCAGCGCCAGCGTCCGCGCCACCGCCAGCCGCGCATCCCCTGTCCCCCCCAGCAGCCGCGCCTGCACCCCCCGGGCCAATCCCCCCCGGGCCACCCCCCCGCGCGCCAGCAACTGGGCCAGCCAGATCAGCCCCAGCACCACGGCGAGGGCGGCGAAAGCCATAAACAGCGAACCCGGTTGCATGGCGCGGCCCTTTTGGCGGCGGATGGAAGCGATTCACGGCACGTTTCAGCCCGGCGCCAGCAGCACCCCCAGCGCGTCCAGCTCCGCCTGCAGCGCGATCAGCCGCACCCGCAGCAGCCGCCCTTGTGGCGGCGGCAGGTCCAGCGCCCGCGCGCACAGCAGCCCCACCATCCGGTCGAGCCCGTCCAGGTCCAGCCGCCGCCCCGCCTCGGCCAGCGCCCGCGCCAGCCGCAGCGTGCCGGCCACGCTCTCGGCCATCGCCTCGGCCGCCGCCAGCGGCGCCGCCTCGTCCAGCGCGGGAAACGGATGGTTCGAATCGGGGGGCATCGCTGCGGACATGGTGCGACGCATCAAGCGCGAATCTGGTTGACAGAAGGTTGCCAGGCCCTCGGGTTAGGCCATCGGGACGACCCGCCCGTTCACGCCTTGCATTAACCCCCTGTTGTGATTCTCCCGGCATCCTGGCTCCCGCCGGCAGCACGGGAGCAGCCTGACCGATGGACCCCAACCGCATCGCGCTGTTCGCGCTGGCCGACCGGCGGCTGGCCTGGGCCGACCGCCGCCAGCAATTGCTGGCCCAGAACATCGCCAATGCCGACACCCCCGGCTGGCGCGCCCGCGACCTCAAATCCTTCGCCGACACCCTCTCCGGCAAGACCCTGGCGATGGCCCCGGTCGCCACCGAGGCCGGCCATCTTCCCGCCACCGCCTCCACCCGGCTCGACACCACCAAAACCAGCAACGACCGCGCACCCGACGGCAACTCCGTCCAGCTCGACGACCAGCTCAGCCGCGTCGCCGACACCGAGACCACGCAGGCGCTGGTCACCGGCCTCTACACCAAATACCTCGGCATGTTCCGCACCGCGCTCGGCCATTGATGCCCCGCCATCGCAGGGAGACCCGCATGAACCTCACCAAAAGCCTCGGCATTTCCGCCGCCGGCATGGCGGCGCAGACCACCCGCCTGCGGGTGATCGCCGAGAACCTGGCCAACCAGGACAGCACCGGCAGCACCCCCGGCGGCAGCCCGTACCGCCGCAAGACCGTCGCCTTCGTGGACCGCATGGACCGCGCGCTGGGCACCGAGACCGTCGCCATCGGCAAGATCGGCCAGGACCCCTCGGCCTTCCCGCTGCGCTACGACCCCGGCAGCCCGGCCGCCGACGCCAAGGGCTATGTGCGCACCCCCAACGTCAACAGCTTCGTGGAGGTGATGGACATGCGCGAGGCCGAGCGCAGCTACAACGCCAACCTCGCCGTCATGCAGGTCTCGCGCGGCATGCTCACCCGCGCCATCGACATGCTGAAGTAGCGCCGTGGCCGTCCCCACCATCGTCATCACCCCGGGTGCCGCCGCCCAGGCCTACCGCGCCGTCGATGCCGGCACCGCCGGCGGCGCGCCCGGCGCCGATTTCGGCGGCGTGCTCTCGCGCGCCCTGCACGACGTGGTGAACACCGGTCAGCAGGCCGAGGCGAAATCCATGCAGGCGATCGCCGGCGGCGGCAACATCACCGACGTGGTCACGGCCGTCTCCAAGGCGGAACTCGCCCTGCAGACCACCGTGGCCATCCGCGACCGCGTGGTGCAGGCCTACCAGGACATCATGCGCATGCCGATCTGACCGCCGCCCACCCCGCACAACCCACGCCTCCCCGCACAAAAAGGACGGGACGGAATGCAGGAAGCCGATGTTGCCGCCATGCTGCGCGACAGCATGATGGTGGTGCTGAAACTGGGCGGCCCGGTGCTGATGGTGGCGCTGGCCACCGGGCTGGTGATGTCGCTGTTGCAGGCGGCGACGCAGATCAACGAGCAGACCCTGGCCTTCGTGCCCAAGGTGCTGGCCATCGGCGCCACGCTGGCGCTGTCCGGCGCCTTCATGATGTCCACCCTGAGCGACTTCGCCCACCGCATCTTCGACACCATGGTCGCGGTCGGCGGCTCGTGAGCGTGGCCGACGCCGCTGCGGCCGCCGTGCTGGCCGGCCTGCCGGGCCTGGCGTTCGGCTTCGCGCTGGTGCTGGCCCGCGTCAGCGCCGCCTGCATGATGCTGCCCGGCATCGGCGAGGCGGAACTGCCCGCCACCATCCGCGCCGGCTTCGCGGTGGCGCTCACGGCGCTGCTGCTGCCGGTGCTGCAACCGATCCTGCCGGCCGAGCCGGCCTCGGTGTTCGCCAGCTTCGCCATGGTCGCCGCCGAAACCGCCACCGGGCTGTGGCTCGGCTGGCTGGCCCGGCTGGTCATGCTGGCGCTGCCGCTGGCCGGGCAGGTGGCGGCCTCCATGCTCGGGCTGGCCAACGTGTTGCAGCCCGACCCCACGCTGGGGCCGCAGACCACCGCACTGTCCCGCCTGCTCGGCGTCGCCGCCCCGGTGCTGGTGCTGGCGAGCGGGCTGCACGCGCTGCCGCTGGCCGCCCTTGCGGGCAGCTACCGGCTGATCCCGGCCGGCACGCTGCTGCCGGTGGCCGGCACCACCGCCGGGGTGGTCGCCGCCGTCGGCGACAGCTTCGCGCTCGGCGTGCGGCTGGCCGCCCCCTTCATCGCCGCCGGCATCGTCTGGCAGATCGGCCTAGGGCTGGTGTCGCGCCTGGTGCCGCAGCTCCAGGTCTATTTCGCCGCCATGCCCGGCCAGATCCTCGGCGGCCTGCTGCTGCTCGGCCTGCTGTCCAGCGCCATGCTCGCCGCCTGGCAGGCGCATGTGGCCGACAGCTTCCGCGCCCTGCCGGGGCTGTAGCGCATGGCCGAGGCCGCCGATGCCGAAGACCGCACGGAAGCCGCCTCCGCCCGCCGGCTCGACAAGGCGCGCGCCGAGGGGCAGGTGCCGCTGTCGCGCGAGCTGCCGGCGCTGGCCGTGCTAGGGGCGGCGGCGTTGGTGCTGATGATGGCAGCACCCCCCGCCGCCACCCGGCTGGCGCTGCGCCTCGCCTTGCTGCTGGAGCAGGCGGACCGGCTGAACCCGGTGACCGCCCTGCGCGACGCGGCGCTGGAGGGGGTGCGCGCCGCCGCCCCCTTCGTGCTGGCCGCCCTGGTGGCCGGCAGCCTCGCGGTGCTGTTGCAGACCGGCTTCCTGTTCAACCTCTCGGCGCTGGGGCCGAAGCTGTCGCGGCTGGACCCGCGGCGCGGCCTGTCGCGGGTGTTCGGCTTCGCCGGCCTGCTGGAGGTCGGCAAGTCGGTGCTGAAGGTCGGCGCGGTCGGCTGGGCCGGCTGGCTCGCCCTGGCCGGCGCCATCCCGCAACTGCGCGACGCGGTGCTCTGGGACGCCGCCACCCTGGCCGACCGCACGCTGCGGCTGGTGGTGCAGGTGCTGCTGGCCATGCTGGCGGCCCAGGCGGCGATCGCGGTGCTGGACGTGACGCGCGCGCGGCTCCAGCATGCCCGCGGCCTGCGCATGAGCCGCCAGGAACTGCGCGACGAGCACAAGGAGTCGGAAGGTGATCCGCAGATCAAGGCCCGCATCCGCCGCCTGCGGTTGCAGCGCGCCCGCCGGCGCATGATGGCGGCGGTGCCGAAGGCCACCGTGGTGGTTACCAACCCGACCCATTACGCGGTGGCGCTGGCCTACGACCAGGGGGCCGCCGGCGCCGCCCCGCTCATCGTCGCCAAGGGGGTGGACGAGGTGGCCGCGCGCATCCGCGCCCTGGCGCAGGCGCATGGCGTGCCGCTGGTCGCCAACCCGCCGCTGGCCCGCGCGCTGTATCCGCTGGAGCTGGACCGCGAGGTGCCGGCCGAGCACTACCAGGCGGTGGCCGAGATCATCGCCTATGTCTGGCGCCTGCGCGGGCGGGCGGCATGAACCTCACCCTGCCGCGCGCCGTCGCGCCGCCATTCCGCCTCCCCCGCATCCGCCTCCCCCGCATCCGTCTGCCCCGGCCCCGCTTGCCCCGCCCTCGCCTGCTGCTCCCCCGCTGGCTGCGCGCCCTGCTGCCGCAGCCGCCCCGGCTGATCGACCAGCTTGCCGGCGCCGAGGACGCGGTGCTGCGCGTGCTGTTCGAGGAGGCGTCCACCGGCGCGCTGATCGTCGATCGCGCCGGCCGGGTGGTGCGGGCCAACGCCCTGCTGCGCAAGCTGCTGGGCGAGGCCGGGGACCTCGCCGTCGGCGCCTCCGCCGAGCGGCTGTTCGACCGCGCCGGCCGCGACGCGGCGTGGGAGGCGGTGACCGCCCTGCTGGCCGGCCGCGCCCCCGGCCCGGCCAGCTTCGCCACAAGGCTTGCCGGCGCCGAGGACGCGCCCACCGTCAGCGTGGCGATGATCCCGCTGCGCGAGGCCGACCACCAGGTCAGCGGCGCCATCCTGCGCTTCTCGGACATCACCCTGCAAAAGCAGCTGGAGGCGCAACTGGCGCAGAGCCAGAAGCTGCAGGCGGTCGGCCAGCTGGCCGGCGGCATCGCGCACGACTTCAACAACCTGCTCACCGCGGTGATCGGCGCCGCCGATTCGATGGCCGCGCATCCGGGGCTGGACGGCGAGATGCGCGAGGATGTCGAGCAGATCCGCACCAGCGCCGCCCGCGGCGCCGCCCTGGTGCGCCAGCTCCTCGCCTTCGGCCGCCAGCAGACGCTGCAACCGCGCGTGGTGGCGGTGAACGCGGCGATTGCCGACCTGTCCGGCCTGCTGCGCCGCCTGCTGGGCGAGACCATCCGCCTGGAGATGGAGCTGGAGCCGCCCGGCCGCACCGTGCGGGTGGACCCCTCGCAGCTCGACCAGGTGCTGGTGAACCTGGCGGTGAACGCGCGCGACGCCATGAAGCAGGGCGGCACGCTCACCTTGCGCAGCGGCCACATCACCCTGTTCCGCCCGCTGGTGCGCGGCTCGGAAACCATCGCCCCCGGCCGCTACGTGATGATCGAGGTGGCCGACACCGGCGCCGGCATCCCGCCCGAGGTGCTGCCGCGCATCTTCGACCCGTTCTTCACCACCAAGCGCGAGGGCGGCGGCCACGGGCTGGGCCTGTCCACGGTGCACGGCATCGTGCGCCAGTCCGGCGGCTATCTGGGGGTGGAGAGCGAGCCGGGGATGGGCACGCGCATGCGCATCTACCTGCCGCGCTGGGAGGAGGCGGTGGCCATCCCGCGCCGGCCGCGCCCGGCCGCCGCTCCCCTGGCGGTCGCCCCGCCATCCGGGTCGCCTCCCGAATCGGGGCGCGACTCGGGCCGCGACTCGGGCCGCGAATCTGCCGCGTCGCCGGCCGGCCCCACCGCGCCACGCCCGTTCGGCCAGGGAGTGCCCGGCCTGGTGCTGCTGGTGGAGGACGAGGACGCCGTCCGCCGGCTGGCCGAGCGCACCCTGGCCCGCCACGGCTGGACCGTGCTGGCCGCCGACAGCGGCGAGGCGGCGCTGGCCCTGCTGGAGGCGCTACCGGGCGGGCAGGCGCCGCCGCTGGCCGCCATCGTCACCGACATGGTGATGCCCGGCATGGACGGCGCCGCCCTGGTGCGCGCGGTGCGCCAGCGCCTGGGCACGCCCGCGCTGCCGGCCATCCTGGTCTCCGGCTACGCCGAGGAGACGCTGCGCCAGGACGTGGACGCCACCGCCACGGTGTTCCTGCCCAAGCCCTATGCGCTGAAGGAGCTGGCGGCGAAGCTGGCGATGGTGGCTGGGAGTGGCGGAATATTCCGAAATCAGGATTAATGGTTCCTTTTATGTTCTTGCGCGCCGCCGTCGCCTGAACGTATATCGAACGCGCCCGGCCGTGGCGGCCCGATTCGGCACCTCCCCCGTTCCGGCGTGTTTGGGGAACCGCCGCATTGCGGCGCCGCCATCGGGTGTGAGAGGGTAGAGTCCTGGGCGAATCCCATACCGGGATATGCCATGCTGACAACGAAGCCCCGGGGATGTCGCCCCGGCGGAACGCCGGCGACCGTGCCGCGCAGGAGATGGGTATGGACAAGAACAAGGCGCTCGAAGCTGCGATGGTGCAGATCGACCGGGCCTTCGGCAAGGGCTCGATCATGCGCATGGGCGCCCGCGCGGGCGACGAGCAGATCGAGGTGATCCCCTCCGGCTCGCTCGGGCTCGACCTCGCGCTGGGCATCGGCGGCTTCCCGCGCGGCCGCATCATCGAGATCTACGGCCCGGAAAGCTCCGGCAAGACCACGCTGGCCCTGCACGTGATCGCCGAGGCGCAGAAGCGCGGCGGCACCTGCGCCTTCATCGACGCCGAGCATGCGCTGGACCCGCTCTATGCCCGCAAGCTGGGCGTGGACGTGGACAACCTGCTGATCAGCCAGCCCGATGCCGGCGAGCAGGGGCTGGAAATCGCCGACACGCTGGTGCGCTCCGGCGCCATCGACGTGCTGGTGGTGGACAGCGTCGCCGCCCTGGTGCCCCGCGCCGAGCTGGAAGGCGAGATGGGCGACAGCCATATGGGCCTGCACGCCCGGCTGATGAGCCAGGCGCTGCGCAAGATCACCGGCAGCGTCTCGCGCAGCAAGACCATGCTGATCTTCCTCAACCAGATCCGTATGAAGATCGGCGTGATGTTCGGCAACCCGGAGACCACCACGGGCGGCAACGCGCTGAAGTTCTACGCCTCGCTGCGCCTGGAGATCCGCCGCACCGGCTCCATCAAGGACCGCGACCAGGTGGTGGGCAACACCACCCGCGTGAAGGTGGTGAAAAACAAGCTGGCCCCGCCGCACCGCCAGGTGGAGTTCGACATCATGTTCGGCGAGGGTATCAGCAAAGTCGGCGAACTCATTGATCTTGGCGTCAAAGCCGGCGTGGTCGAGAAGTCCGGCGCCTGGTTCAGCTACGACAGCACCCGCATCGGCCAGGGCCGCGAGAACGCCAAGCAGTTCCTGCGCGACCACAAGGACGCGGCGGCGGCGATCGAGGCCAAGGTGCGCGACCAGGCCGGCGTGGTCACCAACATGATGCTCGCCACCCCGGAGAGCGAGGACGCCGAAGCTGCCGAATGACGATCCTGCCGCCCCGTCAGGCACGGCGCCGGACGGCGACGACCGCGCGCTGATCGAGGCGGCGCGGGACGTTCTGCGCCGCCACCACCGCCCGTTCTGGCACACCGTTGCCGCCGCCCTGCGCAGCAGCGACGGGCGCATCTTCACCGGCGTTCATCTCGGCGCCACCGTCGGCCGGCTGTCGGTCTGTGCCGAGGCGGTGGCGCTGGGCCGCGCGGTGCTGGAGGGCGGCATCGCCCCCGGCGGCCCCAGCCTGCTCACCGCCGTCGCGGTGCGCCACCCCAAGCCCGAGGAAGCCGACCAGAGCCACGCCGTGGTCTCTCCCTGCGGCGCCTGCCGGGAAATGCTGGCCGATTACGCGCCGGACGCGGCGGTGATCGTCCCCGGCCCGGACGGCGCGCCGATGCGGCTGCCGGTGCGGGCGCTGCTGCCGCTGCCCTATCGCAGATAGGTATGCGGCATGATGGTTATACATCATACCTATTTTCAGCCGCCGGCTTCCGGTGCAGGATGCCGGCCGGGGGAACGCCATGACCGACACCGATCCGCATAACGTCGCCGCATCACTCTGGGCCGCCATGCAACAGGGCCGGCACATGCCGGCCGAATGGATGGGCCGGCTGGACATGAACCAGGCCTATCGCGCGCAACTGGCGCTGCTGGACCTGTACATCGCCGCCGGCGAGCGCCAGGCCGGCTGGAAAGTGGGCCTCACCGCCGCCGCCATGCGCCAGCAGCAGGGCGTGCACGAACCCTGCTTCGGCTTCCTGCTCGCCAGCGGCCAACGCCCGAGCGGCCATGCCTTCCGGTTTGCCGAACTGATCGCCCCCGGATTCGAGAACGAGCTCTGCCTGCGCATCGGCACCCGCCTGCAAGGCCCGGGGGTGACCCTGGCGCAGGCGGCGGCGGCGGTCACCCATGCCGCGCCGGCGCTGGAAATCATCGAAAAACGGGGTGCTTTTGCCGCCGATCTGGCGCTTTCCATGGCCGATAATGCCCAACAAAAGGCGTTTGTGACCGGCTCGGAGGTCCCGCTCACCCCTGCCAACCACGACCTCGCCGCCGCCGCGGTGGCGGTGCATGTGAACGGCGAGCTGCGCGAAACCGCCCCCGGCGCGGCGGTGATGGGGGAGGGGGCGATGCTGTCGGTGCAGTGGCTCGCCAACAAGCTCGCCGAGTTCGGCCGCGCCATCGAGCCGGGGGCGCTGATCATGTCCGGCAGCTTCACCAAGCAATACCCGATCGCCCAGGGCGACGCGGTGGAGTCCCGCTTCACCCCGTTCGGCACGGTGGCCGCCACGTTCGCCTAATCGGCGGGCGCCAGCATCGCCGCCAGCCAGGCCGCCACGGTCTGGCCGCGTTGCCAGTGCGCGCGGTGGATGCCGGCCGCGGCGGCCAGGGCGGGGTGGCGGGCCTCGGCGGCGGCGAGGGCCTGCAGCACCGAGGCGGGGGTGAAGGCGGCGAAGGTGGCGCCGGCGGCGTGGCCGGCTTCGATCTGATCGGCCATCCAGGTTTCCGCCGGCGCCACCACCGGCACGCCGCAGGCCGCCGCCTCGGCGAAGATGCCGGAGGTGCGCGCGGCGTAGGACTCCGGCTCGTACGGCAGCAGCATCAGCCGGGCCGCCAGCAGGCGGGCGTACCAGTCCTCGTGCCCGCATTCGCCGACATGCAGGAAGATTTCCATCGCCTCGGCCGCCGGCCCCAGCGCTTCGGCCAGGGCCGCCGCGCCATCGGGGTCGTTCACCTGCACCGCCACCCGCGCCCCCGGCCGCGTGGCGGCGAGCCCGGCCAGCACCGGGGCGACCAGGTCGCTGCCCTTCTCGCGGCGGAACTGGCCGGCGATGCACACATCCACCGGCGGATGCCGCCCCGCCGCGCGCAGCCGGTTCAGCTCGGCGGGCGGAGGGTAGCGCATCGGCATCGGCACCTGCCGGCAGGGCGTGCCGGACAGCGCCCGCACCATCGCGCCCAGGCGCGGATCGACGGTGGCGAACAGCACGCCGCCGGCGGGTGCGGCCTCGCGCAGCCGGGTCGCGGCATGGCGGATGAAGCTGGCCTCGCCGGCGATGCGGCTGCGCCCGGCTTCCAGCCGCCAGTTGCGCTCGGCCATCACGAAATGGCAGGCCACGCGCGGGCGGGTGCCGGCCGGCAGGGTGGCCAGGAACTGCGCCAGGCCATGCACCGCCCATGCCTCGGCATAGGGCAGCAGCACGATATCCCCGGCCCCCACGCCGTCCGCCGCCAGGGCGGCGCAGTCGGCGGCGAAGGCGGCGGCCAGCGTGATGTAGTCCGACAGGATGCCGATGACCGGGTCGGTTTCCAGCACCGTCGAGGGCGCGTGGTGGAACGCCGGCACCGCGCCGGTCGCCGCCGCCAGGGCGGGCTGCACCCGGCGATGCGCGTAGAGCCGCAGCGCCACGCCGCTGGCCCGGCATGCCTCGGCGATGCCCTCGGATTCCTGGAGGTAGTGGGAATGCCGGTCGCGCAGCCCATTCTGGATACAAAACAGGCGCATCGCCGTTCCTTGCCGGGGGGAGTGCCGCATTGTGCGGGGATCGCGGGGAGGAAGGAAGGTGCGCCCAGCCCTCGTCCCGTCATGCCCGTTGGGTGTGGCGCATCCGCGCGGCTGGCGGCATGCTGGCGGGGCATAATCCGGGGAGCCTGCCATGCCAGCCACCGCCGACCTCTGGCGCCGCGACGCCGCCGAGCTTGCCGCGCTGATCCGCACTCGCCAGGTTTCGGCGCGCGAGGCGGTGCAGGCGGTGCTGGGGCGGATGGACGCGGTGAACCCGGCGATCAACGCCGTGGTGCGGCCGCTGCACCGCGAGGCGCTGGCCGCCGCCGATGCCGCCGATGCGGCGCAGGCGCGCGGCGAGGCGCTGGGGGTGCTGCATGGCGTGCCGGTGACCACCAAGGTGAACACCGACCAGGCCGGCCTGCCCACCGATAACGGCGTGGTCGCCTACAAGGACGTGATCGCCGCCGAGGACAATCCGGTGATCGCGCATCTGCGCCGCGCCGGGGCGATCGTGGTGGGGCGGACCAACACGCCGGCCTATTCCATGCGCTGGTTCACCGCCAACGACCTGCACGGGCGCACGCTGAACCCGTGGGATGCGCGGCTGACGCCCGGCGGCTCCTCGGGCGGGGCGGCGGCGGCGGTGGCGGCGGGGATCGGTCCGATCGGGCATGGCAACGACATCGGCGGCTCCATCCGCTACCCGGCCTATTGCTGCGGGGTGGCCGGGCTGAAGCCGACGCATGGGCGCGTTCCGGCCTGGAACCCGACGGCGCCGGGGCCGCGGCCGATCGCCTCGCAACTGATGTCGGTGAACGGGCCGCTAGCGCGCCGGGTGCGCGATCTGCGGCTGGCGCTGGAGGCGATGGCCGGCGCGCATCCGCTGGACCCGCGCAGCCTGGACATGCCGTTGCGCCACCCGGCGCCGGGCCGGCCGCCGCGGGTGGCGCTGGTGGCGCATTGGCCGGGGGCGGCGGTGCATCCGGCGGTGGCGGCCGGGCTGCGGGCGGCCGGGGCGGCGCTGGCGGCGGCCGGCTACGTGGTGGAGGAGATCGACCCGCCCGACCTGGCGGATGCCGCCGCGCTGTGGATGCAGATCGCCATGCCCGACCTGATGACCGGGCTGGCGCCGCTGGCCGAGGCGAATGGCGATGCCGGCATCAAGAGGTCGATGGAATTGTGGCGCGCCATCAACCCGCCGCCGGACCCGGCGCGGGCGCTGGCGGGGCTGGCACGGCGGGAGCTGATTTTGCAGAAATGGCAGGTGTTCCTGCAGGACCGGCCGCTGGTGCTGATGCCGATCTCGGCGGCCTTGCCCTACCCGCAGGACCACGACCTGCGCGACGCGGAGACGGCGGCGCGGATGACCGTGGAGCAGGGGCCGATGCTGGCGCTGGCGGTGCTCGGCCTGCCCTGCGTGGCGGTGCCGGCCGGGCTGCACGAGGGGGTGCCGCTGGGGGTGCAGATCGTCGCCGGGCGGTTCCGCGAGGACCTGGCGCTGGATGCCGCCGAGGTGGTGGAGGCGGCGCTGGGGCTGGATACTCCGATCGACCCGAGGGGTGCGCCGTGATGCCGGCCGCGATCGTCGCCGGGCTGCTGGAGCATGCCCAGCTGGACGTGGGGCTGGACGGGTTGGTGCTGACCGGCGCGGAGCCGGTGCTGCCGTCGTCGTTTCGCGTGGATGCGGCGGCACAGGCCGCGATCGCCGCCGCCGGGCTGGCGGCGGCCGAGATGTGGCGGCGGCGCACCGGGCGGGCGCAGGGCGTGGCGGTGGACATGCGCGCGGCGGCCGCCGAGTTCCGCAGCGAGCGGCATGTGCGGCTGGACGGCGCGCCGCCGGGCGAAAGCTGGGACGCCATCGCCGGGGTGTATCGCACGGCCGATGGCTGGGTGCGGCTGCACACCAATTTTCCGCATCACCGCGCCGGGGTGGTGCGGCTGCTGGGCTGCGCCGATACTCGCGAGGCGGTGGCGGCGGCGCTGGCCACGCGGCGGGCCGAGGCGTTCGAGACCGAGGCGACCGAAGCCGGCATGTGCGTCGCGGCGCTGCGCGATTTCGCCGCCTGGGACGCGCATCCGCATGGGCAGTGGCTGCGCGGGGTGCCGCCGCTGCGCATCGAGCGGATCGGCGACGCGCCGCCGCGGGGCTTCGCGCCCGATCCGGCCCGGCCGCTCTCGGGCGTGCGGGTGCTGGAACTGACGCGGGTGATCGCCGGGCCGGTGGCCGGGCGGACGCTGGCGGCGCATGGCGCGGACGTGCTGCACATCACCGGGCCGGGGGTGCCCAACATGGACGTGCTGCTGCCCGACACCAACCGGGGCAAGCGGCCGGCGGAGCTGGACCTGCGCGCGGCGGCGGGGGCGGCGCGGCTGCGCGAGCTGGTGGGGGGTGCGGACGTGTTCCTGCAATCCTACCGGCATGGCGCGCTGGCCGGGCTGGGGTTCGGCGCCGGGGCGGTGACGGCGCTGCGGCCGGGGATCGTGCATGCCACGCTCTCGGCCTATGGCGAGGACGGGCCGTGGGGCGGCAAGCGGGGCTTCGACAGCCTGGTGCAGGTGGCCACCGGCTTTAACGCGGCCGAGGCGGACGCGGCGGGCAGCGCCACGCCCAGGGCGTTGCCGTGCCAGGCGCTGGACCATGCCTCCGGCTACCTGCTGGCGCTGGGCACCATGGCGGCGCTGCTGCGGCGGGCGGAGGAGGGGGGAAGCTGGCAGGTGCGGGTTTCCCTGGCGGGTACCGGCAACTGGCTGCGCTCGCTCGGGCGGCTGCCACTTGGGCTGGCGGCGGCCGACCCTGGGCAGGCGGAGGTCGCCGACCTGCTGGAGGAGTCCGATAGCGAGTACGGGCGGATGCAGGCGGTGCGGCATGCGGCGGTGCTGTCGGAGACGCCGGCGCATTGGGCGTTGCCGGCGCGGCGGGCGGGGAGCAGTCCGGCGGCTTGGTAGGGGAAGAAGATCCACATGGAGACGAGGAGGCGGGGAGAAGAATGCGGAGGCGATCGTGCTTCTCCCCGTCTCCCCGCCTCCATGTGAACCTTGCCTGGTTTGGCTGGTGTGACAGGGGTTGAGCCATGGATGCGGTCGGGCGGTTGCGGGGGATTTGTCTGGCGTTGCCGGAGGCGGAGGAGCGGGAGACCTGGGGGAAGCCGACCTTTCGGGTGGCGGGCAAGATTTTCGCCATGCCTCGCGACCGCGACGGCAGGCCCGCCGTGTGGTTCAAGGCGCCGAAGGGCAGCCAGGCGGTGCTCCTGGCGGCCGACCCGGCGCGGTTCTATGCGCCGCCCTATGTGGGGCCGAAGGGCTGGGTGGGGATGATGCTGGCGCCGGCGCCGGACTGGGACGAGGTGGGCGCGCTGGTGGCGCGCAGCTACCGGCTGGTGGCGCCGCGGCGGCTGGCGGCGTTGGTGGCGGAATAGGGAGGAAGGCCCCTCGTGCCCTTGCCCTTGCCGCATCGGGCACGGGCGCGTGACAGCGGGCGGCGCGTGCGCTACGTCATCCGCCCGTCTTTTGCCCCGTCTTTTCCGTGGAAATCCCAGGCCGCCATGACCAGCAGCAACGACGTTCGCGCCACCTTCCTCGACTATTTCGCCCGCAACGGCCACACCGTGGTGGAAAGCTCGCCGCTGGTGCCGCGCAACGACCCGACGCTGATGTTCGCCAATTCGGGCATGGTCCAGTTCAAGAACGTGTTCACCGGGCAGGAGAAGCGCGCCTATACGCGGGCGACCACGGCGCAGAAATGCGTTCGTGCCGGCGGCAAGCACAACGACCTGGACAATGTGGGCTATACCGCGCGGCACCATACGTTTTTCGAGATGCTGGGGAATTTCTCCTTCGGGGACTACTTCAAGGACCAGGCGATCTTTCATGCCTGGACGCTGCTGACCAAGGATTTCGCGCTGCCGAAGGACAAGCTGCTGGTCACCGTCTATGCCGATGACGACGATGCGGCGGCGCTGTGGAAAAAGATCGCCGGGCTGCCGGAGGAGCGGATCATCCGCATCGCCACCTCGGATAATTTCTGGCGCATGGGCGACACCGGGCCGTGCGGGCCGTGCAGCGAGATTTTCTACGACCACGGCGAGGCCATCCCCGGCGGGCCGCCGGGCAGCCCCGGCGAGGACGGCGACCGGTTCATCGAGATCTGGAACCTGGTGTTCATGCAGTTCGAGGAGGGGCCGCCGGGCACCCGCGTGGCGCTGCCGCGGCCCTCGATCGACACCGGCATGGGGCTGGAGCGGTTCGCGGCGATCCTGCAGGGCAAGCACGACAATTACGACACCGACACGCTGCGGGCGCTGATCCTGGCCAGCGCGGACGCCACCGGCACCGACCCGGACGGCCCGTTCAAGACCAGCCACCGGGTGATCGCCGACCATCTGCGCAGCACGGTGTTCCTGATGGCCGACGGGGTGCTGCCCTCCAACGAGGGGCGCGGCTACGTGCTGCGGCGGATCATGCGCCGGGCGATGCGCCACGCGCATATGGTGGGCGCCACCGAGCCGCTGATGTGCCGGCTGGTGCCGGCGCTGATCCGCCAGATGGGTGCGGCCTATCCCGAGATCGCGCGGGCCGAGGCGCTGGAGACCGAGACGCTGCGGCTGGAGGAGACCCGGTTCAAGGCGATGCTGGACCGCGGCCTGGGGCTGCTGGCCGAGGAGACGGCGATGCTCTCGCCGGGCGACCGGCTGTCGGGCGCGGTGGCGTTCAAGCTGCACGACACCTTCGGCTTTCCGCTCGACCTCACGCAGGACGCGCTGCGCGAGCAGGGGATGTCGGTGGATACCGAGGGCTTCGCGGCGGCGATGGACGAGCAGCGCCGCCGCGCCCGCGCCGCCTGGGCGGGCAGCGGCGAGGTGGGCACGGAGCATGTCTGGTTCGACCTGAAGGAGAAGCTGGGGGCCACCGAGTTCCTGGGCTATTCCACCGAGAGCGCCGAGGCCGAGATCATCGGGCTGGTGGTGGGCGGGCACGCGGTGGCGCGGGCCGAGCCGGGGGCAGAGGTGGCGGTGGTGCTGAACCAGACGCCGTTCTACGGCGAAAGCGGCGGCCAGGTGGGCGATACCGGCATCATCGCCGGGCCGGGGCTGCGCATCGAGATCCACGACACCCAGAAGAAGCTGGGCGACCTGTTCGTGCATCTCGGGCGGGTGAAGGAGGGCACGGCCGAGGTCGGCCGGCCGGTGCTGGCGGAGGTGGACCATGCGCGGCGCACCGCCATCCGGGCGCATCACAGTGCGACGCACCTGCTGCACGAGGCGCTGCGCCGGCGGCTGGGCACGCATGTGGCGCAGAAGGGCAGCCTCAACGCGCCGGACCGGCTGCGGTTCGACGTGTCGCAGCCGGTGCCGATCGGGCGCGAGGACCTGGCCTGGGTGGAGGCGGAGGTGAACGCGCGTATCCGCGACAATTCCGAGGTGACCACGCGGCTGATGACGCCCGAGGCGGCGGTGGCCGAGGGGGCGATGGCGCTGTTCGGCGAGAAATACGGCGAGGAAGTGCGCGTGGTCGCGATGGGCGGCGCGGATGGCAACAAGGGCGCCTGGTCGATCGAGCTGTGCGGCGGCACCCATGTGCGGCGGACCGGGGATATCGGGCTGCTGCGGGTCGTGGGCGAGAGCGCGGTGAGCGCTGGGGTGCGGCGGATCGAGGCGGTGTGCGGCGAGGCGGCGCTGGCGGCGATCGCCGAGAACGACCGGCGGCTGGGCGAGGCGGCGGCGGCGGTGAAGGCCAGCCCGGCGGAGCTGCCGGAGCGGATCGCAGCCCTGGTGGAGGATCGCCGGCGGCTGGAGCGGCAGGTGGCCGAGTTGCAGAAGAAGCTGGCGACCGGCGGCGGCGCGGCGGCGGCCGAGGAGGTGGGCGGCGTGCTGCTGGCGGCCCGCGACCTGGGCGAGGTGCCGGCGCGCGACCTGAAGGGGCTGGCCGAGGTGATCCTGAAGCAGCAGGCGGGCGGGGTGGTGGCGCTGGTCTCCTCGGCCGAGGGCAAGGCGAGCATCGTGGTGGCGGTGGCGCCGGAGCTGACGGCGCGGTTCAGTGCGGTGGACCTGGTGCGCGCGGCCAGCGCGGCGGTGGGCGGCAAGGGTGGCGGCGGGCGGCCGGACATGGCGCAGGCCGGCGGGCCGGATGCGGGGCGCGCGGCGGAGGCGCTGGCGGCGGTGCGGGCGATGCTTGCGGGATAGCGTTGCGCTCGCGGGATAGCGTTGCGTAAGCGGGCCGTTCGCCGCTAGCATCGCGCCGGGTCGCGCGGGAGGCCGCGCCAGCCGGGAGGATCGCCGATGCTGCCGGACGCGATGAGCCGCCTACGTGCCGTCATCCAGGACATGCCGGAAACGGAACGATCGCCGTTCCAGCGGCAATTGCTGGCCGAGATGAACGGGTTGGCGCCGTTGTACGCGCTGCTGCACCCGATCCGCGCCATGCTGCCGCGCGCGGTGCAGACGCTGTTGCAGACGCAGAGCTTCCTGGCGGTGAACCCCAATCCCGGTGCGCCCGCTGGTGGCGGCGGTGCGGCGCCGCCGGTCGGCAGCAATTGCCGCTATCCCGATTGCCTGCGCGGCTGAAGGGGATGGCCAGTTTCCAGATCCGGCCGGACAACAGCCGCTTCGACGGCTATTTCACGGTGGCGCTGGATTCCACCACCACGCCCGACCCGATCGAGGCGGCGTTCCGGCGCGACGTGAACCTGGTGATGGCGCGGCTGGCCGCGCTGCGGGCGCTGAACGCCGATACGCCGGTGCCGACCGCCTCGCTGCTGCGCAAGATGCGCCAGGTGGATGCCTGGGTGACCACGCTGCGCACGGTGGCGCAGGCGCTGGCCGACGGGGTGATCGACGCGCCCTCGGCGGCGGCGGAGGTGGCCACGGTGCGCCAGCGCATCGAGGCGATCGACAGCGCCGACTTCGTGGTGGAGACGCAGAACGACGGCGAGGGACGGGCGGTCGACATCATGATCGACATCGGCGCGGCCGAGTTGGCGCAGGACAAGGTGCAGCTCTACCAGGCCATCGACCAGGCGTTGACCGTCATCAAGGTGGCCTTCGCCGGCGATGGGATGAGTGCCGCGCGCGAGGCGCAGCAGCGGGTGAAGCTGGATGAATACGTGCGCAAGCTGGCCGGCATCGCCAGCGTGGGGCTGGAGCTGAAGAACCAGACGGCGTTCGGCCAGATGGCGCTGACCAGCCTGACGAGCCAGATCGCGGCGCGCGAGGCGGCGGTGGTGAAGAACGCCTATGTGAAGCGGCTCGGGCTGCATTCGTTGGTGTGGGCGGTGGCGATGTGGCTGGTGTTCGTGCTGATGCGCCAGCACGGGCAGCCGGTGCTGGAGGAATTTCCGTTTCCGGCGTTCGTTCTGATGGCGGCCGGCGCCGCGGTGGGCACCTGGCTGTCCTTCGCGCTGCGGCGGATGACACTGGGCTTCGCCGACCTTGCCTCGCCGGAGGAGGATCAGTTGAGCCCCGGCCTGCGCATCATCTTCGTGATGGCGCTGACCATGGTGGTGGGGCTGCTGTTCTACACCGGGGCGGTGGGCATCGAGATGGGCACCTTCAAGACCGGCTTTCCGCTGGGCGAGGGCAAGGAGGTCGGCTACGGCGTCGCCGCCCTGATCGGCGCGCTGTGCGGCATCGCCGAGCGCGGCCTGGCCACCGCCGTCTCCAGCAGCGCCGGCCAGTTCATCGGCGGCATCGGGGCGCGCTGAGCGACGGCCCACGCGTCTGTCATCCTTCTGGATGGGCGGGCAGACCCTTCCCTCGGCTGCCGGTCGGTGACAGGGTGTAACCGGTGCAGGAGGACTGGATGCGGCTTGAGATTGGGCAGACACTGGTGTTCGCCGAGGGGCGGCCGTTCGGCGCGGCCGGCGCCTATGAGTTGCTGCTGGGGCGGGCCTATTACGAGGTGGACCCTGCGGCGCCGGAGCAGGCCTCGATCGTGGATATCGCGCTGGCGCCGCCGGGAGCGGATGGGCTGGTGCATTTTGCCGGCGACGTGGCGATTCTGCGCCCGCTGGACCCCAGCCGCGGCAACCGGCGGCTGTTCTTCGACTGGGGCAATCGGGGCAACAAGCGGGCGCTGCAATATTTCAACGACGCCGCGCCGGGCAACCTGCCGCTGAGCCGGGCCCAGGCGGGCAACGGCTTCCTGATGCGGCGCGGCTACACCGTGGTGTGGGGCGCCTGGCAGGGCGACCTGCTGCCGGGTGACGGGCGGATGCTGCTGGACCTGCCGGTGGCGCGGCGCGGCGGGGCGGCGGACGGGCCGCCGGTGACCGGCCAGGTGCGCACCGAGTTCATCGGCCGCCCCGGCGTGTTCACCCAGCCGCTGTCCGGCTGGGCCTCCACGCGCAGCCATTCGGCGGTCAGCCTGGACCGTCGCCGCGCCAGCCTGACCCGGCGGCGCTATGCCGGCAGCCCGCGCGAGCCGGTGCCGCCCGACCAGTGGCGCTTCGCCCGCACCGAGGGGGGCGTGGGGCTGGACATGCAGGGGGCCGATGTCGCGCTGGTGCCCTCGCGCGAGAACCTGCACATCCCGGCCGGCTTCCAGCCCGGCTGGATCTACGAGCTGATCTACGAGGCCGAGGCGCCGCTGGTGCTGGGGCTGGGCCATGCCGCGGTGCGCGACCTGGTGAGCTTCCTGCGCCATGACGACGGCGACGGCAACCCGCTGCGGGGCGGCATCGATTTCGCCTATGGCTGGGGCCGCTCGCAGACCGGACGGGCGATCCGCGACTTCATCCATCGCGGCTTCAATGCCGACGCGCAGGGCCGGCCGGTGTTCGACGGGCTGCTGCCGCATGTCGCCGGCGCCGGGCGGCTGAACACCAACCGCTTCGCCAACCTGACGGTGGCCGCCGGGCAGCAATACGAGGACCATTTCAACCCGGCCGACAGCTTCCCGTTCGCCTACGCGCCGTGCACCGACCACATCACCGGCCGGACCGACGCGATCCTGACCCGGCCGGCGACCGATCCGAAGGTGATCCACACCCAGACCGCCACCGAATACTGGCAGCGCCGCGGCTCGCTGGTGCACACCGATACCGAGGGGCACGACCTGCCGATCCCACCCGGCGTGCGCATCTACGCCTGGGCCGGGTCGCAGCACGCCGCCGACCCGAACATGGGGGCGCCGGCCAAGGGCATCTGCCAGCAACTGGGCAATGTGCTGGCGACCTCGGCGCTGTTCCGCGCGGTGCTGGACATGCTGGACCGCTGGGTGACCGAAGGCGTTCCGCCGCCGCCGAGCGCGGTGCCGACCCGCGCGGACGGCACGCTGGTGGCGATGGCGGACTGGCGGCTGCAGTTTCCGGCCATTCCCGGGGTGATGACGCCGTTCGGGCCGAGCGATTTTCCGGCCTGGGACTATGGCCCCGAGGCGGCGCAGGGCGTGCTGCGCGAGCCGCCGGTGGTGGATGCGTCGCGCCGCTACGCCGTGTTGGTGCCGGCGGTGGATGGCGACGGCAACGAGCTGGCCGGGGTGCGGGTGCCGATGCTGGCCGCGCCATTGGGCACCTATACCGGCTGGAACCTGCGCGCGCGCGGGCATGGCCACGGGGCGATGCACGAGTTCAGCGGCGGCACCATCCCGTTCGCCGACACCGCCGAGGAGCGGGCGATCACCAGCGACCCGCGCCCGGCGGTGGCCGAGCGCTATGCCGATCGCGCCGCCTATGTGGCCGCCATCGCGGCCTATGCGGCGGCGCTGTCGCGGGTGGGGTTCCTGCTGGCCGAGGACGTGGCGCGGGCTGAGGCGGCCGCGGCGGACTGGCACGCGCCGCGGCACAAGGTGGAGTTGCCCTAGCGCCGCGGCGCCCGTTCAGGCCGCCGCCATTCGCAGCCGCGCGCCGCCCAGCCGCGCGACCAGGAAGCCGACCACCGCCAGGTTGGCCACGTTGCTGGCCACCCCCAGCAGGAAGGCCGGGGCGTAGGAGCCGGAGGCGTCGTACACCGCGCCGCCCATCCAGCCGCCGGTGGCCATGCCGAGCAGGCCGCTGAACAGCAGTGCCGGCACGCGCCAGCCGGCCTCGCTGGCCGGGAAATGCTCGCGGATGGCCAGCACGTAGCTCGGCACCAGGCCGGCGAAGCCGAGGCCGAAGGCGGCGGCGACGGTGAACAGGCCGATCTCGCTCTGGGTGGCCAGGAACAGGCTGAGCGTCACCGCCTGGCAGGCCGAGCACACCAGCACCGTGCGCAGCCCGCCGATCCGGTCGCCCAGCCAGCCCCAGAACTGCCGGCTGAGGAAGGCGCAGGCCAGCAGTACCGACAGCATCGCCGCCCCGGTGGTGGCCGACAGGCCGAGGTCGGTGCAGAAGCTGACCAGGTGCACGCTGGGCAGCGCCATCGGCACGCAGCACAGGAAGATCGCCACCGACATCAGCCCCAGCACCAGGTTCGGCCGCATCCCCAGCACCAGCCCGCCCGGCATCGGCCCGGCGCCGTAGCCGCCGGCCGCCGGCGCCTTGGGCGGCGGGCGCAGGAACAGGATGGCCAGCGGCAGGATCGCCACCGCCTCGATCACCGCGAAGACCAGCGTGGTGCGCTGCCAGCCCCACCATTCGATGCCGCGCTCGAACAGGCTGGGCCAGATTGCGCCGGCGACGTACTGGCCGGAGGTGATCAGCGCCAGCGCGGTGCCACGCCGGCGGTCGAACCAGCGGCTGACATAGGTCATCAGCGGCGCGTTCAGGCAGCCATTGCCGAGCAGGCCGAGGAACAGGCCGTAGCCGATATACAGCGCCCACTGCCCGCCCAGCGTAGAGATGGCCAGACCCAGGGCCGCCATGCCGGCGCCGAAGACGGTCATGCGCCGCACGCCCAGCCGTTCGGCCAGCCAGCCCATCGGGATGCCGCCCAGCCCGGTGCCGAACGAGGCCAGGGCGGCGGCCAAAGCGGGGACGGAGCGGGGGGCGCCGAGATCGGCGGCGATCGGCTTCAGCGCCACCACCAGCACCAGCGGCGCGCCATAGGTGACCGACATGATGGCCAGTGTGGCGAAGGCCACGACCCAGGAGGCGCGGGTCTCCACGCTGCGTGCCGTCATCGGTTGGTTTCCCCCCGGCGCCTCAGGCGGAGAGGCGCGCCACCACAGCTTCGATGAAGCGGTCGCAGGCCGCAAGCTGGTCCAGCGCCACGTATTCGTCGGCCTTGTGCGCCTGGGCGATGCTGCCGGGGCCGCAGACGATGCTGGGCACGCCGTAGGCCTGGAAGAAGCCGGCCTCGGTGCCGTAGCTGACCTGCTCCACCGTCTTGTCGGCCAGCAGGTCCAGCGCCAGGGCGTGCACCGCACTGTCCTCGTTGGGCGCCAGGGCGGGGATGGCGCTGATCCGCTCGAAGGCGATGCCGGTCTCCGGGCCGATGGCGCGCATCTCCTGGCTCAGGGTGGCTGCCAGCGCTGTCAGTTCGTCGATGATCGCGTCCGGGTCGAAGCCGGGGACGTAGCGGTAGTCGCACAGGAACGCCGCGGCGGCCGGCACGATGTTGGAGCCGATGCCGCCCTCGACGATGTTGGTGGAGATGGTGGTGAACGGCACGTCGAACCCCGGCACGCGCATGCCGAGTTCGCGCTCGCGGGTGGCGATCTCGCGGATGCGGGCGATCAGCACGGCGGCGGCCTCAATGGCGTTGACGGCGGTGGGGGTGAGCGAGGAATGCGCCGCGCGGCCGGTGACACGGCAGCGATAGACACGGCCGCCCTTGTGGGCGCTGACCACGCGCATCGAGGTCGGCTCGCCGACGATGCAGCCGCCGGGGTGGACGCCCCATGCCTGCATCGCAGCGATGAGGTGGGGGATGCCGAGGCAGCCCAGCTCCTCGTCGTAGGTGAGGGCGATATGGATCGGCTGCGCCAGCGCGGCGGCGGCGTAGCGCGGCGCGTGGGAGAGCACCACGGCGTCGTAGCCCTTCATGTCGCAGGCGCCACGGCCGTACACGCGGCCGTCGCGGATGCTCGCCGTGAAGGGGTCGCTGGTCCAGGCCTGGCCGTCCACCGGCACCACGTCCACATGGCCGGACAGCACCATCCCGCCCGGTCCCTCGCCGAAGGTGGCGAGCATGTTGGCCTTGCGGCGGTCGGCGCTCCAGTCCATCCGGGTGCGCGCGCCGTACGCCTCCAGGTGGGCGCGCGCCCAGTCGATGCACTCCAGGTTGGAGTTGCGGCTGGTGGTGTCGAAGCCGATCAGGGTGGCGAGGCAGTCGAGCGTGGGGGTGCTCATGCTTCGGCGTAGGTTTCGACGAAGCGTTCCAGGCGGTTCATCGCCTCGGTCAGCGCCTCGGGGCTTTTGGCGTAGCACAGGCGGATATGCCGCTCGGCGCCGCGGCCGAAGGCGATGCCCGGGGCCATGCCGATGCGCGCCTCCACCACCGCGCGCTTGCAGAATTCCAGCGTGTCGGTGACGCCGTCCACCTCGAACATGGCGTAGAAGCTGCCCTTGTTGGGGATGTTGCGCACGCGCGGCATGCGTGCCAGGCGCTCGTTGACGATGACGCGGCCGGCGGCGCAGCGGGCGGCGAAGTGCTTGACGAAGTCCTCGCCCTGGGTGAGGGCGGCGATGGCGCCGGCCTGGAGGAATTCCGGCGCGCCGGAGGTGTTGAACTGGATCAGCTTCTCGAACGCCTCACGGCAGCCCTCGGGATAGACCACCCAGCCGAGCCGCCAGCCGGTCATCGCCCAGGCCTTGGAGAAGCTGTTGACCACGAACACCGGGTCGTCCGGGCGGGCGATCTCCAGGAAGCTGAAGGCGGCGTTCCGGTCGTAGACGGTGCGGTGGTAGACCTCGTCGGAGATGATGGCGATGCCGCGGGCGCGGGCGAATTCCAGCAGCGCCTGCGCCTCGGCCGGCTCCATCATCCAGCCGGTGGGATTGCCGGGCGAGGCGAGGTAGATCGCCTTGGTGCGCCCGTCGCAGGCGGCGAACACGGCGTCGAGGTCGAGCGACCAGCCGTCGTTGCCGGCGGTCATCGGCACCTCGCGCACAGTGGCGCCGTTGATCTGCATGGCGCGCATGATGTTGGGCCAGGAGGGGGTGACGGCGACCACGTTGTCGCCCACGGTCACCGTGGCCTGGGCGATCAGCGCGACGGCGCTCATGCCCGAGGCGGTGAGCGCCACGCGGGTTTCCGGCAGGTCCACGCCGTAGACCATCTTGTTATAGTCCACGATGGCCTGGCGCATCGCCGGGACGCCGCGGTTGGGGGTGTAGAAGGTCTTGCCGTCGCGCATCGCCTGGGCGGCAGCCTCGCAGATGAAGTCCGGCGTCGGCAGGTCCGGCTCGCCGGCGAACATGCCGATCACGTCCGGGTAGTCGAAGCCCATGCGCCAGACCTCGACGATCGGCGAGTCTTCCAGTTCTTGGATGCCGTCGCGGATGATGGACATGTGGGACTCCGGTTGCCGGGAAGGGGGGCCGCATGCAACGCCGCCGCGCCGGGCGCGTCAACCACCCGCGCGCCACGATCGCGTCACTTGACCGGGGCCGGGGGCGCTGGTGTTGTCATGCCGCCGCACCCCGGGGAGGACCCGCCATGACCCGCCTGCTTGCCGCTACGCTCGCCGCCACGCTGGCCGCCATCGGTACGGTGCAGGCCGCGCCGAAGGACAGCATCATCATCGGCATGACGCTGGAGCCGCCGATGCTGGACCCGACCGCGGGGGCCGCGGCGGCGATCGGTGAGGTGACCTATCGCAACATCTTCGAGGGGCTGACGGCGCTGGATTCGGGGATGCAGGTGCATCCGCTGCTGGCCAAAAGCTGGACGGTGTCGCCGGACGGGCTCACCTACACCTTCGCGCTGCGCCCGGGGGTGACCTTCTCCGACGGCGCTCGCTTCGATTGCAGCGTGGTGAAGTTCACCTATGAGCGGGCGGCCGCGCCGGACAGCGTGAACGCCCACAAAGGCAAGTTCGAGCCGATCGCCAGCGTGGCCTGCCCAACCCCCGAGACCGCGGTGGTGACGCTGAAGCGGCCGACCGGCGCCTTCCTGGTGGATATGGGCACCAACGACGCGGTGATGGTCTCGCCGGTGTCGGCCGCCGGCAACAAGACCAACCCGGTCGGCACCGGGCCATACAAACTGGTGCGCTGGGTGAAGGGCGACCGGGTGGAACTGGCGCGCAACCCCGGCTACTGGGGCGGGCCGCCGGCCATCGCCAGCGTGACGTTCCGCTTCATCGCCGACCCCTCGGCGGCGGCGGCGTCGGTGCTGGCGGGCGACGTGGACGCCTTCCCGCTGTTCCCGGCGCCGGAGACGCTGGACCAGTTCCGCGCCGACAAGCGCTTCCATGTGCAGATCGGCACCACGTCCGGCAAGACCATCCTGGCGCTGAACAACACACGCAAGCCGTTCAACGACATCCGGGTGCGCCGCGCGCTGGCCCATGCGATCGATCGCAAGGGGCTGGTGGACGCGCTGGGCAATTACGGCACGCCGATCGGCTCGCACGAGGTGCCGGGGGATGCGGGGTATATCGACCTCACCGGGATGTACCCGTACGACGTGGCCAAGGCGAAGGCGCTGCTGGCCGAAGCCGGCATCAAGCCCGGCTTCACCATGACCATCCGCCTGCCGCCGCCGCCCTATGCGCGGCGAGGCGGCGAGGTGATCGCGGCGATGCTGGAGCAGGTGGGCATCACCGTGAAGCTGGTGCCGATCGAGTGGGCGCAGTGGCTGGACCAGGTGTTCAAGCAGTCGGATTTCGACGCCACCATCATCAGCCATGTGGAGCCGGGCGACCTGGATATCTACGCCCGCGACAAATACTATTTCGAGTACCACAGCGCCGAATACAACGCGCTGTACAAGCAGTTCGCCGAGACCAACGACCCCGCGACGCGGCTGGCGCTGCGCGGCGCCCTGCAGCTCAAGCTGGCCGAGGACGAGCCGAACGTGTTCCTGTTCGCGCTGGCCAAGGTGGGGGTGTGGAACGCCGACCTGCGCGGGCTGTGGAGCAATGAGCCGATCTTCGCCAACGTGGTTTCGGAGATGTCTTGGGCGAAGTGACGAAGGTCTTCTTTTTGTGAACAAAAAGAAGCAAAAAAACTTTTTGTCCGTTGGAGTGCCCTTGGAGGGTGCGGAGTGCCAGCGGATGAAATTTTTTTGGTTCTTCTTTTCAAAAACGAACCCTTCCTTTCGTCAATGATCACCTTCACCGCCCGCCGGCTGATCGCATTGCTGCTGACCCTGCTGGCGGCCTCGCTGGTGGTGTTCCTGGTGTTGCAGGTGCTGCCCGGCGACCCCGCCAGCCTGATGCTGGGCACCGAGGCGCGGGCCGACACGCTGGCGGCGTTGCGCCACCAGATGGGCCTCGATGTGCCGGCCCCGGCGCGGTATTTCGGCTGGCTGTGGGGCATGGCGCGGGGCGATTTCGGCGTCAGCTACACCTATAGCGTGCCGGTGGCCGAGCTGATCCGCGCGCGCGTGGCGGTGACGCTGCCGCTGGCGCTGATGGCGATCTGCCTCTCGGTGGGGCTGGCGATCCCGGTTGGCGTGCTGGCGGCGGCGCGGCGCGGGCGGGCGGCGGACGTGGCGGCGATGGGGGTGGCGCAGCTCGGCGTGGCAGTGCCGAATTTCTGGCTCGGGCTGCTGCTGATCCTGCTGTTCGCGGTGACGCTGGGCTGGGTTCCGGCCGGCGGGTTTCCGGGCTGGCAGGACGGGCTGTGGCCGGGGCTGCGGGCGCTGCTGCTGCCGGCGCTGGCGCTGGGGCTGCCGCAGGCGGCGATCCTGGCGCGGATCACCCGCTCCTCGGTGCTGGAGACGCTGGGGGAGGATTTCGTGCGGACCGCGCGCGCCAAGGGGCTGACCCGCCGGGTGGCGCTGTGGCGGCATGCGGTGCCGAACGCGCTGGTGCCCGTGGTCACCATCATCGGCCTGCAATTCAGCTTCCTGCTGGCCGGCACCGTCATCGTGGAGAACGTGTTCGCGCTGCCCGGCATGGGGCGGCTGATGTTCCAGGCGATCGCCCAGCGCGACCTGATCGTGGTGCAGGACCTGGTGGTGCTGCTGGCCGGCAGCGTGATCGTGGTGAACTTCGTGGTGGACCTTGCCTATGGCGTGCTGGACCCGCGGCTTGCGCGCGGCGGTGCGTCGTGAAGGGGGTGTGGCGCCGGCGCAACCTGTTGGCCGGGCTGGTGCTGACGGCGGTGATTCTGGCCGCCGCCCTGGTCTCGCTGGTATGGACGCCGTATCCGCCGACGGCGATCGACATCCTGCACAAGCTGGCGCACCCGTCGCGGGCGCATCCGCTGGGCACCGACCCGTTCGGGCGGGACGTGCTGTCGATGATCATGGTGGGCGCGCGCAACTCGTTGCTGGTCTCGGTGATCGCGGTGGCGCTGGGGGCGGGCGGCGGCATCCCGCTGGGCGCGCTGGCGGCGGCGCGCGGCGGCTGGGTGGACGACCTGGTAATGCGCGCGACCGACCTCGCCTTCGCCTTCCCGGCGTTGCTGACGGCGGTGATGATCACCGCGCTGGCCGGGCCGGGGGCGGGCAACGCGATGATCGCCATCGGCCTGTTCAACATCCCGGTGTTCGCGCGGCTGACCCGCGGGGCGGCGATGGCGGTGGGCAAGCGCGAGTTCATCCTGGCCGCGCGCGCCGCCGGGCGGGGCGACATCGCCATCACGCTGGACCATGTGCTGCCCAACATCGCCGCCGTGCTGATGGTGCAGGCGACCATCCAGTTTGCGCTGGGCATCATCGCCGATGCCGGGCTGTCCTACCTGGGCCTGGGCACCCAGCCGCCGCAGCCGAGCTGGGGCAAGATGCTGAATGACGCGCAGACCTACATCTACAAGGCGCCGCTGCTGGCGGTGTTCCCGGGGCTGGCGATCACGCTGGCGGTGCTGGGCCTGAACCTGCTGGGCGACGGCCTGCGCGACCTGCTGGACCCGCGGCTGCGGCGGGCGCGCTGATGCTGGAGGTGCGCGGCCTGTCGGTGGCGATCGGGGGGGCGCCGGTGCTGTCGGATGTCTCGTTCAGCCTCGCGCGCGGCGAGACGCTGGGGCTGGTGGGCGAGTCCGGCAGCGGCAAGTCGATGACGGCGTTGGCGGTGATGGGCCTGCTGCCCGACCGTGCGCGGGCCACCGGGCATGTGGGCTTCGAGGGCGCCGACCTGCTGGCCGCCGGAGAGCCGGCGCTGTGCGGGCTGCGCGGGCGGCGCATCGCCATGGTGTTCCAGGAGCCGATGACCGCGCTGAACCCGCTGCGCAGCATCGGCCGCCAAGTGGCCGAGCCGCTGCGCCTGCATCTGCGGCTGTCGCGCGCGGAGACGGAGGCGCGCACCCGCGCGCTGCTGGACCGCGTTGGCCTGCCGGCGCCGCGTTTCCAGCCCGGGCTGTATCCGCACCAGCTTTCGGGCGGGCAGCGGCAGCGGGTGATGATCGCCATGGCGCTGGCCTGCGGGCCAGACCTGCTGATCGCCGACGAACCGACCACGGCGCTGGACGTGACCATCCAGGCGCAGATCCTCGACCTGCTGGGCGACATCGTAGCCGAGCGCGGCATGGCGCTGCTGCTGATCACCCACGACCTGGGCGTGGTCAGCCGCAGCGCGGCGCGGGTGATGGTGATGTATGCCGGGCGGGTGGTGGAGCAGGGGGCGAGCGCGCCGGTGTTCGCGGCGCGGCGCCACCCCTATACGCGCGGCCTGTTCGCCGCCTCGCCGCATGCCCGCCCGCCGTCGCCGGGGGCACGGCTGGCGGCGATTCCCGGCCAGGTGCCGGAGGCCGGGCACCTGCCGCCAGGCTGCGCCTTCGCCGCGCGCTGCCCGAACACGCGGGCCGATTGCCTGGTGGCGCCGCCGCCGCTGATGGATGGCGTGGCCTGCCTGCATCCGTTCGGTGCGCCGTGAGCGCGCTGCTGGAGGTGGATGGGCTGGTGCGGGACTATGCGCTGCCGCGCACCAGCCTGCTGGGCCGCGCGCCGCGGCTGCGGGTGTTGCACGGGGTGGGGCTGTCGCTGGCGGCCGGCGAGGCGCTCGGGATCGTTGGCGAATCCGGCTGCGGCAAGTCCACGCTGGCGCGCACGGTGATGGCGCTGGAGCGGCCGCAGGCAGGGCGCGTGGTGTTCGCCGGGCAGGATCTGTTCGCGCTGGACCGGGCCGGGCTGCGCGCGGCGCGGCGAGGCTTCCAGGCGATCTTCCAGGACCCGTATGGCTCGCTGGACCCGCGCCAGACCGTGGCGCGGATCGTCGCCGAGCCGGTGGCGGCGCTGGAACGGGGCACGGGCGCCGCCGAGCGGCGGGCGCGGGTGCTGGCGGCGCTGGACGAGGTCGGGCTGCCGGCGGGCGCGGCGGCGAAATACCCGCATGAATTCTCCGGCGGCCAGCGCCAGCGCATCGCCATCGCGCGCGCGCTGGTGACCCGCCCGGCGCTGATCGTGGCCGACGAGCCGGTTTCGGCGCTGGACGTGTCGGTGCAGGCGCAGGTGCTGAACCTGATGCTGGACCTGCGCGAGCGGTTGGGGGTGGCGATGCTGTTCATCAGCCACGATCTGGGCGTGGTGCGCTGGGTGACCGACCGGGTGGCGGTGATGTTCGCCGGCCGCATCGTGGAGCAAGGCCCGACCACGGCGGTGTTCGACGCGCCGCTGCACCCCTACACGCGGGCCCTGGCCGACGCCGTACCACGCCCCGGCGCGGCCGCCCATGCCCGCGTGCCCGAGGCGGCCGGGGAGGCGCCGGCCGGGGGCTGCCCCTACGCGCCGCGCTGCCCATTGGCGCAGGCGGCCTGCGCGGCCGAATTGCCGGCGCTGCGCGCGGTGGCCGGCCGGCTCGTGGCCTGCCACCGCGCCGGCGAGGCTACTTGCTGAAGTGCAGGCCGCCGAGCCGGATCAGCCCGTCCGGCACTTGCACGAAGCCGTCCAGGTTCTTCTTCATGCCGACGATGTTCTTGGCGGTCCACAGGTAGACCAGCGGCAGATCCTGGCGCTGGATCGCCCAGACCTTGCCGTAGATGTCGCGCCGCTGCGCCACATCGGTGACCAGGCGCGCATCGTCCAGCAGCTTGTCCATCGCCGGGTTGCTGTGGTGGCCGTAGTTGAAGGTGCCGCCGGTATGCATCAGCGCCCACATGTTGCCGTCGGCGTCCGACCGGCCGGACCAGCCGATCATGTAGGCCTGGAAATTGCCCGCATAGCCGGCCTGCAACGAGGAGGCGAACTCCATCGCGCGGATCTTCAGGTCGAACCCGGCCTCGGCCACCATCGACTGGATCACCTCGGCGGCCTGCATGTTCACCGGGCTGTTCGGCACGGTCAGTTCCACCGGCACGCGGCCGGTGACGCCGGCCTGCTTCAGCAGCGCCTTGGCGGCGGCGATGTCGCGGGCCGGCGGCTGGATCGAGGGAACATAGAAGGGCGAGCTGGGTGGGTTGGCCTGCGCGGTCGGCGTGAACATGCCGTTGAACACCACCTGGATCAGCGCCGTGCGGTCGATCGACAGCTCGAAGGCGCGGCGGACCAGCGGGTTCTCGCCGATCATCGTTTTGGCGGCGGGGCCGTTGTTCACATTGAAGTTGATGCCGACATAGCCAAGGCCGTCACCGATCGCCAGTTTCAGCTTCGGGTCCGCCTTCACCGCGGCGATGTCGGTCGGCGTGATCGACTCCGCCAGGTCCATGCTGCCGGCCTGCAGGTTGGCCAGCGTCACCGCCGAGTTGGTGATCGGCAGATAGACCACCTCGTCGAAATGGTAGTCCTTGGCGTTCCAGTAGCCGGGATAGCGCTTCAGCACGATGCGGTCCTGTGGCACCCGCTCGGCGAAAGCGTAGGGGCCGGCGCAGACCGGGTGCAGGCCAAAATCGGCGCCCGCCTTCTCGGCCGCCTGCGGCGCCACGATGATGCCGGAGCGGTCGGTCAGCTGCGCCAGCAGCGGCGAGGAAGGCTGCTTCAGCACCAGTCGCACCGTCAGCGGATCGACCACCTCGATGGACTGGATCGCGTTGATCTCGCCCACGCGCATGCTGCGCTTCATGGTCAGGTGGCGGTTCAGCGAGTATTTCACCGCCTCGGCGTCCAGCTTCTCGCCGTCCTGGAAGGTCACGCCGGCACGCAGCGTGATCACCAGGTGGGTGGGATCCTCGTATTTATAGCCGGTGGCGAGCTGCGGGATGATGTTCAGCTTGGCGTCCAGGTCGAACAGCTTGTCGCACATGCCGGCATAGACGATGCGCCCGACATAGGAGGAGCCGAGCGTGGGGTCGAGGATATCGGGGTCCTCGCGCAGGCCGATCTTGAGGGTGCCCTGTGCCTGTGCGGCGAGCGGGGTGAGCGCCAGCACGGCGGCGGCGGCGAGAAGCAGGCGGCGCATGGGAGTCACTCCGTGAAGGGGGTTCAGGGGAGGGGTTGGCCGTGGGCGGTGATATCGGCCTCCACCACGGCACGGTCGATGCTGCCCCAGGGGTGGTCGCGGCCGGGCATGTGGCGACGGAACACCGCGTAGCGCACCAGGCTGACCCGGTGCAGGCGGCGCAGTTCGGCCAGCGGGTCGGGGTGGTCGTCGCTGCGGATGTCCAGGTCGGGGTAGGGATCGGCGGTGCAGACCTTCAGTGCCGCCGACTGCTTGCCGCGCTTGTCGCCGCCGGCGGCCTCGCCGGCCTCCATCGCGGTCAGCAGGCGCTCCACGAGGCTGCCGGTCGCGGCGACGAAGGCATCCAGGGTGGCCTGCACCACCTGCGGCCCGGCCAGCATGTTGCCGGCGACGGAGACGTTCTCGCCCTTCACCATGCCGGCCCAGGTGACGCAGTCCGGCCCGGTGTGCTGGGCCAGCCGGCCGCGCGCATCCAGGATGTGCACCTGCCGCTGCAGGCGGCCGGGGTCGCCTTCCAGCAGCGAATCGACGATCGCCTGCGGGGCCTCGCCGGCGCGCAGGCGCGGCATGGCGGCGATGGCGTGCAGCGGGTTGACCAGCGCCTGGGTGGACATGGCGCCGACGCCGCCCTCCACATGGATGCAGATGGCGCCGACGGCGAAGAACCGCGAGGCGACCGCGGCACCGAGCGCGCCGGTGGCGGGGTCGCGGACGAGTATGGACCATGTCATGCGCGGAGCATCACGCGGGTGTGAGTGTTCCGCAAGCGGGGTGAAGGAAGGAAGTTGTTCTTTTTTGGAAAAAAAGAACCAAAAAACTTCCATTCGTTTGACGTGTGCGCCGGCCCGCAAGCCGAGGGAAATCCAGCAAAAGGACAACGAATAAAGTTTTTTTGCTTCTTTTTGTTCACAAAAAGAAGACCTGCCTCACTTCACATGTGCCACCCGCAAAGCGTTCGTGGTGCCGGCCTGCCCGAACGGCACCCCCGCGATCACCACGATCTCGCTGCCATGCGGCGCCAGCCCTTCGGCCTGTGCCGTGCGGGTGGCGCGCTGCACCGTCTCGCTCATCGAATGCACGTCCGGCGTGGTCACCGCATGCACGCCCCACACCACGGCCATGCGCCGCGCCGTCTGCACGAACGGGGTCAGGCTGAGGATCGGCGCTTCCGGCCGCTCGCGCGCGGCGCGCAGCGCGGTGCTGCCCGAGGCGGTGAAGGCGCAGATGGTGCTGGCGCCGATGGTGTGCGCCACCTGCCGCGCGGCGGCCGCGATGGCATCGGCGGCGGAGTGCTCGGGCGGCGGGCGCGACGCCTCGATGATGCTGCGCCAGCCGTCATCCTGCTCCACGCGGGCGATGATGCGGTCCATGATGTTGACCGACTCGTACGGATACTGCCCGGCGGCGGTCTCGGCCGAGAGCATCACCGCGTCCGCGCCGTCGAACACCGCGGTCGCCACGTCCGAGGCCTCGGCGCGGGTGGGGGCGGGGGCGCTGATCATGCTTTCCAGCATCTGGGTGGCGACGACGACCGGGCGGCCGAGCGCGCGGGCGGCACGCACGATGCGCTTCTGCGCCAGCGGCACCTCCTCGGGCGGCAGTTCCACGCCCAGGTCGCCGCGCGCCACCATCACCGCATCGGAGAGGGCGAGGATGGCATCCAGGTTCTCCAGCGCCTGCGGCTTCTCCATCTTGGTCATGATCCAGGCACGGCCGGCGGCGATGTCGCGCGCCTCGGCCACGTCCTCGGCGCGCTGCACGAAGGACAGGCCGATATAGTCCACGCCATGTTCCAGCGCGAAGGCCAGGTCCTCGCGGTCTTTCACCGTCAGCGCCGGGATCGGCAGCACCATGTCGGGCACGTTCACGCCCTTGCGGTCCGACAGCGGGCCGCCGACCATCACCTCGGTCTCCAGATGGTCTTCGCGCACGCGGGTCACGCGCAGGCGCAGCTTGCCGTCGTCCAGCAGCAGCGAGGTGCCGATGGAGGCGGCCCGGATGATCTCCGGATGCGGCAGGTTCACCCGCGTCACGTCGCCCGGGGTGGGGTTGAGGTCGAGCGTGAAGTGGCTGCCGGTCTGCAACTGCACCCGCCCGCCGCCGAACCGGCCGACCCGCAGCTTCGGCCCCTGCACGTCGGCCAGGATGCCGATCGGCCGGTCGAACCGGGTTTCCAGGTCGCGGATGATGGCGATGCGGGCGGCGTGGTCGTCATGCGTGCCGTGGCTGAAATTGAGCCGGAATACGTCCGCGCCGGCGCGGAACAGCAGCGCCAGCACCTCGGGGGTGGAACTGGCCGGCCCGATCGTGGCGATGATCTTGGTGCGGCGGCGGCGGCGGATTTTTTCGCGTTGGGCCATCGGGTCTCCTTCAGGCGACGAGGATCGCGCGGATATCGTTGACGTTGGTGAGCGTCGGGCCAGTGCGGATCAGGTCGCCGATCGCGTCGAACAGGCCATAGCTGTCATGGGCCGCCAGCACCGTGCGCGGGTCCAGCGCGGCCGCGCGGGCGCGGGCGAGGGTGTCGGGGGTGACCAGCGCGCCCGCCGCGTCCTCGGTGCCGTCGATGCCGTCGGTGTCGCCGGCCACCGCCCAGATGCCGGCCTCGCCTTGCAGCGCGACCGCCAGGCCGAGCAGGAACTCGGTGTTGCGCCCGCCCCGCCCGGCGCCGCCGTGGCCGATGCTCACCGTGGTCTCGCCGCCCGACAGCAGCAGCGCGGGGGCGGGCAGCGGCAGGCCGTGGGTGCGGATAGAGCGGGCGATGCCGGCCATCACCGTGCCCATCTCCCGGCTTTCCCCCTCCAGCGCGTCGCCGAGCACCAGCGGCGCAAGGCCCATGCCGCGCGCGGCCTCGGCGGCGGCGGCCAGCGCCAGGGCGGGGGTGGCGATGAGCTGGAAGCTGGCGTTCGGCAGGCTGCCGGGCTTGGGCGTCTCGTCGCCATCCTGGGCCAGCCGCGCCGCGACGGCGGGCGAGGGATCGATCCCATAGCGCGCGACCAGCGCCCGGGCGGTGGCGAACGTAGTGGGGTCGGGCACCGTGGGGCCGGAGGCGATCACCGCCGGGTCGTCGCCCGGCACGTCGCTGATCGCCAGCGTCACCACCCGGGCGGGCGCCGCGGCGGCGGCCAGCCGGCCGCCCTTGATGCCGGAGAGGTGCTTGCGCACCGCGTTCATCTCGGAAATCGTCGCCCCGGAGGCCAGCAGCGCCCGGTTCACCGCCTGTTTGTCGGCGAGCGTCAGGCCCGCCGCCGGCAGCGCCATCAGCGCCGAGCCGCCGCCGGAGATCAGCGCGATCACCAGGTCGTCCGGCCCCAGGCCCTGCACGGTCTGCAGCATGCGCCGCGCCGCGGCCTCGCTGTTGGCGTCCGGCACCGGGTGGGCGGATTCCATCACCTCGATCCGCCGTGTCGGCACCGCATGGCCGTAGCGGGTCACCACCAGGCCGGAGAGCGCCACGTCCGGCCAGGCCTCCTCCAGTGCTGCGGCCATCACGGCGGCAGACTTGCCGGCCCCGACCACGACGCAGCGCCCGCCGGGGGCGGAGGGCTTGGCCGGCAGGTGGCGGGCCAGCATCACGCGCGGATCGGCGGCGGCAACCGTGGCGTCGAATATCCGTCGCAGGGCCGCCCTGGCGCGCGCGTCGTCCCACTGCATGCTGGTTCCCCCGATCCGTTGGCGCCAGTATGGCGAAGCCGCGTCCGCGACGCCATGTTGGACCTGTGAACAGGAGGCAACCCCGATGCCCATACCCGAGATCGACGACAAGACCCGCACCGAGTTGGAAGCCGCGGCCTTCCGCCGCCTGGTGGCGCATCTGCGCGAACGCACCGACGTGCAGAACATCGACATGATGAACCTGGCCGGCTTCTGCCGGAACTGCCTGTCGCGCTGGTATCGCGAGGCCGCCGCCGAGCAGGGCATGACGCTCACCGACCCGGACGCCCGCGAGATCGTCTACGGCATGCCCTACAAGGAGTGGCAGGCGAAATACCAGAAGGAGGCCAGCGCCGACCAGAAGGCCGCCTTCGCCAAGGCCAACCCCGGACACTGACCGCGACCATTGACCGCGACCATTGACCCGGACGGGGCGACAGGACTAAAGCCCGCCCCCCTACCGCCTGCCCAGGAGAGCCGCATGGCCGACGCCGCCGAGAAAGTCGAAGAGAGCGCCCAGTGGGGCAACATCGCCGCCGACCGGCTGCGCAGCCTGATCGAGCGCATCGAGCGGCTGGAGGAAGAGAAAAAGGCGTTGTCCAGCGATATCAAGGACATCTTCGCCGAAGCCAAAAGCGCCGGGTTCGACGTGAAGGTGATCCGCCAGCTCATCCGCATCCGCAAGCAGGAGCCGGCCGAGGTGGAGGAGCAGGAGACCCTGCTGGATGTCTACCGCCGCGCGCTGGGAATGTAGCGTGCCCGGTTGCGGCCGGGCCGGGGCGGGGCATATATCCCCGCCATGACCGACACCGCGCCGCGACCCGCCATCCGCTCCCGCCGTCGCTATTACGCCACGCTGGCCGGACTGGGGGTGGCGATGGTGGTGATGTTCACCCTGGTCTCCTACTCCGTCACCCTCTACCGCATGTTCTGCGAGGCCACCGGCTCCGGCGGCTACACCCAGCGCGCCGACAGCACCGGCGGCGAGGCGCTGGGCCGCGAGATCACCGTCGCCTTCAACACCGATGTCGCCCCCGACCTGCCCTGGCGCTTCGTGCCGGTGCAGCGCCAGGTGAAGCTGCGCCTCGGGCAGGAGACGGTGGTGTTCTTCCGCGCCGAGAACCTTTCGGACCACGACCTCGTCGGCCATGCCACCTTCAACGTCACGCCCGAGCGCGTCGGCATCTACTTCAAAAAAATCGAGTGCTTCTGCTTCACCGAGGAACGGCTCGGCGCGCACCAAAGCGTCGAGATGCCGGTGGATTTCTTCGTCGACTCGCGCATGGGCCAGGATCGCGAGGACACCGACGTGCACACCGTCACCCTGTCCTACACCTTCTTCAACTCGAAGAACCCGGACGGCGCCACCGACATGGCCCGCTTCGACAACCGCCCGCCCGACGCGGTGGCCGGCGAGAAGGTGTTCGCCACCGTCTGCGCCGCCTGCCACGGGCTGGACGCGGCCAAGGAGGGCCCGCCGCTGCGCACCGTGTTCGGTCGCCGCGCCGGCAGCGCGCCGGGCTACCCGTATTCCGCCGCGCTGAAGGCCTCCGGGCTGACCTGGAACGCGGCCAGTCTGCAACGCTGGCTCGCCTCGCCGCAGGCCGCCGTGCCGGGTGCGCAGATGCCCTATCACCTCGACGACGCGGTGCGCCGCGGCGACATCATCGCCTACCTGAAGTCCCTGGCGCCGGACGCCCATGCCGAGGCTTCGCCGGCGACCGGAAAGCCGCCCGCCAAGCTGTAGGGCGCCGCCGCGCCGGAGCAGGCAGACGCGGCGGCGCCGTCGCCACTCCCGCCTAGCGCTGGGCCGCCACCAGCAGGAACATCGGCCGGTCCCGCTCCACCGCCAGCGCTGGCCGGGCGGCGATCTGCGCGTCGGTCGGGCGCCATTCCTCCACATGCGTGAGGGTGAAGCCGCAGGCCAGCAGCAGGTTCAGCGTGGTGCCGATGGTGCGGTGCTGCTTCACCACCCCCTTGGCCAGCCAGTCGGTGCTGCGCGGGCCTTCCTCCAGGTAGCGGTCGATCGGCCACACTCGCCGCCCCTCGGCATCCGCCACGAAGCCGGGCCGCGACGGCGCCATGTAGATCGGGTGCTCCATCGAGAACACCAGCCGCCCGCCCGGCACCAGGGCGGCATGGATGCGCCGCAGCAGCCGCTCGAACGCCACGATGTAGTGGAAGGTCAGCGAGGAATAGGCCAGGTCGAACGCCGCCTCGGGCAGCGCCACCTCCTCCAGGTTGGCCCGCGCGTAGCGGATCGCCGGGTCCTCGCCGGCCTGCCGCGCCCGCGCCAGCATGTTCTCTGACACGTCCAGCCCCAGCACCTCGGCCGCCCCCTGGGCACGCGCCCAGCGGCAGAACCAGCCGAAGCCGCAGCCGAGGTCCAGCACCCGCCGCCCGGCGAGGCCCGGCAGCATCGCCCGCAGCGCCGGCCACTCGGCCGCCCCGTCCAGCCCCTCCACCGACCGGCCAAGCCTGCTGTAGCCGGCGAAGAAGGCGTCGTTGTCGTAGATGTTCTGTGTCATGTCATGCACGCTCCGTCAGGGATGAATATCGAACGGACGCGGGCCGTGGCATGGCCATGAAAAGGCCCCGTCCGTTGCCGGCGGGGCCAAGGAGTCGCTAGCGGCGACGCCGGATCAGCGCGCGCAGTTCTCCCACGTCCCACCAAGGGGGATGCGGGCGGGTCTGGCGACTATGAGGACGATCCTGCACATGGCCGCAGCCTGCCGCGCCCCCGGCCGCCCCGTCAAGTGGCCGATCACGTCAGGTCGCCGCCCCGTCAAGCGGCCGATCACGTCAAGCCGCCGATCATGTCAGGCGGCGTGGCCGTCCAGCCGCGCGCCATGCGCCCGCACCACCAGGTGCCGCCGCACCTTCTGGGTCGCGGTCAGCAGCCCGTTGTCGATGGTGAAGGCCGGCACCACCGCATGGCGGCGGATGCGCTCGGTGACCGCCAGGCGCATGTTCACCGCACTGACGGCCGCGGCCACGGCGGTTTCGTCGCAGCCCTCCGCGGCCACCACCAGGGCGGACAGCCCGGCCTGCCCCTCGCCGGTCACCACCGCCTGGGCGATCGCCGGCTCGGCCAGCAGCATCCCCTCGATGCGCGCCGGCGAGATATTCTCCCCGCCCGAGAGCACGATCATGTCCTTCTTGCGGTCGGTGATGCGCAGGTAGCCGTCCGGGTCCAGCACGCCGATATCGCCGGTGTGCAGCCAGCCGTCGCGGATCACCGCCGCGGTCTCCTCCGGCCGGCCCCAGTAGCCGTCCATCACCAGATCGCCTTGCACCAGGATTTCGCCGTCCTCGGCGATGCGCAGCGCCACCCCCTCCAGCGGCGGGCCGACCGTCTCGATGCGGATGGCGTCCGGCGGGTTGGCGGCGATCACCGGACCGGCCTCGGTCTGGCCATAGCCCTGCAGCAGCTTGATGCCGAGCGCGAGGTAGAACCGCCCCACCTCCGGCTCCAGCCGCGCGCCGCCCGAAATCGCCGCCCGCAGCCGCCCGCCGAAGCGCGCGCGCACCTTGTGCCGCACCAGCCGCTCCAGCAGCGGGTCCAGCACCCGGTCCAGCAGCGACAGCCGCCCGCCGGCCGCCCGCCGCGTGCCGATGTCCAGCGCCCGGGCGAACAGCGCCCGCTTCCAGCCCGGCTCGCGCGCCACCTGGGCCAGGATGCGGCCGCGGATCACCTCCAGCACGCGCGGCACCATGGTCATGATCGTCGGGCGCACCGCCAGGATGTCGGCGGCCAGGTGCTCCACGCCGCGCGAATACACCACCTCGGCGCCCACGCTCAGCATGAAGAACTGCCCGGCGGTATGCTCGAAGCTGTGCGACAGCGGCAGGTAGGACAGGTAGGTCTCGTGCCGCGGCCCGGTCCCGCCATCCTCCCGCCACAGCCGCTGCAACAGCCGGAAGGCGCCGGCGCAGTTGGACAGGATGGCGCGGTGCGGCAGCATCACCCCCTTGGGCGCGCCGCCGGTGCCGGAGGTGTAGATCAGGCAGGCCAGCGCGCCGGGCGGGATCAGCGCCGCCTCGGCGGCGATGTCGTCGGGCGGCGCGTCCTCGCCGGCCAGCACGGCGAAGCGGATGCCGGGCACGCCGGGGGCGGCGAAATCCTCCATCGTCACCAGCAGCCGCAGCGGCCCGGCCTGCGCCACCTTGGCCGCCAGCGCGGCGGTGGAGACGATCGCCACCCGCGCGCCGCTGTCGCGCAGCACATGCGCGTGGTCGTCCACCGTGTTGGTGGTGTAGGCCGGCACCGGCACGGCGCGGATGGCCAGCAGCGCGGTCTCGGCGATCGGGTATTCCGGCCGGTTCTCCGAGACGATCAGCACCCGGTCGCCGGCCGCCACCCCGGCCGCGCGCAGCCGGCGGGCCACGCTGGCGGTCTGGCGGGCGAATTCCGCCCAGGTGATGCCCTGCCACGCGCCCTGCCGGAAGGCCCGCAGCATCGGCCGCTGCGGCCAGGCGCGGGCGCACTCGAACATCATGGCGGCCAGGTTCGGCCATGTCGGATAGGCGTCCATCGGTCCTCCCGGCTGCCTCGCCCCTTTGCCGTTTCTCCCGCATAACCTACATGCACGCGCACGACCAGCAGGACAGGACGAACTCCACCATGCCCGACGGACAGGCCGCCGCCGATCTCCCCACCTGGGACCTCGCCGACCTCTACCCCGCGCCCGACAGCCCGGAACTGGCCGCCGACCTCGACCGGGCGGAGGCGGAGGCGGCCGCCTTCTCGCACACCCAGGCCGGCAAGCTCGGCGGCCTGTCCGGCCGCGCCCTGGCCGCGGCCATCGCGGAATACCAGCGGATCGAGGAAATTCTCGGCCGCGTGATGTCCTACGCCCAGTTGCTGTTCAGCGGCGATTCGACCGACCCGGCGATCGGCCGCTTCTACCAGTCGATGACCGAGCGGGTGACGGCGATCTCCAGCCACCTGATCTTCTTCTCGCTGGAGCTGAACCGGCTGGACGAGTCGGTGCTGGAGGCGCGGCTGGCCGAGGCCGCGCCGCCCGGCCAGGGCCTGGCTGCCTGGCGCCCCTGGCTGCGCGACCTGCGCGTGTTCCGCCCGCACCAGCTTTCCGACGAGCTGGAGAAGCTGCTGCACGAAAAGGAGGTCACCGGCCGCTCCGCCTGGTCGCGCCTGTTCGACGAGACCATCGCCGGCCTGCGCGTGCCGCTGGCCGGCCCGGGCGGCGTCGAGGAACTGACCGTCTCGGCGGTGCTGAACAAGCTGTCCGACCGCGACCGCGCGGTGCGCGAGGCCGCCGGCCGGGCGATCGGCGAGGTGTTCGGCAAGAACGCGCGGCTGTTCGCGCTGATCACCAACACGCTCGCCAAGGACAAGGAGATCATCGACACCTGGCGGCACTTCGACCGCCCGGCCAGCTACCGCAACCGCGCCAACATGGTCGAGGATACGGTGGTGGACGCGCTGGTGGCCGCCGTCTCGGCCGATTACGGCCGGCTGTCGCACCGCTACTACACGATGAAGGCGAAGTGGCTCGGCCTGGAGAAGCTGCAGCACTGGGACCGCAACGCCCCGCTGCCCGGCGACGACGACCGCGAGATTCCGTGGACGGAGGCGAAGTCGCGCGTGCTTCGCGCCTATGGGGCCTTTTCGCCGGAACTGGCCGAGATCGGCGGCCGCTTCTTCGACCGGCCGTGGATCGACGCGGCGCTGCGCCCCGGCAAGGCCGGCGGCGCCTTCGCCCACCCCACCGTGCCCGGCGCGCACCCCTATCTGCTGCTCAACTACCACGGCCGCACCCGCGACGTGATGACGCTGGCGCACGAGCTTGGCCACGGCGTGCACCAGGTGCTGGCGGCCAGCCAGGGCTACCTGCAGGCGAGCACGCCGCTGACGCTGGCCGAGACCGCCAGCGTGTTCGGCGAGATGCTGACCTTCCGTGCCCTGCTGGACGCCGAGACCGACCCGGCGCGCCGGCGCATCATGCTAGCCGGCAAGGTAGAGGACATGCTGAACACGGTGGTCCGCCAGATCGCCTTCTACCAGTTCGAGGCCCTGCTGCATGACGAACGGCGCGGCGGCGAGGTGGTGGCCGACCGGATCGGCGAGATCTGGATGCAGGTGCAGAAGGCGAGCCTGGGACCGGCATTCGAATTCACGCCGGACTACAAGGTGTTCTGGGCCTATGTGCCGCACTTCATTCACTCGCCGTTCTATGTCTATGCCTATGCCTTCGGCGACTGCCTGGTGAATGCGCTGTATTCGGTCTACCAGTCCGGCCATCCGGGCTTCCAGGCCAAGTACCTCGACATGCTGCGCGCCGGCGGCACCAAGCGGCACAAGGAGCTGCTCGCCCCGTTCGGCCTGGACGCCTCGGAGCCGGCGTTCTGGACGCGCGGGCTGGACGTGATCTCTGGCTTCATCGACGAACTGGAAAAGGTCGCCTGATGGCCGAATCCGAGGACAAATCCTCCCTTTTCGGCGAGTTGCGCCGCTTCGCCCGCACCTCCGGCGCGGTCGGCGGCATCGCCGCGAGGGTGGTGGGGGAGCGGGCCTTCGGCATCAAGACCAACCGGGCCGGCCATGCCGAGGACCTCAAGACCATCCTCGGCGGGCTGAAGGGCCCGATGATGAAGGTGGCGCAGTTCCTCTCCACCGTGCCGGACGCGCTGCCGGCGGAATACGCCGCCGAGCTGGCGCAGCTGCAGGCCAACGCCCCGGCGATGGGGGCCGCCTTCGTGCGCCGGCGCATGCAGGGCGAGCTGGGGCCGGACTGGCGGTCCCGCTTCGCCGAATTCGACGTGGAGGCCGCCGCCGCCGCCTCGCTGGGCCAGGTGCACCGCGCCACATTGCCGGACGGCACGCTGGTCGCCTGCAAGCTACAGTACCCGGACATGACCAGCACGGTGGAGGCCGATCTGCGCCAGCTCAAGCTGGCCATGGCGATCTACCACCGCATGGACAACGCCATCCAGCACGACGACATCTACGCCGAGCTGGTCGAGCGGCTGCGCGAGGAGCTCGACTACGTGCGCGAGGCCGCGCAGATGCGGCTGTACGGCCTGATGCTGGCCGACCGGCCGGAGGTGCACGTGCCGGTGCCGGTGGAGGCGCTGAGCACCCGCCGGCTGCTGACCATGACCTGGCTGGAGGGCCGCCCGCTGATGCGCCGGCTGGAGGAGGCCCCCCCGCAGGACGAGCGCAACGCCATCGCCCGCGCGCTGTTCCACGCTTGGTACGTGCCGTTCTACCGCTTCGGGGTGATCCACGGCGACCCGCATCTGGGCAATTACCAGGTCTGCCCCGACGGCAGCCTCAATCTGCTGGATTTCGGCGCCATCCGGGTGTTCGGGGCGAAATTCGTCCGCGGCGTGATCGACCTCTACGAGGCGGTGCGCGACGACAACGAGGAGCAGGCCCACCACGCCTACAGCACCTGGGGCTTCACCGGGCTGACCCGCGAGAAGATGGCGGTGCTGAACGACTGGGCGCGCTTCCTGTACGAGCCGCTGACCCAGGACCGGGTGCGCCGCATCCAGGAGGACGACGACCCCCAGTTCGGCCGCGCGGTGGCCGAGCGGGTGCATGCCGGCCTCAAGCGCACCGGCGGCGTGCGCCCGCCGCGCGAGTTCGTGCTGATGGACCGCAGCGCGATCGGCCTGGGCAGCGTGTTCCTGCGCCTGGGGGCGGAACTGAACTGGCACCGGCTGTTCAACGAGTTGATCGCCGATTTCGACGCCGATACCCTGGCCGCGCGCCAGGCGGCGGCGCTGGCCGAGGCACGGGTGCCGCCCACGCTATAATCAGCCTAGCCAGGGGGATCGCCGATGCTCGAGTCGCTGCGCAGCGGCGCCTGGCTGACCCGGCCGCGCATCCGCGCCTACGCGGTGCTGTGCTGCCTCGCCTACCTGGCGGTGATCGTGTTCGCCTTCGCCACTGCCCACGGCGATGTCGACGAGGCCGGCCGCCCGCTCGGCACCGATTTCAGCGAGGTGTGGGTGGCGGGGCGGACGGTGCTGGCAGGCCACCCGGCGCTGCCGTACGACCCGGCGGCGCACGCGGCGGCGCAGCATGCCGTTTTTGGGCCTGATTCGCCGTTTTTTGGCTGGCATTACCCGCCTTATTTCCTCCTTTTGGCGGCTTTTTTCGCGCTGCTGCCCTATCTGCCGGCGCTGGCGGTGTGGCAGGGGGTGACGCTGGCGCTGTACCTGCGGGTGGTCTGGCGGATCGTGCCGGACCGGCTGGCGGTGCTGGCGGGGCTGGCGTTTCCGGCGGTGTATGTGAATCTCGGCCACGGCCATAACGGCTTCCTGAGCGCCGCCCTGCTCGGCGGCGGGCTGCTGGCGCTGGAGCGGCGGCCGGTGCTGGCCGGGGTGCTGTTCGGCCTGCTGGCCTACAAGCCGCAATTCGGCGTGGTGCTGCCGGTGGCGCTGCTCGCCGGGCTGTACTGGCGGGCCATCATCGCCGCGGCGGCCACGGTGGCGGCGATGACGCTGGCCACCCTGGCGGCGTTCGGCCCGGCCACCTGGCTGGCCTTCCGCGACAGCCTGGCGTTCACCCGCACGGTGGTGCTGGAGCAGGGCAGCACCGGCTGGGAGAAGATCCAGAGCGCGTTTTCCGCCGTGCGCATGTGGGGCGGCGGCATCGGGGCTGCCTATGCGGTGCAGACGGCGGTGACGCTGCTGGTGCTGGCCGGGCTCGCCTGGCTGTGGGCGCGCCGGGGTGCCGACTGGCGGCTGCGCGCCGCCGCTGTGCTGCCGGCGGCCCTGCTGACCACGCCCTATTGCCTGGATTACGACATGATGCTGCTGGGTCCGGCGCTGGCGTTGCTGGTGGCGCACGGGCTGGCGCGCGGCTTCGCGCCGTGGGAGCGGACCGTGCTGGCCGCCGTCTGGTGCGCGCCGCTGCTGGCCCGGATGGTGGCGGCGGTCACCCTGGTGCCGCTGGGCCTGCTGTCGATGCTGGCGCTGTTCGGGCTGGTGCTGGCGCGCGCCGGGGGCGATGCCCGCGCGGCGGCGGCCTGACCCCTTGCGCGCGCCCTCTTGCGCCCTGCCCCCTTGCGCCGGGCCCGCCGGGGCGGGCATATGGAGCCTCGCATAAGCCTGTGTTCGCGCTGCCCCGGAGCCACGGAAGGATGATCGGATGCGCCTAGCGGTGCTCAAGGAACGGCGTGCGTTTGAAACCCGCGTCGCCGCCACGCCTGACACGGTGAAGAAGCTGATCGCGCTCGGCCTGACCGTGGCCATCGAGACCGGGGCCGGGCTGGCGTCGGCCGTGTCGGACGCCGAATACCAGGCAGCCGGCGCCGAGATCTGCCCCGACCCGGCCGCCACGCTGGCGGGTGCCGGGGTGGTGTTCGCGGTGCAGGCGCCGGAGCCGGCCGAACTGGCGCTGATTCCGCGCGGCGCCCTGCTGGTGTGCATCGCCGGGGCCTTCGGCGACGCCGCCCTGGTGCCGGCGCTGGCCGCCGGGGGCATCGACTGCGTGGCCATGGAGATGCTGCCCCGCATCACCCGCGCACAGTCGATGGACGTGCTGTCCAGCCAGGCCAACCTGGCCGGCTATCGCGGCGTGATCGAGTCGGCCGGCGCCTTCGAGCGTGGCTTCCCGATGATGATGACCGCCGCCGGCACCGTGCCGCCGGCCCGCGTGTTCGTGATCGGCGCCGGCGTGGCCGGGCTGCAGGCCATCGCCACCGCCCGCCGCCTGGGCGCCATCGTCTCGGCGACCGACGTGCGCCCCGCCGCCAAGGAGGAGATCAAGTCCCTCGGCGCCACCTTCGTGGGCGTGGAGGACGAGGAGACGGCGGCGCAGACCGGCGCCTATGCCAAGGAACTCTCCGACGCCTTCCGCCGCAAGCAGGCCGAACTGATGGCCACCACCATCGCCAAGAACGACATCGTCGTCACCACCGCGCTGGTAATGGGCCGCCGCGCCCCGGTGATCGTGACCGCCGAGATGGCCAACGCGATGAAGCCCGGCAGCGTGATCGTCGACCTCGCCTCCGACGCCGGCGGCAACTGCGCGCTGACCGTGCCGGGGGAGAGCATCGTGACGCCGGGCGGCGTGAAGGTGCTGGGCTGGCGCAACTGGCCCGGCCGCATCGCGGTGGCCGCCAGCAGCCTGTACGCGCGCAACCTGATGACCTTCCTGACCAGCTTCTGGGACAAGGAGGCCAAGGCGCCGAAGCTGCCGGACAGCGACGACATCATCAAGGGCACGCTGCTGACCCGCGGCGGCGCCGTGGTGCACCCGCAGTTCCAGCCCAGCCAGGCCGCCTGAGCCCCCGACGCCAGAGACGGAGAGATACGGCATGACCCCCGACCAGTTGGCCGTCCAGGCCGAACAGCTTGCCCAGAACCTGCGCGCCTTCGCCACCGTCGCCGGCCCGGTGGCCGAGGCGGTGGAGCCGTTCGTCTTCCTGCTGGCGATCTTCCTGATGGCCTGCTTCGTCGGCTACTACGTGGTGTGGAACGTGACCCCGGCGCTGCATTCGCCGCTGATGGCGGTGACCAACGCCATTTCCTCGGTGATCGTGGTCGGCGCCATGCTGGCCACCGGGCTTGCCGAGAACGGCTGGGCGATGGCGTTCGGCTTCATCGCGGTGATGCTGGCCAGCGTGAACATCTTCGGCGGGTTCATGGTGACGCAGCGGATGCTGTCGATGTTCCAGAAAAAGAAGAAGTGAGGGCGCGCCGATGTCTGCCAGCCTGACCGCTGTCCTCTACCTCGTCGCCGCCGTCCTGTTCATCCTGGCGCTGCGCGGCCTGTCGCACCCCGAGACCTCGCGCCAGGGCAACCGCATGGGCATGGCCGGCATGGCCATCGCCATCTTCGCCACCCTGGCGCATCACGGCATGTCGGGCACCGGGTTCCTGCTGATCGCGCTGGCGATCGCCATCGGCGGCACGGTGGGCGCGGTGGTGGCCAAGCGTATCCAGATGACGGCGCTGCCGCAGCTGGTCGCCGCGTTCCATTCGCTGGTGGGCCTGGCCGCGGTGTTCGTGGCGGCCGCGGCGCTGAACGCGCCGGAGAGCTTCGGCATTGGCACGCCCGGGCATATCCATCCGGAGAGCCTGGTGGAGATGTCGCTGGGGCTGGCGATCGGCGCGATCACCTTCTCCGGCTCGCTGATCGCGTTTGCCAAGCTGCAGGCGCTGATGAAGGGCAACCCGATCACCTTCCCCTATCAGCACCAGCTCAATCTCGGGCTGGGCATCCTGCTGGCGGTGCTGGTGGTGATCTTCGTGGTCACCGGGGCGCAGCCGGTGTTCTGGCTGATCGCCATCCTGGCCATCGCACTGGGCTTCCTGCTGATCATCCCGATCGGCGGGGCGGACATGCCGGTGGTCGTCTCGATGCTGAACAGCTACTCGGGGTGGGCCGCCTGCGGCATCGGCTTCACCATCCAGAATCTGGCGCTGATCATCACCGGGGCGCTGGTGGGCGCGTCGGGCGCGATCCTGTCGTACATCATGTGCAAGGGGATGAACCGCAGCATCATCAACGTGCTGCTCGGCGGCTTCGGCTCGGAGAGCGGCGGCCCGGCCGTGGCTGGCCCCGGTGGCGACCGCACGGTGAAGTCGGGTGCGGCCGAGGATGCGGCGTTCATCATGAAGAACGCCTCCAAGGTGATCATCGTGCCCGGCTACGGCATGGCGGTGGCGCAGGCGCAGCACGCGCTGCGCGAGATGGCGGATACGTTGAAGAAGGAGGGGGTGGAGGTGAAATACGCCATCCATCCCGTGGCCGGCCGCATGCCCGGCCATATGAACGTGCTGCTGGCCGAGGCCAACGTGCCGTACGACGAGGTGTTCGAGCTGGAGGAGATCAACAACGAGTTCGCCACCGCCGACGTGGTCTACGTGATCGGCGCCAACGACGTGACCAACCCGGCCGCCAAGACCGACCCGGCCTCGCCGATCTACGGCATGCCGATCCTGGAGGTGGACAAGGCGGGGACGGTGCTGTTCGTCAAGCGCTCGATGGCCTCGGGCTATGCCGGGGTGGACAACGAGCTATTCTTCCGGCCGAACACGATGATGCTGTTCGGCGACGCCAAGAAGATGACCGAGGAGATCGTGCAGGCGCTCAACCACTGAGCTGCCCGCACGCCTGAGTCACCCGTACGCCTGAGTTGGGGTCAGCGCCAGCGGCGGCCGTGGCCCCAGCCGCCGCCATGGCCCCAGCCGCCGCCATGGCCCCAATAGCCGCCGCCGCCGACACCGACATAGACGCTCGGCGGTGGCGCGTAGACATAGGCCGGGGCGGCATAGCCGTAGCCGTAGCCATCGGCCGGGTAGGCGACGCAGCCGGACAGTCCCAGCAAGGCGGCGCCGACCAGGATGGTGCCGGCGAGTGCCGAAACACGCGGCGCGGCGCGGGGCAGGCGGCGCGGGGCAGACATGGCGTGACTCCTGTTAACGCTTGACAGGTAAGATGGGCATGCTTTGCGGCAACACCATGATGGCGGTGTGGCCGATCGGGGCGGCTGCTCACATGTCCGCGATGTTATCGCCACGGCGCGGCGCGGACGTGGTTTCGCCATCATGTGCCGGGATTATGGGCAGGCGTCGCGACGGCCTGCGGCGCGTTGAGAGGATTTGCGCCATGCGCACCCGTACGCCCTGGTTCCGCCTGACCGCCGCCGCCGTTGCCGGCGCGCTGCTGCTCGCCCCGGTGCTGCCCAGCGCGGCGTGGGCGCAGTCCGAAGGCGGCGACAACCTGCCGGCGACCGATCCGCCCGCCACCGTCGGCCGGGTGGCGAATTTGCGGGGCACGGTGTCGTTCCACACCGCCGACCAGACCGAGTGGCAGCCGGCGGCGCTCAATTATCCGGTCACCGCCGGCGGGTCGTACTGGACCGAGCCGGGGTCGGGCGCGGAGCTTGAGGTGGGCGCCACCCGGCTGGTGATGGACCAGAGCACGGAGCTGGATGTCAACACGCTCGACGACCACGCGCTCGCGGTCACCGTGCCGCAGGGCGGGCTGTACCTGGGCCTGCGCGACGTGTTGCCGGGCGAGACCACCACCATCACCACGCCGCGTGGCCAGGTGACCATCGGGACGCCCGGCCGCTATGTGGTGGAGGCCGGCGATGCCGGGCAGCCCACCAGCGTCACCGTGCTGGACGGTGCCGCCCAGGTCTATGGCAACGGCGTGTCGCTGCAGGTGGGGCCGCAGCAGACCGCGACGATCACCGGCACGGATGTGTTCCAGGGCAGTCTTGGCCCGCAGCGCCTCGCGCCGTTCGCCGCCGCCGAACTGGCGCGCGAACGGCCGGTGCCGACCGGCGAGTATGCGCCGCCGCCGCTGGTGGCGCAGATGACCGGCGGTGACGCGCTGGTGGACACCGGCACCTGGGAGCCGACGCCCGAGTATGGCCGCGTCTGGTTCCCGCCGGTGGCGGTGGGCTGGGTGCCGTATCGCCACGGCCACTGGGCTTGGGTGGCGCCGTGGGGCTGGACCTGGATCGATGACGCGCCCTGGGGCTTCGCGCCGTTCCATTACGGGCGTTGGGTGGAGATGGGGCCGCGCTGGGGCTGGGTGCCGGTGGAGCCGGGCATCAGCGTGGTGGTGCGGCCGGTCTATGCGCCGGCGCTGGTGACCTTCATCGGCCTGGGCGTCGGGGTGGCGATGGGGGCCTCGGTCGGCTGGATCCCGCTGGGGCCGCGCGAGGTGTACCGGCCGCCGTACCGGGTCAGCAACACCTATATCCGCCGGGTCAACGTGACCAATGTGGTCAATGTGACCAACATCACGAATGTCCATACCACCAATGTGTTCATGAACCGGCGTGCCGCCACGGTGGTGCCGGCCGCCGCGATGGTCGGCTCGGAGCGTGTCGGGCGGCGGGCCCAGCAGATCTCGCCGCAGGCCCTGGCCGCCGCCCGTCCGCTGGCCGCGCCCCCGGTGCGCCCGACCCGCGCGACCGCCGGGGTGACGCCGGCGGTGGCGCGGCAGATGAACCTGCCGCCGGTGCCGGCCGGGGCCGTGCGTGCCCGCCCGGCGGCTCCTGGCCCGGCGGTTCGCCCGGCCGGGCCGGGCGGGGCGCCGTTGCAGCGCGCCGGTATGCCCGGCGTGGTGGCGCCGGGGCAGCCTCGTCCTGGTGCACCGGGGCCGACGCAGCCTCGCCCTGGTGCGCCTGGTCCCGCGCGACCGGGGCCGACGCAGCCGTTCCTGCGCCAGCCCGGGGGCGCGGCGCCTAACGCGGCGGGGCTGCCGGCCAACCGCCAGCCGCCGGTGGCACAGCCTCGGCCGGGCGCGCCTGGTCCCGCGCAGCCGGGGGCGACGCAGCCATTCCTGCGTCAGCCCGGGGGGGCAGCGCCGAACGCGGCGGGCCTGCCGGCCAGCCGCCCGTCGCCGATGGCGCAGCCTCGGCCCGGCGCCCCTGGTCCGGCGCAGCCGGGGCCGACACAGCCGGGATTCGGCCAGCGGCCAGGACAACTCGCGCCGAGCCAGCAGCCGGGCCTGCCGCCGCTGCGCCAGCCTGGTGCGGGGCGGCCGCAGCCGGGCCTGGTCACCCCTGGCGCCCCAGGGCCGCAGCGCCCGCAACCGCCGGCCGTTCAGCGCCCGGCTATCCAGCACCCGGGCATGCCGCAGGCGCCTGTCCAGCCCTTCGTGCGGCCGGTGCCCCAGCCCGGGATGGCGCCAAACGTGCAGCGTGCGCCAGCGCCGCAGGTGCATGCCGCGCCGCCGCCGGTGATGCGCGCGCCGCCGCCGCAGGTGCACGCCGCGCCGCCGCCGGTGATGCGTGCGCCGCCGCCGCAGGTGCACGCCGCGCCGCCGCCGGTGATGCGCGCGCCGCCGCCGCAGGTGCATGCCGCGCCGCCGCCGGTGATGCGTGCGCCGCCCCCGCAGGTGCATGCCGCGCCGCCGCCGGTGATGCGTGCGCCGCCGCCGCCGGTGATGCGCGCGCCGCCCCCGCAGGTGCATGCCGCGCCGCCGCCGGTGATGCGCGCGCCGCCGCCGCAGGTGCATGCCGCACCGCCGCCCCCGCCACAGCAGCACCGGCAGTGCCCGCCGGGCCGGCCCGGTTGCTGACGCGGCGGTGACCGGCGAACGCCCTCGCGATCGCGCGCCGGCCGACGGCTGTCGGCCGGGAGGCGCGGGATGATCGCCCGGCGCCGGGTGGGCCGCCGGTTGCTGGACCTGGTTCTGCTGCCCTTCGCGCTGGTCTTGGTGGTGCTGGAGGACCTGGTCTGGGCCGGCGCCCGGGCGTTGCTGCGGCAAGCCGCCCGCCTGCCACCGGTGCGCGTGGCCGAGGCCGGGTTGGGCCGGCTGCCCGGCTGGGCGGCCTTGCCGCTGTTCCTGGTGCCGGAGCTGCTCGGCCGGGTCGGCGAGGTCTGGGCGGTGGCGCTGCTGGTGGGTGGCCAGGTGACCGCGGCCGCACTGGTCTATGTGGTGGTGCGGTTGCTGGCCACGCTGCTGGCGGTGTTCATCTATCATGCCTGCGAGGCGGCGCTGCTGCGGATCGGCTGGTTCGCCCTCGTGGTGGGCTGGGTGCGGGCGATCCGCGACTGGGCGCTGTGCCTGCTGCGGCCGTGGCGGGAGCGGGTTCGCACGGCGATGCGCGCGGCGCCCGGCGGCTTTTCCCGACGCCTGGGCGCGCTGCGCCGCCGGCTGGCGCGGCGGCTGGTGCCGCGCGCCTGAGGCTCACCCGGCGCTGTGCAGCGGCAGGCCCGGCACGTCCCAGTCCCGGTCGGTCCAGTCCAGCGCCACCAGCTGGCCGCTGCCCGACAGCGTGACATAGGCGGTGCGCAGGTCGGCGCCGCCGAAGCAGATATTGGTGGTCATCGGGTCGGGGAATTGCACCACCCGCAGCACCCGCCCGTCCGGCGCGATCACCGTCACCGCGCCGGTCACCAGGGTCGCCACGCAGATGTTGCCGGCGGCGTCCACCTTCAGGCTGTCGAACATCTGGTAGCCGCCGAGCCCCGCCACCAGCCGCCCGCCATGCGGCGCCATCGCGTGCTTGCGCGCCACGCCGGGGCTGTCCAGCTCGAACGCCCAGAGCCGTGCGGTCAGCGTCTCGGCGACGTAGACGGTCCGCCCGTCCGGCGACAGCCCGATGCCGTTGGGGGACATCAGGCCATAGGCGAGCTCGACGATGCCGCTGCCGTCGGCGCGCGCGTAGTAGACGCCGCCGAGGTCCCGTTCGCGCGGCCGCGTCTTGCCGAGGTCGGTGAAATAGAAGCCGCCCTCGGCGTCGAACACGATGTCGTTGGGGCCGCGCAGGCGGTACTCGCCGCAGGCCTCGTACAGCACCGTCACCGCGCCGGTGTGCGCGTCCACCCGCTCGATCCGTCCGCCGGTGTAGTCGGGCGGTTGCAGGCCGGGGCGCAGCACGCCGCCGGCCTCATGCCACAGGAAGCCGCCGTTGTTGCAGACGTAGAAGGCGCCGTCCGGCCCCAGCGCCAGCCCGTTCGGGCCGCCGCCAGGCGTGGCCAGCACGCGCACGCCGCCATCGGGCGCCACCACCGAGACCGTGCCGCGGGCGATCTCCACCAGCGCCACCGAGCCGTCGGCCAGCCACACCGGCCCCTCGGGGAACCGCAACCCGCTCGCCACCACCCGCATCGCCGCATCCCTCCCGTTGGCCTTCCGCCGAGCCTAGCGGATTCCCCGCCGGGCTGAAAACGCCGGCATCGGGATGACGCGGGTTGCGAAACCGCACCACCTGTCGGATGGTGCCAGTGTGATGTTCCGTTAAGCCGGCCACGGTATTGGTGCGCCGGCATGAGCCAATTCATGGAGTCCGGTCTGACGGGATGACGACCAGCGCCGCGATGTTCCTCCTCGACGTACTCCTCGTGGCCCTGGTCTGGCCGTTCGCGGTGTGGTTCACGCTGCCCGCCGGCGCGACGTGGCCGGCTGTGCTGGTGGTTGCGCCGGCGCTGCTGCATCCGGCGGCCAACCTGCTGTTTCTCTACGCGCTGGGCCTGTATCGGCGCGACGCCATCCTGGAGACCCGCAAATCGCTGGGGCGCATTCCGCTGGTGGTCGGCATGGGTGCACTCACCGCCGCGGCCGGCGGGTGGCTGCTGCGCCTGATGCTGCCGCCGGGTCCGCATGCGGACCCGGCGCGGCTGTTCGTCCTGGCGGTGGTCTGCTTCGCCTTCTGCGGCCTGGCCGCCCGGCTGCTGCTCGCGCTGCTGCGCCGGCGCGCGCTGTTCCGCTCGCGGCTGATGGTGGTCGGCGCCGGCCGGCGGGCCTGGGACCTGGTGTGGATGCTGCGCAACGAGGGCAGCAGCCTGCATTACGAAGTGACCTTCGTGCACGACCCGGCGCATGGCGAGATCGACCCGCGGCTGGCCCAGGACAAGGCGCACCGCATCGTGACCGGCGGCGGCGACATGCTGGCGGTGGCGCGCGCCATCCAGGCCGACCAGATCGTGGTGGCGCCGGACGAGCGGCGCGGCATGGCGCTGGAAGGGCTGATCGCCTGCAAGACCGCCGGCTATCCGGTGCGGCAATACATGGGCTTCCTGGAAAAGGAGATCCGCCGCATCGACATCAAGCGGCTGGACCTGACCTGGGTGCTGTATTCGGACGGCTTCTATTTCGGCCTGTTGGACCGGGTGCTGAAGCGGCTGCTCGACATCGCGGTCAGCCTGGTGATCCTGCTTCCGGCCGCGCCGTTCCTGCTGCTGGCGATGCTGGCGGTGTGGGCCGGCGATCGCGGGCCGGTGTTCTACCGCCAGGCGCGGGTGACGCGCGGCGGCAGGCAGTTCCGCATCGTCAAGCTGCGCACCATGCGGGTGGATGCCGAGGCGCGCGGCGCGGTGTGGGCGGCGGCGGGCGACAGCCGCATCACCCGGGTCGGCAATTTCCTGCGCCGCACCCGGCTGGACGAGGTGCCGCAGCTGTTCAACGTGCTGAAGGGCGAGATGTCCCTGGTCGGCCCGCGCCCGGAGCGGCCGGAATTCATCGACGAGCTGGCCCGCGAACTGCCGCTGTACAACGAGCGCCACATGGTGAAGGCCGGCCTCACCGGCTGGGCGCAGGTCAACTATCCCTATGGCGCATCGCTGGACGACGCCCGCTCCAAGCTCAGCTACGACCTGTATTACGTGAAGAATTTCAGCGTGGTGTTCGACCTGCTGATCTTGCTGCAGACCCTGCGCGTGGTGCTCTGGCCCAGCGGCGTGCGGTGATCGTGCTGCGGCGCGGCACTCGCGCGCGGCGCAGGGCGTGCTATAAGAACCGCGCCGACCGTGTTGAAAATCAAAGGGGGACGGCGGCTTCGGACTGAACCATTTTTCAGGCGAGGCTTAGGATGCGACGGCTTGCTTCCCTTCTGACGGCCGTGCTGGCGCTGCTGGCGGCGGCACCAGATGCACGCGCGGCCGGCGCGGTGCTGGTGATGAATTCCGCCGCCGCCTCGCTGTCGGTGCTGGACATGGCGACCCTGCGCGAAACCAGGCGCATCCCGGTGCTGCGCGAGCCGCACCACTGGGCGCTGACCCCGGACGGGCGCGACCTGCTGGTGGGCGACACCGTCGGCAACGAGCTGCTGTTCCTCGACCCGGTGACCTTCGCGCTGCGCCGCCGACTGCCGGTCGCCGACCCCTACCAACTCGGCTTCAGCCCGGACGGCAAGTTCCTGGTGGTCAACGGCCTGGCCCGCGCGCAGATCGACATCTACGACGCCGGCACCTACGCGCTGGTCAAGCGCTTCAAGATCAAGTCGATGCCCAGCCATATGGATTTCTCGCCCGATTCGGCGGTGGTCTATATCTCGCTGCAAGGCACCGGGCGGCTGGTGGCGATCGACCTGCGCCGCATGGCGATCCTGTGGGACAAGCCGGTGGGGCCGGCGCCGGCCGGGGTGATGGTGCAGAACGGCCATGTGCTGGTGGCCAACATGGGCGCCGACGACCTCTCGGTGGTGGACCCGGCCGACGGGCGCGTGCTCAGCCATATCCGCACCGGCCGCGGCGCCCACCAGTTGTTCCGCTCGCCCGACCGCAAGCTGATCTACGTCAACAACCGCATCGACAGCACCATCGTGGTGCTGGACGCCGCCAGCCTGAAGGAAATCCGCAGCTATAAGCTGCCGGGCGGGCCGGACGACATCCAGTTCGCGCCGGACGGGCATATCTGGGTTACCATGCGCTTCGCCCACAAGGTGGCGGTGCTGGACCCCAAGACCGGCGACTACACCACCATCGAGACCGGGCGCTCGCCGCACGGCATCTTCCTCAACCCGCGCGCGGTGGCGGCGCCATGACCTTCCTGCCGTTCGACACCGCCGCCGGCTGGCTGCAGCAGAGCGTGCTGCTGCCGCTGATGTACCGCTTCGACCTGATGCAGTGGGAGGACATCTCCTTCGGCTGGGCGTTGTTCGCGGTGTATGGCGCCGCCCAGGTGGTGGTGACCTTCGCGGTGTGCCTGCCGCTGGAGCGCTGGCGGCCGGTGGAGCACTGGCCGGACAGCCGGGCCGTGCTGGTGGACATGCTGTACACTGTCATCTCGCGCGTCGGCCTGCTGCCGCTGGTGACCTTCGTCGCCTTCTACACCTTGCAGGTGCAATTGAACGGCTGGCTGACCGATAACGGCTGGGTGCCGCCGACGCTGGAGCGGCTGTTCCCGTTCCTGCTCGGCAAGCAGGTGCTGACCTTCTTCCTATATGCGGTGATCCTGGATTTCGGCGAATACTGGCGTCACCGGCTGAGCCACGTGTTCAACTGGTGGTATTCGCTGCATGCGCTGCACCACGCGCAGCGGCAGATGACCTTCTGGTCGGACGACCGCAACCACCTGCTGGACGAGGTGATCGCCTTCGTTTGGTTCACCGCGATCGCCCTGCTGATCGGCATCCCGCCGATGCAATTCCCGCTGCTGGTGCTGCTGCTGCGCCTGCTGGAGAGCCTGAGCCACGCCAATGCGCGGCTGTCCTTCGGCTGGCTGGGCGAGCGGCTGCTTGTCAGCCCCCGGTTCCACCGCGCCCATCACGGCGTGACCGCGGCCGGGCTGCAAAGCGTGAACTTCGGCGCCATCCTGCCGTGGTGGGACATGCTGTTCCGCACCGCCGATTTCTCCCGCAGCTTCGCCCAGACCGGAGACCCCACGGCCGAGGAGGCGCTGGCCACCGGCAGCTACCTCACCCAGCAATGGGTGGGGCTGCGCCGGATGCTGCGCGACCTGTTCGGTGTCGCCGTGCCGGGCCGGGCGACCACCGACCGGGCGCTGCGGCGGTAGCCTATCCGGCGGTGGAGGCCCCGCCGGCGCGGCAGAAGGCGAAGTCGCAGCCCTGATCGGCCTGGGTTACCTGGTCGAGGTACAGCCGCAGATAGCCGCGCTCGGCCCCCGGATGCGCTGGCGGTGGCGTCCAGGCGGTGCGGCGGGCGGCCAGTTCGGCTCCGTCTACCAGCAGGTCGATGCGCCGGGCGGCGGCGTCCAGCCGGATGCGGTCGCCGGTCTTCACCAGCCCCAGCGGGCCGCCGACCGCCGCTTCCGGGGCGATGTGCAGCACGATGGTGCCGAAGGCGGTGCCGCTCATACGGGCGTCGCTGATGCGCACCATGTCCTTCACGCCGGCGCGCGCCAGCTTGCGCGGGATGGGGATATAGCCGGCCTCGGGCATGCCCGGCGCGCCCTTGGGGCCGGCGTTGCGCAGCACCAGCACGTCGTCGGCGGTCACGTCCAACTCGGGGTCGTCGAGGCGTGCGGCCATGTCCTCCAGCCCGTCAAACACCACGGCACGGCCCTCGTGCTGCATCAGCGCGGGAGTGGCGGCGGAGCGCTTCAGCAGCGCGCCGTCCGGCGCCAGGTTGCCGCCCAGCACGGCCAGTCCGCCGCCCTCGGCGATGGCGGTGGCACGGGTGCGGATGACGGTCTGGCCGGGCACGTCCTCGGCCAGCGCGATGTTGTCGGCCAGCGTGCCGCCGGTGACGGTGAGGGCCGAGGTGTCGAGCAGGTCGGCGATCTCCTTCAGCAGCTTCGGCATGGCACCGGCCCAGTGGAAATGCTCCATGTAGTGATCGCCGCTGGGCTTGAGGTCCACCAGCACCGGCACCTCCAGCCCGAGGCGGTCGAACTCGGCCATGTCGATGTCGATGCCCAGGCGCCCGGCGATGGCGGTGAAGTGGATCAGCCCGTTGGTGGAGCCGCCGATCGCCTGCAGCACGGTCAGCGCGTTGCGGAAGGCGGCCTTGGTCATGATGTCGGACGGCTTGCGGCCGGATTTGGCCAGCGCCACGGCGGCGGCGCCCGAGGCCTCGGCGGCGCGGATGCGGTCGGCATGGGTGGCCGGGATGCTGGCGGCGCCGGGCAGGCACATGCCGATGGCCTCCACCATGCAGGCGATGGTGCTGGCGGTGCCCATGACCATGCAGGTGCCCTTGGTCGGCGCCAGCCGGTCGGTCAGCAGGTCGGTTTCCGCCTCGTCGATGCGGCCGGCACGGTACTCGGCCCACAGGCGGCGGCAATCGGTGCAGGCGCCCAGCACCTCGCCCTTGTGGTGGCCGACCAGCATCGGGCCGGTGGGCAGCACGATCGCCGGCAGGTTCACGCTGGCCGCGCCCATCAGCTGGGCCGGCAGCGTCTTGTCGCAGCCGCCGATCAGCACCACGGCGTCCATCGGCTGGGCGCGGACCATTTCCTCGGTGTCCAGCGCCATCAGGTTGCGCAGGAACATGCTGGTGGGGTGGCTGAAGCTTTCGTGGATTGACACGGTGGGGAAGGCCATCGGCATGCCGCCGGCCAGCAGCACGCCGCGCTTCACCGCCACGATCAGGTCCGGCACGTTGCCATGGCAGGGGTTGAAGTCGCTGAACGTGTCGGTGATGCCGATGATCGGGCGGTCCAGCGCGGCATCGGTATAGCCCATCGCCTTGAGGAAGGCGCGGCGCAAAAACAGGGAAAACCCGGCATCGCCATAGGTGGCGAGGCCCTTGCGCAGTCCGGTTGCCATCGTATCGTCCTTCCGCGGCGGCGAATGCGGGACGGACGATACGGGAGCCGGGGCGGTGGCGCCAGCCGGGGGCGCGGTCAGTAGGGGCGGTGGCCCACGTAGTTGCCGGGCGGCGAGTAGCTGCAGACCCAGATCTCCGAATTGCCGCAACTGGCCATGCCGCAGCCGACGAAGCGGGTGCTGCGCCAGACGATCTGGGTGTAGTGCCCGCACACCGCGCCGGGCGCGCAGGCGCCGGTGGCCGGGTTGTAGGCGCGCGCCTCGCCCACCCACAGCGCCACCACATCGGCCGGGCTGGCATGCGCGCCGCCGAACCATGCCAGGTTCTCACCGACCCCGGAGGTGCCGCTGTGCTGCATGGCGCAATTGGCGCCGCGCAGGCGGTTCGCCCAGTTCTGCGCGATCGCGGCGACTTCGGCCGACCAATGCAGGTCCGGCACCCCCACGGCGCGGCGCGCGCGATTATGGGCGGCCAGCATGCCCGCGAACTGCGCGGGCTCGGGGTCGCCATAGCCGCGGGCCGGCGGCGCGGCGTGGGCGGGGAGGGCGAGGAGGCATGCGGCGGCGAGTGCGAGGCCGGCGAGCAGGCGGTGGGTCGGCATGGTTCGGATCCTCGGCGGCAGTGCGGCGAATTGGTTATGCGACATAACCATCATGACTCATACATACTGCGCCGGGAGCATGTCGGAACCATGGCCGGCGCGCGGCGGAGTGGTGGCGGCAGCCGGCGGGCCGGCGCGGGGGTTGCATCGCGGGGCCGCTTCGGGGTGTATCGGCATCCCCGGCGTGCCGCGCCGCCACAACGGAGAAGCCTGATGAACCTGCAAGGACAACCCGCCATCGTCACCGGCGGCGCCTCCGGCCTCGGCGGCGCCACCGCCCAGGCGCTGGCCGCCGCCGGCGCCAAGGTGGCGGTGGTCGATCTCAACGCCGATGCGGCACAGGAGATGGCGGCCCGTGTCGGCGGCATCGCGATTGCCTGCGACGTGGCCGATGCCGAGGCCGCCGAGCGCGCCTTCGCCACTGCCCGCGCGGCGCACGGCCCGGCGCGGGTGCTGGTGAACTGCGCGGGCGTCGGCACGCCGGGGCGCATCGTCGGGCGCGACGGGCCGCTGGCGCTCGGCGCCTATGAGAATGTGATCCGGGTCAACCTGATCGGCACCTTCAACATGCTGCGCCTGGCCGCCGCCGAGATGAGCGTGCTGGAGCCGATGGACGACGGCGAGCGGGGGGTGATCATCAACACCGCCTCGGTCGCCGCGTTCGACGGGCAGGTGGGGCAGGCGGCCTATGCCAGCTCGAAGGCCGGGGTGGTCGGACTGACGCTGCCGGCGGCGCGCGAACTGGCGCGGTTTGGGGTGCGGGTGATGACGATCGCGCCCGGATTGTTCCAGACGCCGATGATGGCGGCCCTGCCGGACGACGTGCAGCAGAGCCTGGGCCAGTCCGTGCCGTTCCCGCAGCGGCTGGGCGCGCCGGACGAATACGCGGCGCTGGCGCTGCATATCGTGGTCAACCGGATGCTCAACGGCGAGACCATCCGCCTGGATGGCGCGCTGCGGATGGCGCCGCGGTAGAACGTTTCCCGGCGGCGGGTTAGGCTCGCCGCCGGCACAGCTTCGGGAGAATGCCATGAAACAGCGGACGGTCGTGCATCACGAGGCGGGTGACACGTTTCAGCACGGATTGCGCGCGTTTTTCGCCTATCGCGACCTGGGAATCCGGGGCGCGACCGCCGGCAAGGTGGGCGCGCATGTGATCCGCGCGGTGCCGGGCGAGCATGCCCAACCGCAATGGCACACCCATGATCTGGAGTTCCAGTTCGTCTATGTGCTGAAGGGCTGGGTGGAGTTCGAGTACGAGGATATCGGCTTCGTCCGCCTGGAGGCTGGCACCAGCGTGTACCAGCCGCCGATGGTGAAGCATCGCGAGATCCGCCACAGCGAGGACGTGGAAATATTGGAGATCACCTCGCCGGCGGAGTTTGAGACGCGGGTGGTGGAGGGTCCGGCTGCGGCATAGCTAAGGAAGCCAGCCCGCAAAGATCCGTAGAGAAGATGGAGTTTCTTCTTAACGAATAAAGTTTTTTTGCTTCTTTTTGTCCACAAAAAGAAGACTTACCTTTTCATGGCCTGCTTCAGCAGGTCATGCGGCAAGGCATGGACGATACGCCCGTCTCGCCCGGTCATCGTCTCGGCGGCGCAGATGGCGTTCAGGATGGCTTCCTCGGTGGCTTCGGCGGCGGCCTGGAAGAGGAGCGTCATGGCTTCCGGGGCGAGCATGCGGGCGTGGGTGACGGACTCGCCGGCGCGGATGTGGTTGGCGGTGGAAAAGGCCAGGAAGATATCGCCGCTGCCGTTGCTGCCGATGCCGCCCACCCAGGCCAGGCCGGTGGTGGCGCGGCGGGCCAGACGCTGGCACTGGATGGGCAGCAGCGGGGCGTCGGTGGCGAGGATGACGATGATGCTGCCGGCCTCGCGCGGCATGGTGCGGTGGCTGGCCACCACGTCCGGGCCGATGATCCGGCCGACCGGCACGCCGTCTACCCGGAACAGCTCGCGGGCGCCGTAATTGGCCTGCACCAGGGCGCCGACGGTGTAGGTGGCGCCGTCCTGCGCCACCACGCGCGAGGCTGTGCCGGTGCCGCCCTTGAACTCGTGGCAGATCATGCCGGTGCCGCCGCCCACGTTGCCCTCCGGCACGGGGCCGGAGGCGGCGCGGTCGAGCGCCTGGAAGGCGAGGTCGGTGGTGACCGGGAAGCGTTCGCTCTCGGACAGCCAGCCGTCATAGGTCTCGGCGGCGACCGGCAGGTGGAAGGCCTGGGTGGCGCCGTCGCGCACCGCCAGCGCGCAGATGGCGTCGCGCACGATGCCAACGGAATAGGTGTTGGTGATGCAGATGGGGGCCCCCAGCAGGCCCTGCTCGGCGATCCAGGGCAGGCCGGTCATCTCGCCGTTGCCATTGAAGCTGTGGATGCCGGCGAAGCAGTAGTCGCCCCAGATCTCCCGCCCGCGCGGCCAGATGGCGGTGACGCCGGTGCGCACCACGTGCGGGGTGTCGGCGACCAGGGTGGCCACGCCCACGCGCACGCCGGCGACATCGGTGATGGCGTTCCAGCGCCCGGTGGGCAGCAGGCCGGGGGTGATGCCGAGGTCGCGCAGGCGGGGCTTGGTCATGGCGGGATTCCGGGTCGGTTGCCTTGCGGCGGGGAAGGGGGTTTGCTGATCGTCTCGCCGCGCGCGGCGTTTGCATAGGGGGATGACGGGGATGGACACCGTACAGGAGATCGAACTGCCGACCGGGCGGATGATCGCGCGCATCGAGGGGGCGATCGGCTGGATGATCTTCAACAACCCCGAGCGCCGCAACGCCGTCTCGCTGGACATGTGGCAGGCGATGCCGGCGATCCTGGATCGCTTCGAGCAGGACCCGGCGGTGCGGGTGATCGTGCTGACCGGGATGGGCGAGCGGGCCTTCGTGGCCGGCGCCGACATCTCGCAATTCGAGCAGCAGCGCGCCTCGGCCGACCAGGTGGCGCATTACGACGGCATTTCCGGCGAGGCCAACCGGCGGCTGGCGGTGTGCCCGAAGCCGACCATCGCGATGATCCGCGGCTATTGCATCGGCGGCGGCGTGGGCATCGCGGTGGCCTGCGACCTGCGCATCGCCGCCGAGGGGGCGAAGTTCGGCGTGCCCGCGACCAGGCTGGGGCTGGGGTATGGCGCGGACGGGGTGAAGAAGCTGATGGACCTGGTCGGCCCGTCCCACACCAAGGAGATTTTCTTTACCGCGCGGCATTTTTCGGCGGCCGAGGCGCTGGGCATGGGGCTGGCCAACCGGGTGCTGCCGGAGGCGGACCTGGAGGCCTATGTGCGCGCCTATTGCGCGACGATCGCCGAGAACGCGCCGCTGACCATCAAGGCGGTGAAGATCACGGTGGGTGAACTGGCCAAGGAATCGCCGCGGGTGGACCACGATCTGTGCGCGAAAGTGGTGCAGGCGTGCTTCGACAGCGAGGATTACGTGGAAGGCCGGCGGGCATTCATGGAGAAGCGCAAGCCGGTGTTTCGCGGGGCGTAGCGGCGCAGGCGCGGGGTGGCACGCAGCGCGCGCCACCCCCGCCCGGTCGGGCTACAGCACCAGCGTTCCGGTCAGCACCGCGCTCAGCAGCATTAGCGCCAATATCAGGACGGCGATGAAGAACAGCACGCGGGCGATGCCGGCGGCGGCCGCCGAAATTCCGCCGAAGCCGAACAGCCCGGCGACCAGGGAGATCACCAGGAATACCAAGGCCCAATACAGCATGACTGTTCTCCTGTTGCTCAGAATGAACATGTAGTGCGGGCCATGTGGCGATTTTATGGGCAGATGTTCACGAATGTCTGATCGGGACGGGGGGACTTTCGCGACGCGCCCGGCGCGTTAAACTCGGCGAAACACCAGGGGGAACTTCCATGCAGCCGAGAATCGTCTTCGTGCCGTCCGGCGCGCCCGACGGCCCGATCGCCCGCGAAATGGCCCCGCCCGGCTTCGAACTGGTGCAGGTCGCGGCCGGCAGCCCCGAACTGGCCGCCGCCATGCCGGGCTGCGACTACCTGGTGGGGCTGGGCGACGCCTCGATGACCGACGCGTTCTTCGCGGCGGCGCCGCGGCTGAAGCTGATCCAACTGCTCAGCGCCGGCTATGACAAATGCGACATCGAGGCCGCACGCCGCGCCGCCATCCCGATCTGCAACAACGGCGGCGCCAACTCGGTGGCGGTGGCCGAGCACGCGGTGATGCTGATGCTGGCGACCGCCCGGCAACTGGTGTGGCAGCACACATCGGTCGCCTCCGGCCAATGGCGCGGCAACAACTGGGATCAGCGGCACGTGTATGAGTTGCAGGGCAAGACGCTCGGCATCATCGGGCTGGGCACCATCGGCAAGAAGGTCGCCCGGCTCGGCCGCGCTTTCGGCATGAACGTGCAGTATTTCGACACGATGCGCCTGAACGAGGACGCCGAGGACGCGCTGGGCGCGCGATTCCGGCTGTTCGACGAGGTGCTGCGGACCTCCGACCTGGTGAGCTTGCACGTGCCGCTGCTGGAGTCCACGCGGCACATGATCTCCACGCGCGAACTCGCGTTGATGAAGCCGAGCGCCTATCTCATCAACACCTGCCGCGGCCCGGTGGTGGACGAGGTGGCGCTGCACGCGGCGCTGACCGGCGGGGTGATCGCCGGCGCGGGGCTCGACGTGTTCGAGCGCGAGCCGCCGGCACCGGACAATCCGCTGTTCGTGCTGGAGAACGTGGTGCTGACGCCGCATCTGGCCGGGCCCACCTGGGAGAACCGCGCCAAGCGTTTCCGCAACGCCTTCGACAACATCCAGCGCGTGCAGCGTGGCCAGGCGCCCTATTGGGTGATCCCCGAATTGCGGGACCTGCTGGCATGAGCGCCTGGTTCGAGATCATCCGCGATACGCTGAAGCGCCACGAGGTGCGGCTGGTCGCCTATGTGCCCGACAACGTGTTGACGCCGCTGATCCGCGCGATCACCGAGGACGACTATTTCACCTCGTTCGTCACCACCCGAGAGGAGGAGGCGGTGGGCATCGTCGCCGGCGCCTGGATGGGCGGCACGCGCGGCATCGTGCTGATGCAGACCAGCGGCTTCGCCACCTTGCCGAACGTGCTGGCCTCGCTGGCGGTGCCGTTCCAGGTTCCGGTCCTGATGCTGGTCTCCGAGCGTGGCACGCTGGGCGAGTTCAACCTCGGCCAAGCGCTGGTGGCGCGCACCATGCGCCCGGTGCTGGACAGCATCGCGGTGGAGCACCACACCATATCGCGGCTGGACGAGTGCGAGTTCATCGTGGACCGCAGCGTCCGCCAGGCGGTGGCGACCCAACAGCCGGCCTGCCTCATTCTCTCGCCGCTGCTGACCGGCGGAAAGGTGTTCGCGCAATGAGCGGTTTCTCGAACCGGCCGCTGGCGCGCGCCGAGGCGAAGGTGATGGGCCGGCTGGACCTGACGAAGCGGCTGGTGGCGCTGCTGCGGCACGAGGAGGCGGTGGTCGGCGGCATTGGCAACACCAATTTCGACCTCTGGGCCGCGGGGCGGCGGCCGCAAAATTTCTACATGCTGGGCAGCATGGGGCTGGCGGTGCCGATCGCGATGGGCGTGGCGCTGGCGCAGCCGCAGCGGCGGGTGGTGGCGCTGGAGGGCGACGGCTCGATCCTGATGCAGCTCGGCTGCCTGGCGACGGCGGCGAACCTGAAGCAGGGCAATTTGCTGATCGTGGTGATGGACAACGGCAGCTACCAGATCACCGGCGGCCAGGCGACCGCCACCGGGCTGGGGGCGGACATCGTGGCGATCGCCCGCGGCGCCGGGCTGGCGCAGAGCGCCTGGGCGGCCGATGAGGCGCATTTCGAGGAGATGGTGGGCCAGGCGCTGGCCGAGCCGGGCCCCTGGCTGATCGGCGTGCGCATCGACATGCAGAAGCCGGTGATCCAGACCGAACGTGACCCGGCGCAGATCCGCGACCGCTTCATGCGCGGGCTCGGGGTGAAGCCCGCCTGGGGGTGAGCTCCATCCTGGCCTGGTCGGTCGGAGAATGCGCAGTCGGCAACGCACGATTTCCGGCCGGCCAGACGGTTTCTTCCGCGAAACCTGTTGACTCCGTTGCGCGCCCGTTCAACCGTAGCGCCGGGACGCTACGACGCACGCGCGAACAACCAAGGCGGAAAGCAACGGAGGGCGCGATATGGCTGATCGGACACGGATTCCGGGTGGACTCGGGCGGCGGGACTTCCTGAAGGCCAGCACGGCGGGGGTAACGCTGGCGGCATTGGGCGGGGCACCCGCATGGGCGGCCGGCACGCCCTGGGCCGATCGCCCGGCCAGCAAGGTCGACAAGCTGAACTTCGTCGTCTGGACCTATGGCGACATCTACACGAAGATCGCCGCCAAATTCCAGGCGGATTGGGGAATCCCGGTCGATTCCACCATCTCCTCGTTCAACGACCACCCGACCAAGCTGATGACCATGTACGCGGGCGGCGAGGCAATCGACGTGTCGCAGTCCTCGCCGTTCTCCTTCCCGAATTTCATCAGCCAGGACCTGGTGGAGCCGCTGGACGACATGCCCGGCGCCAAGGAATATCTCGCCGACCTTACCGAATCCGCCAAGCAGGTCGCGGTGTATAACGGCAAGCTGATGGGGCTGCCGTATTTCTCCACGGTCTGGGTGTGGAATTATTACCAGGACATGCTCGAAAAGGCGAAGTTCGAGCCCTTCACCTCGTATGACGGGTTCATGGAGCAGTGCCGCAAGGCCAAGAAGGACAAGCTCTGCGAATACCCGGTCGCCTGGGTGGCCGGGGTTGGGCTGGAGCAGCTGCCTGGCACCTGGTACCAGATGACCTGGAACCGCGGCGGTGTGTTCTTCGACAAGTCCGGCAACCACCAGCTCGGCGACGGCTCGATCGCGCGTGAGACGCTGAAATGGTGGATGCAGACCTTCAAGGAGGATCTGGCGGACCCGGAATCGCTGAAGGCGCAGTTCACCACCTCGGCCAAGGCATTCGGTGCGGGCAAGAACCTGTATCGTGGCCCCAACCACCATTACGGCCTGAACATCGTCAACGACCCCAAGCAGTCGCCGATCGCCGGCAAGGTGAAGGTGCACGGCTCGCCCGGCGACGGCCGCACCATCGGCGACTCGCACGTGTATTTCCTATGCACCGCCAGCCGCGACAAGGAATGGGCCTGGAAGCTGCTGCAATACCTGGGCGGCAAGACCAAGGATGGCAAATACACCCAGGCGGAAAACCTCGCCCGCGACGCCATGCTCGGCTCGGGCTACAAATCGGTGATGACCAGCAACGTGATCACCGAGGGCTGGAAGCCGTGGGGCGACCCCGCGAAGATACTGGAGATATGGGACAAGGCCACCTATGTCGGCGAGGTCTGCAACTCCATCTACAAGCCCTGGCACTTCCCCTGGACCGACCGGCTGAACATTGAGGTGCAGAAGGCGCTGACCGGGCAGATCACCGCCGATACCTGCTGCGACAACCTTATCGCCGCCATCAAGGAGGTCCAGAAGGGTTGAGGCGGGATCGTTCGTGGTGAGCGTCGCGGCCGCGCGCCCGGCAGCACCGGGCGCGCGTATCGGCGGGGTGGCGTACCGGTTCGGCCGGGAACTGCCGCCCCGGGTCCTGGGGCTGGTGATGAACCTCCCCACCATGCTAACCCTGGCCCTGGTGCTGGCCTATCCGATTTTCTACGCCGCCTACCTGTCGTTCCATAAGGTCTCGCTGGCGCAACTGCGCCGCGGCATCTTTCCGTTCGTGGGGTTGGACAACTACCACCGGATCCTGACCGATCCGCTGTTCCTGCTGGCGCTGAAGAACACCTTCATCTTCACCGCCTTCTCGGTCACGCTGGAGATCGTGCTTGCGATCGCCATCGCCCTGCTGATCGACCAGAAGCATGTCTGGACCGGGCGGATCACCAAGTTCCTGATCCTGCTGCCCTACGCGGTGCCGCCGATCGCCAACGGGCTGATCTGGTCGTTCCTGTATAATTTCGACTTCGGCTTCCTCAACCGCATCCTGTTCACGCTCGGGCTGATTCACGAGCCGATCAACTGGTCCGGCGAGCCGTCCACGGCGCTGCTGGCGGTCGCGGTGCCGTATATCTGGCGCACCTTGCCGTTCGCCATCCTGCTCATCCATGCCGCCCTGCAGGGCATCGACCCGGCGATGTACGAGGCCGCCTCGGTGGACGGCGCCAACGCATTGCAGCGGTTCCGCCACATCACCCTGCCGCTGCTGGCGCCGGTCATCGTGGTGACGCTGGTGCTGCGCACCTCCTTCGCCTTCGCGGTGTTCGACGAGGTGCTGGCGATCACCCAGGGCGGGCCGGGCGACGCCACCTGGGTGGCAGCCTGGTACAGCTACAAGAAGGGCTTCAACCCGCCCTTCGACATCGGTGTCGGCTCCGCCTCGGCCTTCGTGCTGGCGCTGATCGTGGGCGCGCTGGCGATCGCCTACGTCAAGCTCATCTACCGCCGCATCCAGTAGGACCGCCCGATGCGCCCCTCTGCCGCCACCCGCGCCCTGCTGCACCTGGCCAATGTCGCGGTCATCCTGTTCTTCCTGCTGCCGCTGATCGCGGCCCTGATCGGCGCGCTGCAATCCGAGCGCAGCCTGCAGGCCTCCACCCGCTCGATCCTGCCGCCGGAATGGACGTTCGACAATTTCCGCGTGATCCTGTCAGGCGGCGCCCAAAAGGGCACGATTTTCGACCAGGCGACCTACCTGCCCGACAACGTCAAGAAGATCTATTACGCCCTGGCCAACAGCGCGGTCATCTCGGTCTCGGTGACGCTGCTCACCCTCGTCTTCGCCTCGCTGTCCGCCTACACCGTGGTGCGGCTGCACCTGCGCTGGGTGCTGTGGCTGATGAACGTGAATGTGTTCGCCCGCTTCGTGCCGGTGATCGTGCTGATGATCCCGCTCTACGTCACCTTCCGCCGGTTCGGGCTGCTCAACTCCATCTGGGGCGTGATCATCGCGCTGACGGGCTTCCTGCTGCCCTACGGCATCCTGATCCTCGCCCCCTATTTCGCCTCCATCCCGCGGGAGCTGGACGAGGCGGCGCGCATCGACGGCTGTTCGCGCTTCAGCGCCTTCCTGCGCATCACCCTGCCATTGTCGACGCCGGCGTTGGCGTCCTACGGTGCCATCGTCTTCGTGATCGCCTGGAACGACCTGCTGATCCCGCTGATCCTGAACAACCGCGCGGAGTTCATGACCTTGCCCGTCGTCATCGCCAGCCTGGTGGGAGATGTCCACGTGTTCTTCAATCTGCTGATGGCGATCTGCCTGATCGCGCTTGCGCCCTCGGTGCTGCTGGTGCTGCTGCTGCGCAAGTTCGTGGTGCAGGGCCTGGCGGTGGGCGGCGTGAAGGGCTGAGCATGTTCCAGTTCGACAAGACCCGCCTCGACCTCGCCCGCGAGTTCCGCGCCACCCCCTGGGGCGAGCACAGCCCGGACCTGCAATACCTGCTGAGCCTGATGCGCCGCCCGGGTCCGGAGCCGTACCACGTGCTGATCACCGACCGCCCGGGCGAACGCTGGACGCTGGCGACCATGCAGCCGGGCAGCAAGTCGCCGCCGCGGCGCACCAACATGGTGTTCACCGACCTGCGCGCGGCGGAGTGGCATGTGTTCCGCCTGCGATGGGCGCGGCTGGCGGGTGAGGAGTTGCCGTTCGAATGAACCGCGTGATGGCCTATTGCGACCGCTGGACCGTGGCCCCCGGCGAGACCGTCCGCTTCATGGTGAGCTGCCTCGGCGGCACCAGCTACACCGCGCAGATCCTGCGCCTGAAACAGCCCGACGCCGGGCCGCAGGCCACCCCGTTCGCGCCGGAGCCGGTGGACGCGCCCTGCAACGGCCCGCATGACGGCCGCTTCCAGGCCATCCCCATCGGCTCCTTCGCCGTGGTGCCGGCCCATCCTGCCCTGGCGCCCGCCGGCAGCTTCACGCTCGCGGCCCACGTGTTCCCCACCACCCCCGCCAAGGGCCGACAGGCGATCATGGGGACATGGTGCGAGGTGAGCCAGACCGGCTACGCGCTGGAGATCGACGGCCAGGGCCGGCTGGCCTTCCGCATCGGCGCCGGGCCGGGCCGGGTGGCCGTGGCCACCGCCGCCCCGCTTAGCACCCGCCGCTGGTACCACGCCGCCGCCAGCTACGACGCCGAGGCCGGCGCCATCATCCTGCACCAGTCGCCGTGCAGCGACCACGACTTCCACCCCGAGGCGCCGGCCACCGCCACCGCCCCCGCCGGCTTCGCGCCCGGCGCCGGCGGGCCGCTCGCCTTCGCCGCCCACAGCGCCGGCCCCGCCGCCGGCCCCTCGCCCTGGGGCGGGCTTGCCTTCGCCGGCCATTTCAACGGCCGCATCGACAGTCCGCGCCTGTGCGCCGGCGTGGCCGACGCGGCCGCCCGCGCCCTGCTCGCCACCGACCCGCTGAACGCCGCACTGGCCGCAAGCCTTATCGCCGCCTGGGATTTCAGCCGCGACATCCCCACCGAGACCATCACCGATATCGGCCCCCGCCGCCTGCACGGCAGCATCGTCAACCTGCCCACCCGCGCCATGCGCGGCCATAACTGGACCGGGCGGGAAACCAACTGGACCCGCGCGCCGAGGGAATACGGCGCCATCCATTTCCACGACGACGACCTGGTGGACGCCTGCTGGGCCCCCGATTTCGCCTTCACTGTGCCCGAGGGCCAGCGCTCCGGCGTCTACGCCGCCCGCGTCACCGCCGACGGCTTCGATTTCTGGGTGCCTTTCTTCGTTCGCCCGCCGCGCGGCGCCGCCACGTCGAAGGTGGCCTTCCTCGCCTCCACCGCCACCTACACCGTCTACCTCAACAACCGCGGCCGCTTCCTCTCGCTGCTGACCGAGCGCTACCAGGGCCGCGTCATGGTGCTGGACGAGATCGACTCCCTGCTGATCGAATTCCCAGAGATGGGCCTGTCCACCTACGACCGCCATTCCGACGGCAGCGGCGTCTCCTATTCCAGCCGCCACCGCCCGCTGCAGAATTTCCGCCCCACCGGCCGGCACTGGAACTTCAACCTCGACCTGTTCATCGTCGACTGGCTGGAAAAGCTCGGCGGCGACTACGACGTGATCACCGAGGAAGACCTCCATACCGAGGGCCTGGCCCTGCTGGAGCCATACAGCGTCGTCCTCACCGGCTCGCACCCCGAATACGACTCGCTGGCAATGCTGGACGCTTTCGAGGCCTATCTGCGCCGCGGCGGCCGGCTGATGTATATGGGCGGCAACGGGTTCTACTGGCGCATCGCCCACCACCCCGCCCGCGAGGGCGTGATCGAGGTCCGCCGCGCCGAGGGCGGCGTGCGCGCATGGGACACCGAGCCGGGCGAGGCGTTCCACAGCTTCACCGGCGAATATGGCGGCCTCTGGCGCCGCAACGCCCGCGCGCCGCAGCGCTTGGCCGGGGTCGGCTTCATCAGCCAGGGCTTCGACCATTGCAGCTACTACCGCCGCACGGTGGATGCCGCCGATCCGCGCGTGGCCTGGATGTTCGCGGGCGTCGAGGACGAACTGATTGGCGATTTCGGCATCCTGCAAGGCGGCGCCGCCGGCCTGGAGATCGATGCCGTCGATCCCCGCCTCGGCACCCCCCCGCATGCGCTGGTGGTGGCCCGCAGCGAAAACCATTCCAACACCTACGAACTGGTCGCCGAGGAGGTGCTGATCCCGCACGGCGCCACCGACGCGGTGATCAACCCGGACATCCACGCCGACCTGACCTTCTTCGAAACGCCCGGCGGCGGCGCGGTGTTCTCCACCGGCTCGATCGCCTATGCCGGCTCGCTGGCCTGGAACGGCTTCGACAACAACCTGTTCCGCCTGACCACCAACGTGCTGGAGCGTTTCAAATCCCCGATGCCGTTCCCACTCCCAAAATAAACGAACAAAGTTTTTTTGCTTCTTTTTGTTCACAAAAAGAAGACCTGCCTTTCTTCGAGGAAGTTTTATCTCCCTATCGAGTCTGCGACCACCCGATATACAACCCGGACGCCACGATAACCGCCGCGCCCACCCAGGTCATCGCGTCCGGCAGGTTGCCGAAGAACAAATATCCCACCGCCACCGAGCCGATCAGCTGGAAATACTGGAACGGGGAGACCACATTGGCAGGCGCATAGATCAGCGCCCGGGCCACGCAGTAATGCCCCAACGCCCCCAGCACGCCCATCGAGCAGAACAGCGCCACCGTTGCCGCATCGGCCGGCGTCTTCCATACGAAGGGCAGCACCGCCAGCAGCCCGAACGCGCCCACCACCGAACTATAGATGGCCGAGGTCTCCGGCGGGTCGAACGGCCCTACGAGGCGGGTCAGGATCTGGTACAGCCCGTAGAAGCTGGCGCTGCACACCACCAGCAGGCTCGCCCAGTGGAACAGCTCGCTGCCCGGCCGGATCACGATCACCACGCCCACGAACCCCACCGCCAGCGCCGCCAGCCGTCCCGCGTTGGTGCGCTCGCCCAGCATCGGCCAGGCCAGCGCCGCCACGATCAGCGGCCCCGTCAGGCTGATGGTGGCGGCCTTGGCGATCGGGATGAAGGTGAGGGCCAGGAAAAAGCAGATATTGGAGCCGAACAGCAACGCCGAGCGCACCACCTGCAACCCCGGCCGGCGCGAGCGCAGCATGCCCAGCCCGTATCTCGGCAGGAAGGCCGCCGACATGAACACGATATGTCCGAACGCCCGCGCCCACGACACCTGCACCGAGTTGTAATGCGCGCCCAGCAGCTTGGCGACGCCGTTCATCACCGGGAACAACAGGCCGGACAGGCAGATGAACAGGATGCCGAGCAACACCCGCCGCTCGGCGCCGCTGCGTGCCGGCCGGGCGGCCGCGGCAGTCGAAGGCGCTGGCCTCACACGGCTGGTCCCGGAAATCCCATGGCCGGCACGATGCGGTGGAAACGCCCGGCGGGCAACCGGGCGCTCCATACGCCGTCGGGTGGTCAGTGCGCGTCGGTCACCACGGCCTTCGGCTTGGCCAGCAGCAGCGTCAGCGGTACCGCCAGGAAGAACAACCCGGCCATCAACAGCAGCACGTCATTATAGCTCAGCACCAGCGCCTCTCGGTGCACCAGCGCGGACACCCGCGCCAGTGCCGCGATATGCGCCTCCACGCCCTTGCTGGCGGTCATCGCATGGGTCAGGTTATCGATGAACCGCGTCGCTCCCGGCCGCGCCCAGTTCACCTGCTCCTGTAAGTGCAGCACATGGGCGGCGTCGCGCTGGGTGGCGATGGTGTTGATCAGCGCCAGCCCGATCGCCCCGCCCAGGTTGCGCATCAGGTTGTACAGGCCGGAGGCGTTCTTGAGCTGCTGCGGCGCCATGGTGCCCAGCGCCAGCGTGTTCACCGGCAGGAACAGGAACATCATCGAGAACCCGCGCAGCCCCTGCGGCAGCAGCATCTCCCAGAACGAGGACTGGTTGGTCAGGTGCGCCAGCCACCAGACGGACACCCCGAACATCACCAGCCCCATCGCCAGCATCCACCGCAGGTCCATCACCTTGGAGAGACGGCCGGCGATCGGGGCCGAGACGAACATCATCAACCCGGTGATGAACATGATCCGCCCGATCTCCAGGCTGTCGAAGCCGCGCACCCGGGCCAGGAACACCGGCACCACATACACCGCGCCATACAGCCCCACCCCGATCACCAGGCTGAACAGCGAGCCGAAAGCGAAATTGACATTGGTGAACGCGCGCAAATCCACCAGCGGGTCGCGCCGCGTCAGCATCCGCCAGAAGAACAGCGTCGCGCACACGGCAGCGATGAGGCTCAGCCTCACGATGGTGCTGTCCTGGAACCAGCCGTCTTTCTCGCCGTCCTCCAGCACGTATTCCAGGCAGCCCAGGAAGCCGGCCATCAGCACCAGCCCGAACAGGTCGAAGTTGCGGCGCAGGCTATGGTCGGGCCGGTCGATATGCACGAAGGTGAACACGCTGGTGGCCACCAGCAGGCCCACCGGCACGTTGATCAGGAACAGCCAGTGCCACGACAGCGCCTGGGTCAGCCAGCCGCCCAGCGTCGGCCCGATGGTCGGCGCCATGGTCGCGGTCAGGCCGATCAGCACCGAGATCTGCGCCCGCCGGCTGGCCGGGAACATCTGGTACGAGGCGGAGAACACGGTCGGGATCATCGCCCCGCCCAGGAAGCCCTGCATCGCCCGGCACATGATCATCGTGTTCAGGTCGCTGGACATCGCGCACAGGAACGAGAATACCGTGAAGCCCAGCGCGCTGATGGTGAACAGCACCCGCGTGGACAGCAGCCGCGACAGCCAGCCCGAGAGCGGGATCATCACGATCTCGGCGATCAGGTAGCTGGTCTGCACCCAGGCCACCTCGTCCGGGCTGGCCGACAGCCCGGCCTGGATCTCGCCGATCGAGGCGGCGACGATCTGGATGTCCAGGATGGCCATGAACATGCCCAGGACCATGGACATGAACCCCACCCAGTCCCGCCACGTCAGCGCGTTGGGGTCGGCGAGCGGCTGTGCGTTGACGGCCATGGCGGCATTCCAGCTTCGCGGCGCCGTTACTTCGTGTCGCCCAGGTGCAGCGTCGCCGCGGCGGTGCCCAGCAGGCCCAGCCGCTCGGCATCCGGCCCGCGCGTGTCTACCTCGGCGGTCACCGACAGCCCGGCGCGCAGCCAGGGGTCGTGGGCGGCGTCGGCGGGATCGATGGCGATCTTCACCGGCACGCGCTGCACCACCTTGGTGAAGTTGCCGGTGGCGTTCTCCGGCGGCAGCAGCGAGAACAGCGCCCCGGTCGCCGGCGCCAGGCTGGTGACACGCCCATCCACCCGCGCGCCGCTGTCGATATCGGCGACCAGCCGCACCTTCAGCCCCGGCTTCACCAGCCGTAGCTGCGTCTCCTTGAAGTTGGCGATCACGTAGAGCTTGCCGGCCAGCGGCGCCACGGCGATCAGGTTCTGGCTCGGCACCACGTGCTGGCCAAGCTGGGCGGCGCGGTTGCCGACGATGCCGTCGAACGGCGCGCGGATCACCGCGTAGGAAAGGTTGTTGTCCGCCAGTGTCGCCGACGCCTCGGCGGAGCTCAGCGTGGCCTCCGCCTGCACCGCCTGCGCCTGCGCCACCTGCAGCGCATCCTGGGCGGAAGCCTTCTGCGCCTGGGTCGCGGCCAGGGCGGCGCTGGCCTTGCTGGCGCTGGCGACCGCCTGTTCATTGGCCTGGCGCGAGGTCCAGCCGGCGCCGGCCAGCGAGGCCGAGCGCCGCGCATCGGCAGTGGCCCGGGTCAGCTCTGCCTGCGCCTGGTCGATCGCCGCATCGGTCTGCGCGATCATCGAGCGGGCCTGCGTCACCTGCCGCTGCGCCATCAGTACCCCGGCCTGCGCCACGCCCACCTGGGCGCGCGCCTGCGCCAGCTTGGCGGTAAGGTCGGCCGGGTCCAGCACGATCAGTGCCTCGCCGGCGGTCACGCGCTGGTTGTCGCCCACCAGGATGCGCTGGACATTGCCCTCCACGCGCGGGCTCAGCACGGCGATGTCGCCCTGGATATAGGCGTTGTCGGTGCTCTCGATCCACTGGCCCTCGACGATCCACCAATGCCCGACCAGCCCCAGCACGCCCAGCACCAGCACCGCCAGCAGCAGGCGCAGCACCGGCACCTGGCGTCGGCGGCGCAGCGGCGTCGGCGGCAGGGGGCTGCTCGCCTCGATTTCGGCCTGGGTCTGGGTAGAAATATCGGGCATCGGCTTCTCGGCAACGGCGTTCATCGGGGGCGGGCTCCTGGGTGAACCGAACGGTTCAGTCTGGTGAGCGGAACATGGTCCCGATGTTGCGGCGCGTCAAGAAAAAACTGAACCGTTCAGTTCAGTTTGGCCTTGACGGCGCGCGCCCCGCCACGCCACATATCGAAATCATGACAGATGCAACCGCGACAATTTCTCTGCCGGCCGAGACCTCGCCCAAGCGCCGCCTGGTGTTGGAGGCGGCGGCGGACCTGTTCATGGAACATGGCTACGAGAAGGTGAGCATGGACGCGGTGGCGCGCGGCGCCGGCGTGTCCAAGGCGACGCTCTACGCGCATTTCGCCTCCAAGGACGCGCTGTTCGCTTCCATCGTCGGCGAGGCGTGCCAGCGCAACACCGCCCCGGAGGGCAGCTTCCCGGCCGAGGTCACCGATATCCGCGCCGCGCTGACAGTGATCGGCGAGCGCGTGCTGCGCTTCCTGCTGCAGCCGGGCACCCAGGCGATCTACCGCGTGGCGGTGGCCGAGAGCGCCCGCTGCCCCGAACTGGGCCGCGCCTTCATGGCGAACGGCCCGCAGCGTTTCCTGGACCGCTTCAGCATCTGGCTGGCCGCCCAGACCGCAGCCGGCCACCTCGCGGTCACCGATCCGCTGATGGCCGCCGAGCAGTTCGGCGCCTTGCTGCGCCTCAGCCTGTTCATGCGCGTCACCCTCGGCCTGGCCCCCGAGTGCCGCGACCCCGAGGTGAGCGCCACCGTCGCCGCCGCCGTGGACACGTTCATGAAAGCGTTCGGCCGGGCATAACGGCGTTCGGGCGGGGAGAAGATGTTCGAACCGCTTCGCCCCGCCCCCGCCTGAAGGCCTCGCCTCGCTACGCCGGCGCGATCACCGTCCGGCTCTCCACCTCCACCGCGTCCAGCCGCAACTGCACGCTGTGGTATTCCCCGGCCAGCCAGGGCGCGAACTGGTCGGCGTAATGCGGGCTGCCCGGCACGCCGGAATTGCCGATGTTCTGCACCGCCAGGAACGAGTCCGGGGCGGCGAAATCCACCACGATCCGATACTCCGCGCCCGACGCCGCACCATGCGGCGGCTGCTCGCCACCGGTGTTGCGCACGGTATGCGAGCCCCCATCCACCGGCGCCGGCCCGATATCGAACGCCGCCGCCGTCGCCGGCACCGACAGCGGATGGCGCCAATGCGCCACATGCACCCGCCCCCACCGCCACTCCGCCGGCGCCTCGCCCAGCCGTTCGCGCAGCGCCGCCATCGCCGAGCCGCAAGCCGCCACCAGCGCCGCCCGCGTGCCGCCTTCGAAATACGGCCGGTCCGGCTGCTCCAGCAGCGCCATCGCCAGCCCGGTCTGCTGCTGCGCCAGGTCCAGCAGCCGCGCCGGCAGGTGCCGGGCCAGCACGGCCCTTTGCCAGTGGAACATCAGCGTCTCGAACACCGTCGCCGCCGTACTCTCCAGCGTGTAATCGCCGTTCCAACCCTCCAGCATCGCCGCCACCAGCCGCGCATCGGCCTCGTCGCTGCCCGTCAGCAGCCCCAGCACATGCGGCACCATGCGGGTGGCGCGGGTGCTGCGGACATCGTTCTGCAGCATAATCGTCTCATTCCGGCCCGATGCCGGATGCGCCGCGAACGCCTCGTCGATGCGCACGCCGCGATGGCCTTGCGAATACGCGCCATAGATCGGCGGCTGGAACGCCGGCCCGACGATGCGCTGGTTGGCGCTGGCGACGTAGCCGCGGCCAGGATTGTATTCGTGCGGCAGCGCCGCGAACGGGATATGCCCGCGCCAGCGGTCTGCCGGGTTGTCGGCGTCGCGATACCCCGCCACCACCCGCCCGCGCACCGGCACCCGCCCGGCCATCTGGTAGCCGACATTGCCCGCCGCGTCGGCATAGACGAAGTTGAACACCGCCACCGACCAGTCGCTCACCGCCGCCCGGAACCCCTGCCAGTCCTTGGCGCGGGCGATGGCGATGCTGGCGCGCAGGTCGTCCAGATGCTCCGCTCCCACCCAGCGCAGCGACAGCGGCGGGTCGCCGCCCTCGGTCACCGCCGGCACCAGCGCGTTGACGATCGGCCCGCGCACCGTGGAGCGCACCACCAGCGTATGGTCCGCCTGCCCGCGCACCGGGATCGCCAGCGTCCGCTCGTCGAACCGCCGCCACACATCGCCGTCGCGGTAGCGGCCGGGGTCGGCCGGGTCCACCGTCTCGCGGTACAGGTCGCGGCAGGAGGCGGCGTTGTTGGTCAGGCTCCAGGCGATGGTGCCGTTGCTGCCCCACCACAGGCCCGGCACGCCGGGATGGCCGCAGCCGGCGGCGTTCTCCTCCGGCCCGTGCATGGCGTATTCGTACCACGAGCCCGGCACCCAGAACGGCTGGTGCGGGTCGCCGGCCAGCAACGCATGGCCGCTGCCGGTGCGCCCGCCGGCCACCGCCCAGTTGTTGCTGCCGGTCGCGTCGTCGGTGCCGGTGAACACGCCGCCGCCGCCGCCCGGGATCACCAGGTGCTCGGCCGCCTCGGGCGTCAGGTACAGCTCCCGTAGCGCCGCATCCGGCAGGAAGCGCGCGCTCTCGGCGGCGCTCAGCCGGTCGATCCGCCCGTTCAGCGACCACCACAGCCCGCGTGCGATCGCCACCACGTCGCCCACCGTGAACGGCGCCGGCGCGTAGCCCAGCAGCGCGAACTCCACCGGCAGCGCCGTCCCGAACGCCTCGATCTGCCGGTTGATGCCGGCCACGAAGGCGGCCACCAGCGAATAGGTCGCCCCGTCCATCCGCGCCGGCTCGGGCGCGCAGATCAGGTCCATCCCCACGGTCAGGTGGGCGATGTCGCTGGCCAGGTAGGCCGGCCCCAGCACCTCAGCCTGCCGGCCCAGCGTGCGGCGGCGCAGCCGGTCCATCTGCCACAGCCGGTCCTCGGCCATCGCCACGCCCAGGCCGAAATACAGGTCGGCGCTGTCGGCGGCATGGATATGCGGCACCCCCGCGCGGTCGCGCAGAATTTCGACCCGCCCGCGCACCGCGGCGGCGAAGCTGCGGTCGGAAGGTGCGCCATGGCGGCTCAGGAAGGCGTCGCGCGCCGCGGCGAACTCGGCCGGCGTGGCCCCGGCGGCGGTGCACACCGCCTCGATTCCGCCGGGCTGGCGCAGCGCCGACAGCAGGGTGGCGTCGTCGATCGGCATGGACAAATCTCCTGGTTTCGCGTCCCGGCCTGCATCATTGGCCAATGCGGGGCGCGGCACCAGCCGGGGGGGTCAGCTGAACGCCGCCACCCCCACGGTCACCAGCCCCAGCACCAGATTCGCCACGATCAGCCAGCGGATGCGGTTCACCGCCGCCGCCGCCACCGCGATTTCGCCGGCCACCATTGCGCCGCGCAGCGTCCGCCATGGCCCGAAATAGACCGCCAGGAACACCACCGCCATCATCAGCCCCAGCCCGTGCATCACGTGCACCGCCACCCCCACCCCGCGAAACCCGCCGAGCAGCCCGAACACCATCGCGTAGCCGGTCAGCAGCACGATCGGCATCACATGCCAGACGGTGCGAAAGAAGCGCCGGAACACCTGCACATGCAGCGCCAGCCGCTGCGCCGGCTCCAGCGCCGCCAGCGAGGGCCGCAGCACGGTGATGGCGAACGCCATTCCGCCCACCCAGAGCACCGCGCCCAGCAGGTGCAGCGCCAGCAACACGTTCAGCATCAGCAGGGGATTTTTCACGCCATCGTCTCCTCGATTTCGGACAGCAGGGCCAGCAGTTCCTGCGCGGCCAGCGAGCGCGGTGCGGCCTCGTTCACCCCCAGCCCCTGGGCGAAGGCCGCCGCGAAGCCGGTGCGGTTGCCCAGCGTGGCGGCCAGCGCCGGCAGCCCCTGGCGGGCGATCTCGGCGGCCACCGCCGCGCGCAGCCGCCCGCCGGCCGGGGTGCGGTTCAGCAGGATGCGGATGGTGCGCCGCTCGGCCAAGGCCAGCTTCAGCGTGCCCTCGGCGGCCCATAGATCGGGCGGGCTGGGCTGCACCGGCACCAGCACCAGGTCGGCCGAGCGCACCGCCAGCCGCGCGTCGGTCTCCACGCTGGGCGGGCTGTCGATGATCAGCACGTCGTGGCTGCGGCGCAGCCGCTCCAGCTCGGCGGCCAGCCGCCAGCCGGCCACGTTGGACAGCTCCACCGGCGCGGCCGCCACCTTGCGCGCCATGCGCAGCGCGTGCCAGCGCGCCAGGCTGCCCTGCGGGTCGATGTCCAGCACGGCGACGCGCCGCCCGGCCCCGGCCATCGCGGCGGCGAGGTTGGCCGCCAGGGTCGTCTTGCCGGCGCCGCCCTTCTGCTGGGCCACCGTGATCACCACCGCCATGTCAGCGACTCCAGTTTGTGCGGTGCAATGCTATACCAGGGGAGGGGGGATTGGCCCTAACAAGGAAGCAAGGGTTCTTTTTTGAAAAAAAGAACCAAAAAACGTCATTCGATAAGGCCCGCGCCACCCCGCCAAACGAATAAAGTTTTTTTGCTTCTTTTTGTTCATAAAAAGAAGACCTTCCTTCCCTCCGGAGCCCCCATGCCCGAACCGCTTCCGACCCCGGACGAGATGGCCCAGGCCGACCGCGCCGCGGTGGCGCTCGGCCACCCGGTCGCCGAACTGATGGAGAATGCCGGCCGCGCCGTGGCCCGCGCCGTGCGGGCGCGCTTCGCGCCGTGCCGCACCCTGGTGCTGTGCGGCCCCGGCAACAATGGCGGCGACGGCTACGCGGCGGCGCGGCTGCTCGACCTATGGGGCTGGCCGGTGCGGGTGGCGGCGCTGGCCCCGCCGCGTGGCCCGGCGGTGGCGGTGGCGGCGCGCTGGCGCGGTCCGGTGGTGCCCTTCACCCCCGCCGAGACGGCGCGCTGCCCGCTGGTGATCGACGCGGTGTTCGGCGCCGGGCTGGCCCGCGACCTGGACCCGGCGGTGGCCGAGGTGCTGCGCGCCGCCCCCCGGCTGGTGGCGGTGGACGTGCCCAGCGGGCTGGATGGCGCCACCGGCCAGCCGCGCGGCTTCGCACCCAGGGCGGTGCTGACCGTCACCTTCTTCCGCCGCAAGCCCGGCCATCTGCTGCTGCCCGGGCGCACGCTGTGCGGCGAGACCGTGCTGGCCGATATCGGCATCCCGGCGGCGGCGCTGGACGGCGTGGCCCCGCGGACCTGGCGCAACACCCCGGCGCTGTGGCGGCTGCCGGCGCCGGGCGTGGCCGACCACAAATACACCCGCGGCCACGTCACCATCCTGGGCGGCGCCGAGATGACCGGCGCCGCTCGCCTCGCCGCCGCCGCGGCCCGCCGCGCCGGCGCAGGCATGGTGACCATCGCGGCGACCGGAGGAGGGGAGGGCGTCGCCGCCACCTACCGCGCCGGCGACCCCGGCGTGCTGGTCAGCGCGGCGCCGCTGGCGGCGCTGCTGGAAGACCGCCGCCGCGCCACCTGGCTGTGCGGCCCCGGCCTGGGCGCGCCCGCCGGGGCGGCGCTGGCGACCCTGCTGGCCGCCGGGCGGTGCGTGGTGGCCGATGCCGATGCGCTGACCGCCTGCGCCGGCGCGCCGGAGCGGTTGCGCGGCGCCGCGGTGATCACCCCGCATGAGGGCGAATTCGCCCGCCTGTTCGGGACGGCGGGGCCGCACCGGCTCGCCGCCGCCCGCGCCGCCGCCGCCGCCACCGGGGTGGTGGTGGTGCTGAAGGGCGCGGACAGCATCATCGCCGCCCCGGACGGCCGCGCCGCGATCACCGACAACGCGCCACCCTGGCTCGCCACCGCCGGCACCGGCGACGTGCTGGCCGGCGTCGTGGCCGCCTTGCTGGGGCAGGGGATGCCGGCCTGGCAGGCCGCCTGCGCCGCCGCCTGGCTGCATGGCGAGGCGGCGCGCCAGTTCGGGCCGGGGCTGATCGCCGAGGATCTGCCGGCATGTCTGCCATCGGCGATCGCGGCGGCGATCGGGAGTCCCGCGCCGGGGCACGAGCCTGTATAGTCGCCGGAGTGCCTGAAGGAGTTGCCGACGTGAACACCATCACCGCCCCCGCCCTGCTCGACCGCGACGGCCTGCTGGACCGCGCCATCCGCCGCATCGCCGGGGTCTGGCGCGACATGGCCTCCTCGGTGTCGCAGGACGAGGACGAGGGCATCGCCGCCCAGATGCGCGCCTGCCTGTCCGGCCCCGGCGGTGAGATCAGCGCGCGCAACCGCACCGCCAAGCTGGCGCAGGCCTATCTGGGGCTGGACGAGGCGGGGCGCACCGAATTCCTGCGCATCCTGGCCGGCTTCGATTCCGACCCGTCGGCGCTGGATGCCGTCTACGCCGCCGTGCAGGCCGCCAGCGACCCCACCGAGCGCGCCGCCGCCACCGCCGCCCTGCGCCGCGCGCTGGAGCCGCCGCGCCTGCGGCTGCTGACCCAGTTCACCACCATCCCCGACGGCGTGAAGTTCCTGGTCGATCTGCGCGCCTTCCTGCTGACCCGCGCACGCGGCGACAAGCTGTTGACCGCGCTGGATTCCGACCTGCGCATGCTGCTGGCAAGCTGGTTCGATGTCGGCTTCCTGGAGCTGCGCCGGATCGACTGGGACAGCCCGGCGGCGCTGCTGGAGAAGTTGGTGGGCTACGAGGCGGTACACGAGATTCGCGGCTGGCGCGACCTCAAGAACCGGCTGGACGCCGACCGGCGCTGCTATGCCTTCTTCCATCCGCGCATGCCAACCGAGCCGCTGATCTTCGTGGAGGTGGCGCTGGTGAAGGGCCTGTCCGGCTCGGTGCAGGCGCTGCTGGATGAGCGGGCGCCGGTGGTGGACAACGGAGCGGCCGATACCGCCATCTTCTACTCCATCAGCAACTGCCAGCGCGGGCTGAGCGGCATCAGCTTCGGCAATTTCCTGATCAAGCGGGTGCTGGAGGTGCTGGGGCCGGAATTCCGCAATCTCAAGACCTTCTCCACCCTTTCGCCGATCCCGGGGTTCCGCCGCTGGCTGGATCGCAAGCTGGAAGCCGCCGAGCCAGGCCTGCTGACCGAGGCTGAGGCGGCGGCCCTGCGCGCCCAGGCGCCGGAGGGCGAGACCGGCCCGGCCGCGCTGGCCGCCCTGCTGGCCCGGCGCGGCTGGCCCCGCGAGCCGGCGGCGGCCAAGGCGCTGGAGCCGGTGCTGGTGCGGCTCTGCGCCGTCTACCTGCTGCACGAAGGCAACGGCACCCGCGCGGCCGACCCGGTGGCGCATTTCCACCTGTCCAACGGCGCGCGGATCGAGCGCATCAACATGCTGGCCGACACCTCCGAGAAGGGGGTGAAGGAAAGTGCGGCCCTGATGGTCAACTACCTGTACGACCCGGCGCGGATCGAGCAATACCATGAGGACTATGCCGGCGCCGGCCGGCGCAATGCGTCCACTGTGGTGCGCAAGTTGGCGCGGGCGTGAGGAAGGAAGCGGTTTTTTTGAAAAAAGAACCAAAAAGCTTTTACTCGCTGGAGTCCCCGCTCTTCGCATTTGCTCCAGCGAATAAAGTTTTTTGGTTCTTTTTGTTCACAAAAAGAACGCCTTGCCTATTCTGAAGAGCCTACCGAAGGAGCCGCCATGAACGACCTAGCCCCCCAGGGCACCATCCGCGCCGATGCCTTGCCGCAGCGGCGGGTGGAGTTGCTGCGGCAGATCGAGCGCAAGCTGCTCTGGCTCTCCGCCTGGATGATCCATAATGCCAATCATATCAGGCCCAGCCGCGACGGGCTGAAGGTGGGCGGGCACCAAGCGTCCTGCGCCTCGGTGATCTCGATCGTCACCGCGCTGTATTTCGAGATGCTGCGCCCGCAGGACCGGGTGGCGGTGAAGCCGCATGCCGGGCCGGTGTTCCACGCCATCAACCATCTGTTCGGCCGCCAGAGCATCGCCCAGATGGAGGGGCTGCGCCGGATGGGCGGCGCGCAATCCTACCCCAGCCGCACCAAGGACGGGCCGGAGGTGGATTTCTCCACCGGATCGGTGGGGCTCGGCGTGGCGATCACCAGCTTCTCGGCGCTGATCGCCGACTATGTGCGGCTGCACGGGCTGGGCCGCACCGATCTGCCGCCCGGCCGCCACATCGCCATCGCCGGCGACGCCGAACTGGACGAGGGCAACATCTACGAGGCGCTGCTGGAAGGCTGGAAGCACGACGTCCGCAATGTCTGGTGGATTATCGACTACAACCGGCAAAGCCTTGATTCCGTTGTTCCAGACCGGCTGTTCGGGCGCATCGAGGGCCTGTTCCGCGACATGGGCTGGAATGTCGTGACCATGAAATACGGCCGCAGGCTGCAAGCCGCCTTCGCCCGCGAGGGCGGCGAGGCGCTGCGGCTGTGGATCGACGACTGCCCCAACTCCTTGTATTCGGCCCTGACCTTCCAGGGCGGCGCGGCCTGGCGGCAGGCGCTGCTGACCGATCTGGGGCGCGACGGCGGCGTGCGGGCGATCATCGACCCGATGTCCGACGACGAACTCGCGGCGCTGATGACCAATCTGGGTGGGCACGATATCGAGGCGATCATCGAGCAGCTGCGCGCCGCCGATGCCGCCGGCGACCAGCCGACCTGCTTCATCGCCTACACCATCAAGGGCATGGGCCTGCCGTTCGCGGGGCACAAGGACAACCATGCCGGACTGATGAGCCGCGAGCAGATGGAGGTGTTCCGCACCGCCATGGGCATCCGCCCGGGCCATGAATGGGATCTGTTCGAGGGGCTGGAGGCGGGCGAAGGCGAACTGGAAGCTTTCGTGAAATCAGTGCCTTTTGCGACTCCGCTCACACCGGAAGGCAGGTCGCTGAGCGCCCCCGTGGTGGCGCTGCCGGACCGCCTGCCGATGCCCAAGCTGGCCGGGCGCAAGATGGCGACGCAAGGCGGGTTCGGCGAGATCCTGGCCGAGATCGGCCGCGGCCAGGGCGCGCTGAAGGACCTGGCCGACCGCATCGTCACCACCAGCCCGGACGTGACGGTCTCCACCAATCTCGGTCCCTGGGTGAACCGGCGCGGGGTGTTCGACCGGCATACCCGCAACGATGTGTTCCGCGACAGCAAGCTGGCCAGCGCGCAGCGTTGGGGGATGACGCCGGAGGGGCAGCATATCGAGTTGGGCATCGCCGAGCAGAACCTGTTCCTGCTGCTGGGCGCGGCCGGGCTGGCGCCGGCGCTGCACGGGGCCCGGCTGCTGCCGATCGGGACAGTGTACGACCCGTTCGTCAACCGCGGCCTGGATGCGCTGCTGTATGCCTGCTACCAGGATGCGCGGTTTCTTTTGGTTTCAACGCCTTCCGGCATCACACTGGCACCCGAGGGCGGGCAGCACCAGTCGATCAACACGCCGCTGATCGGCCTCAGCACCGACCGGTTGGCCAGCTACGAGCCGGCGCATGTGGACGAGCTGGCGATCCTGCTGCGGCACGCCTTCGTGCATATGCAGAAGCCCGACGGGTCGGCGGTGTGGCTGCGGCTGTCGACCCGGCAATTGGAGCAGAAAGAGCGGAATCTGGACCCGGAAGCGGTGATTTCCGGGGCACATTGGGTGGTAAAACCGGCCGAAAACGCGCGAATTTGCCTCGCCTACCAAGGTGCGGTGGCGCCGGAGGCGGAGGCGGCGTTCGCCGAACTGGCCGCCGAGGTGCCGGGGGCGGGGCTTTTGGCGATCACCAGCCCGGACCGGCTCTATGCCGACTGGACCCGGGCGGCGCGGGCGCGGCGGGATGGTGATGCGGCATCATCATCCCATATCGAACGAATCCTGGCGCCGCTGGCGCGCGGCGCGGCGCTGGTGACGGTGCTGGACGGGCATCCGGCGGCGCATGCCTGGCTGGGCGCGGTGCGCGGGCAGCGCGTGGTGGCGCTGGGGCCCGACCATTTTGGCCAGAGCGGCGATATTCCCGACCTATATAGAGAGTACGGCATCGACAGCGACGCCATATTGGACGCCTGCGCGCAGGCTTTGCTTGGGTAGCCGACTTGTGACGGAACGGCGAGTGCGCTAAAGCCCCGCGCTCACGGTCGCGGCCGCGGGCGTGGTGGAATTGGTAGACACGCCAGATTTAGGTTCTGGTGGCGTAAGCCGTGGGGGTTCAAGTCCCTCCGCCCGCACCACCGCGCCGGCGCCTCGGCCACCCGATAGGCAAGATTGAGACGAGGATTCTCCGGTTATGCAGGTTACCGAGACGCTCTCCGAAGGGCTGAAGCGCGGCTGGACCGTGGTCGTGCCGAAAGCCGACATCGAGGGCCGGCGCGCCAAGCGTCTCGCCGAACTGGCCAAGACGGTCAACCTGCCAGGGTTCCGCCCCGGCAAGGTGCCGATGCCGGTGGTGAAGACCCGCTTCGGCACCGCCGTGATGTCCGAGGTGCTGGAGGAGAGCGTCAATGACGCCACCCGCACGCTGCTGACCGAGCGCGGCATGCGCGCGGCCACCGAGCCGAAGGTGGAAGTGGTGACCCTGGGTGACGACCAGGATCTGGAGTTCAAGATCGAGCTTGAGCTGATGCCCGAGATCGCCATGCCGGATTTCGCGGCGCTCGAGCTGACCCGCATGAAGGCCGAGCCGGCGCCTGAGGCGATCGACAAGGCGCTGGGCGAGATCGCCGGCCGCCAGCGCGAGCTGGTGGAGGTGGAGGAGGCGCGCCCGGCCGCCACCGGCGAGGTGCTGACCGTGGACTTCCTGGGCAAGGTGGACGACGTGGCCTTCCCCGGCGGCACCGGCACCGACATGGACGTGGAGATCGGCGGCAGCGGCTTCATCCCCGGCTTCTCGGAGCAGATGGAGGGCATGAGCCCGGGCGAGACCAAGGTCATCAACGTGACCTTCCCGGAGGAGTACGGCGCCAAGGAACTGGCCGGCAAGGCCGCGACCTTCGACATCACCGCCAAGAAGCTGAAGACCGCCACGGTGCCGGCGGTGGACGACGAGCTGGCCAAGAAGCTCGGCTTCGATACGCTGGATGAGGTGCGCAAGCTGATCGCCCAGCAGATCCAGCGCGAGTACGACCAGCTTTCGCGCCTGCGCATCAAGCGGCAGCTGCTGGATGCGCTGGCCAAGGCGTGCGACTTCCCGGTGCCGGAGGGCATGCTGAACGCCGAGTTCGAGCAGATCTGGCAGCGCCTGGAGGCCGAGCGCAAGGAAGGCCGGGTGGATGACGACGACGCCGGCAAGGACGACGAGACGCTGAAGGCCGAGTATCGCGCCATCGCCGAGCGGCGGGTGCGGCTGGGGCTGCTGCTGGCCGAGATCGGCCGGGCCAACAGCATCAGCGTGACCGCCGACGAGATGACCCGCGCGATGCGCGCCGAGGCCGGGCGCTACCAGGGCCAGGAACAGATGGTCATGGATTTCTTCCGCAAGAACCCGCAGGCCGCCGAGTCGCTGCGCGGGCCGATCTTCGAGGAGAAGGTGGTCGATTTCGTGCTGGAACTGGCCAAGGTGGCCGAGACCGTGGTGACCCCCGAGGAACTGGCCAAGGAGCCGGAGGTCGAGGCGCTGGCGGCCGGCTGAGCAGCGCGGACCGGCCGTACGCCCTAGGCCATCTTCGGACCCGGCCTCATCCGCTCGCAGGATGACGGCCGGGTTTCGCTTGGGCTAAAGCATGATCGGTGCTGACAGGCGCGCCGATCATGCTCCAGCCTTTTGATTTGGGCGCATGATTCACGCCTCCGGTGATTCCACCTGCGGCGATCATGCTCTAGCGTGGAGACTGGTCGGGCCGGCCGTTCGTGCCTATTTAACATCCAGCCGGCAGGATGGGCCCGAGATCGTCGAGGGCGGGCCGTTGAGAAGGTTTGAGAGCATGAGGGATCGCGATCCCGTCGAGGTCTACAACAACAACCTCGTTCCGATGGTGGTCGAACAGACCGCGCGGGGCGAGCGGGCGTTCGACATCTATTCCCGCCTGCTCAAGGAGCGGATCATTTTTCTGACCGGCCAGGTTTATGACCAGGTGGCCAGCGTGATCTGCGCGCAGTTGCTGTTTCTGGAGAGCGAGAACCCGAACAAGGATATCTCGTTCTATATCAACAGCCCGGGCGGCGTGGTGTCGTCGGCGCTGGCGATGTACGACACCATGCAGTACATCCGCAGCCCGGTTTCCACCGTGTGCATCGGGCAGGCGGCCTCGGCCGGCAGCCTGCTGCTGACGGCCGGCGCCAAGGGCAAGCGCTATGCGCTGCCGAATGCGCGCATCATGGTGCACCAGCCCTCGGGCGGGGCGCAGGGGCAGGCGACCGATATCGAGATCCAGGCGCGCGAGATCCTGTATACCCGCAAGCTGCTGAACAACATCTATGTGCGGCATACGGGGCAGCCGGTCGAGGCGATCGAGCGCAAGCTGGAGCGCGATACCTATATGTCGGCTGAAGAGGCGCGTGATTTCGGGCTGGTGGACGCGGTGGTGGACAGCCGCCCGGCCACCGGCGACGCGGACCAGAAGAGCTGAGACGTCCGCCTGGCGCCGTGTTCCGTAGCCGGATCGTTCCTGCGGGGCGGTCCGGCGGGTGGCGTTTGCGGGGCATCACCGGGTCGTGACGTGCGTGGGCCGACCCCGTATCGACGTGCCGTTGTGCCGGTTCTTGTCGCCATCGGCAGGCGGGGTCTAGACTTGGTATCTTGCGGCCCCGGCCATCCGGGACAGGAGTGTTTATGAGCAAATCCGGCGACTCGAAGAACACCCTCTACTGCTCGTTCTGCGGCAAGTCGCAGCACGAGGTGCGCAAGCTCATCGCCGGGCCGACCGTGTTCATCTGCGACGAATGCGTCGAGCTGTGCATGGACATCATCCGCGAAGAGCACAAGACGCACTTGGTGAAGTCGCGCGACGGGGTGCCGACACCGAAGGAGATCTGCAAGGTTCTGGACGACTACGTGATCGGCCAGGCCCATGCGAAGAAGGTGCTCTCGGTGGCGGTGCACAACCATTACAAGCGGTTGGCCCACGGCGCCAAGAACAACGACGTGGAGATCGCCAAGTCCAACATCATGCTGCTGGGGCCGACCGGCTCGGGCAAGACGCTGTTGGCCCAGACTCTTGCTCGAATCCTCGACGTGCCGTTCACCATGGCGGACGCCACCACGCTGACCGAGGCGGGGTATGTGGGCGAGGATGTGGAGAACATCATCCTCAAGCTGCTGCAGGCGGCCGACTACAACGTGGAGCGGGCGCAGCGCGGCATCGTCTATATCGACGAGGTCGACAAGATCAGCCGCAAGTCCGACAACCCCTCGATCACCCGCGACGTGAGCGGCGAGGGCGTGCAGCAGGCGCTGCTGAAGATCATGGAGGGGACCGTCGCCTCCGTGCCGCCGCAGGGCGGGCGCAAGCATCCGCAGCAGGAGTTCCTGCAGGTGGACACGACCAACATCCTGTTCATCGTGGGCGGGGCGTTCTCGGGGCTGGACAAGATCATCTCCGCCCGCGGCAAGGGCTCGGGCATCGGCTTCGGGGCCGATGTGAAGGACCCGGAGGAGCGGCGGATCGGCGCGGTGCTGCGCGAGGTGGAGCCGGAAGACCTGCTGCGCTTCGGGCTGATTCCGGAGTTCATCGGGCGGCTGCCGGTGGTGGCGACGCTGGAGGACCTGGACGAGGCGGCGCTGATGGAGATCCTCACCAAGCCGAAGAACGCGCTGGTCAAGCAGTATGGCCGGCTGTTCGAGATGGAGGGGGTGAAGCTGTCGTTCACCGACGACGCCCTGGCCTCGGTCGCGCGGCGCGCCATCGCGCGCAAGACGGGCGCCCGCGGGCTGCGCTCCATCATGGAGCAGATCCTGCTGGGCACCATGTTCGACCTGCCCAGCCTGGACGGGGTGGAAGAGGTGGTGATCAACCGCGAAGTGGCCGAAAGCCGTGCCAACCCGCTGTTCCTTTACGGCAAGGAACGCGCCGAGACGAGCGCCTGACGACTGCGCGCACCCGTTCGCCCCGCCTGGTTGTCAAGGCCTTGCGGGGCGGGGGGCGGATGCCGATATCGGACGCATCATCCGGGCGTCAGGCTCGCGCCAATCCATTGTGATGGGGCATAGAGCTGGCAAGTCGTTCTGGGGATGCGGTCCGTGCCCATAATCGGGGCGGTCCGCGTGCCGACTGTCCTGTAGGAGGTCAATAGCGTGACACAGTCCGACCATCCGGAATCCCCGGAGAAGAATGAGACCGGCAAGCCGGAAGCGGTGGAGAAGGCGGGCCTGGCGCGCGCCGACCTGCTGCCGGTGCTGCCGCTGCGCGACATCGTCGTGTTTCCACACATGATCGTGCCGCTGTTCGTGGGGCGCGAGAAATCCGTCCGCGCGCTGGAAGCGGTGATGAAGGACGACAAGCAGATTCTGCTGGTCGCCCAGAAGAACGCGGCGCAGGACGAGCCTTCGTCCGACGATATCTATCGCGTGGGCACGGTTTCCACGATCCTGCAACTGCTGAAGCTGCCCGACGGCACCGTGAAGGTGCTGGTGGAGGGCGGACGGCGCGCGCGGATTACCGGGTTCAAGGAGACCGAGAGCTATTTCGAGGCCTTCGTGGAGCCGATGCCCGACCTGGATGCGGCCGCCCGTGGCGCCGCCGCCGGCAAGGAGTTGGAGGCGCTTGGCCGCTCGGTGGTGGCGCAGTTCGAGCAGTACATCAAGCTGAACAAGAAGATCGCCCCCGAGGTGCTGGTTTCGCTGAACCAGATCGAGGAGCCGAGCAAGCTGGCCGACACGATTTCCAGCCACCTGAACCTCAAGATCGCCGAGAAGCAGGAACTGCTGGAGACGGCGCGCGTCGGCGACCGGCTGGAGCGGGTGTTCGGGCACATGGAGTCCGAGATCGGCGTGCTGCAGGTGGAGAAGCGCATCCGCAACCGCGTGAAGCGGCAGATGGAGAAGACGCAGCGCGAGTACTACCTGAACGAGCAGCTGAAGGCGATCCAGAAGGAGCTGGGCGAGGGCGAGGACGGCAAGGACGAGACCGCCGAGCTGGAAGCCAAGATCAAGAAGACCAAGCTGTCGAAGGAGGCGCGGGAGAAGGCGCTGGGCGAGCTGAAGAAGCTGCGCACCATGAGCCCGATGAGCGCCGAGGCGACGGTGGTGCGCAACTACCTCGACTGGATCCTGGCGATCCCGTGGCGCAAGCGTTCCAAGGTGCGCAACGACGTGGGCGAGGCGGAGAAGGTTCTGAACGCCGACCATTACGGGCTGGAGAAGGTCAAGGAGCGCATCCTTGAGTACCTGGCCGTGCAGTCGCGCAGCCAGAAGATCCGCGGGCCGATCCTGTGCCTGGTGGGGCCGCCCGGCGTGGGCAAGACCTCGCTCGGCAAGTCGATCGCGCGGGCGACCGGGCGCAGCTTCGTGCGGATGAGCCTGGGCGGCGTGCGCGACGAGGCCGAGATCCGTGGCCATCGGCGGACCTATATCGGCTCCATGCCGGGCAAGGTCATCCAGGGCATGAAGAAGGCCAAGACCTCCAACCCGTTGTTCCTGCTCGATGAGATCGACAAGCTGGGGGCGGATTGGCGCGGCGACCCTTCCAGCGCGCTGCTGGAGGTGCTGGACCCGGAGCAGAACTCCACCTTCGCCGACCATTACCTGGAGGTGGATTACGACCTGTCGGACGTGATGTTCGTTACCACCTCCAACAGCCTGCGCATGCCCGGGCCGCTGATGGACCGCATGGAGATCATTCGCATCCCCGGCTACACCGAGGATGAGAAGGTGGAGATCGCCAAGCGCCATCTGATCCCGAAGCAGACCGAGGCGCATAGCCTGAAGCCGACCGAGTGGTCGATCACCGACGAGGCGCTGCTGGACCTGATCCGTTACTTCACCCGCGAGGCCGGGGTGCGGAACCTGGAGCGCGAGTTGGCCAGCCTGGCGCGCAAGGCGGTAAAGGAGATCGTCACCGCCAAGGTGAAGAAGCTGGCGATCACCCGCAAGAACCTGGACAAATACGCGGGGGTGCGGCGGTTCCATTACGGCGAGGCCGAGTCGGAGGACATGGTCGGCGTGGTGACGGGGCTGGCCTGGACCGAGGTGGGCGGGGAGATCCTGACCATCGAGAGCGTGTTGCTGCCGGGCAAGGGCAACATCAAGTCGACCGGCAAGCTGGGCGACGTGATGCAGGAGAGCGTGTCGGCGGCACTGAGCTATGTGCGCAGCCGGTCGATCAACTTTGGCATCAAGCCGACGCTGTTCGAGAAGCGGGACATCCATGTGCACGTGCCGGAAGGGGCGACGCCCAAGGACGGGCCGTCGGCGGGCGTGGCGATGGCGGTCAGCATCATCTCGGTGCTGACGGGTATCCCGGTGCGGCGCGACGTGGCGATGACCGGCGAGATCACGCTGCGCGGGCGGGTGCTGCCGATCGGCGGGCTGAAGGAGAAGCTGCTGGCGGCGCTGCGGGCGGGGATTCGCACGGTGTTCATCCCGAAGGAGAACGAGAAGGACCTGGCGGAGATTCCGGATAACGTGAAGAAGCATCTGCGGCTGGTGCCGGTTGCGCATGTGGACGAGGTGATCGCCCAAGCGCTGGCGCGCAAGCCGGAGGCGATCGAATGGGTGGAGCCGCCGGAGCCGGTGGCGCCGGCCGCCGCGGCGGCAGCCCCGGGGGCGTTGCTGGCGCACTGATCGCGCAAGCGCCGAGTCGCAAGGCCCGCCGGAGTGATCCGGCGGGCTTTCGCGTGCCGGTTATGCTCTCGGGGTCGTGAACACATCACTGGAATGTTCGCCGGCTTCGTTGACGTGGCCGGAAGCCGGCCTCTAGTGTCGCCGTTCAGGCTGCGGCGATTCGCTGGCGGCGCCGCGACGGAGCCGGATCGCTGATGCAGGGGATGCCGCGTGGTCGCCTGTGTCGCAGCCTTCCGGTCCATTGGACAGATACGTGGGCGGCCCCGTCCGGGGTGCGCCTGAACACTCATATGACGACCAGATCAGGGGGCTCAAAGCCGTGAACAAGATGGACCTCATCGCCGCCGTGGCGGATTCGACCGAGTTGACCAAGGCCAAGGCCGCCGAGGTGGTGGATGCCGTGTTCTCGGCCATCGAGGGCGCGCTGAAGGCCAAGGAGGAGGTGCGGCTGGTGGGCTTCGGCTCGTTCGTGACCAGCAAGCGCGAGGCAACCACCGGGCGCAACCCGCGCACCGGCGAGGAGATCAAGATCGACGCCTCGGTGTCGGTGCGGTTCAAGGCCGGCAAGTCCCTGAAGGACGCCGTGAACTGAGACTGGCGGCATTCGCTGCGCCGGCAGGGCCGCCCTTCGGGGCGGCCCTTTGCGTTTGGGGCCGGTATCGCCTATGTCCCCGGCCGTTCGGCGTGGGGCGGTTAGCTCAGCGGTAGAGCGTCTCGTTTACACCGAGAGGGCCGGCGGTTCGAATCCGTCACCGCCCACCATTTCCCCCGGCTGGCGGCGCCGCATGGCGGCCATCCGGAAAATCGACCGGGGTTTGTCCGCACGCGCTTGACGCCGCCCGGCGGGGCATCTAAACGCTGCGGCCTGCCGATGCGGGTGTAGCTCAGTTGGTTAGAGCGCCGGCCTGTCACGCCGGAGGTCGCGGGTTCGAGCCCCGTCACTCGCGCCAGCATCGCAGCAGGCCCCCCCACACACAGAACCGCGCATCGCTTCGTGCGCTTTCCTTACAATCCAGGCAGGCATGCCGCCCTTGAATTCGGGGCGATTGATGCCTTTGCCCCTATGGCCGAGGGCGCGCGATGAGGGTAATGTCCGCGCGCGCTGCGGTGCGGTATTGCTGCACGGCGGCGTCGGCGTGACTCGCGCCGTGGGACGGCGGCGGCACAGGCCGGCGCCGGCAGACCGAAAGGAAGCATCATGGCGCCCGCGCTGGCCGCGTATTTCCCGATCCTGGTGTTCATCGGCATTGCCGGCGTGATCGCGCTGGCGATGGTGGGCGGCTCGCTGGTGGCGGCGCGGCAGAAGCCGTACGCGGAGAAGCTGTCGGCCTATGAGTGCGGATTCGAGGCGTTCGACGATGCCCGCCGGCGGTTCGACGTGCGGTTCTACCTGGTGGCGATCCTGTTCATCATCTTCGACCTGGAGGTGGCGTTCCTGTTCCCCTGGGCGGTGAGCCTGGCGGATATCGGGGTGTTCGGGTTCCTGTCGATGCTGGCCTTCCTCGGGGTGCTGACGGTTGGCTTCATCTACGAGTGGTGCAAGGGCGCCCTGGATTGGGAGTGAGCGGCATGAGCGCGACCGAGACGGTGATGATGGACTTCAAGGCCGGCGCGCTGGCGCCAGGGGCGGCGCAGGACGCGGTGGTGAAGGGCATCACCGGCGAGATGGCGGACAAGGGCTTCGTGGTCGCCAACCTGGACAAGCTGGTCAACTGGGCGCGCACCGGCAGCCTATGGCCGATGACCTTCGGGCTGGCCTGCTGCGCGGTGGAGATGATCCACGCCTACATGCCGCGTTATGACCTGGACCGGATGGGCATCATTCCGCGCGCCTCGCCGCGGCAGAGCGATGTGATGATCGTGGCCGGCACGCTGACCAACAAGATGGCTCCGGCGTTGCGCAAGGTGTACGATCAGATGCCGGAGCCGCGCTGGGTGATCAGCATGGGCAGCTGCGCCAATGGCGGCGGCTATTACCATTATTCGTATTCGGTGGTGCGCGGCTGCGACCGCGTGGTGCCGGTGGACGTGTATGTGCCGGGCTGTCCGCCGACCGCCGAGGCGCTGGTGTACGGAATCATGCAGTTGCAGAAGAAGATCCGCCGCACGGGGACCATCCTCCGTGGTTGACGACGTGGTGCAGGAGCCGGCGCCGACTCCGATGCAGGTGCTGGCCGAGTCGCTGGCGTCGGTGCCGGGGCTGTCGGCGGTGGGCTTCGAGCGGGACGAGCTGGTGGCGCATGCCGGGCGGGACGGGCTGGCGGCCCTGATGACCGTGCTGCGCGACGATCCGCGCTTCGCCTTCGAGCAGGTGATGGACATCTGCGGCGTGGACTGGCCGGAGCGGGCCGAGCGGTTCGACGTGGTCTACAACCTGTTGTCGGTGTCGCTGAACCAGCGGCTGCGGGTGGTGGTGCCGACCGACGAGCAGGCGCCGGTGCCATCGGTGCACACGGTCTGGCCGGTGGCGACTTGGTGGGAGCGCGAGGCATGGGACATGTTCGGCATCGTGTTCTCCGGCCAGCCCGATTTGCGGCGCATCTTGACCGATTACGGCTTCGAGGGGCATCCGCTGCGCAAGGACTTCCCGCTCACCGGCCATGTGGAGGTGCGCTACGACGAGGAGCGCAAGCAGGTGGTCTATGAGAAGGTCAAGCTGACGCAGGACTTCCGCAACTTCGACTTCCTGTCGCCGTGGGAGGCGATGACCTCGCTGCCCGGCGACGAGAAGGCGCGAAAGGGGAGCACGCCGTGAGCGAGACGGTGAAGACCGATCCGGTGACCAAGACGGTCGAGATCGACAGCCACTCCATCAATTTCGGGCCACAGCATCCGGCGGCGCATGGCGTGCTGCGGCTGATCCTGGAGATGGACGGCGAGGTGGTGGAGCGCGCCGATCCGCATATCGGGCTGCTGCATCGCGGCACCGAGAAGCTGATCGAATACAAGAGCTACATCCAGGCACTGCCGTATTTCGACCGGCTCGATTACGTGAGCCCGATGTGCCAGGAGCATGCCTTCGCGCTGGCCACCGAGCGGCTGCTCGGCATCAAGGTGCCCGAGCGGGCGAGCTGGATCCGCACGCTGTTCAGCGAGATCACCCGGATTCTGAACCACCTGCTGAACGTGACGACCTATGCGCTGGACGTGGGGGCGATCACGCCGGCGCTGTGGGGGTTCGAGGAGCGCGAGAAGCTGATGGAGTTCCATGAGGCCGCGTCCGGCGCGCGGCTGCATGCGAATTATTTCCGGCCAGGCGGCGTCGCCAAGGATCTGCCGGCCGGGCTGGAGGAGAAGATCGGTGCCTGGGCCGAGACTTTCCCGAAGTTCATCGACGACCTGGAGACGTTGCTGACCAACAACCGCATCTGGAAGCAGCGGTTGGTGGATATCGGCATCATGACGGCGGAGCAGGCGCTGGCCTGGGGCTTCACCGGGCCGTGCCTGCGGGCCTCCGGCGTGCCGTGGGATCTGCGCAAGTCGCAGCCGTACGAGATGTACGACAGGCTCGATTTCCGCATCGCGGTCGGCCGCAACGGCGACTGCTATGACCGCTACTTGATGCGCATCGGCGAGATGCGTGAAAGCGTGTCGATGATCAGGCAGTGCCTGGCGCAGATGAAGCCGGGGCCGGTGAAGGTCTCGGACCACAAGATCACGCCGCCGAGCCGTGGCGAGATGAAGACCTCGATGGAAGCGCTGATCCATCACTTCAAGCTGTACACGGAAGGCTTCCACGTTCCGGCGGGCGCCACCTATACCGCGGTCGAGGCGCCGAAGGGCGAATTCGGCGTGTATCTGGTGGCCGACGGCACCAACCGTCCCTATCGCTGCAAGATCCGCGCGACCGGCTTCGCGCATCTGCAGGCGGTGGAGGCGATGTCCAAGCGGCACATGCTGGCCGATGCGGTGGCGATCATCGGGTCGCTCGACATCGTGTTCGGCGAGATCGACAGGTAGAGCATGGAAGAGAACGCAACCGGCGGGTTCGAGCAGCCCGCGAGCTTCACCTTCGATGCCGAGAGCATGGCGCAGGTGGAGCGGCATATCGCCAAATATCCGCCCGGCAAGCAGGCCAGCGCGGTGCTGCCGTTGCTGGACCTGGCGCAGCGGCAGATGGGGCGCGCCACCGGCAGCGCGTGGGTGCCGGTGGCGGCGATGGACGAGATCGGGCGCATCCTGGGGATGCCGCCGATCCGGGTATATGAGGTGGCCACCTTCTACCTGATGTTCAACACCGCGCCGGTGGGCAAGTTCCACCTGCAGCTTTGCACCACCACGCCATGCTGGCTGCGCGGCTCGGACGAGGTGGTGAAGGCGTGCCGCGATGCCACCGGCATCAAGGGCTGGAAGGAGACCAGCGCCGACGGGATGTTCACCATGACCGAGGTGGAATGCGTCGGCGCCTGCGTGAACGCGCCGGTGCTGCAGGTGAACGACGATTTCTACGAGGACATGGACGCCGAGCGGACCAAGGCGCTGCTGGCGGCGCTGCGGCGCGGCGAGGTGCCGAAGCCGGGCTCGATGGCCGGGCGGCAGACCTCCGCCCCCGAGGGTGGGCCGACGACGCTGACCACGCTGAAGTTCGAAAAGGCGGAATGAGCGCATGCTGAGCGATCAGGACCGGATTTTCACCAATCTCTACGGGCTGCACGACCCCGGGCTGGCCGGCGCGCGGGCGCGTGGGGACTGGGACGGGACGGCCGCCATCCTCGCCCGCGGGCGCGAGGCGATCGTGGAGGAGATGAAGGCGTCCGGGCTGCGCGGGCGCGGCGGCGCGGGGTTCCCGACCGGCATGAAATGGTCGTTCATGCCCAAGACCATCGGCGACCGGCCGCATTACCTGGTTGTGAACGCCGACGAGTCCGAGCCGGGCACCTGCAAGGACCGCGACATCCTGCGCCACGACCCGCACAAGCTGGTGGAGGGTTGCCTGGTCGCCAGCTTCGCGATGGGCGCGCATGCCTGCTACATCTACATCCGCGGCGAGTTCTACAACGAGGCGGTGGCGTTGCAGCGGGCGATCGACGAGGCCTACGAGGCCGGGTTGATCGGTAAGAACGCGGCGGGCTCGAGTTGGGATTTCGACCTGTATCTGCATCGCGGCGCCGGCGCCTATATCTGCGGCGAGGAGACCGCGCTGATCGAGAGCCTGGAGGGCAAGAAGGGCATGCCGCGGCTGAAGCCGCCGTTCCCGGCCGCCGTCGGGCTGTATGGCTGCCCGACCACGGTGAACAACGTGGAGAGCATCGCGGTGGCGCCGACCATCCTGCGGCGCGGGGCAGCGTGGTTCTCGGCGCTGGGGCGACCGAAGAACGCCGGCACCAAGCTGTTCTGCATCTCCGGCCACGTGAACAAGCCGTGCAACGTGGAGGAGGAGCTGGGCATCCCGCTGCGCGAATTGATCGACAAGTATGCCGGCGGCGTGCGCGGGGGCTGGGACAACCTGCTGGCGGTGATCCCGGGCGGCGCCTCGGTGCCGGTGCTGAACAAGGCGACCTGCGACACCATTCTGATGGATTTCGACAGCCTGCGCGACGTGAAGAGCGGGCTGGGCACGGCGGCGGTGATCGTGATGGACAAGTCCACGGACATCATCAAGGCGATCGCCCGGCTCAGCGCCTTCTACAAGCATGAGAGCTGCGGCCAGTGCACGCCATGCCGCGAGGGCACCGGCTGGATGATGCGGGTGATGAACCGCATGGTGCAGGGGCGTGCCGAAGTGTCGGAGATCGACACGCTGGAGCAGGTGACGCGGCAGATCGAAGGGCACACGATCTGTGCGCTCGGCGATGCGGCGGCCTGGCCGATCCAGGGGCTGATCAAGAACTTCCGGCCCGAGATGGAAGCCCGTATCGCCGCCTATAAGGCCGGTGCAACGCGCATGGCAGCGGAGTAGGCGCGATGGTGAAGGTCACGGTCGACGGCATCGATGTCGAGGTGCCTCCGGGCTCCAACGTGCTGCAGGCCTGCGAGGCGGCGGGCAAGGAAATCCCACGCTTCTGCTACCATGAGCGGCTGTCGGTGGCGGGCAATTGCCGCATGTGCCTGGTGGAGATCGAGAAGGCGCCGCCCAAGCCGTTCGCCTCCTGCGCCTATCCGGTGAACGAGGGGATGGTGGTGCACACCGACAGCCCGATGGTGCGCAAGGCGCGCCGCGGGGTGATGGAGTTCCTGCTGATCAACCATCCGCTGGACTGCCCGATCTGCGACCAGGGCGGCGAATGCGATCTGCAGGACCAGGCGGTGGGCTATGGCGGCGATTCCTCGCGCTATGAGGAGGCCAAGCGGGCGGTGAAGGACAAGAACCTCGGGCCGCTGGTGAAGACGGTGATGACGCGCTGCATCCAGTGCACGCGCTGCATCCGCTTCTCGACCGAGATCGCCGGGGTGTCCGAGCTGGGGGCGACGGCGCGCGGCGAGGGCATGGAGGTGGGCACCTATGTGGAGAAGGCGCTGACCTCGGAGCTTTCGGGCAATCTGATCGACATCTGCCCGGTGGGGGCGCTGACCTCCAAGCCGTATGCCTTCGTGGCGCGGCCGTGGGAATTGAAGAAGACCGACAGCGTGGACGTGCTGGACGCGGTGGGTGCGGCGATCCGGGTGGATTCGCGCGGGCCAGAGGTCCTGCGCGTGCTGCCGCGGCTGAACGAGGACGTGAACGAGGAGTGGCTGGCCGACAAGTCGCGCTTCGCGGTCGATGGGCTGAAGCGGCGGCGGCTGGACTCCTGCTGGGTGCGGCGCGACGGCAAGCTGGTGCGCGCGGAGTGGGAAGAGGCATTCGCGGCGATTGCCGGGCGGCTGGCGGGGCTGGACGGGACGCGGATCGGCGCCGTGGCCGGCAACCTGGCCGACGCCGAGAGCATGTTGCTGCTGAAGGAACTGATGGCGGCGCGGGGCTCGGCCAATTTGGATTGCCGGCAGGACGGGGCGGCGCTGGATGCCTCGCGGCGGGATTTCTACAGTTTCAACACCTCGATCGCCGGGATCGAGGAGGCGGACGCGCTGCTGATCGTGGGCAGCAATCCGCGCCGGGAGGCGCCGCTGATCAATGCGCGCATCCGCAAGGCATGGCTGGCCGGCGGGCTGAAGGTGGCAGCGATCGGGACCGAGGCGGACCTGACCTATCCGGTGGAGTGGCTGGGCGAGCGGCCGGTGGTGCTGGGGCAGGTGCTGTCGGGCAGCCATGGTTTCGCCGAGGTGCTGAAGGCGGCGAAGCGGCCGATGATCATCGTGGGGCAGGGCGCGCTGGCGCGACCCGACGGGGCGGCGATGCTGGCGGCGTGCTGGAAGCTGGCGGCCGAGACGGGGATGCTGACGCCGGACTGGCACGGCTTCAACGTGCTGCACACCGCGGCGGCCCGGGTGGGGGCGCTGGATCTCGGCTTCCTGCCGGGTGCCGGGGGCAAGGACCTGGCCGGCATGCTGGGCGGCGGCGTGGACCTGCTGTGGCTGCTGGGGGCGGACGAGTTCGACACCGCGAAGATCGGGGCCGGCACGTTCGTGGTCTATCAAGGACATCATGGCGACGCGGGCGCGGCGCGGGCGGATGTGATCCTGCCGGGGGCGGCCTATACCGAGAAGAACGGCACCTACGTGAACACCGAGGGCCGGGTGCAGCGCGGGCAGTTGGCGGTGTATCCGCCAGCGGCGGCGCGCGAGGACTGGAAGATCCTGCGGGCGTTCAGCGGCTATATCGACCGCACCCTGCCGTATGACACGCTGGAGGCGGTGCGGGCGCGGCTGGAGGCGGTGAACCCGGTGTTCGCGCGGCTCGACATCCTGCCGCGCTTCGGCTGCACCGACCTGTCCGGCCCTGCCGGCGAGGTGGGTGCGCTCAGCGGGCCGCCGCTGGTGGCCGCGATCGCCAACTACTATCAGACCGACCCGATCAGCCGCGCGAGCCCGACCATGGCGGAATGCACCCGGACCTACCTGCCCCCCATGGCGCAGGCGGCGGAGTAGGGCGGATGATGGAGTTCTTCCTGACCAACCCGCTGGGCATCCTGATCCTGACCGTGCTGAAGGCGCTGGCGCTGCTGGTGCCGTTGCTGATTGGCGTGGCCTATCTGACGCTGGCCGAGCGCAAGGTGCTGGGCGCCATGCAGTTGCGGCGCGGGCCGAACGTGGTGGGGCCGTTCGGGCTGTTCCAGCCCTTCGCCGACGCCATCAAGATGCTGATGAAGGAGACCATCATCCCGACCGGCGCCAACCGGATGCTGTTCCTGATGGCGCCGATGCTGACCTTCGGGCTGGCGATGATCGCCTGGGCGGTGATCCCGGTGAACGACGGCTGGGCGATCGCCGACATCAACGTGGGCGTGCTGTACCTGTTCGCGATCAGTTCGCTGGGTGTCTACGGCATCATCATCGCGGGTTGGGCCAGCAATTCGAAGTATCCATTCCTGGGCGCGCTGCGGTCGGCGGCGCAAATGGTGTCGTACGAAGTCTCGATGGGCTTCGTGATGGTCACCGTGCTGCTGTGTGTGGGCAGCCTGAACCTGAACGACATTGTGCTGGCGCAGCGGCATGTGTGGTTCGCGCTGCCGCTGTTCCCGATGTTCATCATCTTCTTCATCTCGACGCTGGCCGAGACCAACCGCTCGCCGTTCGACCTGCCGGAAGGCGAGAGCGAGATCGTCGCCGGGTTCTTCGTGGAATACAGCTCGATGAGCTTCGCGCTGTTCTTCCTCGGCGAATACGCGAACATGATCCTGATGGCGGCGATGACGACGATCCTGTTCCTCGGCGGCTGGCTGGCGCCATTCGGGCTGACCTTCATTCCCGGGCCGATCTGGCTGATCCTGAAGATCTGTGTGGTGCTGTTCTTCTTCCTGTGGACGCGCGCGACCTTCCCCCGCTACCGCTACGACCAGCTGATGCGGCTGGGATGGAAGGTGTTCCTGCCGTTCTCGCTGTTCTATCTGGTGCTGGTGGCGGGCGTGCTGCTGGCGTTCGGGTGGCTGCCGCATGTCGCCTGATCCCGCAAACCGCCGGCGCGTAGGAGTTTGACCGATGGCATTGCTTGACCGCACCGCGCGGAGCCTGCTGCTGAGCGAGCTCGTGTCGGGCATGGCGCTGACCTTGAAGTATTTCTTCAAGCGCAAGGTGACCATCAACTACCCGTACGAGAAGGGACCGATCAGCCCGCGCTTCAAGGGCGAGCACGCGCTGCGCCGCTACCCGAACGGCGAGGAGCGGTGCATCGCGTGCAAGCTGTGCGAGGCGGTTTGCCCGGCGCAGGCGATCACCATCGAGGCCGAGCCGCGCGAGGATGGCAGCCGCCGCACCACGCGCTACGACATCGATATGACCAAATGCATCTATTGCGGGCTGTGCGAGGAAGCCTGTCCGGTGGATGCGATCGTCGAGGGGCCGAACTTCGAGTTCGCCACCGAGACGCGCGAGGAACTTTTCTACAACAAGGACAAGCTGCTGGCCAACGGCGACCGCTGGGAGCCGGAGCTGGCCCGCCGCCTGGAACTGGACGCCCCCTATCGCTGAGATGAAGGGCCGCCTCCCATCGGGGCCGGTCTCGTAGGATGACCATGAAGCAGATCAACAACGGCGCGGGTGCATGATGATCGCAGCGCTCGCCTTCTATGTGTTCGCGGCCATTCTGATCGCCTCCGCGGCGATGGTGGTCAGTGCGCGCAATCCGGTGCACTCCGTGCTGTTCCTGATCCTGGCGTTCTTTAACGCGGCGGCGCTGTTCCTGCTGGCCGGGGCGGAATTCCTGGCGATGATCCTGGTGATCGTCTACGTGGGCGCGGTCGCGGTGCTGTTCCTGTTCGTGGTGATGATGCTGGATATCAACTTCTCGCAGCTGCGCGAGGGGTTCCAGCGCTATGCCCCGGTGGGGGCGACCATCGGCGTGGTGCTGCTGGCGGAACTGGCGATCGTGCTGGGCGGCTGGAAGTTCGCGCCCGGCGCCGCCAGCCTCCGCTTCGCGCCGCGGGCCGAGGGGGTGCACAACACCGCCCAGCTCGGCCAGCTGATCTATACGCATTACATCCTACTGTTCCAGGCATCCGGCCTGGTGCTGCTGGTGGCGATGATCGGCGCGATCGTGCTGACCCTGCGCGACAAGACATCCTCGCGCCACCAGGTGATCGCCCAGCAGATCGGCCGGATGGCCGGCGACACGCTGGAGATGATGGATGTGCGCAGCGGCGCCGGCGTGCGCGAGCTTGGCATCATCCGGCCGAAGCCGGCGCCCGAGCCGGAAGTGGCGGCGCATGACGATCACGGACATCATGGGGGAGGGCACTGACATGCTCGCGGTCGGGCTCGGCCATTATCTGGCCGTCAGCGCCATCCTGCTGGTGCTGGGCATCTTCGGCATCTTCCTGAACCGGAAGAACGTCATCGTCATCCTGATGTCCATCGAGCTGATGCTGCTGGCGGTGAACCTCAACCTGGTTGCCTTCTCCTCGGCGCTGGACGACCTGACCGGGCAGGTCATGGCGATGTTCGTCCTGACCGTGGCGGCTGCCGAGGCAGCGATCGGGCTGGCCATCGTGGTGATCTATTTCCGCAACCGCGGCTCGATCGAGGTCGAGGACGTGAATCTGATGAAGGGCTGAGCGCATGCTCTACGCTGTTGCCGTCTTTGCGCCGCTCCTCGGTTCCGTCGTCGCCGGGTTCTTCGGCAAGGCCATCGGGGACCGTGCGGCCCAGGCCGTCACCATCCTGTGCATGCTGCTGGCCTCGGCCTGCGGCGTGGCATCGTTCGTGTCGCTGGTCTACCAGGGCGGCACGCCGGGTGTGGTCGACCTGGGCACCTGGGTCGATGCCGGCAGTTTCCATGTTTCCTGGGCGCTGCGCTACGACACGCTCTCGGCGGTGATGGTGGCGATGGTCACCTGCGTGGCGACGCTGATCCATATCTACAGCGTCGGCTACATGAGCCACGACAACTCGATCGCACGCTTCTTCAGCTATCTCAGCCTGTTCACCTTCGCCATGCTGATGCTGGTGACCGCCGACAACCTGCTGCAGCTGTTCTTCGGCTGGGAGGGCGTGGGCCTGGCGAGCTATTTGCTGATCGGCTTCTGGTATGAGAAGCCGAGCGCCTGCGCCGCGGCGATGAAGGCGTTCATCGTCAACCGCATCGGCGACCTCGGCTTCGCGGTCGGCATCGCGCTGGTGTTCTTCACCTTCGGCAGCATCCAGTTCGGCGACATCTTCGCCGCGATCGGCCAGCATTCCGCCGACACCTACCATGTGCTCGGCGGCACCTGGCCGGCCTTCGAGGTGATCGGCGTCCTGCTGTTCATCGGCGCCATGGGCAAATCGGCGCAGCTCGGCCTGCATGTCTGGCTGCCGGACGCGATGGAGGGGCCGACGCCGGTTTCCGCGCTGATCCATGCCGCGACGATGGTGACGGCCGGCGTGTTCCTGATGGCGCGGATGTCGCCGCTGCTGGACCACGCGCCGGGTGCGTTGGCCTTCGTGGCGGTGGTGGGCGGCAGCACGGCGCTGTTCGCAGCGACCATCGGCTGCGTGCAGAACGACATCAAGCGGGTGATCGCCTATTCCACCTGCTCCCAGCTTGGCTACATGTTCGTGGCCGCCGGCGTGGGGGCCTATCAGGCCTCGATCTTCCACCTGCTGACGCATGCCTTCTTCAAGGCGCTGCTGTTCATGGGCGCCGGCTCGGTGATCCACGCGATGTCCGACGAGCAGGACATCCGCAAGATGGGCGGCATCTGGAAGAAGATCCCGCTGACCTACACCGTGATGTGGATCGGCAGCCTGGCGCTGGGCGGCGTGTATCCGTTCGCCGGCTACTTCTCCAAGGACGCGATCCTGGAGGCGGCCTGGGCGTCGGACAGCGCCAGCGGGCATTACGGCTTCTGGTGCGGGCTGATCGCGGCGTTCCTGACCGCGTTCTATTCCTGGCGCCTGCTGATCCTGACCTTCCATGGCAAGCCGCGCGCCGACCACCACACCATGGAGCATGTCCACGAAAGCCCGGCGGTGATGACGGTGCCGCTGATCCTGCTGGCCATCGGCGCCGTGGTGCTGGGCTTCCTGTTCCGCGACCAACTGCTGGGCGAGCACTGGCAGGCGTTCTGGGGCCAGAGCATCCAGATCGCGGCCGACAACCACGTGCTGCACGCGATGGAGGAGGTGCCGGGCTGGGTGGCGCTGGCGCCCAGCGTGCTGGGCTTCGCGGGCATCGCGCTGGCATATTTCATGTATATGGCGGTGCCGTCGCTGCCGGGGCAGCTCGCCTCCGCCTTCGCGCCGGTGTACCGCTTCCTGCTGAACAAGTGGTATTTCGACGAGCTGTACGACGCCGTGCTGGTGCGCCCGCTGATGGCGCTGTCCCGCCTGCTGTGGCAGGTGGGCGACGCCACGTTGATCGACGGCATCCCCAACGGGATGGCATCGCTCACCTCCGACAGTTCGGCGCAGGTGGTCAAGGTGCAGACCGGATCGATCGCCAACTACGCCTTTGCCATGCTGATCGGCGTCGTCGCGCTGATCAGCGTCTTCCTGATCTTCCGGTGACATCATGAACGCGGCTGGCTTCCCCCTGCTTTCGCTCCTCACCTTCCTGCCGCTGGCCGGCGCGGTGGTGATCATGTCGGTCCGCGGCGACGAGGCCACGGTCGCCGCCAATGCGCGCTGGACGGCGCTGTGGACCAGCCTGATCGTCTTCGCGCTGTCGCTGATCCTGTGGGTGCGGTTCGACCCCTCCGACCCGGGTTTCCAGTTCGTGGAACAGGCGTCGTGGCTGCCGCAATGGGGCATCACCTACAAGATGGGGGTGGACGGCATCTCGGTGCTGTTCGTGCTGCTCTCCACCGCGCTGACGCCGATCTGCATCCTGGCGAGCTGGGAGGCGATCCAGACGCGGGTGCGCGAGTTCATGCTCTCCTTCCTCATCCTCGAAACGATGATGGTCGGCATGTTCTGCGCGCTCGATTTCGTCGTGTTCTACATGTTTTTTGAGGGCGTGCTCATCCCGATGTATCTCATCATCGGGATTTGGGGCGGGCCGCGCCGGGTGTATGCGGCGATCAAGTTCTTCCTCTACACGCTGGCCGGCTCGGTGCTGATGCTGCTGGCGCTGCTGGCGATGTGGTATGCGGCCGGCACCACCGACATCCCGGCGCTGCTGAAATACAGCTTCCCGGCCTCGATGCAGACCTGGCTGTTCCTGGCCTTCTTCGCCAGCTTCGCGGTGAAGGTGCCGATGTGGCCGGTGCATACCTGGCTGCCGGACGCGCATGTGGAGGCGCCGACCGCGGGCTCGGTCATCCTGGCGGGCGTGCTGCTGAAGATGGGGGCGTACGGGTTCCTGCGCTTCTCGGTGCCGATGCTGCCGCTGGCCTCCGCTTATTTCGCGCCCTTCATCTACACGCTGTCGGTGGTGGCGGTGATCTACACCTCGCTGGTGGCGCTGGCGCAGACCGACATGAAGAAGCTGATCGCCTATTCCTCGGTCGCGCATATGGGCGTGGTGACCATCGGCATTTTCACCATCAACATGCAGGGCGTCTCGGGCGCGCTGTTCCAGATGCTTTCGCATGGCGTGGTCTCGGCCGCGCTGTTCCTGTGCGTCGGCGTGATCTACGACCGTATGCATACTCGCGAGATCGCCCGTTACGGCGGGCTGGCCAGCCGCATGCCGGCCTATGCCTTCACCTTCATGCTGTTCACCATGGCTAGCGTCGGGCTGCCCGGCACCGCCGGCTTCGTCGGAGAGGTGCTGGTGCTGATCGGTGCCTTCAAGGTCAGCTTCTGGCTCGCGCTGCTCGGCAGCATGGGGATGATCCTCGGTGCGGCCTACATGCTGTATCTGTATCGCCGGGTGGTGTTCGGAAGGCTGACCAAGGACGAGCTGAAATCCATCCTGGACCTGAGCCCGCGTGAGATCGCGGTGTTCGCGCCGCTGATCATCCTGACGCTGTGGATGGGCATCTACCCGTCGAGCTTCACCAGCTTCTGGGATGCCAGCGTGAGCGCCATGGTCGAACACCACCAGGCGGCGCTGCTTCTGCACGACACCGTGAAGCTGGCCGGAGTGATGAAGTGATGGGCGGGGCCGCGATGACCTGGATGTCGCTGAACTGGACGCTGGCGCTGCCGGAGATCGTGCTGTCGTGCTGCGGCATGGCAATCCTGATCCTGGGCGTGGTGAGCCGCGGCAATTTCTTCCGCCTGGGCTGCATGCTGACGGTGGGCGCCTTCCTGCTCACCGCGATGCTGGTGCTGTCGGGGGCCAACGGGGTTGGCTATTCCGGGCTGTTCGTCACCGATGCCTACAGCGTGTTCGTCAAGCTGCTGGTGCTGGCCGCCGCCACCCTCGGCGTGGTGATGTCGCTGGATTACAACGAGCATGAGAACCTGCGCCGGTTCGAATTCCCGGTGCTGATGCTGTTCTCCACCGTCGGCATGATGCTGATGGCCTCGGCGACCAGCCTGATGACCATGTACATGGGCGTCGAGCTGATGAGCCTGTCGATCTACGTGCTGGCCGCCTTCGCGCGCGACGAACTGCGCTCCTCCGAGGCCGGGCTGAAGTATTTCGTACTCGGCTCGCTGGCGTCCGGGCTGCTGCTCTATGGCGTGTCGCTGATCTACGGCTTCACCGGCTCGATGGATTTTGCCCTGCTGGCCAAGGCGCTGAGTGATCCGGCCAGTGCCTCGCCCGGGCTGGTGGTCGGCATCGTGTTCGTGCTGTCCGGCCTCGCGCTGAAGGTCTCGGCGGTGCCGTTCCACATGTGGACGCCCGACGTGTACGAGGGCGCCCCGACCCCGGTGACCGCGTTCATGGCCAGCGCGCCGAAAGTCGCCGCGATGGCGCTGCTGGTGCGGCTGATGGCCTCGCCGTTCGGGCATCTGCTGGCGCAGTGGCAGCAGCTCATCGTGCTGATGTCGATCGCCTCGATGCTGCTGGGCTCGCTGGCGGCGATCGGCCAGCGCAACTTCAAGCGGCTGATGGCCTATTCGTCGATCGGCCACATGGGCTACGCACTGATCGGGCTGGCGGCCGGCACCCAGGCGGGCGTGCGCGGCGTGCTGATCTACCTGGTCACCTACGTGTTCATGAATATCGGCACGTTCGCGTTGATTATCGCCATGCGCCGGCGCGGGCGGGCGGTGGAAGGCATCACCGATCTCGCCGGGCTGGGCCGGACCGACCCGGCGATGGCGCTGGGCCTGGCGGTGTTCATGTTCAGCATGGCCGGCATCCCGCCGTTCTCCGGCTTCTGGGGCAAGTATTTCATCTTCACCGCCGCCGTGCAGCAGGGCATGTGGGCGCTGGCGGTGATCGGCGTGCTGACCAGCGTGATCGGCGCCTTCTATTACATCCGTATCATCAAGGTGATGTATTTCGACGCGCCGGACGAAGCTTTCGACGTGCGGCCGGCATCGCTGTCCTTCGTGGCCGGGGTGGGCGGATTGTTCACAACCTTGTTCTTCCTCTACCCGGCCCCGGTCGTCGCGGCGGCGGAGGCGGCCGCGAAGGTGCTGTTCGGGTGACAGCGTCCGCCGCGGCACCGTCCCTTCCGCGGGGATGGCGGCTCGCGGTCCATGCGGCGCTGCCCTCGACCTCCGATCTGTGCCGCGCGCTGGCGCAGGATGGCGCCCCCGCGCTGCTTGCGGTGCAGGCGCGCCAGCAAGTGCAGGGGCGGGGCAGCAAGGGCCGCCATTGGGAATCCCCGGAAGGCAATCTCTACATCTCCGTCCTCCTGCGCCCGCCGGGGCCGGCGCGCGAGGCCAGCCAATGGTCGCTGCTGGCCGGCGTCGCGGTGGCCGAGGCGGTGGTGGGGGTACTCGGCGACGACCGGGCGCTGGCGCTGAAATGGCCGAACGACCTGCTGCTGGGCGGCGCCAAGCTCGCCGGCATCCTGGTCGACAGCAGCGCCGCCCAGGGCGCGCTGGACTGGGTGGTGATCGGCATCGGCATCAACCTGGCGCTGGCCCCCACGGTGCCGGACCGGCGTACCGCGTGCCTGGGCGATGTGATCGCGCCGCCACCCCCCACGACGATGGCGGCCCTGCTGCTGGCGCGGCTGGAACATTGGCGCGGCGTACAGGAGGCCGCAGGCTTCGCGCCGGTGCGCGATGCCTGGGCGCATTGGGGCGCGCGGCTTCCGGGCTTCGCCGGCCTCGCGGCGGACGGCAGCCTGCTGGCGCCGGCGGGCACGCTGCTACAGGCCGAGGAATAGCGCCATGCTGCTGGTCATCGACGCAGGCAACACCAACGTGGTCATGGCGATCCACGACGCGCATGGCTGGCGCGGCACCTGGCGCATCGCTACCGACCCGCAGCGCACCTCCGACGATTACGCGGTCTGGCTGCTCACCCTGCTCGGCCTCTCCGGCCTGAAGCGCGAGGAGGTCTCGGCCGCCGTCATCGGCACGGTGGTTCCGGCCGCCCTCTACCACCTGCGCCGCCTCTGCCGCGACTGGTTCGAGGTGGAGCCGCTGGTCGCCCGCGCCACGCTGGACTGGGGCTTCGAGATCCGCATCGATAACCCCGACGAGGTCGGCGCCGACCGGCTGCTGAACGCGCTGGCCGGCCACCGCACCTATGGCGGGCCGCTGGTGGTGATCGATTTCGGCACCGCGACCACCTTCGACGTGGTGGACAAGGACGGCGCCTATCTCGGCGGCGTGATCGCGCCGGGCATCAACTTGTCGATCGAGGCGCTGCACCGCGCCGCCGCTCGCCTGCCGCGCATCGGCATCGGCCGGCCGCAGGCGGTGATCGGCCGCTCCACCGTGCCGGCCATGCAGTCCGGCATCTACTGGGGCTATGTCGCGATGATCGAGGGGCTGGTGGCGCGCATCCAGGCGGAGTATGGCGGCGGCCTGAAGGTGATCGCCACCGGCGGCCTGGCCTCGCTGCTCGCCGAAGGCACCACGGTGATCGAGCATATCGACCCCGATTTGACATTGGATGGCCTGCGGATGTTGGCGCAGCGCAATACGGCCCCCACATTGTCCAAGGAACGGGCACGTCTGCCCGAACAGGATTGATCTCTCCGGGCCTCCCGCCCGGCTGCATTGGAAATTGAAGGCTGCATATGGACGCGTTGAGCGGCGATCTGGCGTTCCTGCCACTGGGCGGGACGGGCGAGATCGGGATGAACCTGAACCTGTACCGCTACGGTGGGCGGTGGCTGGCGGTGGATTGCGGCATCGGCTTCGGTGGCGCCGAGCACCCCGAGGTCGATGTGATGATGCCGGACCCGGCCTTCATCGCCGAACGGCGCGACAAGCTGGTCGGGCTGGTGATCACCCATGCGCATGAGGACCATATCGGCGCGGTCGCCTGGCTGTGGCCGCAACTGCGCTGCCCGGTCTATGCCACCCCCTTCGCCGCGGCGGTCCTGCGCCGCAAGCTGGCCGAGGTGCAGCTCAACGGCGAGGTGAAGGTCCACGTCATCCCGACCGGCGGGGCCTTCGAGGTGGCGCCGTTCAGCCTGCAATTCCTGCGCATGGCCCACTCCATCCCCGAGTCGCAGGCGCTGGTGATCCGCACCCCGGCCGGCATCGTGCTCCATACCGGCGACTGGAAGATGGACCCCGAGCCCATGCTCGGCCCCTGCACCGACGAGGCGGCGCTGGCCGCCCTGGGCGACGAGGGCGTGCTGGCGATGGTCTGCGACAGCACCAACGCCATGGTCGAAGGGCATTCGGGCAGCGAGGGCGATGTGCGCCGCAGCCTGGCCGCCCTCATTCGCGGCATCAGCGGCCGGATCGCGGTCACCTGCTTCGCCAGCAACGTCGCCCGCGTGGAATCCGTCGCCCTGGCCGCCCGCGCCGCCGGCCGCAGCGTGGCCATCGTCGGCCGCTCCCTGCGCAACCTGGACGCCGCGTCGCGCGAATGCGGCTACCTCAAGGGCATCCCGCCCTTCCTGAGCGAGGACGAGGCCAACGACGTCCCCGACGAGAACCTGCTGATCCTGGTCACCGGCAGCCAGGGCGAGCCGCGCAGCGCGCTGGCCCGCATCGCCATGGACACCCACCCCCGCATCGAGCTGGGCGAGGGCGACACCGTGGTGTTCAGCAGCCGCATGATCCCGGGCAACGAGCGGGCGATCGGCGCGGTCCAGGACAATCTGGTGCGCCGCGGCGTGCAGTTGATGACCGACGAGGACCACATGGTCCACGTCTCCGGCCATCCGGCCCGCGACGAGCTGCGCAAGCTGTACAAGCTGGTCCGCCCGCGCTTCACCGTGCCGGTGCACGGCGAATGGCGCCACCTGTCCGCCCATGCCGCCCTGGCGCAGGAGGCGCAGGTCACCCCCATCCTGATCGAGGACGGCGATATCCTGCGCCTCTCCCCCGGCCGGCCGGAGGTGACCGACAGCGCCCCGGTGGGCCGCCTGGTGCTGGATGGCGGCAGGCTGGTGCCGCTGCAAGGCGGCGTGATGGGCGCGCGGCGGCGGATGCTGTACAACGGCGTCGTCATCGCCTCGCTGGCCGTGGACGAGTCCGGCCGCCTGCTCGGCACCCCCAAGGTCAGCGCCCCCGGCCTGTTCGAGCCGGAGGATCCGCAGACCGGCCGCTTGGCCGCCGATCTGGCCCAGGCGATCGCCGACCTGCCGCTCGCCCTGCGGCGCGAGGACGCGGCACTGGCCGACGCCGCCCGTGCCGCGCTGCGCCGCGCGCTGGGCCGGCGGCTGCAGAAGCGGCCGCTGGTGGATGTGCATCTGCTGCGCGTCTGACGGGCGGGGAAGGACTGGCGGACAGGGAAGGACTGGCGATGAGCCCGATCACCGGGACGGCGATGTACATCATCATCTGGTGGGTGGTGCTATTCGCGGTGCTGCCCTTCGGCACCCGCCCCGTGGCCGGCGCCGATGCCGAGAGCGGCTGGCGCGGCGCGCCCGAGCGGCCGCAGCTCTGGAAGAAGGCGCTGGCCACCACCGTGGTGGCGGCGGTCGTGTGGCTCGCCTGCTACCTGGTGATCAGCAGCGACTGGATCAGTTTCCGCAGCGGCCCCTGGGCCTTGCCGCCAGATTAGGCAAAATGCCAAAAATACAGGCAATTGCGCATAGAAAGTCAGCCATTTCTGTCCAAATGGCTGATTTTTCAGCGAAAACCGGCGAATTTTTCGTGGACGGAAACGCGGCTTGGACCCATCATCACGGCCAGGAGAGGATTGTTTCCTCCTCCTGCCGTGTGACTGGCGTTTCCTCCCTAAACTTGGCCCGCTGCGCCCTGAGGCGCGCGGGCCTTCTTTTTAGGTAACCGATCGGACTGGTCGGTGTCACGCAATTTCCGCCGGATTTCGCCAAATTTCTGCCGTTTTCTTGCTTCCAACCGTTGTGCGGCGCACCATTTGATGCGCGCACACATTGTGCGGCGCACAATAATTCCCGGCCCGGCAAACCGCGGCGCATCTGGCGGCCCGCGCCGCCAGACTGTAGGGTCCGCCTCTTCCTTGCCATGAATGGACCAGACCCGCGATGCGCCTCTCCCGCAGCCTTGTGCCGACGCTGAAGGAAACCCCGGCCGAGGCGCAGATCGCCTCCCACCGTCTGATGCTGCGCGCCGGCCTGGTGCGCCAGACCTCGGCCGGCATCTATGCCTGGCTGCCGGCCGGCTGGCGGGTGCTGCAGAACATCGCCCAGATCGTGCGCGAGGAGCAGGACGCCTCCGGCGCGCAGGAAGTGCTGATGCCGACCATCCAGTCCGCCGATCTGTGGCGCCAGAGCGGGCGTTTCGACGCCTATGGCCCCGAGATGCTCCGCCTGAAGGATCGCCACGACCGCGACATGCTCTACGGGCCGACCAACGAGGAGATGATCACCGACCTGCTGCGCCAGTCGGTGAAGTCCTACCGCGAGCTGCCGCAGAACCTGTACCACATCCAGTGGAAATTCCGCGACGAGGTGCGCCCGCGTTTCGGGGTGATGCGCGGCCGCGAGTTCCTGATGAAGGACGCCTATTCCTTCGACCTGGACCATGCCGGCGCGGTGGTCGCCTACCGCAAGATGATGCTGGCCTACATGCGCACCTTCCGCCGCCTGGGCGTGCAGGCCATCCCGATGGCCGCCGATACCGGGCCGATCGGCGGCGATCTCAGCCACGAGTTCATCATCCTGGCCGAAACCGGCGAGAGCCAGGTCTATTACGACGCCGCTTTCGAGCGGATCGACTACTCGGCGGGCGCCGTTTCGTATGAATCCGAGGCCGATCTGGCCCGTTTCTACGAAACCATGACCACCCCCTACGCCGCCACCGACGAAAAGCACGACATCACCGCCTGGGCGAAGGTCGCCGAAAAGCGCGGGGGCAGGGGCATCGAGGTCGGGCATATCTTCTATTTCGGCACCAAGTACAGCGAGCCGATGGGCCTGCGCGTGGCCGGGCCGGACGGGTCGCAGGTGGTGCCGCACATGGGCAGCTACGGCATCGGCGTCTCCCGCCTGGTGGGCGCGCTGATCGAGGCGCACCACGACGAGGCCGGCATCAAGTGGCCCGACTCGGTCGCCCCCTGGAAGGCCGCCATCCTGAACCTGAAGGTCGGCGACGCCGCCTGCGACGCCATCTGCGAGGGCATCTACGCCAAGATGGCCGGCAATGCGCTGTATGACGACCGCAGCGACCGCGCCGGCGCCAAGTTCGCCGATGCCGACCTGATGGGCCACCCGTGGCAGATCGTGGTCGGGCCGCGCGGCGCCGCCAACGGCATGGTGGAACTCAAGCGGCGCGCAACCGGCGAGCGGGCGGAACTGTCGGTCGAGGCCGCGCTGGCCAAGGTTCTGTGACGCAAAAGCGGATGAAAGTTTTTTGGGTCTTTTTTTCAAAAGAGAACGGGTCTTCTTTTTTTGGAAAAAAAGAAGCAAAAAAACTTTATCCGTTTAGTCGGAGCGGTTTCTGAATGTTCGGGCCGTTTGAGCGCACCGTGGCTGGGCGATACTTGCGGGCGCGTAAGGGGGAGCGGTTTGTCTCGGTCATCGCCATCTTCTCCCTGGTCGGCATCGCGCTCGGGGTGGCCACGCTGATCGTGGTGTCGAGCGTGATGAGCGGCTTCCAGACCGAGTTGGTTACCCGCTTCCTCGGCGTGAACGGCCATATCTCGATCGACGCCTACGCGGGCGGGCGGATCGACGACTACGCCCCGCTGGTGGACGGCATCCGCAAGCTGCCGGGGGTGACCGAGGCCATCCCGGTGCTGGACGGGCAGGTGCTGCTCACCGCCGGCCAGTCGGGCGGCACCGGCGGGCTGGTGCGCGGCATGACCGAGGCCGACCTGCGCGCGCTGCACCAAGTCAGCGACCATATCCTGTCCGGTAGCCTGGACGCCTTCAGGGGCGACGACGCCATCGTGGTCGGGGTCGGGCTGGCCAGCAGCAATCGCCTGCGGGTAGGCAGCCGGGTCACCCTGGTCTCGCCGCAGGGGGCGGCCACCGCGTTCGGCACGGTGCCGCGGGTGCGCGGCTACACGGTGGTGGCGGTGTTCGACGCCGGGCTGTCCACCTACAACAACTCGGTGGTGTTCCTGCCGCTGCCGGCCGCCCAGGTGTTCTTCCAGAAGCCGAACGCCATCACCGGCATCGAGATCCGCCTGGCCGACCCGGAGCGCGTGGGCGCCGTGGTGGAGGCGATCCGGCCGCTGCTGGGCCGGCGGCAATTGCTGCTGCGCGACTGGCGGCACGCCAACGACCAGCTCATCAGTGTGCTGCAAATCCAGAAGGATACGATGTTCATCGTGCTCGGGATGATCATCCTGGTGGCGGCGTTCAACGTCATTTCCTCGCTGATCATGCTGGTGAAGGACAAGCGGCGCGACATCGCGGTGCTGCGCACCCTGGGGGCGGGCAGCGGGGCGATCCTGCGCATCTTCGTCATGTGCGGCGCCTTCGTCGGCGTCACCGGCACGCTGCTGGGCACGGCGCTCGGCATCCTGGTCTGCCACAACATCGTGGCCATCCAGCACATGATCGAGACGGCGACCGGCGGGCAGGTGTTCGACTCCTCGGTGTTCCTGCTCAGCACCCTGCCCAACACGATCGACTGGGGCAGCGTGCTGCGGGTGGTGGCGCTGTCGCTGGCGCTGTCGCTGCTGGCCACGCTCTACCCGAGCTGGAAGGCCGCGCGGACCGACCCGGTGGAGGTGCTGCGTGGCGAATGAGCCGCTGGAAATGCGCGGCGTGGTGCGCACCTACCAAAGCGAGGCCGGTGCGCTGCCGGTGCTGCGCGGCGTGGACCTGAGCCTGTCGGCGGGCCAGATCGTGGCGCTGGCCGCGCCCTCGGGCACCGGCAAGTCCACGCTGCTGCACCTGGCCGGGCTGCTGGAAAAGCCCGATGGCGGGCAGGTGCTGGTGGACGGGCGCGACGCCGGCGCGCTGTCGGACGCCGAACGCACCGCGATCCGCCGCGACTCGATCGGCTTCGTCTACCAGTTCCACCACCTGCTGCCCGAATTCACGGCATTGGAGAACGTGGTGCTGCCGCAGATGATCGCCGGCGTCGGACGCAGGCAGGCCGCCACGCGGGCGATGGAGCTGCTGGCCTCGTTCGGGCTGGCGCCGCGCGCGCAGCACCTGCCGGGCAAGCTGTCGGGCGGCGAGCAGCAGCGTGTCGCCATCGCCCGCGCGCTGGCCAACGCCCCGCGCGTGCTGCTGGCCGACGAGCCGACCGGCAACCTGGACGTGGCCACCGCCGCCGTGGTGTTCGACGAGTTGCTGCGCACCGTGCGTGCCCACGGCGTGGCCGCCCTGATCGCCACCCACAACCCCGACCTCGCCGCCCGCATGGACCGCACCGTGACCCTGCGCGACGGCCGGCTGGAGCCGATGTGATGGCGCACGCCGATTTCGTGCATCTGCGCGTCCATTCCAGCTATTCGCTCAGCGAGGGCGCGATCAAGGCCGACAAGATCGCCGCCCTGGCGCGCGATGCCGGCATGCCCGCAGTGGCCATCGCCGATACCGGCAACCTGTTCGGCGCGCTGGAATTCAGCCAGGCCTGCGTCGCCAAGGGGGTGCAGCCGATCATCGGCTGCCAGGTGATGCTGACGCGCGAGGACAACCCGCGCCTGCCGGCGGACCCGCTGGTGGTGCTGGCGCAGACCCCCGAGGGCTTCGCCAACCTCCAGCGCCTGTCCTCGGCCGGCTTCCTGGAAACCGAGCCGGGCGCCAAGCCGCAGGTGACCCTGCAGCGCCTGTGCGACCACGCCCCCGGCCTGCTGCTGCTCACCGGCGGCACGCTGGGGCCGGTCGCCCGGCTGTTGGCGGAAGGCCAGCAGCCGGACGCCGAACGGCTGCTGGCGCGGCTGTGCGAGGCGTTCACCGACCGCACGGCCATGGAACTGCACCGCCACGGCCTGGCCGTGGAGCGTGCCATCGAGCCCGGCCTGATCGCGCTGGCCGACGCCGCCGGCATCCCGCTGGTCGCCACCAACGAGTGCTTCTTCGCCAGGCCCGAGATGCACGAGGCCCACGACGCCCTGCTGTGCATCGCCGAGGGGCGGGTGATTTCCGAGCGCGACCGCCGCCGGGTGACCGCCGAGCACTGGTTCAAGCCGGCAAAGGCGATGCGCGCGCTGTTCGCCGACCTGCCGGAAGCCTGCGACAATACCCTCGCTCTGGCCCGCCGCTGCGCCGTGATGGCCGAAACCCGCAAGCCGCTGCTGCCCGTCTGCCCCAAGGTGCGCGAGGGGGCGACCGAGGAGCAGACCATGCGGGCCATGGCCATCGAGGGCCTGGAGCGGCGCATGGATGCCGCCGGCGCCGATGCCGAAACCCGTGCCCGCTACGCCGCGCGCATGGAATTCGAGATGGGCGTGATCGCCAGCATGGGGTTCCCCGGCTACTTCCTGATCGTCGCCGACTTCATCCAGTGGGCCAAGGCGCACGACATCCCGGTGGGCCCGGGGCGCGGCTCCGGCGCCGGCTCGGTGACCGCCTGGGCGCTGACCATCACCGATATCGACCCGCTGCGGTTCAACCTGCTGTTCGAGCGCTTCCTCAACCCCGAGCGCGTGTCGATGCCGGATTTCGACATCGATTTCTGCCAGGACCGGCGCGACGAGGTGATCGCCTATGTCCGCCAGGAATACGGCGCCGACCGGGTGGCGCAGATCATCACCTTCGGCAAGCTGCAGGCCCGCGCGGCGGTGCGCGATGTCGGCCGCGTGCTCGGCCTGCCGTACGGCCAGGTCAACAAGGTGGCGGAGCTGATCCCCAACAACCCGGCCAAGCCGGTGACGCTGCAGCAGGCCATCGACGGCGAGCCGAAGCTGCAGGCGATGCGCGTGCAGGACGAGGCGCTCGGCCGGCTGATGGAGATCGCGCTGCAACTGGAGGGGCTGTACCGCCACGCCAGCACCCATGCCGCCGGCGTGGTGATCGGCGACCGCAAGCTGACCGAGATGGTGCCGATCTACCGCGATCCGAAATCGGACTTCCTGGTGACGCAATACTCCATGAAATACGTGGAGCAGGCGGGGCTGGTGAAGTTCGACTTCCTGGGCCTGACCACGCTGACCATCCTGCAGCGTGCCGTGCAGTTCCTGGCCCGCGAGGGCATCACGGTGGAACTCGGCAAGCTGCCGCTCGACGACCGGCCGACCTTCGAGATGCTGCAGCGCGCCGACAGCGCCGGGGTGTTCCAGTTCGAAGGCCAGGGCATGCGCGACGTGCTGCGCCAGATGCGGCCGGACCGGTTCGAGGACCTGGTGGCCGCCGTGGCGCTGTACCGTCCGGGGCCGATGGCCAGCATCCCCGCCTATTGCCAGCGCAAGCACGGCGAGAAATGGGAGGCGCCGCACCCGGACATCCACGACATCCTGGCCGAGACCTACGGCATCATGGTCTACCAGGAACAGGTGATGCAGATCGCCCAGGTGATGGCCGGCTACTCGCTGGGCGCCGCCGATTTGCTGCGCCGCGCCATGGGCAAGAAGATCCGCTCCGAGATGGACGCCCAGCGCAAGACCTTCCTCGACGGCGCGGCGGCGCGCGGAATCGCGCCGGAGAAGGCCGAGGAAGTGTTCGATTTGATGGCCAAATTCGCCGATTACGGGTTCAATAAGTGCCATTCTGCGCCCTACGCGCTGGTCGCCTACCAGACCGCCTGGATGAAGGCCAACCACCCGGAGGCGTTCCTGGCCGCCTGCATGAGCCTCGCGGTGAACAACACCGACAAGCTGGCCGCGCTGCGCCAGGAGGCCAACCGCATGGGCATCCGCGTGCTGCCGCCCGACATCAACCGCTCCGGCGCCGATTTCACCCTGGAACGGGATGCCGAGGGCAGGATGTGCATCCGCTACGCCCTGGCCGCGGTGAAGAAGGTCGGCATGGCGGCGATGCAGATGCTGGAGCGCACGCGCGGCTACGCCGTGTTCGCCGACCTGGCCGACCTGGCGGCGCGGGTGGACCCCAAGCAGCTCAACAAGATGCAAATGGAGAACCTGGCCCGCGCCGGCGCCTTCGACAGCCTGGAGCCCAACCGCGCCCGCGTGTTCGCCGCCGCCGAGACGGTGCTGCGCCGCGCCCAGGCCGGGGCGGAGGAGAAGCAGAGCGGCCAGATCGGCCTGTTCGCCGGCGGCAACCGGCCGGAGCCGCTGCGCCTGCCCGACATCCCGGACTGGGATCCGATGGACCGTCTGGGCTTCGAGGCGGAGGCGGTGGGCTTCCACCTTACCGCCCATCCGCTGGATGCCTATGCCCAGGCGCTGCGCCGGCTGAACGTGGTGCCCAGCACCCAGTTGGAGGCGCGGGCGCAGGCCGGCGCGGCGCGGGTGAAGCTGGCCGGCACCGTGGTCAACAGCAAGGAACGCATCACCCGCACCGGCAGCCGCATGGCCTGGGTGCGGCTGTCCGACGCCGGCGGCTCCTACGAGGTGACGTTCTTCAGCGAGGTGCTCAGCCGGTCACGCGAGATCCTGCAGGCCGGCAGCGCCGTGCTGGTGACTGCCGATATCCGGCTGGAGGGCGAGAGCCTGCGGGTGACCGCGGTGGATGTCTCCGCCCTGGACCAGGCGGCCGCGCAGGCGGGGGCGGGCATGCGGATATGGCTGGAGCAGACCGAGGCGGTGGCGCATATCCGCACCCTGCTGGACCGCGAGGGCCGTGGCCGTGGCCGGGTGGTGCTGGTGCCGCGCATCGGCCAGGAGCAGGAGGTGGAGATCACCTTGCCGGGCGGCTTCAACGTCACGCCCCGGCTGGCGCAGGCGCTGAAGGTGATGCCCGGGGTGGAGCGGGTCGAGGATATCTGACCCGCGCCGCAAGCCGGCTCAGGCGGCGCGGGCGCGCTGGCGGACCAGCAGGAGCCCGCCCAGCCCGACCAGCAGCAGCACCAGGCTCGCCGGCTCCGGCACATCGGCCGAGCCATTGTTGGGCGGCGTCACCGGCGGGGTGTTGCTGGCCAGCACGGTGGTCAGGTCGCCCGCGAAGGGGTGGCTGTGCAATTCGCCAGTGCCAGAGAAGGCGGCCGAGACCAGCGAGCCATTGATGGCATTGTTCGTCTTCACGGTGGCATAGGGCGCCAGCACGGTGCCGGCCCAGCCATAGCCCTGGAAGTCCACGCTGGTGGCGTCCACGAAGTTCCAGATCACGTTGTTCTGGAACGAGCCGGCGCCAAGCACGTTGGGGTGGCCGAGGAAATTGCCGGTGACGTTGATGATGACCGTGCTGGCGCCGTTCAGGTTCACCTTGATGCTGCCGTAGGAGGCGAGCTGCGCCGCGGTGATGTTGATCACGGCCGCGCTGGACACGCCATCCACGCTGCCGGGCACGGCGGTCAGCATCGCGTTGTTGCTGTTCGCCGCCGGCAGCGGCGCCTGGCTGGTCGGTGTCAGATGCGACAGGCCGACCGAGGCGGTGACCAGCGTGTTCCATACATCGCTGAAAGTATAGGGCATGGTGGCGTTGTAGGTGACCGACTTGGCGCCGGAGAACCGCGAATTGCCGATATTGCTGCCGGCGACCTTCACCACCAGGTTGTTGGCGTTGTACTGGGCGTTGACCGCATTGCCGTAGACGTTGACGGCGCCATAGCCGCTCATCGTGCCGGTCGGCACGATGGAGCGCGCGTCGAGCGTGCCGGAATTCTGGCTGGTCAGGTTGCCGCCGACGATGATCGCGCCTTCGGTGTCGCTCTGGGTCTGGAAATTCCCGGCGACGATGGCGTTGAACGAGGTCAGGATGTCCTGGGTCGTCAGCGTCGTGGCGCTGGCCGGCGTGCTGATGGCGAGGACGACCCCGGCCAGAGCCGCAAGAATCCCCATTTGATGAATACGGCGCATAGCTCAATCACCCATTTTCGCGGCTCGCGCCTGGCAACCCGATCGCCAGCCGCAGCCCGTCAGTAGTACTGTTTCGTCAATTGATGACTAATTAACGAATGCGCAACCCAAATCGGCGTGCTCATCCACAAGGATGATGCGGGGCAGACGGGTGCGCCGCGCGGGGCGCGCCGGCCCGGTGCTTGCCTTTCCGGCCAAGCTGGGCCATATCGGCGCCGTTCGAGGGCGCATGCCGTCGGCAATTCACACGCGGGGCGCCTTTCCGGCCCAGATATGGGCCAGAAGCCGGTGCCGTGATGGCTTGGCCCCGCGGAGGTTCAACCGGACGAAGGAAAGGAGCACGCCGATGGCGATGCCCGATTTCACCCTGCGCCAACTGCTTGAGGCCGGCGTTCACTTTGGCCACCACACCCGCCGCTGGAATCCGCGGATGGCGCCGTACATCTTCGGCGTGCGCAACCAGGTGCATATTCTGGACCTGCAGCAGACCGTGCCGATGCTGGACCGCGCCCTGAAGTCCGTCCGCGACGTGACCGCCGCCGGCGGGCGCGTGCTGTTCGTCGGCACCAAGCGCGCCGCGGCCGAATACGTGGCCGATGCCGCCAACCGCTGCGGCCAGTACTACGTCAACCACCGCTGGCTCGGCGGCATGCTGACCAACTGGAAGACCATCACCGGCAGCATCAAGCGCCTGCGCCAGATCGACGAGATGCTGGCCGGCGACACCCAGGGCCTGACCAAGAAAGAGGTGCTGGACATCACCCGCGACCGCGAGAAGCTGGAGCGGGCGCTGGGCGGCATCAAGGAGATGGGCGGCCTGCCCGACATCCTGTTCATCATCGACACCAACAAGGAGAAGCTGGCGGTCGAGGAGGCGAACAAGCTGGGCATCCCGGTCATCGCCATCCTGGACAGCAACTCCGACCCCGCCGGCGTCACCTATCCCATCCCGGGCAATGACGACGCGATCCGCGCCATCACGCTGTACTGCGACCTGATCGCCGGCGCCGTGTTGGACGGCATCAGCGCCGAGATGATGGCCAGCGGCCGCGACATCGGCGCCGCCGAGGATCTGCCGGTCGAGGCGCTGCCCGACCTGGCCCCCGAAGCCGCGCCGCCCGCCGCCTGACCGCCACGATTCAAGGAGAGTTCCCAATGGCCGAGATTACCGCGGCACTGGTGAAAGACCTGCGCGAGCGTACCGGCGCGGGCATTTCTGACTGCAAGAAGGCGCTGGTCGAGAGCGACGGCGTGATGGACGACGCGATCGACTGGCTGCGCAAGAAGGGCTTGTCTTCTGCCGCCAAGAAGTCCGGCCGCGTCGCCGCCGAGGGGCTGGTGGGCGTGGCCACCGCCGCCACCCGCGGGGCGATGGTGGAGGTGAACGCCGAGACCGACTTCGTCGCCCGCAACGTGGCGTTCCAGACCTTCGTGCAGGACGTGGCGAAGATCGCGCTCGACGTGGGCGAGGACCTCGACACCATCAAGGCCACCGCCTATCCGGGCACCGGCCGCACGGTGGCCGAGGAGCTGACCCATCTGGTCGCGACCATCGGCGAGAACATGGCGCTGCGCCGCGCCCGCGTGCTGCATGTGCAGCAGGGCGCGGTGGCCAGCTACATGCATCAGGCGCTGAAGCCGGGCCTGGGCAAGATCGGCGTGCTGGTGGCCATCGAGGGCACCAGCGAGTTCGGGGCGCTGGAGCTGCTGGGCCGGCAGATCGGCATGCATGTCGCGGCCACCCGGCCCGAGGCGCTGGATGTCGACGCCGTCGATCCCGCCGCCCTGGACCGGGAGCGCGCGGTGCTGTCCGAGCAGGCCCGCGCCTCCGGCAAGCCCGAGGCGATCATCGAGAAGATGGTCGAGGGCCGCATCCGCAAATACTACGAGGAAGTGGTGCTGCTGGAGCAGGTGTGGGTGCATGACGGCGAGAGCCGGGTGCGTGCGGTGGTCAAGAAGGCCGGCGCCACGCTGGCCGGCTTCGCCCGCTTCCACCTTGGCGAGGGCATCGAGAAGAACGCCGGCGACTTCGCCGCCGAAGTGGCCGCCGCCGCCGGCGTCGCCTGACGCGCCGCCGGGTTCGCCCGGCCCGTGCCCCGGCCCCGGTTGAGCGGGCCGGGGCGCACTTGTTCGGGGCGGGCGGGACCTGTACGGTGCCGCCCGCCCTGACTGCGATTGCCTGATGCAAGACCGGAACCCGATGAGCCATCCCCTCGCCTATAAACGTGTCCTGCTCAAAGTGTCTGGCGAGGCGCTGATGGGGCGCCGCGACTATGGCCTGGACACCGAAACGGTGGGGCGTATTGCCAACGATATCAGCGATGTGGTGTCGCTGGGCGCCGAGGTCTGCCTGGTGATCGGTGGCGGCAACATCTTCCGCGGCGTGTCGGCGGCGGCCAGCGGCATGGACCGCGCCCAGGCCGACTACATGGGCATGCTGGCCACCGTGATGAACGCGCTGGCGATGCAGAACGCGCTGGAGCAGTGCAGCGTGCCGACCCGCGTGCAGTCGGCCATCCCGATGGCCAGCGTGTGCGAGCCCTATATCCGCCGGCGTGCCGAGCGCCATATGGAAAAGGGCCGGGTGGTGATCTTCGCCGCCGGCACCGGCAACCCGTTCTTCACCACCGACACCGCCGCGGCGCTGCGCGCGGCCGAGATGAAGTGCGACGCGCTGCTGAAGGGCACCCAGGTGGACGGCGTCTATTCGGCCGACCCGCGCAAGGTGCCGGATGCCGAGCGCTACGCCCAGCTCACCTATCTCGATGTGCTGTCGCGCGACCTGGCGGTGATGGACGCCTCGGCGATCAGCCTGGCGCGCGAGAACCGGCTGCCGATCGTGGTATTCAACATCCATGCGGCCGGCGCGTTCGGCGCGGTGATGCGCGGCGAGGGCAGGTTCACGACGATTGTCGAACCACGATGAGGCCGACCCCGGCGGTGGTGATGACCGTGCCGGCGGCTGGGCGAGCGATTGGCGGAGGGAGCTAGAGTGGTAACCGACCTGAACGAACTCAAGGAAGACCTGACCCGCCGCATGGACGGTGCGCTGGAGACCCTGCGCCGCGAATTCGCCGGCCTGCGGTCCGGCCGCGCGAACCCCGCCCTGCTGGAGCCGGTGCGCGTGGAAGCCTATGGCAGCGAGGTGCCGCTGGCCCAGGTCGGCACCGTCGGTGCCCCGGAGCCGCGCATGCTGACCGTGCAGGTGTGGGACCGCAGCCTGGTGGGCGCGGTGGAGCGGGCGATCCGCGACTCGGGGCTGGGGCTGAACCCCGGCTCGGACGGCCAGCTGGTGCGCGTGCCGATCCCGCAGTTGACCGGCGAGCGCCGCCAGGAGCTGTTCAAGGCCGCCAGCCGCTATGCCGAGGGCGCCAAGATCGCCGTGCGCGGCGTGCGGCGCGACGGTATGGACCAGACCAAGGCGCTGGAGAAGAAGGGCACCATCAGCCAGGACGACGAGAAGCGCTGGGCCGAGGAGGTGCAGAAGCTGACCGACCAGTACATCCGCCGCATCGACGAGTCGTTGGCCGAAAAAGACAAAGAAATCAAGCAGGTCTGAGGACGCAGCATGGCCTCGCACGGGCACACCCCCGCGGCCCTCGCCGAGGCGGACCAGACCGCGACTGCCCGTGCCGCGGCGCCGCCGGCGCATGTGGCGATCATCATGGATGGCAACGGCCGCTGGGCCGCGGCGCGTGGCCTGCCGCGCGTCGCCGGCCATCGCGCGGGGGTGGAGGCGGTGCGCCGCACCGTGCGCCTGGCGATTGAGATGGGGGTGGGCTGCCTGACGCTGTATGCGTTCAGCAGCGAGAACTGGCGCCGCCCGGTCGCCGAGGTGCTGGACCTCACCGGGCTGCTGCGCCACTTCCTGCGCGCCGAGATCGAGGAACTGCACCAGCGCGGGGTGCGCCTGCGCGTCATCGGCGACCGTTCCCGCTTCGACGAGGACATCCAGCGCGACCTGGTGGCCGCCGAGCGACGGACCGCCGCCAATGCCAACCTCACCCTGGTGGTGGCGCTGTCCTACGGCGGGCGGGCCGAGATCGTCGCCGCCGCCCGCGCGGTGGCCGAGGCGGCGCTGGCCGGCCGGCTGGACCCGGCGCGGCTGGACGAGGCGGCGTTCGCCAGGGGTCTGTCCACTGCCGGCCTGCCGGACCCGGACCTGATCATCCGCACCTCGGGCGAGCAGCGGCTGTCCAATTTCCTGCTGTGGCAGTCCGCCTATGCCGAACTGGTGTTCCTTGACGTGCTGTGGCCCGATTTCGGCCAGCCGCATTTCGCCGAGGCGCTGGCCGAGTTCGCCCGGCGGGAGCGGCGCTTTGGCGCGCGCCCCGGCTGAGCGCGCGGCCGCACCGGCGGGAACGCGCTGGGGCGACCTGCGGCCGCGCGTGTTGTCGGCCCTGGTGCTGCTGCCGCTGGCGCTCGGCTGCCTCTGGCTGGGCGGTGGCGCCTGGGCCGGGCTGGTCGGTGCCGGCGGCGTCGGGCTGGGCTGGGAATGGTGGTCGCTCTGCCGTCGTCGCCCGGGCAGGGTGCCGGCGCTGACGTTGGGCCTCGGCGCGGTCTACCTGGCGCCGGGCGTGGCGGCGCTGATCTGGCTGCGGTCGGACCCGGCGGTGGGTCTGGCCAACGTGCTGTTCGTGCTGCTGGTGGTCTGGGCGAGCGATATCGGCGCCTATCTGGCCGGCCGCTGGCTGGGCGGGCCGAAGCTGGCGCCGTCGGTCTCGCCGGGCAAGACCTGGTCGGGGGCGGCCGGTGGCACTGTCTGCGCAGCCGCGGTGGGGGTGGCATACGCCCTGGCTTGGCGCGTCGGCCCCGCCTGGTATGGCCCGATCGGCTACGCAATGGCGGTCGCGGCCGCCCTGAGTGTGCTATCCCAGGGCGGCGACCTGTTCGAGAGCGGGCTGAAGCGGCATTTCGGGGTCAAGGATTCCAGCCACCTGATCCCCGGCCATGGCGGCCTGATGGACCGGCTGGACGGCGTGCTGATCGCAGCACCCGCCGCCGCGCTGCTGGCGCTGCTGCTGGGGCGCGGCATGGCGTTGTGGCAATGAGGAGCAAGGACGATGCAGCGGTGAAGACGGTCACGGTGCTGGGCAGCACGGGCAGCGTGGGCACCCAGACGATCGACCTGCTGGCCGCCGACCCCGACCGCTACCGGGTGCTGGCGCTGGTCGCCGGCCGCAACGTGACCCTGCTGGCCGCCCAGGCCCGCCAGTTGCGCGCCCGCCGTGCCGTGGTCAGCGACCCGGCCTGCCTGTCCGCCCTGCGCGAGGCGCTGGCCGGCAGCGGGATCGAGGCGGATGCCGGCCCGGAGGCGGTGGTGGCCGCCGCCGGCCTGCATGCCGACTGGACCATGTGCGCGATCACCGGGGCGGCCGGCCTGGCCTCCACGCTGGAGGCGATCCGCGGCGGCGGCGCCGTGGCGCTGGCCAACAAGGAGGCGCTGGTCTGCGCTGGCGAGGTGATGCTGCACGCGGTGCGCGAACACGGCGCCACGCTGCTGCCGGTCGACTCGGAGCACAACGCGATCTTTCAGTCGATGGCCGACGGCAACCACGGCGCCATCGAGAAGATCGTGCTGACCGCCTCCGGCGGCCCGTTCCGCACCGCCAGCCGCGAGGAGATGGCGCATGCCCGGCCCGAGGCGGCGCTGCGCCACCCGATCTGGTCGATGGGCGCCAAGATCAGCATCGACAGCGCCACCATGATGAACAAGGGCCTGGAACTGATCGAGGCGGCGCGGCTGTTCGGCCTGGACAGCGCGCGCATCGGCGTGCTGGTGCACCCGCAATCGGTCGTCCACGGCCTCGTCTATTACCACGACGGCAGCGTGCTGGCGCAGCTCGGCAGTCCGGACATGCGGGTGCCGATCGCCCACACGCTCGCCTGGCCGGCGCGCATCGCCACCGCCGCTCCGCGGCTGGACCTGGCCGCCGTGGCCCGGCTGGAGTTCGCCGAGCCCGATCTGGAGCGATTCCCCGCCCTGCGGCTGGCCCGCGAGGCCTTGCAGGCGGGGGGCGGCGCCCCCACCATCCTCAGTGCCGCCAATGAAGTGGCGGTGGAGGCGTTCCTGCAGCGCCGCATCGGTTTCCTCGACATCGCCGCCAGCGTCGCGCGCGTGCTGGACGAGACCGGGACGCCGCCGGCCGACAGCCTGGAGCAGGTGCTCGCGCTGGACGCCAGCGCCCGCGCCCTGGCGACCCGGATCTGCCTGCAATACGCCCGCCCCGCCGCCTGACGCCGACCCACGCCGCCATTTCGAGAGAACCGCATAGTGTTCGATTTCCTGCCTGAATTCCTCCGCACGCCGGTCGCCTTCGTGGTCGTCCTGGGGGTGCTGGTGTTCATTCACGAGCTGGGCCACTACCTTGCCGCCCGCTGGGTGGGCGTGCATGTGGAGGCGTTCTCGATCGGCTTCGGCCGGTCGCTGGCCACCTGGACGGACCGGCACGGCACCGCCTGGAAGCTGGCCTGGATCCCGCTCGGCGGCTACGTGAAGCTGCATGGGCAGGAGCGGCCGGAGGATGTGCCCTCCGATGTGGTGGCACTGTGGCAGCCGGGGCGGACCTTCCACGAGAAACAGGTGGGCCAGCGCGCGATCGTCGTGGCGGCCGGGCCGGTGGCCAATTTCGTCCTCGCGGCGGTGCTGTTCGCGTTGCTGTTCGCCGCCGCCGGCCAGCCGGTGGTGATGCCGGTGGTCGGCGAGGTGGTGGCCGACTCGGCCGCCGCCGCCGCCGGCCTGAAACCCGGCGACCGCATCACCGCGATCGGCGCCCAGAAGATCGACCGTTTCGAGGACCTGCAGCGGATCGTCTCGGCCAGCCCCGGCAAGGCGCTGAGCCTGCAGGTGCATCGCGGCACCGCCGACCTGACCCTGACGGTGACCCCGCAGGCGCACGAGGCGGATGGCCGCACCACCGGCATACTGGGCGTGCGTGGCGGCGAAACCCGCTATATCCGCATCCCCGTGTGGGAGGCGATCCCGATGGGCATCGCCCAGACCTGGGACATCTCGGTGCAGACCCTGGCCGGCGTCTGGACCATGCTGACCACCCATAAGGGCGCCGATGAACTCGGCGGGCCGCTGCGAATCGCCCAGATGTCCGGCCAGGTGGCCCAGCACGGCCTGACCAGCCTGACCACCTTCATCGCGGTGCTGAGCGTCAACCTCGGCCTGATCAATCTTTTCCCGATCCCGATCCTGGATGGCGGCCACCTGCTGTTTTTCCTGGCCGAGGCGGTGCGCGGCCGGCCGCTGCCGCCGCGGGCGCAGGAATACGGGCTGAAGGCAGGGTTCGCCCTGCTGATCGGCCTGTTCGTCTTCGCCACCTGGAACGATTTGGGGCATATCGGGGTATTCCGCTGGATGGCCGGCCTGCTCGGGTGAGGCAAGGGCGCCAGCAGGCATTGGTTGACGGGGCGACGCGCCGCCTGTAGCGCGTGGCCGGTGGTCCGGCTATGCTCCGTCGCCCGGGGTGGGGCCGGTGTCGGCCGTCTCTCCGGTTGGGACGGCGCCGCAGTGGGGAGTTACCGCTTTTGTTACGTACTCGCGCGAAGCTGTTCGCGTCGGCTCTCTTGCTGTCCGTCGCCGTCTCGGTGGTCGCCCTGGCCCAGGGCGCGCGCCAACCGGCGCCGTCACCCGTCGCTGGGACCATTGCCGCCATCAAGGTGGAGGGCAATGAGCGGATTGAGGCCGGCACCATCCAGTCCTACATGCTGGTGCGCCCCGGCGGGGCGTTCGATCCGCAGGAGATGGATCGCAGCCTCAAGACGCTCTACGCTACCGGCCTGTTCTCCGATGTCACCCTGCGCCGCGAGGGCAGCACCCTGGTGGTGAAGGTGGCGGAGAACCCGATCGTCAACCGCATCGCCTTCGAGGGCAACCACAAGATCAGCGACGATTCGCTGCGCCCCGAGCTGCAGCTGCGCCCGCGCGCCGTCTACACCGCCGCCCTGGCGCAGTCCGACCGCCAGCGCATCCTCGACCTGTATGCCAAGCGCGGCCGCTTCGCCGCCACGGTCGAGCCGAAGATCATCAAGCTCGACCAGAACCGGGTCGACGTGGTGTTCGAGATCAACGAGGGCAATTCCACCCTGGTCAGCCGCATCGCCTTCGTCGGCAACCACGCCTTCAGCGAATCCACCCTCGGCGACGTGATCGGCAGCCGCGAGGAGGCGTGGTGGCGCTTCCTGTCCAGCAGCGACAGCTACGACCCCGAGCGGGTGAATTTCGACAAGGAATTGCTGCGCCGCTACTACCTCAGCAAGGGCTACGCCGATTTCGAGGTGGTGAGCGCCAATGCCGAGCTGGCGCCCGACCGCTCGGCCTTCTTCCTCACTTTCACCCTCAATGAGGGCGAGCGCTACAAGGTCCGCAAGGTCGAGGTGAACGCCACCCTGCACAACCTCGACCCCAAGACCCTGCAACAGCTGATCGAGATCGAGCCGGGCGACTGGTACAACGGCGACGCGCTCGAACGCTCGGTCCAGGCGCTGACGCAGGCGGTACAGGACCGCGGCTACGCCTTCGTCGATGTCAAGCCGCGGATCAAGCGCGACACCGAGAAGCACATCATCGACATCGCCTTCGACGTGGGCGAGGGGCCGCGCGTCTACATCGAGCGTATCGACATCAGCGGCAACCAGCGCACCATGGACAAGGTGGTCCGCCGCGAGATGCGCGTGGCCGAAGGCGACCCGTTCAACGCCACGCTGCTGCGCAACAGCCGCCAGCGCATCGTCGACCTCGATTTCTTCAACGGTGTGCGGGTGGCGCCCAGCCCTGGCTCGGCGCCCGACAAGACGGTGATCAACGTCGATGTCAACGAGAAGGCGACCGGCGAGCTGAGCCTGGGCGGCGGCTACTCCACCGATATCGGCCCGCTGGTCAGCGCCGGCCTGCGCGAGCGCAACCTGGTCGGCACCGGCATCGACGGCAGCATCAACGCGCTGCTGGCGCAGAAGCAGAGCCAGATCAACCTCTCGGTCACCGACCCGTATTTCCTCGACCGCAACCTCGTCGCCGGCTTCGACCTGTTCCGCATCCAGACGAACCTGCAGGACGTGGCCAACTACAGCGAGCGGCGAACCGGCATGACGCTGCGGCTGGGTTATGAATTCACCCAGCATGTGCGCCAGATCTGGACCTATTCGATCATCAACCGAGAAGTCTACGACGTGCAGCCCGGCGCCAGCATCTACGTGCTGGACTCCAAGGGGCAAACCCTGCTGTCGCAGATCGGCCAGGCGCTGACGGTGGACTACCGCGACTCCAAGCTGGACCCGCACACCGGCTGGCTGGTCCGCCTGGGCACCGACTTCGCCGGCCTGGGCGGCGATGCCCGCTTCGTCCGCGCCAAGCTGGATGGCGCCTACTACATTCCGCTCGACCGCCTGACCGGCAACACCGACTGGAACGTCGTGCTCCAGGGCGGCGTCGGCAAGATGTTCCAGATGGGCGGCGCCAAGGAGAAGATCATCGACCGCTTCTTCCTCGGCGGCGACAATCTGCGCGGCTTCGAGACCGGCGGCGCCGGCCCGCACAGCATTCCGGCCGGCGACAGCATCGGCGGGCGGTTCATCTGGACCCAGACCAGCGAGCTGCGCTTCCCGCTGCCGGTGTCGCGCGACCTCGGCCTGACCGGCCGCGCCTTCGTCGATGTCGGCTCGCTGTCCGAGGTGGACCCGATCGTGTTGAACGGCGCCAAGGTCGGCCTCACCGACGATGCCGCCCCGCGCGTCGGCGTGGGCGTGGGCATCTCGTGGAAGACGCCGTTCGGCCTGCTGAACGTCGATCTCGCCCAGCCGGTCATCAAGAAGAAATACGACAAGTCCCAGTTAATCCGCTTCGGCTTTGGCACGAGGTTCTAGTGCAACATACCTGCTCCGCCCGCCCGCTTCGCCGTGTCGCCCCCCGCGTGATCGCGGCCGCCCTGCTGGCGGCCGGCATGCTGCTGTCGCAGGCGCCTGCCTGGGCGCAAAGCACCGACTACTTCGTGCCGGGCAAGCCGCGCCCGGCGCCCCATGCGGCACCCGCCCGCCCGGCTCCACCGCCGCGCCCGGCGCCGACAGCGGCCCAGCAGGCCGATGCCGAGCCGGCGCCGCCGCAGATCCCGATGCCGCCGGTGCCCGAATTGCCGGCCCTGCCCAAGGGCGCCTCGCCGCCGGCTGCGGTGATGGGGGTGATCGGCGTGCCGGAGGTGATGCGCGCCTCGGTCGCCGCCCAGGAAGTGGAGAAGGTTATCAGCACCCGCCGCGAGAAGCTGAACGAGGACGCCCAGAAGGAGCAGAATACCTGGCGGGAGATGCAGCAATCCCTCGCCGGCGAGCGGGGCAAGCTGTCGCCCGAGCAGATCCGCAAGAAGGAGCAGGAGCTTCAGGACCGCATCACCACCGCGCAGAAGAAATTCCGCGAGCGGAACATGATCATCCAGGAAGCGACCCAGTATGCGCTGAACCAGATCCAGGCCACGCTGATCGGCGTGATCCGCCAGGTGTCGGACAGCCACGGCATGAACCTGGTGCTGCACCGCAGCCAGGTGGCGCTGAACGTCAACGAGTTCGACATCACCGACCAGGTGACCGCGCAGCTCAACAAGTTGCTGCCGGCGGTCAAGATCCCGCCGGATGGCGTGGCGCCGCCGACCACCGCGCCGACGGCCCCGGTGGTGACCCTCCCCGCGCCCGACAAGCCTGCTCCGGCCAAGCCGGCCGCCGCCCCGGCCACGCCGCCCAAGAAGTAGCGGCACATAGCAGGCGAGGGCCGCATGGCCGAGATCGAGCCGATCGCGGGCGATCCGCGTTTCTTCACGCGCAGCGGCCCGCACCGCCTGCAGGACGTGGCCGCCGCCGCCGGCGGCACGGTGACCGAGGCGGCGGCCGGCCGGCTGATGGTGGGGGTGGCGCCGCTGCAAAGCGCCGGCCCCGACCAGGTGAGCTTCCTGGACAACCGCCGCTACGCGCCGTTGCTGGCCCAGTCGCGGGCCGGCGCGGTGATCCTGCATGTGGCGATGGCCGAGCGTGTGCCGGCGGGCTGCGTGGCGATCGTCACCCCCGAGCCCTATATCGGCTGGGCGCGCGTGGCCGGGCTGTTCCACCCGCCGGCGCCGGCGCGGCCGGGCATCCATCGCCTCGCCTGCGTGGACCCCGAGGCGCGGATCGACTCCAGCGCCGAGATCGGCCCCTTCGCGGTGGTGGAGGCGGGTGCCGAGATCGGCCCGCGCTGCCGCATCGGCCCCGGTGCGGTGATCGGCGCCGGCGTGGTGCTGGGGCCGGATTGCCGGGTCGGCGCACACGCGGCGCTCAGCCACACCCTGGCCGGCGCGCGGGTCTATATCTATCCCGGCGCGCGGATCGGACAGGACGGCTTCGGTTTCGCCACCACCGCCACCGGCTTCCTGACGGTGCCGCAACTCGGCCGGGTGATCCTGGGGGACGATGTGGAGGTCGGCGCCAACAGCACGATCGACCGCGGCTCGGCCCAGGACACCGTGCTGGGCGCGGGCACGCGCCTCGACAACCTGGTGCAGATCGGGCACAACGTGCGCACCGGCCGCTGCTGCGTGGTGGTCGGCCAGGCCGGTGTGGCTGGGTCCACGGTGCTGGAAGATTTCGTGACATTGGCGGGGCAGGCTGGTATCGCCGGCCATCTGCATCTCGGCCGCGGCGCGCGGATCGGCGCGCAGGCGGGGGTGATGGCGGACGTGCCGGCAGGCGTGGACTATCTCGGCAGCCCGGCGGTGCCGGCGCGCGATTTCTTCCGCCAGGTCGCGGCGCTGCGCCGGCTGAGCGGGCAGGGGGCGAGCACCAAGGCCCGCGCCGCGCGGCGGGACGACAAGGCGGATGCCGGTGGCGAGCCGGCCAGCAAGACGGATACGGACTGAGTTGGCATGAACGGCACCACACCAGACAGCACAGCCACCGCCGGCGCGGGCATGACGAGCGGCGTTGCCGTCGGCACGGTGGACATCGCGCGCATCATGCACGCGATCCCGCATCGCTACCCGTTCCTGCTGATTGACCGGGTGGTCGATCTGGTGACCAACGAGCGGGCAGTCGGCATCAAGAACGTCTCGGTCAACGAGAATTTCTTCCAGGGCCATTTCCCCGGCCATCCGGTGATGCCCGGCGTGCTGATCATCGAAAGCATGGCCCAGACCGCGGCGGTGCTGGTGGTCGAGACGCTGGGGGCGGACGCGGCCGGCCGGGTGGTCTATTTCATGTCGGTCGAGGCGGCGAAGTTCCGCCGCCCGGTGGTGCCGGGCGACCAGTTGCACATCCATGTCACCAAGGTGCGCAATCGCGGAAACGTGTGGAAATTCAGCGCGGTGGCACGGGTCGATGGCGTTTCGGTGGCCGAGGCGACCTATGCCGCCATGATCATGGACCGGGTAGCGGACAGGTAGGCTGACAGTGAGTTTCATCCATCCCACGGCGATCGTGGCGCCCGGCGCCACGATCGGAACCGGCGCGCGCATCGGGCCGTGGTGCCAGGTCGGGCCCGAGGCGGTCATTGAGGACGGTGCCGAGTTGGTCAGCCACGTCGTGGTGGACGGCATCACCCGCATCGGCGCGCAGGCGGTGCTGTACCCGTTCTGCACCGTCGGGCTGGCGCCGCAGGACCTGAAATACAAGGGCGAGCCGACACGCTGCGAGGTTGGCGCCCGCACCCAGGTGCGCGAGCACGTCACGATCCACCGCGGCACCGTCACCGGCAGCGGCATCACCCGCGTCGGCGAGGACTGCCTGCTGATGGCGGTGGTCCATGTCGCGCATGACTGCCTGCTGGGCAACGGCGTGGTGGTGGCCAACAACGTGGTCATGGGCGGGCATGTCGAAATCGGCGACAACGCGGTGATCGGCGGCGCGGCGGCCATCCACCAGTTCGTTCGCATCGGCCGCGCCGCCATGGTCGGCGGCGTCTCCGGGGTCGAGGGCGACGTGATCCCGTTCGGCAGCGTCATCGGCAACCGCGCCCGGCTCGCCGGCCTCAACGTCATCGGGCTGCGCCGGCGCGGCTACGACAAGGCGCAGATCCATGGCCTGCGCACTGCCTTCCACCAGCTGTTCCACGGCCCCGGCGTGTTCGCCGAGCGGCTGGCCCAGGTGCGCGCCAGCCAGGGCGGCGACACGCTGGTGGCGGAAATGCTGGCCTTCATCGATAGCCCGGGCCGTCGTGGCCTGATCCGCGCCGCCGCGGCCGCGGATGGCGATGACACGGCCTGATCCGGCCGGCGGATGACCGGCGCCGCACGGCCCCCGCTGGGTATCCTGGCCGGCGGCGGCACCCTGCCGGCCCAGGTGGCGCGCGCGGCCCAGGCGGCCGGGCGGCCGGTGTTCCTGGTCGGGCTGGAGGGCTTCGCCGAACCCGCCGTGCTGGCGCCGTTCCCGCATGCCATCGCCCGGGTCGGCGCCGTCGGGCATATACTGGGCCTGCTGCGCGGCCATGGCTGCACCGACCTGGTGATGATCGGCCCGGTCCGCCGCCCTTCGCTGCTGGATCTGCGCCCCGACGGCGCCGGCGCGAAGCTGCTGGCCCGCATCGGTCGCGCCGCCTTCGCCGGCGATGACGGGCTGCTGAAGGCGATCGTGCGGGTGCTGGGGGAGGAGGGGTTCACCGTGCTGGGCGCGCAGGACATCCTCACCGAGGCGCTGGGGCCGTCCGGCCTGCTGACCCGCGCCGGGCCGGATGCCGCGGCGCAGGCCGATATCAGCCGCGGCGTGGCGGTGGCGCGCGCGCTGGGGGCGGTGGATGTCGGCCAGGGCTGCGTGGTGCAGCAGGGGCTGGTGCTGTGCGTGGAGGCGGTGGAGGGCACCGACGCCATGCTGCGCCGCGCCGGCACGCTGCGCCGGCCGGGGCCGGGCGGGGTGCTGGTGAAACTGCTCAAACCCGGCCAGGATCGTCGTGCCGACCTGCCGACGATCGGGCCGGACACGGTGGCCGCCGCCGCCGCCGCCGGTCTGCGCGGGCTGGCGTTCCAGGCGGGCGCCACCATCCTGGCCGATCGCGCGGCCAGCATCGCGGCGGCCGACCGGGCGGGGCTGTTCCTGCTCGGGCTGTCTGCCGAGGAGATCGCCGGATCATCCGGTTAGTTATGGGGGATAATAGTTATGGCTGATACCAATCGCTACCTGCACACCATGCTGCGCGTCGGCGACCTCGACCGCTCGGTGAAGTTCTACTCCGAGATGTTCGGCATGACCGAGCTGCGCCGCCGCGACGTGCCGGACGGTAAGTACACCCTGGCCTTCATGGGCTACGCCGATCAGCCGAACGGCACCGAGCTGGAGCTGACCTATAATTACGGCGTGGAAAAATACGATATCGGCACCGGATTCGGCCATCTGGCCATCGGAATGCCCGATATCTACGCCGCCTGCGACAAGATGCGCGCTGCCGGCGCCCGCATCACCCGCGAGCCGGGCCCGGTGAAGTTCGGCACCACCGTGATCGCGTTCGTCGAGGACCCGGACGGCTACAAGATCGAGCTGATCCAGCGCGGCTGAGGATAAGGCGCGGCGATCAGAACACCAGCCGCGCCAACTCCCACAATCCCACCCAGCACAACATCGACAGCACCGCCACGATCGGCGCCGCGACGGCCATCGGCAGGCGATCCCTGCCGGTGTCCGGCTGGACCCGTGTGCTGCTGGCGGCGAGTTTGAGGCTGCTGGTGGGCGGCATGGGACTCCGATCGGCCTCCGGTCCAACTCCCCCAGGGGGAGGAATAGCTTACGCCGACAATAACCCAACAAAAGTTAACATATCCTGTCAGATCGCGCGATATTTTCGTCATGCTGGGCGAACTCACGCCACGGTGAACGAATTTCCGCCCGATCAGGCCCCCACGGGCGGCCGGCTGGCGTCCAGGGCGGCCTGCAGCATGTAGGCGGCGGCCATGCGGTCCACCACCTCGGCGCGGCGGCGGCGGGTCATGTCGGCCTCGGCAATCAGGAAACGGTTGACCGCCGCCGAGGACAGCCGCTCGTCCCACAGCGCCGCCGGCAGGGCGGTGGCGGCCGAGAGCGCGTGCGTCCAGTCGCGTGCCGCCTGGGCGGCCGGGCCGGCGGTCCCGTCCAGCGACAGCGGCAGCCCGACCACCAAGCCGCCGGCACCCTCCTTGCGGGCGATGCGGGCGATCTCGGCGGCGTTGGCGGAGAGCTTGCTGCGCTTCACGCTGCCATAGGGGCTGGCCAGCAGCAGCGTCACGTCGGACAGCGCGACGCCGATGGTGCGGCTGCCGGGGTCCAGCCCGAGCAGGCGCTGGCCCGGCGCGAGGCGGGCACGAAGGTCGGTCATGTTGAACAGCGGCATGCGCGCGGTTATGGTCCGCCCCCGCGCCATCTCCAAGGAAATCCCATGTCGCTCGACCCCGCGACCGTCCGCCGCATCGCCAGGCTCGCCCGCATCCGCGTGGATGAGGCGCAGGTGACCCAGATGCAGGCTGAGCTGAATGCCATCCTGGGCTGGATCGAGCAGCTGAACGAGGTGAACGTGGACGGCGTGGCCCCGATGGCGGGCGGCTCGCAGGGCATGGCGCAACGGCTGCGCGTCGATGCGGTGACCGATGGCGGCATGGCCGACCAGGTGCTGGCCAACGCGCCGGACCGTGCCGGCGCCTTCTATGCGGTGCCGAAGGTGGTGGAGTGATGCTGACCGACCTCACCCTGGCCGAGGCCCGCGCGGGCCTGCGCGCCGGCCGCTTTTCGTCGCGGGAGTTGACCCTCGCGTTCCTGGGCGCGATCGAGGCGCTGAACCCCCGCCTGAACGCCTTCATCACCGTGACCGCCGAGCGCGCGCTGGCCCAGGCCGACGCCGCCGATGCCGCCCTGGCCCGCGGCGAGCATGCAGCGTTGACCGGCATCCCGCTGGCCATAAAGGATTTGTACTGCACCGCCGGAGTGCGCACCACCGCCGGCAGCCGCATCCTCGCGCCCTTCGTGCCGTCCTATGAGAGCACGGTGAGCGCCAATTTGTTGCGCGACGGCGCCGTGTTCCTGGGCAAGGCCAACATGGACGAGTTCGCCATGGGCTCGTCCAACATGACCTCGGCCTATGGCGCGGTCACCAACCCGTGGACGCGGCGCGGCGACAACCGGGCGCTGGTGCCCGGCGGCTCCTCCGGCGGCTCGGCGGCGGCGGTGGCGGCCCGCCTCGCGCTGGGGGCGACGGCGACCGACACTGGCGGCTCGATCCGCCAGCCCGCCAGCTTCTGCGGCATCGCCGGTATCAAGCCCACCTATGGCCGCTGCTCGCGCTGGGGCGTGGTGGCCTTCGCCTCCTCGCTGGACCATCCGGGGCCGCTGGCGCGCACGGTGGAGGATTGCGCCATCCTGCTCGGCTCGATGGCCGGTTTCGACCCCAAGGACTCCACCAGCGCCGACATCGCGGTGCCCGACTTCGCCGCCGCCTGCGCCCGCGGCGTGAAGGGCCTGCGCATCGGCGTGCCGCGCGAATACCGCAGCGACGGCATGGCCCCGGAGATCGAGGCGCTGTGGCGGCAGGGGCTGGACTGGCTGCGCGCCGAGGGCGCCGAGATCGTCGATGTCTCGCTGCCCCACACCAGATACGGCTTGGCCACCTACTACATCGTCGCCCCCGCCGAGGCCTCCTCCAACCTCGCCCGCTACGACGGCGTGCGCTTCGGCGCGCGGACCGAGGGGCACGACCTGATCGAACTCTACGAGAACACCCGCGCCGAGGGCTTCGGCTCAGAGGTGAAGCGCCGCGTGATGATCGGCACCTACGTGCTCTCGGCCGGCTATTACGATGCGTACTACCTGCGAGCACAGAAGGTGAGAGCCTTGATCCTGAAGGATTTCACCGACGTGTTCCAGCAGGTGGACGCGCTGCTGACCCCCACCGCCCCCACCGCCGCCTTCGCCCAGGGGGAGCGCATGGACGACCCGATCACCATGTACCTCAACGACGTGTTCACCGTGCCCGCCAACCTGTCCGGCGTTCCTGGCCTGTCCGTCCCGGCGGGGCTGGACGCGCAGGGTCTGCCGCTCGGCCTGCAGGTGCTGGGCCGGCATTTCGACGAGGAGACGGTGTTCGCGGTGGGCGCCGCGATCGAACGGGCCGCCGGCTTCCCCGCGCTGCCCAGCATCCGGGCGGGGGCCTGAGCCGATGGCCTACACGATCGAGGGCAGCAGCGGCGCGTGGGAGGTGGTGATCGGCCTGGAGGTGCACGCCCAGATCATCAGCCGGTCCAAGCTGTTCAGCGGCGCCGCCACCGCCTATGGCGCGCCGCCCAACAGCCAGGTGAGCTTCGTGGACGCCGCCTTCCCCGGCATGCTGCCGGTGGCGAACGGCGAGTGCATCCGCCAGGCGGTGCGCACCGGGCTGGGCCTGAACGCGCAGATCAACCTGGTCAGCCGGTTCGACCGCAAGAACTACTTCTATGCCGACCTGCCCGCCGGCTACCAGATCAGCCAGTACGAGCACCCGATCGTCGGCAGCGGCGTCATCGAGATCGAACTGGCCGACGGCAGCACCCGCCGCATCGGCGTCACCCGCCTGCACGTGGAGCAGGACGCCGGCAAGTCGCTGCACGACCAGGACCCTGCCCGCACCTTCGTGGACCTCAACCGCGCCGGCGTGGCGCTGATGGAGATCGTCAGCGAGCCCGACCTGCGCAGCCCGGAGGAGGCCGGCGCCTATGTCCGCAAGCTGCGCTCCATCCTGCGCTACCTCGGCACCTGCGACGGCAACATGGAGGAAGGCTCGCTGCGGGCGGACGTGAACGTGTCCGTCCGCAAGCACGGCGAGCCGTTCCGCACCCGCTGCGAGGTGAAGAACGTCAACTCCATCCGCTTCGTCATGCAGGCGGTCGAGGCCGAGGCGCTGCGCCAGATCAAGGTCTGGGAGGATGGCGGCACGGTGCAGCAGGAAACCCGGCTGTTCGATCCGAGCCGTGGCGAAACCCGCTCCATGCGCTCCAAGGAGGACGCGCACGACTACCGCTATTTCCCCGACCCCGATTTGCTGCCGCTGGTGCTGGACGAGGACTGGGTGGCCGGGCTGCGCGCCGAACTGCCGGAACTGCCGGACGCCAAGCGCGCCCGCTTCATCGCGGAATATGGCCTCTCGCCCTACGACGCCGCCGTGCTGGTGGCCGAGCAGGCGACCGCGCTGTTCTACGAGGCGGTGGCCAGGGGGCGTGATGCCAAGCAGGCGGCCAACTGGGTGACCGGCGATTTCTTCGCCGCCCTCAACCGCCTGGGCCGCAGCATCGAGGACCCGCCGGTCTCGGCCGCGGCGCTGGGCGGGCTGCTGGACCTGATCGCCGACAACACCATCAACGGCAAGATCGCCAAGGAGGTGTTCGAGGCGATGCTGGAAACCGGCGAACCCGCCGCCGCCATCGTGGACGCGCGCGGCCTGCGCCAGGTGACCGACACCGGCGCCATCGACGCCGCGGTGGACGCGGTGCTGGCCGCCAACCCGGACAAGGTGGCCGAGTTCCGCGCCGGCAAGGACAAGCTGTTCGGCTTCTTCGTGGGCCAGGTGATGAAGGCGATGGCGGGAAAGGGTAACCCGGCCCTGGTCAACGATGTACTGCGCGGAAAGTTGCAGTAATCACCAGATAAACGAATAAAGTTTTTTTGCTTCTTTTTGTTCACAAAAAGAAGGCTGTTCTTTTTTGAAAAAAGAACCAAAAAACTTTTATTCGTTTTGCTTGGGTGTTGGGGGCTCTTGCCGCGTCGTGCCGGCCCGCCTAGCGTTGCCGCCAAACCGAGCGGGAGCGCGCGATGAGCATCGAATTCTGGACCTGGAACACCCCCAACGGCCGCAAGATCAGCGTGGCGCTGGAGGAGATGGGCCTGCCCTACAACGTCCACACCGTGAACATCGGCAAGGACGAGCAGTTCAAGCCGGACTTCCTCAAGATCAGCCCCAACAACCGCATCCCGGCCATTGTCGATCCGGACGGGCCGGGCGGCTCGCCGATCAGCGTGTTCGAGTCCGGTGCCATCCTGATCTATCTCGGCGCCAAGACCGGCAAGTTCTGGCCCTCCGATCTGCGCCGGCAGGTGCCGGTGCTGGAATGGCTGATGTGGCAGATGGGCGGCTTCGGCCCGATGCCCGGGCAGGTGCACCATTTCCTGCAAGTGGAAAACGAGCAGGACCGGCGCTACGGTCTCGCCCGCTATTCCAAGGAAACCCGCCGCCTGTACGGCGTGGCCGACCGCCGGCTGGCCGTGGCGCCATACTTCGCCGGCGACGAGGTCTCCATCGCCGACTTCGCCATCCTCGGCTGGGCCTGGCGGCATGAGCGCCACCAGGTGGACCTCGCCGACTTCCCGAACGTGAAGCGCTGGTACGAAACCATGATGGCCCGCCCGGCAACGAAGCGAGGGTTCGAGGTCGCGCTGAGCTGAGGCAAGGCGGAAGCCAACAGGGAGGCGGGGAGAAGCAAGCCTCCGCTTCCTTCTTCCCGCCTCCCTGTGAACCCCTTCAAGCCGCCCGCACAAGAAAAGGGCCGGGGAACCTTCGCCCCCCGGCCCCTTCACGCTCTGCCGTCGAAGCGGCTTCAGCTCACAACGCTGATCTGCTCGCGCCGCAGTTGCACGGTCAGCTCGTCAAGCGCGCGGCCGACGCCGTCGAGCATCTCGTTGACCTCGTCGGCGCTGATGATCAGCGGCGGGCTGAACGCCAGCGCGTCGCCGGGCAGGGCGCGGCCGATCACGCCGTTGGCCTCGCACAGCTTCACCAGCCGCGGCCCGATCTTCAGCGCCGGGTCGAAGTTCGCGTGCGTCGCCTTGTCGGCCACCAGCTCCACGGCGCCGATCAGGCCGACGCCGCGCACTTCGCCCACCAGCGGATGGTCGGCGAAGCGGCGGCGCATCTCGCTCTGCAGCACCGGGCCCACGGCGCGGACATGGTCGCCGATATGCGTCTCGTCGTAGATTTTCAGCGTCTCGATGGCGACGGCGGCCGGCACCGGATGGCCGGAATAGGTGTAGCCGTGGCCGAAGGTGCCGATCTTGTGGCTTTCCTCGGACAGGCCCTGGAACACCCGCTCGTTCACCATCACCGCGCTGATCGGCAGGTAGGAGGACGACAGCGCCTTGGCGCAGGTCAGGATGTCCGGCTTCATGTTCATGGTGCCCGACCCCCAGTAGTTGCCGGTGCGCCAGAACCCGCAGATCACCTCGTCGGCGACGAACAGGACGTCGTATTTCTTCAGCACCGCCTGGATCTTTTCGTAATAGCCCGGCGGCGGCACGATCACGCCGCCGGCGCCCAGGATCGGCTCGGCCCACATCGCGGCCACCGTGTCCGGCCCCTCGGCCAGGATCAGCTTCTCCAGCTCGTCGGCGCAGCGGGTGGCGAACTCGTCCTCGGTCTCGCCGGGCAGGGCGCCATGGTAGTAGTGCGGCGCCATGGTGTGCACGAAGCCGGCCAGCGGCACATCGAAGCTGCGGTGGTTGGCGGGCAGCCCGGTCAGGCTGGCGGCGGCCAGGGTAATGCCGTGATAGCCCTTGACGCGGCCGATGATCTTCTTCTTCTGCGGCCGGCCGACGGCGTTGTTGAAATACCACACCATCTTGATGGCGGTGTCGTTCGCCTCGGAGCCGGAATTGGCGAAGAACACCTTGCTCATCGGCACGGGCGCGCGCTGGATCAGCATTTCCGCCAGGTCGATCACCGGCTCGTGCGACTTGGCGGTGAAGGCGTGGTAGAAGGGCAGCTTGCGCATCTGCGCCGCCGCCGCCTGCACCAGCCGCTCGTTGGAGAAGCCGAGCGAGGCGCACCAAAGCCCGGCGACGCTCTCGATGTAGCCCTTGCCGTTCTCGTCGAACACCCGGACCCCTTCGCCGCGGGAGATCACCATGGGGCCGACCTCCTGGTGCACCTTGAGGTCGGTATAGGGGTGCAGCACGTTCGCGATGTCGCGGGCGGCGGCGGAATTGACGAGTGGCGGGGTCATGATGTCCCTCTCCGGGAAGTGTCGCACAAGGCAGCCATCTTAGAACCTTATTGCGTCCGCTGGAAACCGTGTTCACATCGGCACAGGAGCGAACCATGACCCATCTCGTGCCGCATTCCGCCCATTGGGGCGCCTTCACCGCCGTGGTCGAGAACGACCGCCTGGTGGCCGTGCGTCCGCCGCCGGGCGACCCGGCGCCGCCCGCGCTGCTCGCCTCCATCCCCGAGGCGGTGCACTCGCCGCTGCGCATCGGCCGCCCGCATGTCCGCAAGGGGTGGCTGGCCGGCGACCGGGCGGGCGGCACCCCGCGCGGGGGCGAGCCCTTCGTGCCGGTGGACTGGGACACGGCGACGCGCCTGGTGGCCGGCGAGGTGGCCCGCGTGCGCGACGCCCACGGCCCGGCCAGCCTGTTCGGCGGCAGCTATGGCTGGGCATCGGCCGGGCGGTTCCACCACGCGCGCAGCCAGCTGCACCGCCTGCTGGCCAGCGCCGGCGGCTACACGGCGCAGCTCACCAACTACTCCTACGGCGCCGGCATGACGCTGATGCCGCACATCATGGGCGACGGCGAGGTGGTGTTCGGCCCGGTGGTGGAGTGGCGCGACATCTGCGACCACGCGAAGTTGATGCTGTGCTTCGGCGGCATCACCCTGCGCAACGGCCAGGTCAACGCCGGCGGCGGCGCGCGGCACGAAATGGGCATGTGGGTGCGCCGGGCGGCGGCGGCCGGGGTGCGGCTGGTCAACATCTCGCCGATTCGCGGCGACATGCCCGAGTCGCTCGGCGCCGAGTGGCTGCCCATCCGCCCGGGCACCGACACCGCGCTGATGCTCGCCATGGCGCATGTGCTGATCACCGAGGCCCGCCACGACCAGGGCTTCCTCGACCGCTGCACCACCGGCTTCGACCGGCTGCGCGCCTATGTGCTGGGTGAGGCGGATGGCCTGCCCAAGACGCCCGAATGGGCCGCCGGCGAAACCGGCATCGCCGCCGCCGACATCGTCCGCCTCGCCCGCGAGGCCGCCGGCGTGCCCACCATGATGACAGCCGCCTGGAGCCTGCAACGCGCCGAACGCGGCGAGCAGCCCTATTGGATGCTGGCGGCGCTGGCCGGCATGCTCGGCGGCATCGGCAAGCCCGGCCAGGGCTTCGCCTTCGGCATGGGCAGCGAGAACGGCATGGGTGGCATGCGCACCCTGCTGCCCTCGGTCACCCTGCCGGCGCTGCCCAACCCGGCCAACAGCTTCATCCCGGTCGCCCGCGTCACCGACCTGCTGGAGAAGCCGGGCGAGGAATACGACTATAACGGCCGCCGCCTGCGCTACCCCGACACGCGGCTGGTCTGGTGGGCCGGCGGCAACCCGTTCCACCACCACCAGGACCTCGGGCGGCTGCTGCGCGCCTGGGCGCGGCCGGAAACCATCATCGTCAGCGAATCGTGGTGGACCCCGCATGCACGGCACGCCGACATCGTGCTGCCCGCCACCACCACGCTGGAGCGCGAGGATATCGGCGCCTCCTCGTTCGACCGCTTCATCACCGCGATGAAGCGGGCGGTGCCGCCGCAGGGGCAGGCGCGCGACGAATACGACTACATGGCCGACATCGCCGAGGCGCTGGGCGTGCGCGACCGCTTCACCCAGCAGCGCGACGTGCCGGCCTGGCTGCGCGCCATGTACGGCCGGGCGCGCGACACCTACGCGAAGCAGGGCGTCGATATCCCGGATTTCGACGCCTTCTGGGCCGCCGGCATCGCCGAGATCCCGGAACCCGAGGGCCGCCGCGTGCCGTTCGCCGCCTTCGCCGCCAACCCGGCCGCGCACGCGCTGAACACGCCGAGCGGGCGGATCGAGATCTTCTCGGAGCGCATCGCCGGCTTCGGCTACGACGACTGCCCGGGCCACCCGGTCTGGTTCGCGCCGCGCGAATATCTCGGCGCGCCGCTCGCCCGCACCTACGGCCTGCACCTGTTGACCGTGCAGCCCGCCACCCGCCTGCACGGCCAGCTCGACCAGACGGCGCTGAGCCGGGCCGCCAAGCTGCATGGGCGGGAGGTGCTGCAACTCGGCCCGGCGGACGCCGCCGCGCGCGGGCTGGCCGATGGCAGCGTGGTGCGCGTGTTCAACGCCCGCGGCGCCTGCCTGGCCGGGCTGCGCATCACCGAGGGGCTGGCCCCGGGCGTCGCCGTGCTGCCCACCGGCGCCTGGTTCGACCCGCTGCACCCCGGCCAGCCCCACGACCCTGCCGCCACCATGTGCGTGCACGGCAACCCCAACGTGCTGACTCGCGACGAAGGCACCTCCCGCCTCGGCCAGGGCTCCATCGCGCAAAGCTGCCTGGTGGAGGTCGAGCCCTGGGCCGGCGAGCTGCCGCCGGTGAAGGTCACCACCCCGCCATTGATCGAGGAACCCGCCGCATGAGCGCCAGCATCGAGACGGTCGCGGAGTACTGGAACCGCCGCCCCTGCAACCTGCGCCACTCCACCGAGCCGGTCGGCACCCGCGCCTATTTCGACGCGGTGGAGCAGCGCAAGTATTTCGTAGAGCCGCATATCCCCGGCTTCGCACAGTTCGACCGCTGGCGCGACAAGCGGGTGCTGGAAATCGGCTGCGGCCTGGGCACCGACGCGGTGAACTTCGCCCGTGCCGGCGCCGAATACACCGGCGTGGAACTCTCCGAGGTCAGCCTCGCGCTGGCCCGCAAGCGCTTCGAGGTGTTCGGGCTGGAGGGCGGCTTCGTGCACGCCAACGCTGAGCGGCTGACCGAGCACGTCCGCGCCGCCAGCTTCGACCTCGTCTATTCCTTCGGCGTCATCCATCACACGCCGGACCCGGAGGCGGTGCTCCGCCAGGCCCGCCGCGTCATCCGCCCGGACGGCGAGTTCCGGCTGATGCTGTACGCGAAGGATTCCTGGAAGGACGCGATGATCGAGGCCGGCCTCGACCAGCCGGAAGCCCAGTCCGGCTGCCCGATCGCCTTCACCTACACCCAGGCGGAGGTGCGCGCGATGCTCCGCGCCAACGATTTTGCCGCCGTGGAGATCACCCAGGACCATATTTTCCCGTATGTCGTGGAGAAATACATCCGCTACGACTACGAGCTGCAACCCTGGTTCGCCGCCATGCCGCAGACGATGTTCCGGGCGCTGGAGAAGCGGTTCGGCTGGCATATGCTGATCGTGGCCCGGCCGGCGTAGGGGGCGATAGAGAAGAAGAATTCACAAAGAGACGTAGAGGCGAAGAGAAGGCTTTGATTTCCTCTTCGCCTCTACGTCTCTTTGTGAACCTTAGCTTTCTACCCGCCTCAGTCCCCCTGACCCTGCGGCTGTTCTTCGCGCGCAGGCGGCTGGGTGAGCGCGATGCAGTGGCGCATCACCTCCACCCCGACTAGGTTCCAGGTGATGATGCCGCCGACCATGACCACCTGCACCAGACCCTCGGCCAGTTCCGGCAGGGTCAGGCCGAGCTTCATCGCGGCGGCGGCATGGCTGCGGGCGCCGTTGAGGTTGCCGGCGAGGGTGTCGAGCAGGGCGAAGACCAGTTCCTTGGTCTTCAGCTCCAGCGCGCCGCCCTGGGCGCGGTCCTTCATCAGGCCGGCGCGCATCAGGCCATAGCCGGCGAAGGCGGAGGGTGCGTATTGGTTGAGTAACGCGAACTGGTCCGGCACGCGGCCGAAAGTCGCCATGAAGCTGTCCAGGCCCGCCTTAGCGGCCTTCGCGGTCAGGTCGTCGGTCATGTCAGGGCATCCAGGGCGGGGTTGGCAGGTTCTTGCTGCGCAGGAACTCGGGGTTGAACAGCTTGGACTGGTAGCGGGCGCCGCCGTCGCACAGGATGGTTGCGATAGTGTGGCCGGGACCCATTGATTTCGCGACACGAATCGCCGCCGCCACGTTGATGCCGGCCGAACCGCCGACCGAGAGGCCCTCGTGGATCAACAGGTCGAATACTTGCTCCAGCGCCTCGGCATCGGGGATGCGCTCGGCATCGTCGATGGGGGCGCCCTCCAGGTTGGCGGGGACACGGGACTGGCCGATACCCTCGGTGATGGAGCTGCCTTGTACGCTGAGATCGTTGGATTTTACCCAGCCGTACAGGCCGCTGCCCTCGGGGTCGGCGAGGACGATGCGCACCTTGGGGTTGCGTTCCTTCAGCGCCAGGGCGACCCCCGCGAGGGTGCCGCCGGTGCCGCAGGCGGCGGTGAAAGCATCGAGTTTTCCGCCTGTCTGGTGCCAGATTTCGGGGCCTGTGGTGGCCCTGTGACCCTCCCGATTGGCCAGATTATCGAACTGATTTGCCCAAACAGCGCCCATTTCCTCGGCCATTCGGCGCGAAACATGGACATAATTGCCCGGATCGCGGTACGGTTTGGCGGGAATCAGGCGCAGATCGGCGCCGATCATCCGCAGGAAATCGATCTTTTCGCGGCTTTGCGTATCCGGCATCACTATCACACATTTGTAACCAAGTGCGTTGCCCACCAGGGTCAGCCCGATGCCGGTATTGCCGGCGGTGCCCTCCACGATGGTGCCGCCGGGCTTGAGCACGCCGCGGGCGACGGCGTCCTGGATGATGGCCAGGCCGGCGCGGTCCTTGACCGAGCCGCCGGGGTTCATGAACTCCGCCTTGCCCAGGATGGTGCAGCCGGTGGCCTCCGAGGCGCGGCGCAGGCGGATCAGCGGGGTGTTGCCGATGGCGGCGGCAAGGCCGCCGGCGATGGCGGGCGCCTGGGTGGGATCGTTGTCCATGAAATGCTCTCGACCCTTCTTGCCGGTTGAACGACGCCACCGATCATGCGATGGCCGGGGCGTCACGCACCCGGAGAACCGACATGGTCGAGAATATTCCCCCGCGCAAGGTCTGGGAGGCGCTGCAGGCCGATCCGCGGGCGCAGCTGGTGGATGTGCGCACCGATGCCGAGTGGGCCTATGTCGGCCTCACCGACCTCGCGGCGTCCGGCAAGCAGCCGGTGCTGATCCCGTGGCAGGTGTTTCCCCAGATGGGGGTGAACGAGGGGTTCGTGGACCAGATGCGGCAGGCCGGCTTCACGCCCGAGCACCATATCTACTTCCTGTGCCGCTCCGGCGTGCGCTCGCTGGCGGCGGCCCAGGCGATGCAGGCGGCGGGGTATCCGCATGTGTACAACATCGCCGACGGGTTCGAGGGGCCGCCGGACGCGGACGGGCACCGCGGGCAGGTGGCGGGCTGGAAGGCGGACGGGCTGCCCTGGCGGCAGCGCTAGAGCATTTTCCGCGCTGATAGGCACGCGGAAAATGCTCTAGCTCATTGTTTTAGCGAGCAACTTTATCCGATCAGACGATTCCGTTTGATCGGATGTTGCTCTAGCTCTCGACCAGCCCCAGCAGCCGGCTGAGGTCGCGCCTGGGGGCGACGAGGTCGGCCAGGGTTACGTCGTCCAGCACGGCCAGGAAGGCGGCGAGCGCCCGTTGCAGCACGCCGGTCAGCCTGCAGGCGGGGCCGAGGCAGCAGGCGCCGCCGGGGCCGAGGCATTCGACCAGGGCGAGGTCCGGCTCGGTGCGGCGGATGACGGCGCCGAGGTTGATCTCGGCGGGCGGGCGGGCGAGGCGCAGGCCGCCGTGGCGGCCGCGCAGGGTGGCCACGTCGCCGGCCTGGGCGAGCTGGTTGACCACCTTGGTCAGATGCGTCTCCGAGATGGCGTAGGCGGCGGCGATGTCGCTGATGCGCGCGGGGGCGACGCTGTCCGGGCGGACGGCCAGAAACATCAGGGTGCGCAGGGTGTAGTCGCTGAAGCTGGTCAGGCGCATGGTCAGGCCGGCGTGGTGAGGGGGCGGCGCAGGGATGCGGCGTCCGCCCTCGCGTCGGGCCGGTAGAACACCGCGGTTTGCAGACTGGCGGCGATGCGGGCGGCCTTGTCGGCGAAGCGGGCGGCCGGCTCGGGGGCGAACATGTCGGCGGCAGTGGCGGTGAACAGCGCCAGCCAGTGCGGGAACAGCTCCGGCGCGATGCCGGCCACGGCGCGGTGCACCGCCACCGGGTTGCCGCTGTAGCGGCCGGTGGTGAGCATCACCGAGGACCAGAAGCGGCACATGCGGGCCAGATGCTCGGGCCAGGCGGTGTCGGCGATGTTCTCCTCGAACACCGGGCCAAGCAGCTTGTCGGCGCGGACACGGTCATAGAAGCGGTGGACCAGCGCCGCGATGGTGTCTTCGTCGATGGTGGCGAACGGCTCGGGCATCGGGGCCTCAGTAGACCAGATAGACGAGCAGGACGAGCACCAAGTTCCACACCAGCATGTTGATCAGCGTGCGGACCATCATGCGATCGTCGCTATCATGCGCGCCCATCAGGTCGCATACCAGATTTCCGGGTGCGAGGAACATCCGCAACGCGTGCTGGCCCATGGCCGTATCCCTTCGCTATAAGATGAATTTCAAATTCATCTTATAGCGCGAGCCGAGAAAAGCAAGATAAAAAATGCATCTTATTTCGGGCGCCGGTCGGCTGGTGAAGGTGGGCTCGGCCAGTATGTTCACGGGTGCGACGGTGCCGCGGTTCGCTCGGATCAATGCAGAGGTTAATATAATATGCATGCAAATTCAGCGCATTATGCGGCGCTGCTCCATATCGTTCCGGGCAGCGTCGTGTTCGACATCGGCGCCAACTCGGGCGACGTGACCCGCGTGCTCGCGACGGCTGCGGGCCGGGTCTATGCCTTCGAGCCCAATCCCAGGTGATCGCCGGCCTCAAGGCGGAGGCGCTGCCGAATGTGACCGTAGTCGAGAAGGCGGTGTCCGACATGGTCGGCGAGGCGGTTTTGCATGTCGATATCCGCCCCGACCTTGGCGCCGCTGCCTCGTCGTTGATGGAGCTGAGCGGGATGGAGGCGCAGACACAGGCCGTCACGGTTCCGACGACCACGGTCGATGCATTTTCCGAGGCATTGGGCGCCTATCCCGATCTGGTCAAGATCGATGTGGAGAGGTTTGAGCCGAACGTCATCGGCGGGGCGCACAGGGTTATCGAGCGGCGGCGGCCCATCATCATTTTTGAATTGTGGGAAAGTCATTGGGGCAGGTATCAGCCGATGACCGATTACCTGCGGCGATTTTATCACATGGTCCGATTGTCGGACGGTGCGGATGCGCAGAAATATTACAGCGCCAACACGGGCGAGGGGGTGGACGATATCTTGTGCATTCCCTTGTCGCCGCATTACGCCAGATCCTGACGGCAGCCCCCAGGCGGCGGCTCAGCGGTCGTACAGGACGCGGATCACCACGAACCAGGGGTAGCGTGTGTCCACCACGCCGGCCGGGCCGGCGAGGCGGCCGTCTGGCGTGGTGGGGACGTGGGTGAGGGCGACAGCGTCGTTCACGTTGCCGCCGATGACATCGAGTTCGTCGGTGTTGGCGGCCACCACGATGGCGCAATGGCTGGGGAAGCGGGGGGCCGGGAGGTCGGCGAAGCGGATGCCGTCTGCGCCAGCGCGGCCGGCGCAGACCAGGTCGCCGGGGATGGGGGCGTAGGCATCCGGCGCCTCGGCGGTGATGGCCAGCCCGGTTTCCTGGCCCAGTGACATGCGCCGGGCGGCGTTGATGTAGGCGGCATGGTCGGGGGCGGCGGGGAAGCGGGTGCCGGCGCCGGCCATGCGCATGACGTAGGAGATGAAGGCGGCGGACCAGGCGTATTCGCCGTCATCGGACGGGGGGAAGACGCGGCCGGCGGCGTCGTGCCGGCCGGTCCAGGCGGTTTCGGGTCGGGCGGCGTTCTGGCCGAGATACCAGTATTCGCCGACGCGCTGCCACAGCCCGGCGTCGCGCTCCGGCTTGTCGGGGGTGGGCGGGGGCGTGCCCGGCGGCTCGTCGGCGACCGGCTGGCCCCAGGCGCGCCATTCGCCGAGCGCGATGCCGATGGCGTCGGCGCGGCTGAACGGTTCGTAGGGCACGCGGGCGAAGGGCGGCAGGTGGGAGAGCGGCGCGGGCGCGGGGGTGCCGCAGGCGGCCGGCAACAGGGCCAGCAGCACCAGGAGCGGGCGCGGATTCATGTGCGTGTTGCCTCGGTTTGCGAAGTGGGCGCGCGGTTTTCGAGGCGGGAGAGCAGGCGGACGAGGGGCCAGAGCATCAGAAAGTATACCACGGCCGCGGCCATGATGGGGGTGGGATTATAGGTGAGGCTTTGTGCCTGCCGGGCCTGGAACAGCAGCTCGGGCATGGCGACCACGCTGCCCAGCGAGGTGAGCTTCACGACCTCCAGCGTGTTGGACAGCAGGTCTGGCAGGACGTTGCGGATGGCTTGCGGCAACACCACCCAGGCCATGGTTTGCAGGCGGGAGAGGCCGGTGGAGCGGGCGGCCTCGGTCTGGCCGGCGGGGACGCTGTCGATGCCGGCGCGGATGATCTCGCCGTAATAGGCGCCGGTGTTGAGGAAGAAGGCGATGGCGACGCAGCCGAAGCCGCCGAGCTCGATGCCGGCGAAGGGCAGGCCGGCGTAGAGGAAGATCAGCAGCACCAAAGGCGGGAAGGCGCGGAAGAAATCCACCCAGGCCATCAGCGGCCAGCGCACCAGCGGGCTGCGCACGCTGGCGAGCAGGGCCAGGATGACGCCGCCCAGCAGGCCGAGCGGGACTACCACGACGGAGAGCAGCAGCGTGTTGCCCAGCCCGGCCGTGAGGATGGGCCAGGCGGCACGGATGATGTCGGGATTGAAGAAGGTCTCGATCATGGAAGCACCGCCGGCGACACGGCAAACGAATAAAGTTTTTTTGCTTCTTTGTTTTCAAACAAAGAAGACTTGCTCTTTTTTGAAAAAAAGAACCAAAAAACTTTTATTCGCTTTGGCTCGGAGCGGTGCATGGCGCTTATTTTTTCCACGCGAACCGCGTTTCGACCCAGCGGCCGAGCAGCACCACGGGCAGGAAGATGGCCAGGTAGGCGGCGGCAGCCATGGTGAGGGGGGAGGGGTTGTAGCTGTTGGAGACCGCCGAGGAGGCTTGGCCGAGGATTTCGGTGACCGCGACGACCGAGCCGAGGGCGGTGCTTTTGGTGATGGCGATGGTGCGGTTGGTCAGCGGCGGGATGGTGATGCGCAGCGCCTGGGGCAGCACCACGTTCAGCAGCGTCTGGCCGAAGGACAGGCCGGTGGAGCGCGCGGCTTCCCACTGGCCTTTGGCGACGGCGGTGATGCCGGCCCAGAAGATTTCCTCGGAGAAGGCCATCAGCACCAGGGCGAGGCTCATCCAGGTGCAGATGAAGCCGGAGGGGGTAAGGCCGAGGCTGGGCAGGCCGAAATAGAACAGCACGATGATGACCAGGGGCGGCAGGGCACGGAACAGGTCCACCACGAAGATGATCGCCCAGTTGAGCGGGCGGATGGCGAGCGCGCGCAGCAGGGCTAGCGCGAGGCCGGCGGCCAGGCCGGTGAGGATGACCAGGACGGCAAGCTCGACGGTGACGACCATGCCGGCGAGGATGTCCGGCAGGTAGCGGGCCATGACCTTGGCGTTGAAGAAGGTGTCGAGGAAGCGTTGCGAGTTGGTCATCGGAGGAAGGAAGGCAGGTTACAAAGAGACGTAGAGGCGGAGAGGCGAAGGGGGGGCATTCTTCTCTCCGCCTCGACGGTTCTTTGTGAATATTTATCCGTCTGCATCAGTGCCGCTGGATCTGGCTGATGAAGGCGCGGGTGCGGTCGTGCGAGGGGGCTTCGAAGATGGCGGCGGGCGGGCCCTGCTCGACGATGAGGCCGTGGTCCATGAACACCACGCGGTCGGCGGCGGCGCGGGCGAAGCCCATCTCGTGGGAGACGACGACCATGGTCATGCCGCTCTCGCGCAGCTCGCGCATGACGGCGAGCACGCTGCCGACCAACTCCGGATCGAGCGCGCTGGTCGGTTCGTCGAACAGCATGACGCGGGGTTCCAGCGCGATGGCGCGGGCGATGGCCACGCGCTGCTGCTGGCCGCCGGAGAGTTGCAGCGGGTGGTGGCCGGCGCGGTCGGCCAGGCCGACGCGGGCGAGGGCGGCGCGGCCGATGGCGTCGGCTTCGGCGCGGGAGCGGCCGGCGACCTTGCGCAGGGCGAGGGTGACGTTGGCCAGCGCCGTCATGTGCGGGTAGAGGTTGAAGGACTGGAACACCATGCCGATGCGCTGGCGGGCGTGGTTGATGTCGGTGCGCGGGCTCAGCATGTCGATGCCGTCGACCGTGATGCTGCCGGCGGACGGCTCCTCCAGGCGGTTGAGGCAGCGCAGCAGGGTGGATTTTCCGGAGCCGGAGGGGCCGATGACGAACACCAGTTCGCGCTCGGCCACCGACAGATCGACGCCCTTCAGGACATGAAGGGCGCCGAAATGCTTGTGGATGCCGCGGGCCTCGACGATGGGCTGCGTCATCGGCTTCTGCCCGTCAGCTCTTGCAGTGCAGTTCGTGCGGGGTGGGGTCGTAGCCGGGCATGCCGGGGACGCCGTAGCCGGGGGTGACGACGTTCTCCAGGTCGTCGGGGCCGGGCTTGGCGCCGAACCATTTCTCGGAGAGGCGGGCGATGGTGCCGTCTTTCTTCATGCAGTCCAGCGCGTCCTGCATCTGGTTGCGCAGGGCGACCTCGTCCTTGCGGAAGGGGGCGGCCCAGTGGGCGCGGGTGTCCTTCAGCGCCAGGTCGGCGACGAATTGCGGGGTTTTGGAGGCGGCGTATTTGATGGTGGTGTTGCCGCCGAGGGTGGCGTAGGCGCGGCCGGAGAGGACGGCCTGGGTGGCGTCGGGCTGGGTGTCGTAGACCTGGACGGTGAAGCCGATCTCGGACGCCTTCTGCTTGGAGAGGGTCTCGTAGGGGGTGCCCTTGTTGACGGCGACGGCCTTGCCCTTGAGGTCTTCCCAGCCCTTGAGGGGGGCGGAGCCTTTCTTGATGCCGAACTGGAACTCCGTCCAGATATAGCCTGCGGTGAAGAGCATGCTCTCGGCGCGCTCCCTGGTGACCGTGGTGGGGGCGGCGATGAAGTCGTAGCGGCCGGCGAGCAGGCCCGGGATGAGGCCGGAGAAGCTGGTGCTCTCGATGGTGATGCCGCGGCCCATGCGGCGGGCGGCCTCGGTGAACAGGTCGATATTGAAGCCCTCGACGCCGCCGCCGAGCTTTGGCATGGCGTGCGGGGCGAAGGTGCCGTCCACGCCGGTGCGCAGCGGGGGCAGGGTGGTCTGGGCGTGAACAGAGGCGACGCCGGCAAACGCCAGCGCCGCCGCCAGTAGGCCGCGGCGAAGAAACATTTGTGAGACTCCCTGGGTGGCGGTTGTAACGATGACGATGCGCCGGCGGCAGGGCGGCGGCAAGCCCCTGCCTGGCGGGCACGGTGGTGTGAGGATCACGCAGAAGTGCCCGTGCGGGCGGGGTTTGACCTTCCCGGCGCGCGGCGGCGATGGCTTATAGTCCATCTTGCCGTCGCCCGGCCGAGCCGTGGCGGCTTCGCGCCTGTTCTGGTGGACGAGACGGGACCGCCGCGCATCCGACCCCGGATGCGCGGATGGGGTCGGCGGGCCTGCCAGCGGGCACGGATCACATCGCCTTGCGGGAACCCATGGCTCGGGTATCCTGCGGCCGCCAGGGAGGACGCGTCGTATGGCCGCCGACGGAACGCTCATGACCATGACCAGCCCGTTGGGGGATGGCGTGCTGCAGCCGATCGGGCTGCAGGGCGAGGAGGCGATCAGCGCGCCGTTCGTGTTCCGCGTGGAGATGGTCTCCGAGCAGGACGGGATCGATCCGGATTCGATGCTGTTCCAGCCGGCATGCGTGACGGTGCAGCGGACCGATACGGCGCCGCGACATTTCCACGGCATCGTGCGCAGCTTCTCGGCCGGGGAGAAGCGCGAGGGGACGAATTTCTACCAGGCCGAGCTGGTGCCGAAATGGTGGTTCGCCAGCCAGACGGTGGATTGCCGGATCTTCCACAACGTGAGCGTGGCCGACGTGCTGCAGACACTGTTCGACGAGAACGGGCTGTCGGGGGTGAAGACGCGGCTGCAGGGTGCCAAGACGGTGCGGCCGTTCATCGTGCAGTTCAACGAGTCGGATTTCGACTTCGCGGCGCGGCTGATGGAGGCGGAGGGGTATTATTACTTCTTCGAGCATGAGGAGAGCGCGCACAACCTGGTGCTGTCCGATGCCAACGCGGCGTTCCAGGCGCTGGCGCACCCGAATGTGGAACTGATGTTCAAGGGTGGCGGCATCAACGGGCTGAACGCCTGGCACCGGGTGGCGGCGACCGCCTACGGCAAGGTGCAGATGGACGACTACGATCCGCTGAACCCGGCGACGGCGGTGACCGGCCAGCAATCCACAGTGCTGTCTACCAGCGGGCATGCGGCGCGCGACGTGTTCGAGTGGCCGGCGCTGACCGACAAGGCGGACATGGCGACCGGGCGGTCGCGCATTCGCCAGGAGGCGGCGGAGGCGTTCTCGACGCTGTTCGAGGGGGCCGGGCAGGACCAGGAATTCATCCCCGGCGGCAAGTTCAGCCTGCAGGCGGGGCCGTTCGTGACCGCCGATGCCGGCGACTACGTGATCCGCAGCGTGTTCCACGAGGCGGTGGACGAGGCGCATGGCGCCGGCGGGGCGGCCGGCGGCTACAGCAACCGGTTCACCGCGTTTCCCGCCAGCGTGACCTGGCGGCAGCCGATCACGGTGCCGCGGCCGAATCTGGGCGGGCTGTATTCGGCGGTGGTGCTGGGGCCGTCGGGCGAGGAGATCTACACCGACCAGTACGGGCGGGTGAAGGTGTGGTTCCACTGGGACCACCGCAAGGACGCGACCGCGGACAACACGATCTGGCTGCGCGTGATGCAGCCGTGGAGCGGCAACGCCTGGGGCGTGCAGCATATTCCGCGCGTGGGCACCGAGGTGGCGGTGGCGTTCGTGAACGGCGACGTGGACAATCCGATCGTGATCGGCTGCTATTACAACGCCAACCAGATGCATCCGCTGACGCTGCCGGACGACAAGACCAAGAGCGGCATCCGCTCGCGCTCCTCGCCGCAGGGCGGCACGGCGAATTTCAGCGAGTTCTGGATCGACGACAAGAAGGGCAACGAGATGGTGTTTCTCCATGCGGAGAAGGACCATTCGGAGGAGGTCGAGAACGACCAGACCGTGCATGTGATGCACGACCAGAAGATCACGGTGGACAACGACCGCACCCGCGAGGTGAAGAACAACGAGACGGTGACGGTCAAGAACAACCAGTCGATCACCGTCACCCAGGATCGCACGGTCGAGATCAGCAAGGGTAACGAGTCGCTGACCGTGAAGATGGGTAACATGACCACCGAGGTCAGCAAGGGCGACATCAGCACCACCGCCAAGATGGGCAACATCTCCACCAAGGCGAGCATGGGCAACATCGCCACCGAGGCGTCGCTGGGCAACATCACGATCAAGGCCGACCTGGGCGCCGTGAGCGTGGAGGCGATGCAGTCGATCGAGTTGAAGGTGGGGGCGTCTTCTGTGAAGATCGACCAGATGGGGGTGACCATCAAGGGCATGATGGTGAAGATCGAGGGCCAGGTCATGACAGATGTGAAGGGCCTGATCACCAAGCTCGGCGGCGATGCCATGACCATGGTGAAAGGCCCGATCATCATGATCGGGCCGTGACGGCAAGCAGGAAGCGCCGATGTCCGCCGCCCAGATGGCCAAGCTGATGACCGCCAACCTCGCCGAATTGCGCCCGCGCATCGAGGCGCCGCCGGCGGTTGCCGAGACGCTCGACCGCTGCCAGACGGCGCCTGAGGCGCTGGAGGCGCTGGTGCAGGGCGGCTTCATGAGCGAGGCGATGCGGCTGATCGCCCATGGCCTGCCGCGCCGCGAGGGGGTGTGGTGGGTGTGCATGTGCGCCCGCCATACCGCGACGGCCGACCTGGGCGCGGCCGACCTGGCGGCGCTGGAGGCGGCCGAATTGTGGGTGCGCCGGCCGACCGACGAGAACCGCCGCGCCGCCTTTGCGCGCGCCGAGGAGGCGCGGTTCGGCACGCCCGAGGCCTGGGCCTGCGTGGCGGCCTTCTGGAGCGCCGGGTCGATGGCGCCGCTGGGCCAGCCGGAGGTGCCGGCCGCGCCGCATCTGGCCGGCACCGCGATTGCCGGGGCGGTGTCGCTCGCCGCGGTACGCGGCAAGCCGGCGCGCCAGCCGGAGCGGCTGACCCGATTCCTGGAGAGCGCGCGCGACATCTCGGCCGGCGGCACCGGCCGGCTGGCGGCGGAGGCGGAGTGAGATGGGCCAACCGGCGGCGCGGCTGACCGATCTGCATGTATGCCCGATGTTCACCGGGCCGGTGCCGCATGTCGGCGGGCCGATCGCGGGCCCGGGCTGCCCGACCGTGCTGATCGGCATGCTGCCGGCGGCGCGGGTGGGCGACATGGCGGTGTGCGTGGGGCCGCCGGATGTGATAGCGATGGGCGCGTTCACGGTGTTGATCGGCGGCCAACCGGCGGCGCGGCTTGGCGACCTGACGGCGCATGGCGGCACGATCGTGCTCGGCTGTTTCACCGTGCTGGTGGGATGAGACGATGGCGCTGACGCTTTCCGTATTGCGTTGCCCGGATGCGGTGCCGCCCGAGACCCGGACGGTGACGGGCGGCGAGTTCAGCATCGGGCGCGGCCCGGACAACCAGTGGACGCTGGCCGATCCGGACAAGTTCCTGTCCAAGCGGCATTGCGTGCTGGCATTCCGCTCGGGCGGCTGGCAACTAGCCGATGTCAGCACCAACGGCACGTTCCTGAACCGCGACACCGATCCGGTGGGCGCCGGGGCGCCGCGCGACCTGCGCGATGGCGACCGGCTGCGGCTGGGCAATTACGAGATCGAGATCCGCATCGCCGAGGAAGCGGCCGGCTGGGGCGGTGCCGCCGGGGGCGGGCAGGCGGGCGGGCGTGCCGGCGGTGGGGGATCGTTCGCGGCCCCGTCATTCGCCGACCCGTTCGGCGACGACCCGTTCGGAACCCCGCCCGCCGGCGGCGGCGGATTCGGCAAGGACCCGATGCTGGAGCCGGGCGGGTTCGGCGGCATCGCGCCGCCGGCGGTGACGCTGCCGGCGGATTTCGACCCGCTGGGCGGCGATTTCGACGCGCCGTTCTCGGCCCCCACGCAGTCCGACCATGCGTCGGCGCTGGAACAGTCCTTCCGCAGCCCGACGCCGGCGCCGCCCGGGTTGCCGCCGGACCTGGACGACTGGGACCTGGACCTGTCGCCAACCCCCGCGCCTGCTGCCGCGCCGGCGCCCCCGGCGGCATCGGTGTCGCCACCCGCCGCCTTCGCGCCGCCTCCGCTGGTACCGCCTCACGTTGTCGCGCAGCCGGCGGCCGCGCCTCCGATGGCGGCGCCACCGATCGCGGTGCCCGAGGATGCCCTGGCTGATCCGTTCGCCGAGGCGGATGTGGAGTCGGCGCCGTTCGTGCCGCCAGCACCTGCCCAGCCAGCACCTGCCCAGTCATCGCCTGCCTATGAGCCGCCGGCCGAGGCGCCGGTTACGCCCGCGCCCCGTCCGGCGCTGGCGCCTGCGGCGGCGGCGGTGCCGGCGGGCGACCTGATGACGGCTTTCCTGCGTGGCGCCGGGGTGGAGGATGCGCGGCCGGCCGACCCGCTGGCGACCATGGAGCGGTTGGGCGGGGCGTTCCGCGCGCTGGTCGCCGGCGTGCGCCAAGCGCTGATCGCGCGCGCCGCGGTGAAGGGGGAGTTCCGCATCGAGCAGACGATGATCCGGGCGCGCGGCAACAACCCGCTGAAGTTCTCCGCCGGCGACGACGACGCGCTGGCCGCCCTGCTGGGCGCCGGGCGGCGCAGCGAGATGGCGCCGGCCGATGCGATCGCCGATGCGTTGCGCGACATGCGGCTGCACGAGTTGGCCACCATGGCGGCGATGCAGTCGGCGGTGCGCGCGCTGCTGGAGCGGCTGGACCCGGCGCCCTTACGCGCCGAGGCGGAAAAGGGCGGCGGGCTGCTGCCGGCGCAGCGCCGGGCCCGGGCGTTTGACAGTTTTGAGAAGCTGCACGGCGAGATCAGCCGTGCGCTGGCCGACGATTTCGATAGCGTCTTCGGCAAGGCGTTTGCTCGTGCCTACGAGCAGGCGTTGCGCGAAGCATCCGCAAAGGACCGCCCCGAATGAACCGCCGCCTGTTCCTCGCCCCCGTCGTGCTGCTCCCCGCGCTGTTGTTCGGCTGCGCCGCGCCGCCGCCGCCGCCGCCTGAGTTGGACCTGACGATCACGGCCGGCGCGGACCAGAACCCCGATACCGGCGGGCAGGCGGCGCCGGTGAAGATCTTCCTCTACCAGCTCGCCTCGGGCGCCAAGTTCGAGCGTGCCGACGTGTTCGCGCTGACCGAGCGCGACAAGGCGACGCTGGGCGAGGACATGCTCGCCTCCGAGGCAGTGGTGGTGGCGCCGGGCGAGAGCCGCGTGGTGAAGAAGCAGCTGAAGGTCGGCACGCAGGTGCTGGGGGTGGTGGTGCTGTTCCGCGACATCGACCATGCCACCTGGCGGCTGATGGCCAAGGTGGCGGCCAGCGGACCCACCAAGCTGACGCTGACCACGAAGGGGATCGTGGCCGCGCTGGCCGCCCACTGACTCACATCGGTTGCGCCGCGTGTAACTTTATCGGTTCGGATGATTTCATCCGGGCCGGGGTTGCACTAGGCTCGGGACGGGCCGGCGCGGTGGCGGGCCGCATAATGGGGGGCGGGCGCTCGACGTCATGACGTGGACCAACCGGGTGGTCTGGCAGGAAGGCATGTTCCTGCGCGCACAGCATTTCCAGCAACAGGATCGTTTCCTGGAGGCGGTGGTGCGCGGCCGCACGGCGGCGCTGCGACCGTATCCATGGGGCATCACCGAGATACTGATCGACCGCGACCTGCTGGGCACCGGACGGTTCGCGCTCGCCTCGGCGGCTGGGGTGTTCGAGGACGGCACGCCGTTCGCCATTCCGGGCGAGACCGACCATCCGGTGCCGCTGGACCTGCCGGAATCGGCGCGCAACACGGTGATCTACCTGGCGTTGCCGGTGCGCCAGCCGGGGGCGGTGGAGATCGCGGCGGATGGCGGCACCGAAGGCCGCTACGCGCTGCATCCGTTCGAGGCGTACGATACCCATTCCGCCTCGCCGCAGCCGGCGGAGTTGCAGGTGGGGCGGCTGCGGCTGCGCTACATGCTGGAAAGCGACGACCGCTCCGGCTACCTGTGCATCGGGCTGGCGCGCATCGTGGAGGTGGCGGCCGACAAGCGGGTGAGCCTGGACGATCGCTGGATCGCACCCGCGCTGGTGTGCTCGGCGACGCCACCGCTGTCGGGGCTGTTGTCGGAACTGTCCGGCATGCTGAACCAGCGCGGCGAGGCGCTGGCCGCGCGCATGACCGCGCCGGGCTCGCGCGGGGCGGCGGAAATCCAGGACTTCCTGCTGTTGCAGACGGTGAACCGCTGGCAGGTGCTGCTGGCGCACTGGGCTGATTCGGGCAACGTGCACCCGGAGGATTTCTACCGCACGCTGCTGCAGATGGCCGGCGAGTTCGCCACCTTCACCGAGACCACGACGCGGCGGCCGAACACCTATCCGGCCTATCGGCACGACGACCTGCAGCGCAGCTTCGCGCCGGTGGTGGCGGATCTGCGCCGGTCGCTGTCGGCGGTGATCGAACAGACCGCGGTGCCGGTGCCGTTGCAGGAGCGCCGGCACGGGCTGCGGGTGGGGCCGATCGTCGATCGTTCGATCCTGCGCGGTTCGAATTTCGTGCTGACGGTGCAGGCGGACATGCCGACCGAAAATCTGCGCCGGCTGTTCCCCTCGCAGGTGAAGATTGCCGCCGTGGAGCATATCCGCGAGCACGTGATGTCGCAGCTGCCGGGCATCGCGGTGCGGCCGCTGGCGGTGGCGCCGCGGCAGATCCCGTTCTACGCGGGCGCGACCTATTTCGAGCTGGACCGCAACTCGCCGCATTGGCAACAGATGCAGAGTTCGGGTGGTTTCGCGGTCCATGTCTCGGGTGAATATCCTAATCTGCGCATCGAATTATGGGCCATTCGCGGCTAACGGGCGGCGGCCGGGCCGACGGATGGACCGGAGGGCGGGCTTCGGAGGAGTGACGGATGAGTGACAACCCTTTCGAGGAAGACTCCGACCGTACGGTGATCCGCCCGGTGCCGGGTGGGCGCAAGCCGGCCGCGGCCCCCGCCGCCACGCCGGTGGGCGGGTTCGGCGCGTCGGCACCGCCGCCGCAGCCGACGGCCCCGGCCTATGCCGCGCCGGCGATGGTGGCGGATGGGGCGGAGCAGATCACGCTGGGCGGCAATACGCTGACCGCGGCGGCGGCACCGCTGCTGCAATTGCTGGCGCGGCTGCGCAACACACTGAACCAGCCTGACCCAGCCGATCTGCGTGAGCGCGCGACGCGGGAACTGCGCGCCTTCGAGCAGGCGGCGCGGGATGCCGGCGTGCCGATCGAGCAGTTGCGCCCGGCGCATTACGCCCTGTGCGCCAGCCTGGACGACGTGGTGCTGAACACGCCCTGGGGCAGCACCGGGGTGTGGGACAGCCGCTCGCTGGTCTCGACCTTCCACCAGGAGGTGCGCAGTGGCGAGCGGTTCTTCGACCTGTTGGGGCAGCTGAAGCAGAATCCCGGCTCGTACCTGTCGGTGCTGGAGCTGATGTATCTGTGCCTGTCGCTGGGTTTCATGGGCCGCTACCGGCTGTCGCCGCGCGGGCCGGGCGAGTTGGAGAAGCTGCGCGAAGACCTCTACGCCATCATCATGCGACAGCGCCAGGCGGCGGAGCCGGCGCTGTCGCCGCATTGGGAGGGGGCGGCGGCGCCCTACCGGCCGGCGCGTGCGTCGTTGCCGGTTTGGGTGGCGGCGGTGCTGGGCGTGGCGGTCGTGGCCGGGCTGTTCGTGTGGTTCTCCGGCAGCCTCAACGCCGCGTCCGACGACCTGCTCGCGCGCATGATGGCGGCGCCGCCCACGCAGATGCCGCAGATCACCCGTGCCGTGGCGGTGGTGCCGCCGCCGCCGCCGCCGGCACCGCCGGGGCCGACCTTCATCGACAAGCTGCGCCAGTTCCTCAAGCCGGAGATCGATGCCGGGCTGGTGGTGGTGCTGGGCACCGACCAGACGCCGATCGTGCGCATCCGCAACAAGGGACTGTTCGGCTCCGGCAGCGCCGTGGTGCAGAGCCAGTTCGTGCCGCTGCTGGAGCGGATCGGCACGGCGCTGAAGACCGAGCCAGGGCAGGTGACGGTGATCGGGCATACCGACAACCAGCCGATCCATACCGTGCAGTTCCCGTCCAACTTCCAGCTTTCCACCGCGCGGGCGGAGGCGGCGAAGGCGATTATCGCGCGCGCGCTGGGCGATCCCGGACGGATCAAGGCGGAGGGGCGGGCGGATGCCGAGCCGGTGGCCTCCAACGCGACCCCCGAGGGGCGCGAGGCGAACCGGCGGATCGAAGTGATGCTGCAGCGGCAAGGTTAGGGCGGGACGGGGACAATGAAGGCAGTGCTTGGTTTCCTGGGCTCCCGCTGGTTCCTCAGCTTCATCGGCGTGGCGCTGGTCGCCGCCCTGGTGTGGGTGTTCGGGCCGTTCCTGCCGGCGCTGGAAGGGTGGGTGGCGCGCGCCGTGGTGGTGGCGGTGCTGCTGCTGCTGTGGTTCGGCATCAATTTCTGGATCTCGTGGCGGCGCAACAAGGCCGACGTGGCGCTGACCAAGGGGGCGGCGGCGACGGCGGCCGATGCCTCGGCGGCGGCGAGCGCCGAAGAAGTCGCCGCCATGGGCGACAAGCTGACCCAGGCGCTGGCGCTGCTTCGGAAGGCACGCGGCACCCGGGGGTATCTGTACGAGCAGCCCTGGTACGTGATCATCGGCCCGCCCGGCGCCGGCAAGACCACGGCGCTGCTGAACGCCGGGCTGCAGTTTCCGCTGGCCGCCGAGATGGGGCAGGGGGCAGTGGCCGGGGTCGGTGGCACCCGCATGTGCGATTGGTGGTTCACCGAGAACGCGGTGCTGATCGACACCGCCGGGCGCTACACGACACAGGATTCCGACGCCGAGGTGGATCGGGCCGGCTGGCTGGGTTTCCTCGACCTGCTGAAGCGCACGCGGGCGCGGCAGCCGTTGAACGGGGTGATCGTCGCCATTTCGGTGGCCGATATCGCCGCCGCGCCGCCGGCCGAGCGGCTGGCCCATGCCCGCGCCATCCGCAAGCGGGTGAAGGAGTTGACCGACCGGCTGGCGGTGAAGGTGCCGGTGTATGCGCTGTTTACAAAGGCCGACCTGCTGGCCGGGTTCACCGAATTCTTCGATGATCTGGACCGTGAGAAGCGCGGCCAGGTCTGGGGCGCCACCTTCACGCTGCCGGCGCGTGCGCGCGACGTGCCGGAGGCCGGGGTGCTGGGCGGCTTCGTGGCCGAGTTCCAGGCGTTGGTGCAGCGGCTGAACGATCGGCTGCTGGACCGGCTGCAGGCCGAGCGCAGCCCGGAGCGGCGGGCAATGATTGCCGGTTTTCCGGCCCAGTTCGCCACGCTGGAACAGCCGCTCGCGGGCTTCCTGCAGGAGGCGTTCGGCGGCAGCCGGCTGGACCCGGCGCCATTCCTGCGCGGGGTATATTTCGCCTCCGGCACCCAGGAAGGCACGCCGATCGACCGGCTGACCGGGGCGCTGGCACGCGCCTTCGGGGTGGACCAGCGGCGCGCGCCCAGCCTGCGGCCGGAGCAGGGGCGCAGCTATTTCCTTGGGCGGCTGCTGAAGGACGTGATCTTCGGCGAGGCCATGCTGGTCTCCAGCAAGCCCGGCGCGACGCGGCGGCGAATGCTGATCCGTGCCGGGGCGTTCAGTCTGATCGCGCTGCTGACGCTGGGCGGCGCGGGGCTGCTGTACAGCCGCCAGGCCGCCAGCCGGGCGGAGATCGACACCACGGCGGCGGCGCTCGCGGCCTATGAGCAGACTGTGAAGCCGCTGAAGCTGGACCCGGTGAACGATGCAGACCTGCCGGCGATGATGGCGCTGCTGGAGCAGGCGCGGCGCCTGCCGCATGGCTATGACAGCAAGGATTCCCCGGGTTCCTGGGGCGTGGGACTGTCGCAGGACGGCAAGCTGGCCCTGGCGGCGCGGGAAGTCTACCGCAACGCCCTCGGCCGGGTGCTGCTGCCGCGGCTGATCTGGCGCCTGGAATCGCAGATTCGCGGCAACCTCAACCGCCCGGATTTCGTCTACGAGGCGACGCGCGTCTACCTGATGCTGGGCAATGCCGGGCCGCTGGATCGCGGCCTGGTACGGGAATGGATGCAACTCGACTGGGAGCAGGCCTATCCCGGGGCCGGGTCGGCGCCGTTCCGCGATGCGCTGCTGCGCCATTTGGACGCGATGCTCGAAAATCCGCTGCCGCAGGTGGCGCTGGATGGGGCCTTGGTGGCGGATGCGCGGCGCACGTTCAGCCGGGTGACGCTGGCGGAGCGGGTGTATTCGCGCATCAAACCGATGGCGTCGGCACAGAAGATCGCGCCGTGGCGGCCCTCCGACGCAATTGGTGCCACCGGCGCGACGGTGTTCGTGCGGGCTTCCGGCAAGCCGCTGACCGACGGGATTCCCGGCTTCTACACGGTGGAGGGCTTCCACAAGGTGCTGCTGCCGGCGCTGCCGGTGGCCACTAAGGAAGTGGCCAGCGAGAGCTGGGTGCTGGGGGCTCGCTCGGAGATCGACCCGAACAGCCCGCAGATGCAGTCGCTGGAACACGACGTGGTGGGGCTGTACGTAAACGACTACGCCAAGCAGTGGGATGCCATGCTGGCCGACCTGAACGTCGTGCCGCTGCATAGCATGGGGCAGGCGGTGCAGGACCTGTACGTGCTGTCCTCGCCGCAGTCGCCGATGCGCGACCTGCTGGCCAGCATTGCCCGGCAACTCACCCTGTCGGTGCCGCCGAAGGACGAAAATGCCGCGGCGGTGGACGCGGCGGGCAAGGTGGCCGGCAAGGCGGCGGCCCTGGTGCCGGGCGGTTCGACGGTGAAGCGGCTGCAAGGGTTGCTGGGCGCGCCGAGCGGGCCGCCGCCGGAGGTGCCGGGCAAGGCGATCGACGATCGCTACAAGGCGTTGCGCGATTTCGTCGGCACCGGCCCCGGTGCGCCGCTAGACATGGTGCTGAAGCTGCTGAACGATTTGCAGCAGCAGCTGAACCGGCTTGCCTCGGCCGCGCCTGGTGCCTCGGCGGCGCCTGCGGTGGCGACCGGCGAGGATCCGGCTCGGCTGTTGCAGGCCGAGGCGTCGCGCCAGCCGGAGCCGGTGGCGCGCTGGCTGCTGGCGCTGGCCGGTGGCGGCTCCACGCTGCGCGGCGGCGGCGCCAAGCAGGCGGTGGCGGCGGCGTTCGCCGGCGCTGGCGGACCGGGCACGCTGTGCACCCAGGCGGTGAACGGACGCTACCCGTTCTTTCCCGGGGCGACCAACGAGATCCCGATGGATGATTTCGGGCGGCTGTTCGGGCCGGGCGGGCTGCTTGACGGGTTCTTCAACACCCAGCTTCGCCCATTCGTCGACATGTCTGGCCGGACCTGGAAGGCGCAGAAGGTGGATGGCGTGGATCCGCCGGTTTCGCCGGGCGACCTGGTACAGTTTCAGCGGGCGGCGGTGATCCGCGACCTGTTCTTTGCCGCCGGGGGCACCGCGCCTGCGGTACGGTTCGACATCATTCCGCTCTCCCTGGATAATGGCGCGCAGCAGGTGACACTGGATTTCGACGGGGTTACCGTCTCCTACGCGCACGGCCCGTCGCGGGCGACGCAGATCACCTGGCCGGGACCGAACCGGATGAACAATGTCCGGCTGGTGTTCGATCCGCCATCGCCGGGCGATACCGGCGTGAAGCAGGCCAGCGGGCCGTGGGCACTGTTCCGGCTGTTCGGGCAGGGCACGCTGACCCAGGCGGGAGCGGCGGAACGCTACACGTTGTCGTTCCAGTCCGGTGCCCGGCAGGCAACGTTCGAGATTCGGGCCGGCTCAGTGCTCAACCCGTTCGCGCCTGGGGTATTGCAGGACTTCCGGTGCCCATCGCTGAAGTGACCCTGCCCGATCGGGCCGCGGCGGGGCTATTCGGGAAGATCCCTTCCCGGGGCGATTTTGTGCGCCTGGGGCTGCCGCGCGGCTTTGTGCAGCCCTGGGACGACTGGTTGCAGCACGTCATCGCCGGCAGCCGCGCGCAATTGGGCGAGGCGTGGCTGCCTGCCTGGATGGAGGCGCCGATCTGGTATTTCGCGCTGCCGGCGGGGATGTGCGGCGGCGATCGGGTGCTGGGGTTATGGATGCCCAGCGTGGACCGGGCCGGGCGGCATTTCCCGCTGACCCTCGCGCTGGTGCTCAGTGGCGATGCGGCGACGTCCGAAGGTGGCGCCTGGCTGGCGCGTGCCGAGGCCGCTGGGCTTGAGGCGCTGCGCGATGCACTGCCGCCCGAGGTGTTGGCCGCTCGGCTCCAAGGGGGCGGAGCGGCGATCGAAGCGCAGGCAGTGGCGCTGCCGGATCTGGGGCCACTCAACGCCGGGCAGGCGGTTTGGTGGACCGAGGGCTCGCCCTTCGTGCCGGACGGCGTCCGCCTTTTGGCGGCATTGCCCGGTATCGACGATTTTACAATGATGCTGGATGCAACCAGCGCGACGGCGTCTTGCCCGATGGACTCGGACGACGCCGACAGGCCCGATGGGGTGGAGGGAACGTGACCATGAACCGTTTTCGGTCGTACGCGGTCTCGCATCCGGGCGCCGTGCGCACCCATAACGAAGACAATTATGTCGACCGCCCGGACATCGGCCTATGGGCGGTGGCCGATGGCGCCGGCGGGCACGAGGCTGGGGAAGTCGCGTCGGGAATGATCGCCGAGGCGCTGTCGAGCATCCCGCCCGGTCTGTCGGCTTCGGAGTTGCTGGCGCAGGTGCGCCTGCGCATTTCGGCCACCCACCAGGCGCTGCGCGACGAGGCGGTGCGGCGTGGGCCACGCACCATGATCGCTTCGACATTGGTGGTGCTGCTGGCGCGTGACGGGCATTTCGCATGCCTGTGGGCGGGCGACAGCCGGATTTACCTGCTGCGTGCCGGGCAACTCAGCCAGGTGACCCGCGATCACTCGCTGGTGCAGGAGTTGGTCGATTCGGGTGCGATCACCGCCGAGGAGGCGGAGGGGCACCCTCGCGCCAACGTAATCACCCGTGCGGTGGGGGCGGAGTGCGACGCGCTGGAGCTGGAGAAGGTGAGCGGCCGGCTGATGGCCGGGGACCGCTTCCTGCTGTGCAGCGACGGGCTGAACAAGACGCTGCCGGACGACGAATTGGCGGTGCTGCTGGGGGACGACCAAGCGGTGTCGCCGGCGCAAGGGCTGGTCGATACGGCACTGGCGCGACGCGCGACCGATAACGTTACGGCAATAACGGTCGACGTTGCGCGTTGACGCGCGATCGGCTTGCCGGCACGCGATACGGTTCGTTCAAATTCCGCAATATTTTGGCCGCCCGGACATTTGTCCGGTTGAAGGAAGCAGCGCCGGGTGGCGCCCCGCAGCTGTTCTTGACGGGCCAAATATTCGAGGGGCCCCAAATACAAATCGGCCCGGCCGTCTCCGGCCAGGCCGATTGTCAGGCGGGTTACGGCGTGATCAGACGACCTGGGCCTTGGCCAGATCGTAGCTCACGTTGCTCGGCGACGTATCGGCGTTGTCGGCGCCCATCGGCGTCAGCTTGCATTCGATCTTGGTGAAGTTCAGCGACAGACTCTCGCTCGGGCGGTCACCACCGCTGCTGGTCGAGTAGCCGCTGATCATCACGTTCTGCATGGTGTACTGGAGATAGGTTTCCAGGTTGCCCTTGTCGGTCTTGCAGAAGTCGATTGTGACCGTCACGCCTTCGCCCTGCAGGGCCTCGTTCAGCAACTTCACGGTGGCGACGTCCTGCGCCTTGGTGAGCGTGATCTCGCTCACGCTCGGGGCGCTGGACTCACGGTCGGAGCTGCCGCCGGTCGGCGAGGAGATGCCGCGACCCACGCCCCACTGGAAGCTGCCGCATTCAATCCACTTGGTGTACTTCTCGGCGGTGGCGTCGCCATCAATGTCGTTATACTTCATATAGATCGGCATTACCGTATCCCCTTGTTATCGCCGTTGACGGCGGTTCACCCTAGTGTGTAGCGGAACGACCCTGACGGCTCGATCCCCACGGACACCCGCGTTATGGCGGAGCCTTCAGCCAACCTTGCCAGCACTTCCGCGGAGAGTTCCGGCAACAGTGTACGCGAAAGTATGTTCTCTACGTTACGTGCGCCCGATGAACTTTCCGTGCACCGGGCGGCTATCGTCTCCACGAGCGTCGGCTCATACTCGAACGTTGCTCGATAAGCTTCTTTCACACGTCTGGCGATCCGGTTCAACTGGAGCACGACAATTTGACGAATGATGGCCTCGGACAGCGGGAAGTAAGGAACCAACGTTACCCGGCCGAGGAAAGCGGGCTTGAAGTATTTCATCAATTCCGGCCGCAGAGCGTCGGCCAGGCCCGCCGCGTCGGGCGCGGTGTCCGGGTCGGCGAACAGCTTCGCGATCAGGTCCGTTCCGGCGTTGGACGTCATAATGATGACGGTGTTCTTGAAGTCGATGTCCCGGCCCTCGCCGTCCTTCATGTTGCCCTTGTCGAACACCTGGAAGAACACGTCCTGGACGCCCGGATGTGCCTTCTCCATCTCGTCCAGCAGTACCACGGAGTATGGCCGGCGGCGCACCGCCTCGGTCAGGATGCCGCCTTCGCCATAGCCCACGTAGCCGGGTGGGCTGCCCATCAGCAGGCTGACCTTATGCTCCTCCTTGAACTCGGTCATGTTGATGGTCGTCATGTTCTGCTCGCCGCCGTAGAGCAGGTCGGCCAGCGTCAGCGCCGTCTCGGTCTTGCCGGTTCCCGAGGTGCCGACCATGAGGAACACGCCGATCGGCTTGCGCGGATCGGTCAGCTTGGCACGGCTGGTGCGGATGGCCTGGGCCACCGCTTCCAGGGCATGGTCCTGGCCGACGATGCGCCTGCCCATCGCCTCGTGCAGGTTGAGCACGGTCTTGATCTCGTCGGACTGCATGCGCCCGGCGGGAATGCCGGTCCAGCTTTCGACGATCTCGGCCACCGCCTGGGCGTCCACCACCGGGAAAACCAGCGGGTGCTCGCCTTGCAGGGTGTGCAGCTTGGTGGTCGCCTCGGCCAGGGTGGCGCGCAGGGCATCCTTGTCTTCGGTCGTTTCGGGCGATTCGATGGCCGCGCGGGCGTCGGCGATCTGCTTGGCGAGGACCTTCTCCTCCTCCCAGCGCGCTTCCAGCGCTACCCGGTCGTCGTCGGCCTTCTTGCGCTCATCGAGCAGCTCGCCCTTCTTGGCGCCGTGGTCGGCGCCGGCGGCCATCTCGCGGTCGAGGATCTCCACCTCTGTGTCGATCAGCGCGATCCGCCGCACCCGGTCTTCCAGCGGCGCCGGCATGGCGGCCTGGCTCATCGCCACGCGGGCGCAGGCGGTGTCGATCAGCGAGACGGCTTTGTCGGGCAGTTGCCGGCTCGGGATGAAGCGGGCGGACAGCTTGACCGCCGCCTCCACGGCCTCGTCCAGGATGCGGATGCCATGGTGCTTCTCCAGGGTGGCGACGATGCCGCGCACCATGGCGATGGCCAGCGGCTCGCTCGGCTCCTCGACCTTGACGACCTGGAAGCGGCGCGTGAGGGCGGCGTCCTTCTCGAAATACTTCTTGTATTCCGCCCAGGTGGTCGCCGCGATGGTGCGCAGCTCGCCGCGCGCCAGGGCGGGCTTGAGCAGGTTGGCCGCGTCGCCCTGGCCGGCACTGCCGCCGGCGCCAATCATCTGGTGCGCTTCATCGATGAACAGGATGATCGGCTTCGGGCTGGCCTTCACCTCCTCGATCACCGATTTGAGGCGGTTCTCGAACTCCCCCTTCACGCCGGCGCCGGCCTGCAGCAGGCCGAGGTCGAGCGTGCGGATGATCACGTCCTTCAGGGCCGGCGGCACGTCGCCCTCGGCGATGCGCAGCGCGAAGCCCTCCACCACCGCGGTCTTGCCGACGCCGGCCTCGCCGGTGAGGATCGGATTGTTCTGGCGGCGGCGGGTCAGAATGTCGACGACCTGGCGGATCTCGGTGTCGCGGCCGAGGATCGGGTCGATCTTGCCTGCCTTGGCTTTGGCGGTGAGGTCGATGGTGAACTGGTCGAGTGCCGCGGAACTGCCGGAACGCGGCGCCCCATCCTCGCCGCCGCCGGCGGGCGCGCCCTCGACCGAGGTGGTGGCGGTCGCGGCCTCAATGCTGTTGGCGGTGATCGTCAGCATGTCGCGCTTGAGCTGATCGGCCGGGATCTTGGCGAACTGACCCGACGCCTCCCGTGCGCGGCGCGATAGGGTCTCGTCGGCCAGCATCGCCCAGAGCAGGTGCCCGGACCGCATCTTCGACAGGCCGTGCTCCACCGAGGCGAGCAGCCAGGCCTGCTTGGCGACCTCGACGATTTCGGGCGACAGGCTGGGCGCGCGGGCGTTGCCGGTTTTCATCCGGTCCAGACCACGATTGAGGTCTGTCATGAGCCGGCCGTGATCGGCATCGTAGTGGTGCAGGATTGCGGCGATGTCGGTATCGGTGCCGTCGGCCAGCTTGACCAGCCAATGCTCAAGCTCGACATTGTAATGGCTGCGCGACAATGTCAGGCCCGCAGCCGCTTCCAGCGACCTGCGGCAATGCTCGTTGAACCGGCCGACCAACGCTTTGAGATCGATTGCCGCCATCATTCCCCCCGGGCACGCCGATTTGCCCGGCGACGTCCGGGTCGGTACAGGTGCAGGCGGACGATAAGAGGATGGATTGGCCGGTGTCCAGCGGCAGTGGAAGCTATAATATCAATTATTGCGTGACATGGTGCGGGGGGACTCGGCGATGAGCGATTGGCCTGACGGGATAGACATGGAGGCGCTGCTCGCGCCGATCGAGGGGGATGCGCCGGCGGGAGTGGACCTGCGCGAGGATTTCTCGCCCCAGTCGCTCTACTACCGGCTGCGCGACGCCCGGGCGGAGGCGCGCGCGGCGGAACGTTCGGCGGATGCGAACCCGACCGAGGATGCCGTGATGCCGCCGCAGTGGCGCACGGTGCGGGACCTGTCGATCTCGGCGCTCAGTGGCAAGACCAAGGATCTGGAAATCGCCGCATGGCTGACCGAATCGCTGGTGCGCAGCGACGGGCTGCGCGGGCTGGCGGCCGGGGCCCACCTGATCGCCGGGCTGGCCTCCGCGCTGTGGGACGACAACCTGTTCCCGATGCCCGACGAAGACGGCATTGCGACGCGGGTGGCGCCGGTCTCCGGCCTGAACGGCGAGGGCGGCGGCGGCACGCTGATCCAGCCGCTGCGCAAGCTGCCGCTGTTCCCGCGCGCGGATGGCGGAACGTTGTTCTTCTGGCAGTACGAGCAGTCCGAGGAACTCAAGAAGATCACCGATGCCGCCCGGGTGAAGCAGCGCCTGGCCGCCGGCACGCTGCCGCTGGAGCAGGTGGAGACCGAGGCGCGTGCCGCCGGGCAGGCGCATTTCGCGGCACAGCGCCGCTTCGCCAAGGCCGCGGCGCGGGAATGGCAGGCCATGGGCGAGGTGCTGGACGCCAAGGCCGGCGCCGATGGCCCGCCCACCAGCAACGTGCGCGAGCTGATCGAGGCGCTGCTGGCGGTGATGCAGCGCTACGCGCCGCCCGACACCGATGACGACGTGGCGGCCGAGCCGGAGGCCGAAGCGGCGGGCGAGGCGGCGGAACCAGGCGCCGCGGCGGTCGCCGGCGGGATGGTGATGCGCTCGGCGCAGGCCGTGGTCACGCGCGAGGACATGCTGAAGGAACTGGCCAAGATCGGCGAGTTCTTCCGCAAGACTGAGCCGCAATCGCCGATCGCCTATACGCTGGAGGAGGCGATCCGCCGTGGCCGGATGAGCTGGCCGGACCTGCTGGCGGAGCTGGTGTCCGACACCAAGGTGCGCGACAGCATCCTCATCCAGCTCGGCATCCGCCCCGGCGTCGAGCCGCCCGCCTGAGGAGAGGCGGGCGTTATGGCGCGGGTAACGCGAAAGGTTCATTGACCTGCTGCAAGGCCGATGGCTAACGTATTGGCCGATCGCGGGTGGACAGCGGACCGGCCGAATTGTCCGCTGGCATCCGCCTGCGTCGTTTAGACACGGGTTTTCGGACCGTACAGGGAGAAGGCCATGAGTGGCAGCGTTCATGACAAGCTGAACCGCGTGCGCAAACCGCGGGTGCACATAACCTATGACGTTGAAACCGAAGGTGCGCAGGTCCAGCGGGAACTGCCCTTCGTGGTCGGCGTGATGGGTGATTTCTCGGGTGATCCCACCCAGCCGCTGCGCCCGATGGGCGAGCGCAAGTTCATCCAGATCGACCGTGACAACTTCAACGATGTCATGGCCCGGATGACCCCCGGGGTGAAGCTGAAGGTGGACAACAAGCTGGCCGACGACGGCAGCCAGATGTCGGTCGACCTGAAGTTCAATTCGATGGACGATTTCGAGCCGGCCCGCATCGTCGAGCAGGTTCCGGCGCTGAAGGCGCTGATGGAGACGCGCAACAAGCTGCGCGACCTGATGAGCAAGGTCGACCGGTCGGAAGACCTGGAGAACCTGCTTGAGCAGGTGCTGAAAAATGAGGACGAGCTGAAAACCCTGTCCAGCCAGCTCGGCCTGGGCAAGCAGGAGGGCTGATCCATGTCGGGGACGCAGGCTGCGCCCGGCGCAGCGGCCACTGAGACCACCGAAGGCCTGAACATTCTCGACCAGGTCGTCGCCGCCACCAAGCAGACCGAGCCGGACCGGGCGCAGGACCTGGTCAAGACCCTGGTGGAGCAGGCGCTCTCGGGCACCGTGACGTTCGACAAGAACCTCACCCGCACCTTCGACCGCGCGATCGCGGCGATCGACCGGAAGCTGTCGGCGCAGCTCAACGCGATCATCCACGCCGAGAAGTTCCTCAAGCTCGAGGGCAGCTGGCGCGGGCTGAACCATCTGGTGATGAACAGCGAAACCGGCACCTCGCTGAAGATTAAGGTGCTGAACGCCACCAAGCGCGACCTCACGCGCGACCTGACGAAGGCGGTGGAGTTCGACCAGAGCCAGCTGTTCAAGAAAATCTACGAGAACGAGTTCGGCACCCCCGGCGGCGAGCCGTACGGTTCGCTGATCGGCGACTATGAATGGAGCAACCACCCGGACGACGTGGAGACGCTGCGGCTGATCTCCAACGTGGCGGCCGGCGCCTTCGCCCCGTTCATCTCGGCGGCCGGCGCGCAGATGTTCGGCTTCAACGACTGGACGGAGCTGTCCAAGCCGCGCGACCTGGCGAAGATCTTCGAGACCCAGGAATACGCCAAGTGGCGCAGCTTCCGCGAGAGCGAGGACAGCCGCTTCGTCTCGCTAGTGATGCCCCGCGTGATCGCCCGCCTGCCCTATGGCGCCGCCACTAAGCCGATCGAGGAGTTCGGCTACGAGGAAGCGCCGTACGATGCCAATGGCGCGGCGCTGCCGATGGGCCACCACGACTATTGCTGGATGAACGCCGCCTACACGATGGGCGTGCGCATGACCGACGCCTTCTCCAAATACGGCTTCTGCGTCGCCATCCGCGGCGCCGAGGGCGGCGGCAAGGTGGAGGGGCTGCCCAACCACGTTTTCACCTCCGACGACGGCGACATGGACGCCAAGTGCCCGACCGAGATCGGCATCACCGACCGGCGTGAGTTCGAGCTGTCCAACCAGGGCTTCCTGCCGCTCTGCCACTACAAGAACACCGACTATGCCGTGTTCTTCGGGGCGCAGACGGTCCAGAAGGCCAAGAAGTACGACCGTCCCGAGGCCACCGCCAACGCGGCCATCTCGGCACGCCTGCCCTACATCATGGCCTCCAGCCGCTTCGCCCACTTCCTCAAGGTGATGGCGCGCGACAAGATTGGCAGCTTCCAGGAAGCATCCGACGTGGAGATCATGCTGAACCGCTGGATCAAGAACTACGTCAACGCCAACGAGAACGCCGGCCAGGAGTCCAAGGCCAAGTACCCGCTGCGCGAAGCCAAGGTGGAAGTGCGGGAAATTCCGGGCAAGCCCGGCTCGTACAACGCCGTGGCGCATCTGCGGCCCTGGCTGCAGATGGAAGAGCTGACCACCAGCATGCGCATGGTCGCGCGCATCCCGCAGAAGGCCTGAGCCCGGGCCCGGCGATGCCGGACTCGGTGCTGCCGGTTTTCCTGTGCCGGGTGTGACGGACATGCCGGGAGTGACGGACGAAGTGGCGGTCGGGGATCTCCCGGCCGCCACTGCACCGATGGATCACGAGGCGCCGCTGCGCCATGCGGTGCTGGCGGGGAGGTTTTTCTCAGCCGGCCACCGGGCCGAAGCGGAGCGCTTGGCCACGTTCAACGCGGTGTCCGGCGCCGCGACCCTTCGGACATGGTTCGGCGATACCGCCCTGCGCCGCCTAGCTGCCACGCCAGACGGTTTGCGGGGCGCGCTTGATCGCGATATCGCCGCCATCGACGCCCTGATCGGCGCGCAACTCGATGCCATTCTGCACGCGCCACGGCTGGCGCGGCTGGAGGGAAGCTGGCGCGGCCTGTTCTGGCTGGTGGACGGGTTCGACCCCGGCAACCGCATCAAGGTGAAGGTGCTGAGCGCCGCCTGGTCCGAGATCTGCCGCGACCTGGAGCGGGCGGCCGAGTTCGACCAGAGCCATCTGTTCCGCAAGATCTACGAGGACGAGTTCGGCATGCCGGGCGGCGAGCCGTACGGGCTGCTGGTGGTGGACCACGAGGTGCGCCACCGCCCCGGCCCGGGTGCGCCGACGGACGACGTAACCGCGCTGAAGCTGTTGGCGGCGGTCGCGGCAGCCGCCTTCGTGCCCACCGTCCTGGCCGCCGCGCCCACCCTGCTGGAGGTGGACGGCTTCACTGACCTGGCCGGCGTGGCCGATCCGGCGGCGCCGCTGCGCACCGCGGACTACGCCCGCTGGCGTGGCCTGTTCAGCCTGGAGGATATCCGCTTCCTGGCGGTCACCCTGCCGCGCATGCTGGCCCGCCCGCCCTGGCTGGACGACCCGGCCCGCCACGACGGCTTCCGCTACGAGGAATTCGCGCCAGACGTGGCGGCACGCATCTGGTCCAACGCCGGCTACGGCTTCGCCGCGACGGTGGTGCGGGCATTCGCCAATTTCGCTTGGCCCGCCGATGTGCGCGGTGTGGAGACCGACCGCCGGGCCGGCGGGCTGGTCGACGATTTGGCGCTGGAACCGTTCCGCACAGACGCCGGCCAGGCCTGGGTGCGCCCGTCGCTGGAGGTGGTGCTGACGGATCGGCAGGAGCGGATCCTGGTGGATGCCGGGCTGATGCCGCTCTCGGCTATCCCGTTCTCCGAGGACGCGGTGTTCGGCGCCGTGCGCAGCCTGCAGACGCCGGCGCAATATACCGGCCCCACCGCGGCCGCCGCCAACGCCAATGCGCGGCTTTCGACACAGATCAACACGTTGTTGTGCGTTTCTCGCTTCGCGCATTATGTGAAGATGCTGGGCCGCGGCATGGTCGGCTCGTTCAGGACCGGCGACGAGATCGAACGGCAGTTGCAATCCTGGCTCAGCGGCTTCGTCAACTCCAATGTGACCAGCGGCAGCGACACCCGCGCCAAATATCCGCTGATCGCCGGCCGGGTAACGGTGCGAGAGCGGCCCGGGCGGCCAGGCGTGTTCGGCTGCGTGGTGCAGTTGCAGCCGTATTTCCAGTTGGACGACGTCGCGGCGTCGTTCCGGTTGACTACTGACATCGTGGCGCCGGGGGCCAGCCTTCGCTAAGGGGGCGGGCCGGCATCGCGCCGCGATGCGGCCGCCCGCGACCGACAGGGACGACATTGACGCCGGCACCGGGTTGCCGGCCAGGGAAGGACGCAGAGAAGCATGTCTGATATCGCGGAGACCGCCGGCGCCTTGTTTCGCGCCGGCAAGCTGACGGCGGCGGTGGAGGCGGCGGGCGCGGCGGTGCGGAAGGCGCCGGGCGACCTGGGCGCGCGCGTGCTGCTGGCCGAGATCCTGCTGTTCGCCGGCAACCTGGAACGCGCCGACGTGATCCTGGACGCCGCCGCCCAGGCCGATCCGGAGGCCACGGTGGTGGTGGCGGAATTCCGCCAGTTGCTGCGTGCCGACACTGCTCGCCGGCAACTGCGCCGCGACGGCCGGGTGCCGGAGTTCCTGGACGGCGCCACCGAGAACATGCGGCTGGTGCTGGCCGCCCTGGTCGCCCTGCGCGAGGGCGACGCGGCCGAGGCCGCCCGGCTCTCCGCGGCTGCCGAGGGAGCCCGGCCGCATGTCGCCGGCCGGGCCGCCGGGGTGGCGTTCGACGATTTCCGCGATGCCGACGATCTGTGTGCCGGTTTCTTCGAGGTGCTGACCAGCACCGGCAAGTATTTCTGGATCCCGACCGAGCGGGTAGACAGCATCGAGTTCCACGCCCCCAAGCGTGCGCGCGACCTGATGTGGCGCCGGGCCAGCATGTCGGTGCGCAACGGCCCGGATGGCGAGGTCTATATCCCGGCGATCTATGGCAACGACGACCCGGCGCTTGCGGATCAGTTGAAGCTCGGCCGCGCGACCGACTGGGTCGGCGATCCGGTGGTGCGCGGCGTCGGCCAGCATCTGTACTTGGTCGGCGAGGAGGCGGTGGGCGCAATGGACCTAACCACCCTGGAATTCGACGAAGGCGCGTCGCCGGCGTGACGCAGGGAATGATCGCAGCATGAGCGGCCGGGCATCGGGGCGGGGCGGCGAGCGGGGCACGCCGGATGGCGGGCGGGCCGATGCCGCGCGCCGTGCCGGGCCGCGCGCCAAGCTGCCGCTGCTCGACCGGCTGATGGATGACTCCCCGGCCGAGCCGCGCGACCCGCCGATGTCGGCCACCGAGGCGCTGGCCGCGCTGCGCCTGTCGGTGCGGCGCGACCTCGAGGCGCTGCTGAACGCCCGCCGCCGCTGGCGCTCCTGGCCAACGGAGCTGCGCGAACTGGCCGCCTCGCCAATCGGTTACGGCATTCCCGATTTCACCTCGGGCGCGATGAACGAGGCCGGGCGCCGCGAGACGTTGCGCGCCGAGGTGGAGGCGACCATCCGTCGGTTCGAGCCGCGAATGGTCACGGTGAAGGTGTCGCTGATCGAAAGCACGGACAAGCTGGACGCCACCCTGCGTCTGCGCATCGATGGCCTGCTGCACGCCGACCCGGCGCCCGAGCCGGTGGCGTTCGACACGATGGTGGACTCGACCACCGCGGACGTCTACGTGACGGCCCGCAATGACGTTTAAGATCAAAGGATAGCAGCGCGATGTCTGACGCATTGCTGCCCTATTTCAACCGCGAGCTGCAAGCTATCCGCAAGCTGGCGCAGGAATTCGCCGAAGCGCACCCCAAGGTCGCGGGCCGCCTGCGCATGTCCGGCGACGCGGTGGACGACCCGCATGTGGAGCGGCTGCTCGACGGCGTGGCCTTCCTGGCGGCCCGCGTCCATCACCGGCTGGACGACGAGTTTCCGGAGCTGACCGACGCGCTGCTCAGCGTGCTCTACCCGCATTACCTGGCGCCGGTGCCCTCCTGCACGGTGCTGCAATTCGGCTGCCAGCCGGACCTGCTGGTGCCGTTCGAGGTCGCGCCCGGCCTGACGCTGGACAGCGAGCCGGTGCGCGGCGAGCCATGCCGCTTCCGCACCGCCTATCCGGTGACGCTGTGGCCGGTGGAGATCGAGAGCGTGCGGCTCTCCGGCCTGCCGCTCGCGGTGCCGGCCAACCCGCTGGCCGGCGGCGCGGTGTCGGCGCTGCGCATCGTGGTGAAATGCGCCAACCCCGAGGTCACCTTCGCGCAACTCGGCGTTGACCGGCTGCGTTTCTACCTGCGCGCGCCGGCCAACATCTCCCTGCCGCTGTACGAACTGCTGTGCGGCCACGCGCTGTCGGTCGCCTACGCCGACGGCCCGACCGACCCCAACCCCGTCATCGTGGGCGCTGATGCGATCCGCCCGGTCGGCTTTGGGCCGGAGGAGGCGCTGTTCCCCTGGCCCGCCCGCAGCTTCTCGGGCTTTCGCCTGCTGACCGAATATTTCGCCTTCCCGGAGAAGTTCCTGTTCCTGGATTTCGCCCGAATGGAGGGAAAAACCCTCGCATCCGGGGGAAATCGGATGGAAATCTTTGTCTATTTGGACCGTGCGCTGCCGGAATTGGAGCGCACGCTGGCCAACGACGCGCTGGCGCTGGGGTGCTCGCCGGCGGTGAACCTGTTTCCGCAGCGCTGCGAGCCGGTGCCGCTCACCCATACTGATGTGGAATACCGCGTCGTGCCGGATGTCCGCCGGCCGGGGGCGCTGGAGGTGTGGGGGGTCGAGAGGGTGCGCGAGTCGCGCTCGGACGGGTCGTTCCGGCCATGGCGGCCGTTCTACCGGCTGACCCATGGCGACCCGGAGGCGGCGGTGCCGGGCGGATTCTACCATCTGGTGCGTCGCGACTCGCCGGCGCCGCTGACCGGCAGCGAGGTGTATCTCACGCCCGACGACCCGGAATTCGCCGCCGACCGCCCGAGCGACGCGGTGCTGTCGATCGACGGGCTGTGCACCAACCGCGATCTGCCGAGCGAGTTGCCGTTCGGCCGTGGCCAGCCGCGGCTGCGCCTGGTGGAGGGGGCGGCGGCGATCACCCGCGTCACCTGCCTCACCGCGCCCACCGCCACCTTGCGGGCGCCGCTGCGCGAGCGCGGGTTCTGGCGGCTGATCTCCCACCTGTCGCTCGGGCATCTGTCGGTGGTCGGCGGCGCGGAAGGGGCGGCGGCGCTGAAGGAGGTGTTGCGGCTGTACGATCTGCGCGACTCGGCTGAAACACGCGCGGCGATCGAGGGGTTGCTGAGCGTGAGCGCCCGCCCGGGTGCGGCCCGCGTGCCGGGGGCTCGCTCCGGGGCGTTCTGCCGTGGGCTGGACGTGGCGCTGGAGTTCGACCAGCGGACCTGGCAGGTCGGCGGTCTGTATCTGCTGGCCTCGGTGCTGGACCGGTTCCTGGCGCTGCACGCCACGGTCAATTCCTTCGTCCGCACCAAGGCGTCGCTGCGCGGACGCCCGGGGGTGGTGGCGGGCTGGCCGGCGCGGGCCGGCGCGCACGTGCTGCTGTGAGCGCGCGGCGCCCGCGAGGGGCCGGATGACCCCCGGCTCCGCCCTTGCCCGGCTGATGAAGGAGCCGCAGCGTTTCCGCTTCGATGCCGGGGTGCGGTTGCTGATGCAGGCCGCCGGCACGCCGGACCCGGCCGAGGCGGTGCGGTTCCGCAGCGTGCCGGGCCTGGGCTTTCCGGGTGCCGACATCACCGCGATGCAGCCAGGCGAGGAGGGGCAGCCGCCGCGCCTGGTGACCCCGGTGATGGGGCTGACCGGCACCACCGGCGTGCTGCCGCGCTACTACACCGAGATTCTGGGCCAGACGCTGCGCGACCGCTCGCGGGCGATGCACGACTTCGTCGACATGCTGTCCCACCGCATGGTCGCGCATTTTGCCCGTGCCGGCGTGAAATACCGCCTGGCCCGTGCGGTGGAAACGGCCCGGCTGGCGCCGCCCGATGCGGCGCGGGCGGACGCGCTGCCGCCGGACCCGGTGGCGACCATGCTGCTGTCGCTGACCGGCTATGGCACCGGGCATCTGCGCGGCCGGCTGGCGGCGGGCACCGATCCGCTGCTGCATTACGCGGGCCTGCTGACGATGCGCCCGCGCTCGGCCGACCGGCTGGCGGCGCTGGTGTCGGACTGGCTGGGCCGGCCGGTGGAGGTGGTGCAGTTCGCCGGCGCCTGGCTGACGCTGGAGCCGGACCAGCAGACCAGCATGCCGCTCGGCCGGCGGGCAGGGCAGTTCAACCAGCTTGGCGTCAACGCGGCGATCGGCACCCGCGCCTGGGATGTGCAGGCGCGGGTGGTGCTGCGGGTGGGGCCGCTTGATCGCGCCTCCTTCGCCGCATTGCTGCCCGACCGCCCGGCGCTGCGCCGGCTGGTCTCCCTGGTGCGGGCGTTCCTGGGGTTCGAGACCGGCTTCGCCGTCAACCCCGTGCTGGCGGCGTCGGCGGTGCCGGAGATGCAACTGGGCGGCGCGGACGGGCCGCAGCTTGGCTGGAACACCTGGCTGCCCGCCCCCGGCCTCGGCCGGCGGCGCGATGCCGGCGAGGCGGTGTTCGAGGCCGAGACCGTGGAGGCGGGGGACGCGCGATGACGGGAGCGGGCCGATGAGCGGGTGGGGCGGCGGCTATGTCACCGATGTGACCTATCTTGCCCAGCATTATCCGGAGCAGTCGCCGCATATGCTGGCCGCTGCCTGCGTGGTCTCCGGCGTCGATCCGGGCTTCACCGGCGAGGCGCCCGGGCTGCATTACCTGGAACTGGGTTGCGGCCGCGGCATGAATGCCCTGGTGGTGGCGGCGGGCAACCCGCGCTGGCGGGTGACGGCGATCGACTTCACGCCGGCCGCGATCGCCGAAGGGCGGCGGACTGCGGCGGCGGCCGGGCTGGAGAACATCACCTTCATCGAGGCCGATCTGGCCGGCTTCGCGGAGACGGTGGAGGCGCGCGCGCTGCCCGAGGCTGACTTCGTCAGCATGCACGGGGTGTGGAGCTGGGTGCCGGTGGCGGTGCGGGCCGGCATCGTGCGCCTGCTGGCCGCCAAGCTGCGGGCCGGCGGGGTGGTCCATGTCAGCTACAACGTGCTGCCGGGCCTGCAGGGCGCGCTGGGCATGCAGCGGCTGATCCGCGCGGCCGGCGGGGCCCTGGCGCAGCGCAGCGACCGGCAGGTGCTGGCCGGCCGCCAGGTGGTGATGGACCTGGTGGCGGCCGAGGCCCTGCACCTGCGCACGCCGGTGGTGACCGAATTGCTGCGCCACCTGGAGAAGGCGCCGGTGGAGTACCTGGCGCATGAATTCATGAACGCCACCTGGGCGCCCTGCTTCCAGGCCGATGTGGCCGAGGCGTTGGCCGATGCGAAGCTGGAATTGGTAGCCTCCGCCAAGCTGCCGGAGAATTTCCTCGGGCTGATGCTGGCCCCGGCGCAGATCGCGGTGCTGGAACGTTTCGACGATCCGCGCCTGCGTGAACTGGTGAAGGATATCTGCGTCGATCGGGCGTTGCGGCATGATGTCTATGTGCGCGGCCCGCAGCGGCTGGATCGGGCGGTGCAGGACAGCCTGCTGCGCGGGATGACCCTGGCGCTGACCGTCTTGCCCGGCAATTTCGCCTACCAGATCGAGATGCCGGCGGGCCGGGCGACGCTGGGCGAGGGGTTTTACGGCCCGGCGGTCGCGGCGCTGGCCTTCGGGCCGCGCCAGGTCGGCGAATTGATGACCCTGCCGGGCCAGACCGGCAGCAGCGACAACCCGGCGGAGCTGGTCGCCATGCTGGTCGGCACCGGGCAGGCGGCGTTGCTGCCCTGGCCGGACGCGGCGCCCTCGGGCGGCGCGATGCGGCTGAACGCGGTGCTGGCGCGGCAGGTGGTGCGGCTGGACGGGCTGAACCGCACCACGGTGGCGGCGAGCGCGCGGATGGGTGGCGGGCTGGTGTGCCGGGCGGTGGAGTTGTTCCTGTTGGAACGCATCGCCGAGGCCGGCGGCGGGCTGGACCCGGGAGTGTGGGCGCTTGAGCTGGCCCCGGACCTGCCGGTGGAGGACCTGAACGTGTTGCGCGGGCAGTTGCAGAAGGTCGTCGAGGACCGGCTGCCGATCTGGCGGTCGGTCGGGGCGATCTGATGCGCGTTGCCCCCGAGCTGCGTTGCGGGGTGCGTCAACGAAATGTGACATAGGTTGCCTGCCGATTCGGGCGTTCGGCAGGTGTTGGCGCATACGTCCATCTGTCCTGCCATTGGCGCCCATGATATATTGGTGTCACCACGTAGGGAGGCTTCGACACGCCATGCGCACTTCGACCATTGCCGTTGCGGCAGTCGCCCTTCTCCTCGGCGGCAGCCCCGCCTGGGCTCAGGGCAACCCGAGCGCGGACCAGATCATCAACGCCCTGAAGCCGACTGGCGGCCTGCTCGGCAGCAGCACCCGCGGCATCCGCCCGGCGGCGCCTGCCGTGGCCGCGCCGGCGAGCCCGCATGTGCAGCCGGCGGCTTCGCGGGCGCCGGCGGTTGCCGCGCCCGCTCCCGCTGCGCCCTCGGTGCAGCCGGCCGCGGCGGCCGCCCCGATGCATGCCGCCCCGCCGGCGGCGGCGCCCTCGGTCAACCTCACGGTGCAGTTCGCCAACGGCTCGGCGGAACTGACGCCGGCGGCGATCAAGACGCTGGACGAGTTGGGCCGGGCGCTGTCCAGCCCCGCGCTGTCCGGCTATCGCTTCCGGATTGAGGGCCATACCGACACGGTCGGCTCGCCGGCCTACAACATGTCGCTGTCCCAGCAGCGCGCGGCGAGCGTGGCGAGCTATCTGGAGCAGAAGTTCGGGGTGGGCGCGGCACGGCTGGAAGCGGTGGGGCGTGGCCAGGAAGGCTTGCTGGTGCCGACGCCGGACCAGACGCCCGAGCCGCGCAATCGTCGCGTGCAGGTGATTAACCTCGGCGCCTGATTCACCGATGAGGGCCGGCCACGCCGGCCAGTTCGGCCGGAGGACCAGACGGTGGATGCATGAATCCGCGTGGGTCTGACGACCGGACCGTGAGGATGCGCCCGCCGGCGGCCAAATCTGGCCAGCTGGCGGCAGCATCCTCCGGGCCTGACGCCAACCAGGATGGCGCGGGCGCCCGGGGCCGTCGCGCCAAATGGGTGTTGCCTGGGCTCGGTGGCGCCGGGGCTTTGCTGGTTGTCCTGGTCGCTGGATATCTGGCGCTCCGCCCCGCCTCGGTTCCCGTTCCGCCGCCGGCCCTGCCGCAGACCGCCTCGATCCCGGTGGCGCCGGTTCCAGCGGTCCCGGCGCCCGCTGCTCCGGCTCCGGCTCCGGCTCCGGCTCTGGCGCTTACCGCGCGCACGGCCGACGAGGCGGCGATTGCCGCGCATGTCGCCACCACGCTGACGCTGTTCCGCTTCGCCCCCAATCCGAATATCCTGGTGTTGGACTTCCCCGGCCTGCACCAGCAGGGGCTGATGCTGAACCGGGTGGCCGCCATGGTCGAAAAGGCCGGCCTGCCGCATGACCGGGTGCTGACCGACGCTGAGCTTGATGCCGCCATTCGGGCGCACGGCGACACAGTGGACACGTACTATTATGGCCACGACTATCCGGCCGCCGATCTGGCGGCGTTTTTTGCGCGGGCCGACCGCCAGGGCGTGCGGCTGGGGGCGGAGGAGGAGGCGTTGCGCGCCATGCTCACCCAGCAGGGCTTGCTGGAGCCGGGCAGCCGTGGTGCGCTGATCTCCATCCCGAGCGTCAACGCGGCACAGGGGATCGACGAGGCGATGCGGGCGTCGATCCTGCGCCATGAATTGTCGCACGGCGAGTTCTTCAGCAACCCCGCCTACGCGGCCTATGCCCGGAAATTCTACAACGAGATCATGCCGGAGCCGGCGCGCAAGGCGTTCCTGGCCTATCTGGTCAGCCAGGAATACGACCCGGCTGTGCCTGATCTGGTGATCAACGAAACCCAGGCCTATCTGATGAACACCGCCGATCCGCGGCTGTTCAACGCCGCCGTGGTCGGCATGACCGATGCGGACCTGAATATCCTGCGGGTGCGCTTCCTGGCGGGCATGCCGGCGGGCTGGCTGCGTGACCGCATCGCGCTCCCGCCCGCGGTGGCCGCTTCCGCCAACGCCGCCAGCCGCCCGGCGCCCGAAGGGGCGCCGGTTCGGCAGTAACCGCCGGCCGGCGAGGGGTCAGCGCGCCTCGGTATCCACCCGCACGGCGTTGGCGACGATCTGCACACCCTGGCGCCTGGCGGCCTCGATGGCGGTCTTCAGGTCGCGCAGGTAGGCGTCGCTGGTGTCGTCGTTGCTGCGGGGGTGCGGGAACAGCGGGGCCGAGGTGGCGATCACCAGGATCATGTCGGTGCCGAAGGGCGGCCCCACCGTCCAGCCGACCTCCTCGGGTTTGCAGCGGCAGGTCACGGGGTCGCCAAGCGTTACCACCGCGCCGGCCGGGAAGGTGCGGGCGGCCTCGCGGATGGTCGTGTGCAGGCTCTGCACGCGGCGATCCGGGGTCTGGATGTCGATCTGCCGCTCCTCGGCGCTGGGGTGCAGGTGGACCATGCTGCCGTCGCCGGCGAAGTAGTCGACCTGCAGATAGGCGGCGAATGGCGGCACGGTCACGCGCGGGACGATGCTGTCGGTATCGTGCAGGGGCACCGCGCCGCCCTTGAGGCTGATCGCCAGGTTGCCGGGATGGTCGCCGAAATGGGCGGCGATCGGGCGGACCGTGTCGAGCACCTTGCAGTACGAGGCGGTGAAGCTGCCGACGTGCCAGGTGAGCGGCGCGGTGCCGGCCGCCGCCTGCACCGCGGCGCGCAGGCGCGGGGCCACGTCCGGGCCGGCAATGCCGGTGACCACCACACCTCCCTGGTCGGTGACATCGCCGCCGATCAGGGCGCAATTGAACGGCGCGATCGCCGCCGCCACGGCCGCGCGCAGGGCCGCGGCAGAGGATTGCGGCGCTGGTGGGGGGCTGGGGGCTGGGGCCGGCGCGGGCACCGGTGTTGGGGCGGGGGCCGGCGGGATTACGGGGCTCGGCGGCGGCACCGGCACCGGCACCGGCACCGGTTGCGGCGCCGGGGCAGGCGCCGGCTGCGGCACTGGCGCAGGCGTAACGGGGGCTGGCACAACAGGAGCTGGCACGGGCACTGGCCCGGGGGCGGGTGCCGGTGCGGGCGCTGGCACAGGCGCCGGGGCGGGGATCTGGGCAGGGATCGGGGCGGGGGCCCGGCTGGGCGGTGGCGCCGGGGTCGGCGTGACTGGCATCGGCACGCTGGGGGCCGGCGCCGGGGGTGGCGTCTTGTCGCCGCCAGCCAGCAGGAAATAGCCGCCACCGCCCAGCACCGCCACCGCGGCCACCGCCACGCCGGCAAAAAGCGGCAGCTTGCTGCGAGCGGGTGGCGTGGCGTTGGCCGGCGATGCGGCGGCGCGCGGCGGCGCGGCCGGGGAAGCGGCCGGCGGGCGCGGGCGCTGCGTGGCGATCACCGTCGCGTCGGCCTCGGCGGCTTGCGGCGGCGTGGCGCCAGATGCTCCGGCACTCGGCGCCCCGGCGCCGTTGAAGGCCGCGCGCAGGGCCTGGGCGAACTCGTTGGCCGAGGCAAAGCGCTGCTCCGGACGCTTGGCCATCGCCTTGGCCACCACCTCGTCCAGCGCCGCCGGGGCGGTGACCGACAGCTCCGACGGGCGCGGCGGCGTGGTGTTCAGCGCCTTGTGCATGATCGCCGTCATGCTGCCTTCGAACGGGCGCTCGCCGGTGAGCATCTGGTAGAGCACCACGCCGGCCGAATAGATATCGGTGCGGGCGTCGACCGTCTGGCCCATGAATTGTTCGGGCGACATGTAGGCCGGCGTGCCCATGATGGTGCCGGCCTGCGTCATGCTGCTGCTCTCGATCCGGGCGATGCCGAAATCGGCGATCTTCACCTGGCCGTCGAGCGTGATCATCACGTTGGCTGGCTTGATGTCGCGGTGCACCACGCCGCGCTCGTGGCTGAACTGCAGCCCTTCGAGCAGCGCCTCCATCACCCGCACGGTCTCGGCGACGGGGAAGCGCTCCTGCTTCTCCATCACCCCCTTCAGCGAGTTGCCGTCGACGAACTCCATCACGATGTAGGCCAACGTGTCGGTTTCGCCGTAGTCGAACACGCCGACGATGTTGCGATGGGTCAGCCGGCCGGCGGCCTGGGCCTCGCGCTTGAAGCGTTCCAACTCGTCCTGCGCCTCGGTATCGGAGGGGTCGGGCAGGGTGATCGTCTTGATCGCCACGCGGCGGTCGATGACGGGGTCGCGGGCGTCGTAGACGGTGCCCATGGCGCCCTTGCCGAGGATGCCCCGGATCTCATACTTGCCGAGCCGCTGCTCCATCCTCGCCCCTTCCGCGTGTCCTGGCATGGCGTCGCGTGCGGGTCTTGCCTGCCCGCGGCGCCGGCGCCTGTCGCGCGCGACTATAGCCCGGCCATGGGCCTGGAAGGAAATGCCCCCTGTGCCGGCTGCCGCCGGATCGGGGTACACGAACCGGGCACGCGGGCCGGGTACGGCTTCGGCCGCGACCGGTTGCGCCGGACGAATGTGCCCCCACATCCCTGCTGCACCGGCCGGGCGCCTCCGGCGGGGATGGCGGAAGGGAACAATACGCATGGCATCGATCAAACGCACGGCCTCGGCTGCCTGGAACGGCTCGGGCAAGGACGGGCACGGCAGCCTGACCACCCAGAGCGCCACGCTGAAGGACACGCCCTATTCCTTCACCGCACGCTTCGGCGATGGCGCCGGCACCAACCCCGAGGAACTGATCGCCGCCGCCCATGCCGGCTGCTTCACCATGGCGCTGGCCTTCCAACTCGGCGCCGCCGGCCACGTGCCGGAGACGTTGAACACGCAGGCGCGGTTGACCATGGAGCAGGAGGACGGCGGCTGGACGATCAAGGCCGTGCATCTGGTGCTGACCGGCAAGGTGCCGGGCATCTCGGCCGCGGATTTCGCCGACATCGCCGCAAAGGCCAAGGCCGGCTGCCCGGTGTCGCGCGTGCTGAAGGCGGACATCACGCTGGAAGCTTCGCTGGGGTAGCGCGCGGGCGAGCCGCATCTCGGCGTTTAGCAGGCGATTGAGGAACGCGACGGCAAGCTCCCTGTCGCGCGCCGGTCGGGATGGCGGCGCGGGCTGTCCGGCCGCCTCCGTCCGTGCCGTAGATCGCCTGTCAGCCCTACGGGCTCCCACAATGATGGAGAGGCCAGAGGCGGCAGGTCACCCCTTTGCCTGGACGGCCATGATCTCGCGCAGCCTGGCGTTGGTGCCGTTCAACTCCGGCAGCCGCGCGCCCTTGGCGACTTCGGCCAGGCGCGGCCCCTCGTCGGCCTGCATCTTGATCGCGCGCGGCGCGGCATCGGCGATCTGTTCCGCCTTGAGCACCAGCACGCCGTTCTCGTCGGCCAGCACGGCATCGCCGGGGTTCACCGGCACGCCGCCGATGCTGATCGGCACGCCGAACTCGCCATTCTGGTAGGGGCGCTTGGTGGTCACCACCGACAGCCCGCGCGCCCAGATCGGCATCTTGTAGTCGCGGATCTCGCCGATATCGGTCGCCACGCCATCGATGATGATGCCCAGTGCCCCGGCCTCGCGCGCCGCGAAGGCGACGCCGCCGCCCACGGCCGCGTGCCGCTCGTCGCCGAAGCGGTCCACCAGCAGGATGTCGCCCGGCCGCAACTGGCCCAGCGCGTAGTGCACGATGGTGCTGTCATTGCCGGCACAGCGCACCGTCACTGCGGTGCCGGCGATGCGCGGCACCTGCCAGAGCGCATGGATCTTCGGGTCGACGAAGCCGAAATCGAGGAAATGCCCGATGGTGGCCGGCTCGGCCTTGGCCAGCAGCGCGATCAGCGCCGGGTCCACCTGCGGCGGCAGCGGATTGATGATGAACATGGCAGTCTCCTAGAGGATATATCCGGAACTCATTTGCCCACCGCCCGGCGCAGCCCGATGGCGCGGTCCAGCACCAGCACGACGCACAGCGTCAGCAGCACCAGCACCGAGGACACCGCGGCCACCAGTGGGTCGGTGCGGCTTTCCACGTAGCGATACAGCGCCACCGGCAGAGTCACCAGCCGGGGCCCGACGATGAACAGACTGACCACCACCTCGTCGAACGACACCAGGAACACGATGGCGCAGGTGGCCACCACGCCGGGGAGCATCAGCGGCAGGGTGATCCGGCGGAACACCGCGCCGGGCGGGGCGCCGAGGCTCGCCGCCGCTTCCTCCACTGTCGCCGGCAAGGTCGAGAGGGCGGTCGAAAGCACGCGCAACGCATAGGGCAGGGTCAGCAGCAGATGCGCCAGCACCAGGCCGGGCCAGCTTCCCACCAGCCCGTAGGAGACGAACACGATCAGCATCGCCAGGCCCAGCACGATGGTGGGCAGCAGCAGCGGTGCGGTCAGCAGCGCCATCACCGCGTCCCGCCCGGCGAAGCGGCGGCGCGCCAGCATCAGGGCGGCCGGCGTTGCCACCAGCAGCGACAGCACGGTGACCACGCAGCCCAGCACCAGCGAGTTCCACGCCGCCTCCATCAGGCCCGGCTCGGTGAACATCGCGCCGTACCAGCGCAGGCTGAAGCCGCTGGGCGGCCATGCCAGCACCCGGTCGGCCGAGAAGGACATCGGAAACACCAGGATCACCGGCGCCAGCAGGAAGGCGAACAGCACCAGCACCAACAGCGTGAAGGCCAGGCGTCCCATCGCGGCTACTCCACCGCCCGCACGGCGCGGCCATACAGCAGCAGCGCCAGCCCGAAGATGACCAGCACCAGCATCGACAGCGCCGCCGCCACCGGCCAGTTCAGCGTGACGATCGCCTGGTCGTAGATCTCGGTGGCCAGCAGGAACACCCGCCCGCCGCCGAGCAGCTTGGGGGTGATGAAGCTGCTGACCGAGAGCACGAAGGCCAGCAGGCAGCCCAGCAGGATGCCCGGCAGCGTCAGCGGCAGCACCACCCGGCGGAACACCACCAGCGGCGGCGCCCCCAGGCTGGAAGCCGCCTCCTCCAGCGAGGCATGCAGCCGCCCGAACCCGGCGAGCAGCGACAGCACCATGTAGGGCATCAGGATCTCGACCAGGCCGATCACCACGCCGGTGGTGTTGAAGATCATCCGTGGCGGCGCGATACCCAGCGCCTGCAATGCCGACGCGACCACCCCGTGCTCGCCCAGGATCACCAGCCAGCCATAGGTGCGCACCACCGCCGAAACCAGCAGCGGCGAGATGCAGGCCACCATCAGCAGGTTGCGCCACCGCTCCGGGGCGCGATGCACGAACAGCGCGATCGGGTAGGCGCAGAGCAGCGTCAGCACGGTGATGAACAGCGACAGCGCCACCGACCACAGCACCAACTCGGCGTAGTACGGGTCGGTCAGCACGTCCTGCCAGGTCGCCCAGGTAAACATTGTGCCGATCGAGCCGCCGGGCATCCCCTCGCGGAACGACAGCATGGCCAGGTTCAGCATCGGCGCCAGGAAGGTGGCGAGGTTAACCAGCAGCGCTGGCACCAGGAACAGCGGCAGCAGCAGGCGCGCGGGCATACTCAGACCGGCTCCGCCGGAAAGGCCAGCGTGTCGCTCACCCGCCAGGCCAGCCGCACCGCCTCGCCGTCGAGCGGGGCGGCCACGCCGGGCTGGGTGTGGCGCTCCACCGCCAGCCGCACGCCACCGGCCTCCACCTCGCACTGGAGAACGTCGCCGACATAGGTCACCCGGCGCACCACCCCGTCGCAACTGTTCCAGTCCGCGCCGGCTTCGGTGCCGCCCAGCACGATGCGGTGCGGGCGGATCATCAGCACCACCTTGCCGGCCGGTTCGGACTTGCTGCCCTCAGGCAGATTGGCGCGCAGGCGCAGCCCGCCCGCCGCCACGAGCCCCTCGCCGTCGCGCACGCCCTCCACCCGGTTGGTGCGGCCGACGAAATCGGCCACGAACGGGGTGCGCGGGTGCTCGTAGATGTCGTGCGGCGTGCCGAGCTGCTCCAGGTGCCCGGCCCGCATCACCGCGATGCGGTCGCACATCGCCAGCGCCTCCACCTGGTCGTGGGTGACGAAGATGGTGGTGATGCCCAGGCGCTGCTGGATGTCGCGAATCTCGGTGCGCATCTCCTCGCGCAGCTTGGCGTCCAGGTTGGACAGCGGTTCGTCCAGCAGCAGGATCGACGGCTCGATGACCAGCGCGCGGGCCAGCGCCACGCGCTGCTGCTGGCCGCCTGACAACTCGCGCGGCCGGCGGGCCTGCAGATGCTCCAACCGCACCATCGCCAACGCCCGTTGCACCCGGGCCGCGATCTCCGCCTTCGGCAGGTGCCGCATCTGCAGCCCGAAGGCCACGTTGGCGGCCACGTCCATGTGCGGGAACAGCGCGTAGTTCTGGAACACGATGCCCATGTCGCGCCGCCAGGAGGGCAGGGCGGTCACGTCCCGCCCGGCCACCACCACCCGCCCGCCGCTGGCCGGGATCAGCCCGCCGACCATGCGCAGCGTGGTGGTCTTGCCGCAGCCGGAGGGGCCGAGCAGGGCCAGCAGCTCGCCCTGTTCAACCTCCAACGAAAGTGATGCCACCGCGGCCGGGCCGGCGCCGTAGCGCTTCTCCAGCCGCTCCAGGGTCAGGTGCGCGCCACCCCGCGCCGAAACCGCCATCCCCGCCAGCTCAGCGGCGCGTCAGGATGCGCCGGCGCCACTGCTCGTTCATGGCATTGCGGATTTTCGCCACCTCCAGCCAGTCGATATCCAGCATCAGCGCCTGCCGTTCGGGGGAAGCCGCGGTGAGCGCCATCGCCTTGGCGCTCACCTTCGCCTTGGTGTTCACCGGGGCGTAGAACATCCGCTCGGTGAAGGCCGCCTGCGCCTCGGCGCCCAGCGCGTACGACATGAAGGTCATCGCCGCCGCGGTGTTCTTGCCACCCTGCACCAGTCCCATGATGTTGATCTGGAACACCGAGCCCTCACTGGGCAGCACCGCCGCCAGCTTGCCGTCGGACTGGCTGGAGTAGAGCTGCCCGCGCGCGTTCCAGCCCACCCCCAGCGAGGTGGTGCCGTTGGTGATGAAGGTGTAGGCGTCCGGCTTTGGGTCCCAGCTCAGCACGTTGGGTGCCATCTCGCTCACCGCCTGGATGCCCTTCTCGACCGACTTGCGGTAGTCGATGCCGCCGAACATCTTGTCGGCGATCAGCGTGAAGCCGAGGCCCACGATGTCCGGCGCGCCGGCGAAGGCGATCTGGTCCTTGTATTTCTTGTCCCACATCACCTTCCACGAGGTCGGCGCCGGGGTCACGCGCTGCGGCGAATACAGCAGCACCAGGTTGTCGAAGGTCACCGCCGCCCCATTCACGCCCTTGGTGAAGGCGCGCGGGCTCAGTTCGCCCAGCACCGGCATGCTCGCCTTGTCCAGCGGCGCGAACAGCCCCTCGTCGGTGGCCGCCTTGGCGACCGAGACATCCATGATCGCCACGTCCACCTGCGGCGCCGCCTTCTGCGCCCGCAGGTTGCCCAGCGTCTGCGCCGAGTTGCCCATGGTGTAGTAGGTGACCTTGATGCCAGGATTGGCCTTCATGAACGGCTCGATCACCGCCGCCCGGTAATTCTCCTCGAATATCCCGGAATAGCCGGCGAAGGTCACGCTGCCCTCGGCGGCCCGCGCCCGGCTGATGAACGGGGCCGCCAGCGCGGTGGCCGCGCCGGCCCCCAGCAGATGGCGACGGCTGACGAACGGCAGGATCAGGCGTGTCATGGTCGGAGTCCCCTCGTTGATGAAGCGGCGTTCAGGCCGCGGCGGCCGTCGCGCGCACGCCGGCGCGGCGCAGCAATTCGTCGAACAGCGCCGCGCGGGCCTCGGCCCGCCCCTGCACGTTCGCCCGCGAGTCGCGCATCAGCGCGGCGTGGTCCAGCCCGTTCTCGGCCAGCCAGTCCGGCGTTGCCCGCGCCCAGCTTTCGACGATCGCCTCGCTGGCCTCGGGATGGAACTGCACGCCCACCGCGCGCCGGTGCTGGAACGCCTGCACGGTGCCCTGGTCGCGCGCCAGCACCTCCACGCCGTCCGGCAGCGTCAGGTGGTCGCCGTGCCAGCGCACCCAGGGGCCGCGCCAGACCGGGCCGGCGCTCTCGGCATTGGCGATCCAGCCGGCGAAGCGGCGCCCGAACGGCGCCACGCTGCCGCCGATCGCGGCGGCGATGATCTGCGCGCCGAAGCAGATGCCGATCACCGGCCGGTCCGCCGCGATCGCGCGCGCCAGGAAGTCGCCCTGCCGCAGCATCCACGGCGCCGCCTCGTACACCCCGGACGGCGAGCCGAGCGTCACCACCAGGTCCTCGTCGCCCGGCGCCTCCGGCACCGCCTCCGGCCCGATCACCGCCAGCGTCGCGCCCAGCCGGCCCATGAGGTGGTCGCCGAACAGGCCCAGCGGCGCCTTCGGCGAATTCTCGATCACCAGAACCTTCATGGCGGCGCGCGGCTCCTTCTTGTGCACCGCGCCATCATGCCGGCGGGTTCGCCGGCCGGTCAAATGGTGTTGATCTCAGCTTGCGACTTTACCCAGGCACCGCGCCACATACGGCAGAAAATGCTGCACGTCCGGCGTCGCCAGCCCCTTCACCTTGGCCGCCTCGTCGTAACGGCGCAGCCGCACCGCCGCCGCCGCGTGGGGCAGGGCGGCGAACGCGGCCGCCTCGGCGGGCGACATCGGGCCGCCCTGCAACGACAGGCTCAGCACCGAATCCGGCGACAGGCGGCCGAAATAATCCGCCTCGGTCGCGCACAGGTAGCGCTTGGCCGCCACGTGCAGCCGCACCGGCTCGGCCACCTGCGGCCCGAACAGTCCGGCCAGGAAGGCGTGCCCCACCTCCTCGTGCCGGTCGTCGATGCCCTCGGCGGCCGGGTTCTCGCCCAGGTCGTGCACCATGTGGCCGATATCGTGCAGCAGCGCGGCGGCCACCAGCGCGTCCGGGTCGCCCGCCTGCTCGGCCAGCAGCGCGGCCTGCAAGGCGTGCTGAATCTGGGTGATGTCGTGCAGCCCGTAGCGGTGGTGGCCGTTCACATCCAGCAGGCCGGCGATGCGGCGCAGGATGGCGTCCGGGTCGGTTTCGTCTGTCATTGTCCTGTCATTTACTTCAACAATTTCATCTGCCTACAATATCTACTTTCCCACCCGAGGGCAAACCACGCATGGCCGACCGCCGCAACATCCTGCTCATCATCGTCGACCAGTGGCGTGGCGACAGCCTCGGCGTGCTCGGCCACCCCGCCGCCCTCACCCCGAACCTGGACGCGCTGGCCGCCGACGGCGTGCTGTTCCGCCGCCATTACGGCCAGAGCGCCCCCTGCGGCCCGGCCCGCAGCTCGCTGCTCACCGGCCTCTACGTCATGAACCACCGCGTCGTCGCCAACGGCATCCCGCAGGACCGCCGCCACGCCACCATGCCCGGCGAACTGCGCCGCGCCGGCCTGGACCCGGCGCTGATCGGCTACACCACCACCATCCCGGACCCGCGCGACGCCCCCTCCGCCGACCCCCGCTTCCGCGAGATCGGCGACGTGATGGACGGTTTTCGCCCCTTCGCCCATTTCGACGAGGTGGATTTCCGCACCTATCTCGGCTGGGTCGCCGGCCGCGGCCATGCCCTGCCGGCCGACCCCACCGACATCTGGCTGCCCGAATCCGGCCCGCCCGGCCCCACCGCCGCCCCCAGCCGCATCCCAGCCGCGCATTCCGACACCGCCTGGTCGGGCGAGCACGCCATCGACTTCCTGCGCACCATGCGGCCCGATCATCCCTGGATGCTGCATCTCGGCTTCTTCCGCCCGCACCCGCCCTTCGCCGCCCCGGCGCCCTACCACGCCATCGTGCCCCAGGCCGCCATCCCCGCCCCACTGCGCGCCGCCAGCCTCGCCGCCGAGGCCGCCCAACACCCGATGCTGGCGCACTGGCTCGCCACCCAGGACCAGGGCAGCTACTTCCACGGCGCCCTCGGCCCGGTCGCCACCCTCGACGACGCCGCCATCGCCGCCACCCGCCGCGCCTATTACGGCCTGATCGCCGAAATCGATGTCTGGATCGGCAAGGTCATCGAGGAGCTGAAGCGTGGCGGCCAGTGGGACAACACGCTGATCGTCTTCACCTCCGACCACGGCGAGCAGCTCGGCGACCATCATCTGCTCGGCAAGCTCGGCTGGTTCGACCAGAGCTACCACCTGCCGCTCATCGTGCGCGACCCCAGCGCCGGCGCTGCCCGCGGCCGCGTGGTGGACGCCTTCACCGAGTCGGTCGACCTGCTGCCCACCATGCTCGACTGGCTCGGCCACCCCGCGCTCGCCGCCTGCGACGGCGCCTCCCTGCTGCCCTGGCTGCGCGGCGCCACCCCCGCCCCGTGGCGCGACGCCGTGCATTTCGAATACGATTTGCGCGGCGGCTGGCCGATGCCCGGCGCCCTGCCGCCCGAGGCCGACGCCGCCATCGGCCCGCAGGCCGGCGCCATGTGCGCCATGCGCACCGAAGGCTGGAAATACGTCCACATCGCCGGCATGGCCCCGGTGCTCTACGACCTCGCGGCCGACCCCGGCGAGCTGCGCAACATCGCCGCCGACCCTGCCCACGCGCCGCTGCTGCTGGAGGCTACCCAACGCATGCTCTCCTGGCGCATGGCCCATGGCGAGCGCGGCTTCACCCATCTGTGCACCACGCCGGGGGGCCTGATCGCCCGCTGACCCGTCACCAAAACGAATAAAGTTTTTTTGCTTCTTTGTTTTCAAACAAAGAAGACTGTTCTTTTTTTAAAAAAAGAACCAAAAAACTTTTATTCGTTTGTTGTTCCTCAGGCTCCCCGCAGGATCATGTCGGCGCCCTTTTCCGCGATCATGATGGCGGTGGCGTTGGTGTTGCCCGAGACCACTGTCGGCATGATCGAGGCATCGATCACCCGCAGCCCCTCCGTCCCCTTCACCCGCAGCGCGGTGTCCACCACCGCGTTGGCCTGCGGCCCCATCATGCAGGTGCTGGTCTGGTGGAAGGTGGTGCCGCCGGTGGCGCGCACATGGTCCAGGATGTCGTCGTCGCTCACCGCCTGCTTGCCCGGCAGGTATTCCTCGGTCACCAGCTTCTGCATCGGCTGGCTGGCGAACACCCGCCGGCTCACCCGCAGCGCCGCCACCATGGTGTCCCGGTCGGCCTGGGTGGAAAGGTAGTTCGCCATCATCGCCGGCGGCACCGAAGGGTCGGGCGAGCGGATGCGCAGCCAGCCCCGGCTTTCCGGCCGGCACGGAATGGCCACCAGCGTGCATGCCGGAAAATCATGCATCCCCTCGCCGGTGCGCTCCGAACTGCCGGCCAGGAACTGGTACTGCACATCGGGCGACTCCAACTCCGGCCGGGTGCGCACGAACAGCCCGATCGGCGCCGCCCCCATCATCAGCGCGCCGCTCTTGGCCAGGATATACTGCATGCCGGTGACCGCCTGGCGGATCCAGCTATGCGAGATCTCGTTGACGGTGTTGGCGTGCCTGCAGCGATAGATCACCCGCCCGCCCAGATGGTCCTGCAGGTTCTCGCCCACCCCCGGCAGGTCATGCGCCACCGGAATGCCCAGCGACTGTAACAGCGCCCCCGGCCCCACGCCCGAGAGTTGCAATAGTTGCGGCGAGTTGATGGTGCCGCCCGACAGCAGCACCTCCCGCCGCGCGGTGGCGCGGTGCAGCCCGCCATTCTGGCTGTATTCCACGCCGACGGCGCGCTTGCCGTCCATGATCACCCGGTGCGCCAGCGCGCGGATTTCCACCGTCAGGTTCGGCCGCTTCATCGCCGGGCGCAGATAGCCCACCGCGGCGCTGCATCGCTGGCGCCCGCGCACCGTCACCTGCAACGGCCCCACCCCCTCCTGCTCGGCGCCGTTGAAGTCGGGGTTGAACGGATACCCCGCCTCCTGCGCGCCGGCGATGAAGGCGTCGTGCAACTCGTGCGGCGAACGCAGGTCGGAGACCGAGAGCGGCCCGCCGCTGCCGTGGAAGGCATCGGCGCCGCGCTCCTGGTTCTCGGCCTTGCGGAAATACGGCAGCACGTCGTCATACGACCAGCCGGCATTGCCCATCTGCCGCCACAGGTCGAAATCCTGCTTCTGGCCGCGAATATAGATCAGCCCGTTGATCGCGCTGGAGCCGCCGAGCACCCGGCCGCGCGGCCAGGGAATGCGGCGGTTGTTCATCTGCGGCTCGGCCTCGGTCTCGAACTTCCAGGCCACCTTGGGGTTGTAGATGTTGCGGTAGAACCCGGCCGGGATATGGATCCACGGGTCGCTATCCTTGCCGCCCGCCTCCAGCAGCAGCACCCGCGTATTCGGGTCGGCGCTCAGCCGGTTGGCCAGCACGCAGCCGGCCGAACCGGCGCCGACGATGATGAAGTCGTAGTCCCGGTCGTTTGGCGGGGTCGGCATGGGGCGGAGTCCTCCGGCGTGCTGGCCCGTCTGGCGGGGCATTCGCCGCCAGCAAAGCACCCGGACCGGATGCCCGGCAATGACCTTTGCGCAGCCGTCTCGTTGTTTTCAGACCGCCTATGCCGGCAGCCCGGCCAGCCGCAGCCCCTCCACATACAGCGCGATATCCTCCGCGCGCAGCAGCGGCGAACGCGCGGCGGCCTCGGCGCAGGTGAAGCCCGGCTCCAGCGCCAGCAGCCGCGCCCGGATCACCGCCGCCTCCTCGGTCCGGCCCAGATGGCCCAGCGCCGAGAGGAACCCCTTGTAGGTGGAGGACAGCGCCGGGTTCAGCGCCACCGCCCGCCGCCCCAGTTCCACCACCGCCTCGTGCCGGCCCAGCAGCAGATGCGGCATCATCAGCGCCATCTCGAAAAAGAAGCCGTGCGGGTCGAACGGCGACAGCCGCAACGCCTGGCGGATGCGCCGGATCGCCTCGGCATGGCGGCCGGCATAGGATTGCGCCAGGCCCGAGAACGCCCAGGCCAGCGGCAGGTTCGGGTTCAGCGCCAGCGCCCGCGCGTGCAGCTCGTTCGCCTCGTCCACCCGGTGATGCAGGAAGGCGCGCACATGCCCGGCGATGGTCAGCGCCCGCGCATCCGCCGGGTCCAGCCGCACCGCCTGCTCGGCCAGCTCGCCGGCCCGCGCCATCGCCGCCGCGGCATCCTCCGCCCAGCCCTGGCCGACCAGGAAGATGTGCCAGTACGCCCACCAGGCGCGGGCCGCGGCATAGTCCGGGTCCAGCCCCACCGCCGCCTCCAGCGCCGCCCCGGCGGCGCGGAAGCTGCTTCCCTCCAGCCGGTACAGCGCCGGGATGGCGCGCAGCACCATGTCGTAGGCGCTCACCGAGGTCGCCGGCCGGCTGGTGGCGCGCCTGCCCTCGCGCAGCAGCAATTCGGGGTCCACCTGCGCCACCGTCTCGGCGGCGATCTCGTCCTGCAAGGTCAGGATGTCGTCGCCGGCGCGGTCGAACCGGCCGGCCCACACCACCTCGCCGCCGGCGCGCAGGTCCAGCAGCCGCGCATTCACCCGCACCCGGCTGCCGCCGCGCTGCACCGTGCCGTCCAGCACGAAATCCAGGTCCAGCAGCCGCCAGCGGGCGCTGCCCTCGCGCAGCTCGCCGGCCAGCGCCGCCAGCGACGGGCTGCCCACCAGGTAGATCCAGCGAAACCGCGCCAGCGCCGTGGTGATCTCCTCGGCCAGCCCCTCCGCCAGCCCCCGGGCCGCCCAGCCATCGCCCGCCTCGGCCGCGCCGTCCTCTGCGGCCAGGGTGTGCAGGGCGCGGAACGGCATCACGCCCAGGCGCACCCCGCGCTCGGCGGCGCGCGTATCCGGCCCGCCTGTCGCCGACTCGTCTGCCGCCGACTCCTCGGCGGCCGGCTCGGGGGCGGGCGGTACCTCGCTGCGGATGGAGTCGTACAGGGCCTGGGTGGTGGGGCCGGGCAGCGCGCCGGCGCTGTCCTGCAAGGCGGCGGCGCAATTGGCATAGGCTGACAGCGCCGCCGCCCGCTCGCCGCGCGCCACATGCGCCTGCATCAGCGCCCGCCAGGCCGTCTCGTTGGTCGGGTCCAACGCCAGCAGCCGGTCGGCTGCAGCGATGGTCTGCGCCGGCGTGGCGCAGCGCGCCAGCACATGCGCCGCCTGCGCGGTGGCGGCCAGCGCGAGGCGGCGCTGCTGGGCCAGCAGCCACTGGTCGAAGGCGTCGTCCAGCCCCCACAGATCCTCCAGCAGCCGGGTGGAGGGCGGCAGCAGCCGCTCGGTCGTGCCGCCGGGAAGAAATTCCTCGATATCGGTGCGGACACTCTCGATTCGCAGCCCCAGCAGGGTCCGGTCGGCCAGCAGCAGCCCGTCGCCGGCGGGGGTCAGCGCTTGTTGCAGTTCGTGCACCGCCTGGCGCAGCGAGGCGAAACCCTGCTCGCGCTCGCGCCGGCTCCACAACAGGCCGATCAGTTGCGTGCGCAGTACCGGCTCGGGTGCCATCATCGCCAGAACAGCAAGCAATGCCCGTGTCTTGCGGCTGCGCGGCAGCACATCGCGGCCGGCCGGGCCGGTCGCCGCCATGCGGCCGAACAGCGTCAGATACAGGCTGGGCGGGCGATCGGGCACGATGGCTGCTGGTGCTCCCGTTGCGGATGCGGCGCGGCGGTGCGCGGCAGCAGCCTAGGCATGCCGCGCGCCGGCCGCAAAGACCGTTCGCGTTGCCGCGTGAATATCCGGGTGTGCTAGGAATTTTATCTTGACGAACCCGCGGCCGCCGGCCATTCTGCCCAGGTCGACGGGCGTAGTGCGCCCGGCGGCATCCTTCCTGCCCGGACGGCCAGCAACGGCCCGGCTCCCTCGTGGAGCCGGGCCGTTGGCGTTTGTGCGTCCGGCGCCGGGAAATGTGCAACTTCGCAAGGAAAACCAGCATGAACGCTTCCAACATCGCCACCGTCGCCGCCCCCGTCGTGCCGGCCGAGACCGCCGACCACGGCCGCATCCGCTTCGGAGCCGGCTTCCGCCTCGCCGCCACCAGGCCGGCGATGCTGCCGCCGGCCAAGGCCGAGCCCGAGGTGGCCGACGAGGGCCGCATCCGCTTCGGCGCCGGCTTCCGCCTGCCGCCGGCGCGCCTGGGCTGACACCGAGGGCCGGGCGGGCAACCGCCCGGCCAACCGTCCCCCTCACGCCAGGAACCCCGCCGATGACCCAGCCCACCCCGGTTGCCCGCTTCTACCGCGTGATCGACCAGGCCCGCCCGCCGCAGCGCGCCGACCGCTCGGCCGCCGGCACCCTGCCGACCCGCGCCAGCCGCTATTGCGACGCCGTGACCGCCGCCGCCGGCTTCGGCTGGTGGGTGTTCCCGCCGATGGATGTCAGCCTGCTGTGGGATGGCGAGCAGGTCTACTGGACCTGGGATGGCGCCGACCGCTGGCTGCCGCTGGACAGCGCCCTGTTCCCGCATCTGCGCGACCGCTTCGACGCCGCGGCCCCCGCCTTCCTGCACGGCGCGGCGCCCCCCTTCCTGACCGCGCTGCCCGAGCCGGGCACGGTGCAGGTCTGGACCGGCCTGTTCGCCCGCACCGCCCCGGGCTGGAGCCTGCTGGTCCGCCCGCCGGCCAACCTGTTCCTGTCGTCCGGCTTCACCGCCTACGAGGGCATCGTGGAGACCGACCGCTGGTTCGGCCCGCTGTTCACCAATATCCGGCTGACCCGCACCGGCAGCGCGGTGCGCCTGCATGCCGACCGCCCGCTGCTGCAGGCCCAGCCGCTGCCGCGCGCCGCCTATGACGAGGCGACGCTGGGGGCGATGACGCTGGTGGGCGAGCCGGCGGCGTTCACCGCCGAGGACTGGACCGATTACGGCCGCAGCATCGCAACACCCGCGGCCGACCCGGACCGCCCGTTCGGCCGCTACGCGACGGAGGCCCGCAGGCGCCGCAAATCCGGCTGCCCGTTCGCCGCCTGACCGGCTTTAGGCTGGCAACAGCCCCGGCACGCCGCGCCGCCGCTCGGCCATGAACAGGAACTCGATCACCATCTTCAGCCCCGGCGGGCGCGGCATCCACACCAGGTTGACCAGCGGCCGGGCGCCGATATCGCCGGCGGCGCGCACGTCGTTGGCCGGCGGGTCGGTCACCACCATCACCGGCAGGGTGGAGTCGTGGCGCGCCACCAGGCCCAGCGCATCGCCGATCTGCGTGCCGGTCGCCGTCGGCTCGGCGCGTGGCAGATGCGCCATCACGCCGAGCGGCCGCTCGTGCCGCAGCACCGCATCCAGGGCCGGTCCGCTGGCGACGTGCAGCAGGCGGATGCGCAGCGCCTCGAACAGTTCCGCCAGCGTGGCGGACAGCACCGGCTGCGCCTCCACCACCACGATGGCGGGCCAGCCGGCGCGGTCCGGCCGGCTGGCGGGCGGCGGCGCGCTGTCAGGGCGAATCCGGTCGGCGGCGGCGTGGTGCATCGGCGTCTCCTGCGGCCGGTTATGGCGCCGGCTGGCCGAATATGCCCCGATTTGCCGCGTTTTGCCGGTGAGTTCCGCGTGAGCCAGCGTGAATCCGGCCGTGATTGCCAGAGCATGATGACCGCTGAAAGAAGCGGTCATCACGCTTTGGTATTCGTTTTGCCGCGTGATTCAGACCTCCGGTGATTCCACCTCCGGTCATCACGACCTAGGGCTGGTTGGTGGCGAACGGGTCGGCCACGCGGGGCCAGAACGGGATGGTCCGCTTGGTGAAGGCGATCGCCGCGTAGTCCGGCGCGATCGCACCCTTGGCCGCCACGTAGCGCACCGCGCGGGCCAGCGGCGCGAAACCGGCGTAGAAATGCTGGGTCGATTTCACCACCACGATGGCCTTGTCCGCCAGCGTGCAGCCCAGCCCGGTGAAGGCGTCCTGATGGAACACCTGGCCGCGCCGGGTGGTCAGGATAATGTGGATGCCGTCCGCCTCGACCCAGGCGCTCGGCCCGAACGGCGAGCGGCCGCCGGCCAGGCCGCCCTGGTCGTGGTGCTCCGACAGGCCGCGCACGGTGATGCGCAGGTCCACCGGCAGGTCGGAGGCGACGCCGCATTTGCCGCCGATGCGCAGGTCGAAACTGGCGCCGACCCCGGCCTCGAAGCAGAACTGCACCGCCACCGGGTCCCAGAAGCAGCCGATCGCGGCGTTGCGCACGCCGCGTTGTACCAGCCGGCGCAGGATTTCGGTGTTGTCGCTGGGGGCGCCGCCGCCGGCGTTGTCGGCCACGTCGGCCAGCACCACCGGGCCGGCGCCCGCGCCGGCCAGCGCCGCGTCGATGCCCTCGTCGATCGTGTCGTGGCGGGTGCTGGTGGCCTCGCGCAGCTCCCAGATCTCGCGGCCCAGCCGGTCGGCCAGGGCCTGGGCGGCGGCCATGTCGCCATCGGCCACCACCACCATCTTGGCGCCCACATCGGCCACGTCGCCCCAGGGGAAGCCGTGGCCGAAGCTGACCGACAGGATGCCGTCATGGCCTTCCAGCGCCTGCATGCGCGCGACGAAGCCCTTCATCGGCTCCACCGGGGTGCGCCACATCGTCACCATCCTGCAATCGTGATAGGCCATAACCGGTTTGACCTCGCCACGTTTCGCCCGCAGGCAGATGTCGTACAGCTCGCGCGCGCGGTCGGCCACGTCGATATGCGGGTATTCCTTGTAGGTGATGATCACGTCCGCACTGGTGCGCATCAACTCGGTAAGGTGGCAGTGCAGGTCCAGCTCGATGCCCACCACCGCATCCGGCCCGACGATGGCGCGGATGCGCGCCAGGGTGTCGCCCTCGCAGTCGTCGTAGCCGTAGGCGACCATGGCGCCGTGCATCTTCATCAGCACCACGTCCACCGGCATGGCCGCCTTCAGGTCGTCCAGGATGGTGTCGCGCAGTTCCTCGTAGACATGGCGCAGGGTGGTGCCGGCCGGCTCGGCCACGGCGCAGACGCTGTCCACCAGCTCATGGCCGTCCCGCGTTGCAAGCTCGCGCCAGGCGATCAGCGCCACGCTGCCATGGCTGGCCGGGTGCAGGCTGGCGTCGCGGCGGAAATAGCCGCGCTCGCGGAAGGCCGCGTGCCCGGTGGGGATCGGCGAGAAGGTGTTGGTCTCGGTGGACAGCGTTGCCATGAACAGTTTCATGCGGCCGGTTCCTCGTGCTGGGATGGGCAGCCTAGAGCGGTTCCGCCGAGCCTGGAAACGCTCTACCGTTGCAACCCAGTCCACCAGCGAGCGAGCCGCCGTGAACGCACTCGACCTGCCGACACTCCCCCCGCGCATCGCCGGCGGCCTGGTGCCGATGCCGCCCGGCGAGGTGCTGGCGGTCGCCCAGGAATATGTCGAGGCCGGCCGGCTGGACGCCGCCGAGCGCATGCTGCGCCACATCCTCGCCGCCCTGCCCGAGCAGCCGGAGGCGCTGCACATGCTGGGGCTGGTGGCGTATCGCCGTGGCGACGGCGAGACGGCGATGCGACTGATGGAGCAGGCGGTGGCGCGCGGCGGCACGCGCCCGGTGCATTGGCGCAACCTGTCAGAAGTGTGCCGGGTGAACCTGCGCCTGGACCGCGCGCTGGTGGCCGCGCGCCGGGCGATCGCGCTCGATCCGGCGGAGGCGCTCGGGTTGTTCAACCTGGCGATGGTCTATTACGACCGCATGGAGCTCGGCCCCTGCATCGCCTCGGCCCGCGCGGCGCTGGACCTCAAGCCCGACCTGCCGCAGGCGCGCATGAAGCTGGCGCAGGCGCTGCTGGCCAATGGCGAACTCGCCGAGGGTTGGGTGCATTACGAATGGCGCTACCGCATTCCGGGCGCCGCGCCGCTGATGCCCCCGGTCAGCCAGCCGCAATGGGACGGCGCGCCGCTCGGCGGGCAGCGGCTGCTGCTGGTGGCCGACCAGGGCTTTGGCGACGTGATCCAGTTCGCCCGCTACCTGCCCTGGGTGCTGGCGCGCTGCCCGACGGTGGCGGTGGCATGCAGCCCGGAGATCCTGCCGGTGCTGCGCGCCATGCACCCGGAGGTGCCGCTGTACACGCGCTGGGAGGCGATTCCGCCCTTCGTCGCCTTCTGCGCGCTCTCCGGCCTGCCGCGGCTGCATGGCACGCGGCTGGACAGCATTCCTGTGCCGGTGCCGTACCTGGCGGCCGAGGCGCCGCGGGCGGCGGCCTGGAAGGCGCGGCTGGACGCCCGGCTGCCGGCGGGCGCGAAGCGCATCGGCATCGCCTGGGCCGGGCGGCCGACCCACAACAACGACCGCAACCGCTCGGTGGCGCTGGCCGCCCTGGCGCCGCTGGGGCGGGTGCCGGGGGTGGCGCTGGTGTCGCTGCAGAAGGGGCCGGCGGCGGCCCAGATCGCCGCAGGCTGGGCCGGCCCGGCGCCGCTGCTGGACCTGGACTCCGAGATCGCCGATTTCCTCGATACCGCCGCGATCATCGCCAACCTGGACCTGCTGGTGACGGTGGACACCGCGATCGGCCACATGGCCGGCGCGATGGGCCGGCCGGGCTGGATCATGCTGCCCTTCGCGCCCGATTGGCGCTGGCTCGCCGGGCGCGCCGACACGCCGTGGTATCCCTCGCTGCGGCTGTTCCGCCCGGCCGCGCCGCGCGACTGGGACGGCGTGGTGGCGCAGGTGGCGGCGGCGTTGCCGCGCTTCGTGGCTGGCGCCGGCTGAATTCGTGGTCCTATAGTGTCGGCAAGGGGCTGAATATAACTGGGAGACTGCTGATGCGCACCACCCGCCGTGGCGTTCTGCGTTCCATCGGGGCCGCCGGCCTTGCCCTGCCGTTCCTGCGCACCGCCGCGCATGCCGCGCGCGTGCCGGGCACCATCACCTTCGGCCTGTCCAGCTACCCGCCCAATACCCAGCCCTGGGCCAATACCGGCACCGCCTCGCTGACCGTGAAGGTGCAGATGTACCGCGGCCTGCTGTCGTACGACGCCGCCGGCGCGCTGCGCCCGGAATTGGCGGAAAGCTGGCAGTCCGACGGCGGCACCGGCTGGACCTTCAAGCTGCGCGACGCGGTGTTCCACAACGGCAAGCCGGTCACCTCGGCGGACGTGAAATGGACGCTGGAGCAGGTGGCCGGGCCGAAATCCACCGCCTATTTGCGCACCGACATGCAGGAGATCGAGCGGATCGAGACGCCGGACGCGCGCACCGTCCGCCTGGTCACCAAGGTGCCGAATGCGGTGCTGCCGGAAAAGCTGGCCAGCCCGCATATGCCGATCATCGCCGCCGGCTCGACGGATAATGGCGGCGCGCCGGTCGGCGCCGGCCCCTATGTGATGACCGCCAGCGAGCGCGGCGTGTCGATCGACTTCAAGGCGTTCGACAAATACTACAAGCCGGGCCTGCCGAAAGTGAAGGCGCTGCGTTTCGTCGCTTATGCCGACGAGAACCTGCGTGTGGCGGCGTTGCAGGCGGGCGACGTGGACATCATCGAATACGTGCCCTGGCAGGCGATGGACGCCATCGAGGCGGACAAGCGGCTGGCCATGCAGAACGTGGACGGCCCGTTCATGGCGCTGTCGTTCAATGGCGGGCAGGGGCCGTTCAAGGACAAGCTGGTGCGCCAGGCGGTGGCCTTCGCCATCAAGCGCGACGAGATCGTCAAGGCCGCCTTCTTCGGCCGCGGAAATCCGCTCGAGGGCATTCCGATCGCCCCCAGCAGCCCGTTTTTCGACAAGGCGCGCTCGCAGTTCTGGAAATACGACCCGGCGCGGGCCAAGGCGCTGCTGGCCCAGGCCGGGCACCCGAACGGCTTCGCCTGCACGCTGCTCTCCACCGCGCAGTACGGCATGCACAAATCCACCGCCGAGGTGGTGCAGCAGAACCTGGCGGCGATCGGCGTGCAGGTGACGCTGAACCTGCCCGACTGGGCGACCCGCGTGGCGCTGGGCAATCGCGGCCAGTACGAGTTCGTGGTGCAGGGCACGACGGCGGACAACAACGACCCGGACGGCCTGGCCTCGGTGCTGGACGGCAGCCTGCCGCCGAACAACGCGCGCAGCGTGAACCTGCCGACGCCGGATATCCATGCGCTGTTCGCCAAGGGCCGCGCCGAGTTCGACCAGGCCAAGCGCAAGGCGATCTATGCCGAGCTGGAGACGCGGGCGCTGGACGAATGCCCGCTGGTGGGGCTGGCCTGGCGCGCCCAGGGCTATGCCATGGCCAAGGACCTGCAGGGCTTCCACAATCTGCCGAGCGCCATGACCTTCTTCTCCGGGCTGACCCTGGAAGATTCGTATTTCGCCTGACGCCGCGCGGGTGTCTACCAGGGGGGATCGGGGCGTGGCGCAGTGGAACGCCGGCTATGTCGCGGATATCTCGTACACCACGGGGTTCTACCGTGAGATCACGCCGGCCTGGATGGGGTTCGCGGCGTTGCTGCTGGGCCATCGCGCGGCCGACATCACGCGCCCGTTCCGCTGGGCGGAGCTGGGCTGCGGCCAAGGGTTCACCGCCACCGTCGCCGCCGCCTGCCATCCGCAGGCGGAGTTCTGGGGGTTCGACTTCAATCCCTCGCATATCGACAATGCGAGCCATCTGGCCGCCGCCGCCGGGCTGGGCAACCTGCATTTGCGCGAGGCGGCCTTCGCCGACCTCGCGGCCGCCCCGGACGGCGCGCTGCCGCAGTTCGACTTCATCGTGCTGCACGGCATCTGGAGCTGGGTGTCGGCCGAGCAGCGCGCGCATCTGGTCCGCTTCATCCGCCGCCATCTCGCGCCGGGCGGCCTAGTCTACAACAGCTACAACACGTTGGCCGGCTGGGCGGCGATGCTGCCGATCCAGCGGCTGATCCGGCGCTGGCTGACGCAGAACCCGCTGCCCGCGCTGGAGGCGGCGGCCGGGGTGATCAAATATCTCCAGGACCTGTGCAAGACCGATGCGGCGTTCTTCCAGCAGAATGCCGCCGTGGTGGGCCGGCTGGAGAAGATCGGCACGCTGGACCCGCGCTATTTCGTACACGAGTATTTCAACGCCACCTGGGAGCCGACCGGGTTCGACCTTGTGTCGGCGGACATGGAGGAGGCCCGCTGCGGCTTCATCGGCAGCGCCACGCTGGTGGATAACATGGACGCGGTGGCCGTGCCGCCGGGCGTCGGCAAGGTTATCGCCAGGACCGGCGACCCGGTGACGAGGGAGTTGCTGCGCGACCTCGGCGCCGCCCGGGCGTTCCGCCGCGACCTGTACCGCCGGGGCACCGACCAGCCGTTGGCGGGTGAGCACATGGCGATGCTGGAGGCGATCACCATCACCGGCACCGGGAGCGAGCGCGAGCCGGACATCCAGTTCCAGACCGGCATCGGCTACGTCACCCCGAAGGCGGAGATCTACGGCCCGGTGCTGGAGCGGTTGACCAGAGGCCCGCTGGGCATGCGGGAGTTGCGCGCCATGCCGGCGCTGCGCGACCAGCCGATGGCTGAGGCGTTGCAGGTGGTCGGCTTCCTGACCGCCGGCGGGCTGGCCCATCCCACGCCGGCGGATCGGCTTGACCATGCCTCCGTCGCGGCCGCGCTTGCCCTCAACCGGCAGATCGGGCTGGGCAACGAGCGGGGCGGCAACACGCATTTCCTCGCCGCCCCGCGGATCGGCTCGGCGCTGGCCATCGACCCGGTGGAGGCGATGATACTGCCCGAACTCTCCGCCGAAGGGCCGCTCGATGTCGCGACCCTGGCGGCGCGGGTGCTGGCGATCCTGGCGCAGAGCGGGCGGTCAGTGATGAAGGACGGCACGGTGGTGCCCGACCCCGCCGCCGCGCGCGCCAGCATGACCGAGACCGTCACCCGCATCGTCGCCGAGCGGGTGCCGCTGTTCCGCCGCCTGGGCATTCTGGAGGGGGGTTAGATCCTTCCCGGCCGGATGGCGCCGGCGAAGCGGTTGAACGCATAGGGCGCGGGGTCCACCGCCACCGGGTCGCCGGCCACGATGTCGGCCATCAGCTTGCCGGCGCCCGGCCCGATGCCGAAGCCATGGCCCGAGAAGCCGGTGGCCAGGTGGAAGCCGGGCAGGGCGTCCACCGCCGAGATCACCGGCACCGCGTCGGGCGTGACATCGATCAGCCCGCCCCAGCGTTCAGCCTCCTGCATCCTGGCGAAGGCGGGGAAGGCGCGCACCAGATTGTCGCGCGCCTCCTTCAGGATGGAGGCGTGCGGCGCCGGGTCGAGCACGCGGACCTTCTCGAACGGCGACTCGGCATCCAGCGCCCAGCGGCGCGGGGTGCGCCATTCGGTGAGGAACTGGCCGCCGACGCGCAGCCGCAGCTCCTTCCAGGAGGTGCGCAGCGAGGGCAGGAACTCGGTGAACAGGCGGAAGCTGTCCGGCGTGATCTCGCTGACCGAGGCGTTGCGGCGCGCGATGGTGTAGCCGCCGTCCAGCCGCTTGCGGAACGCGAAGTCTGACGCGCCGGCCGACACGTCGGGCACGCCGTCCAGCGGCTGGGTGCGGAAGCAGGTGCCCAGCACCTTCAACTGCGGCAGGTCGATGCCGCCGCCATTGGGCAGCGCCATGTTGCCGGTGAACAGCCGGCTCCAGGCGCCGCCGGCCAGCACCACGCTGTCGCAGGTGATACGCCCGCGCTCGGTCACCACGCCGCAGACGCGCCCGCCCTTGGTCTCCACGCCGCGCACCGCGCAGCCGGTCAGGATGGTGGCGCCCAGCGCGCGCGCGGCGTTGGCGATGGTGGGTGCGGCCTTCTGCGGCTCGGCGCGGCCGTCGCTGGGGGTGTAGAGGGCGCCCTTGAACGGCCGGCCGGCGCCGGGCAGCACGGAGTCGATCTCACCCGGCGCCAGCAGGCGCGAATCGAGCTGGAATTCGCGCGCCTGCTCCAGCCATGCCTCGTATTCGTCCAGCTCCGCCTGGGTTTCGCACAGATAAACGATGCCGCACTGGTTGAAGCCGGTTTCCATGCCGGTCAGCGCGTTCATCTGCCGCCACCAGCGCAGGCTTTCCATCCCGAGCGGGATTTCGCGGGGATCGCGGCCCATCACGCGCGTCCAGCCCCAGTTGCGGCCGGATTGCTCGGCGCCGATCGTGCCCTTTTCGCAGAGCACGACGGGAATGCCCTTCTGCGCCAGGAAATACGCCGTGCTGGCGCCGACGATGCCGCCGCCGATCACCACCACTGAGGTGGTGTGCGGCATGGTCTCGCTGGCCTGAACCGGATCCATCCGCGGGGCCATCCTGTGCTCCTTCGAAAGCGTCGGGCGGAAGCGTAGAGCGTTGCGGAGTCGGGCGCCATGGGAGGGGGGAGGGAAGTGCTCCCCCCTTTGCCAGAAGATAACCGCCTCCTGACCTGCCCTGGCAGATCTCTTGCATAACCCGACCCGGAACATGCAAGGCGGCTTCTGCCGGCGCCGGTCATGCTCTAGAAATGTGCGGACTGGCAGAAGGAATGGCGCATGGCGTGGCGGATTGGCGTGGATTCCGGCGGGACCTTCACCGATGTGTGCCTGTTTGAGGAGGCGACCGGCCGGGTGGAGGTGTGGAAAGTGCCCTCCACCCCGGATGACCCCTCGCGCGGCATCGCCCAGGGAATCGAGGAGGGCATCGCGCGGGTCGGCGCCACGGCCGCGGATGTGGGCTATTTCGGCCACGGCACCACGGTCGCCACCAACGCGCTGATCCAGCATCGCGGCGTGCTGACCGGCCTGATCACCACCGACGGCTTCCGCGACCTGCTGGAGATCGGCCGGCAGAAGCGCCCCGAACTCTACGACATGCAGGCCGACAAGCCGCCGGTGCTTGTCAGCCGCGACCTGCGCCTGGAGGTGCCCGAGCGCGTCCGCCACGACGGCACGGTGGAGACGGCGCTCGACGAAGACGCGGTGCGCGAGGCGGCGCGGGCGCTGAAGGCGGCCGGCGTGAAGGCGGTGGCGGTCTCGTTCCTCTACGGCTTCGTGCGGCCGGAGCACGAGCAGGCGGCGATGCGCATCCTGGCGGAGGAAATCCCCGAGGCCTTCGCCTGCGCCGGCCACGCGGTGGCACCCGAGTTCCGCGAATACGAGAGGCTCTCCACCGCGGTGGTGAACGCCTATCTTGGCCCGGTGATGCGCAGCTACATCACCCGCCTGGCCGAGCGGCTGGCGACGCTGGGCGTGCGCGCCACCCCGCACCTCACACAGTCCAACGGCGGCGTCATCGGCTTCGAGGCGGCGGCGAGGCTGCCGGTGCGCACGGTACTGTCCGGCCCCTCCACCGGCGTGGTCGGCGCGCAGGCGGTGGGCAAGCTCGCCGGCATCGCCAACCTCATCACCTTCGACATGGGCGGCACCAGCAGCGACGTCGCCCTGCTGGCCGGCGGCGAGTGCCGACTGGCCAGTGAGGCGGTGGTGCACGGCTACCCGATCAAGGCGCCGATGCTGGACATCCACACCGTCGGCGCCGGTGGCGGCTCGATCGCCTATGTGGATTCCGGCGGGCTGTTGAAGGTCGGCCCGCGCAGCGCCGGCGCCGACCCCGGCCCGGTCTGCTACGACCGCGGCAATGCCGAGCCCACCGTGACCGATGCCAACGTGGTGCTGCAGACGCTGAACCCCGAATACCTGCTGGGCGGCCGCATGGCGGTGCGCCAGGACCTCGCCCGCGCGGCGATCGGCCGGCTGGCGGAGAAGCTGGGCATGGAGGTGATGGCCACCGCCCAGGGCATCATCTCCGTCGTCACCGCCAACATGGCCAAGGCGATCCGGGTGATCTCCGTCCAGCGCGGCCACGACCCGCGCGACTACACGCTGATGGCCTTCGGCGGCGCCGGCCCGCTGCACGCCGCCCGGCTGGCCCGCGAACTGGACATCGCCCGCATCCTGGTGCCGCGCAATCCCGGCATCCTGTGCGCCATGGGCCTGCTGCTGACCGATCTGCGCGCCGATTTCGCCAGCACCCGCCTGACCACACTGGACCCCGCGGCCCTGCCCGACATCGCCGCCGCCTTCGCGGGCCTGGCCGCGCGCGCCGATGCCTGGTTCGCCGAGGAGCATATCGCGCCGGAGGCACGCCGCCTGATCCGGACCGTGGACATGCGCTACGCCGGGCAGAACTACGAACTTCCCATCCCGCTGCCGGAAGGCCCGGTCACCGAGGCCAGCCTGCATGCCCTCGCCGAGGGGTTCGCCGCCGCCCATCGCCGCCTGTACGGCTTCGTTGCCGAGGGCGAGACCGTGCAGCTCGTCACCTTCCGCGTGGAGGCGGCCGGCATCGTCCGCAAGGCCGAGTTCCAGCCGCAGCCGGATGCCGGGCCGGACGCCTCGGCGGCCATCATCGGCGCGCGCGAGGTCTGGCTGCCGGAAGCGGGCGGCTTCGTCTCCTGCCCGGTCTACGACCGCGACCGGCTGGCCGCCGGCAACCGCTTCGCCGGCCCCGCCATCGTTGAGCAGATGGACGCCACCACCGTCGTGCTGCCCGGCATGACCGTGCTGGTGGAGCCATACATGAACCTGATCCTGGAGAATGCGGCATGAGCAACGCGCTCCCCGCCGTCGATCCCATCACCGTCGAGGTGATCGGCAGCGCCTTCGCCTCCATCGCCGAGGAGATGGGCGAGGCGCTGGTGCGCGCCAGCTACTCCACCAACATCAAGGAGCGGCGGGACTGCTCCACCGCGCTGTTCGACACCGAGGGCAACACGCTCTGCCAGGCCGAGCACATCCCCATGCATCTCGGCAGCTTCATCGGCATCCTGCCCCACATCCTCAAGCGCCACCCCGTCGGGGACATGCGCCCGGGCGACGTGTTCGCCGGCAACGACGCCTATGAGGGCGGCGGCACCCACCTGCCCGACATCGTGCTGGCCGAGCCGATCTTCGTGGACGGCGCCATCGTCGGCTGGGCCGTCAACCTCGCCCACCACGCCGATTTCGCCGATCGCGGCCATGCCCATATCTACCAGGAGGGCCTGCGCATCCCCCCCGTGCGCCTCTACCGCGCCGGTGAGATCCAGCAGGACGTGCTGGAGCTGATCCTGCTGAACTGCCAGGTGCCGCGCGAGCGGCTGTCCGACCTGCGGGCCCAGATGGCCGCCAACCGCCTGGGCGTCGCGCGCATGCAGGCGCTGTGCGGCAAATACGGCACGCCCACCGTGCTCGCCGCGGGCCAGGCGCTGCAGGACTACGCCGAACGCAAGATGCGCGCCGGCATCGCCAACATCCCCGACGGCACCTACGCCTTCACCGACCATTTCGACAGCCCGGAGATCGACGGCGAGATGGAATTCGCCTGCCGCATCGAGGTCGCGGGCGACACCATGAGTCTGCATTTCGACAGCCCACCCCAGGCCCGGGCCGGCATCAACATGACCTACACCGCGCTGCTCTCGGCGGTGTACTACGCGGTCAAGACGGTGGTAGACCCGACAATCCTGCCCAATGCCGGCCTCGCCCGCCCGCTCACCGTCACCGCGCCCGCCGGCACCGTGCTGCATTGCGTCCATCCCGCCGCCGTCAACGGCCGGCTCGCCGCCTGCCAGCGCGTGGTGGACCTGATCCACGGCGCGCTGTTCCAGGCGGTGCCGGAGCGCGTCATCGCCGCCTGCAACGGCGCCTGCGTCTCCGCCACCTTCGTCGGCGCCCACCCCAAGGACGGCAATCTCTGGGTCTACCTGGAGACCATCGGCGGCGGCTCCGGCGCGCGCGCCCACCGCGACGGGCTGGACGGCGTGCATGTCCACCTCACCAACACCTCCAACCTGCCTGTCGAGGCGCTGGAACTGGAATACCCGCTGACCCTGCTGCGCTACGAGCTGGTGGACGGCTCCGGCGGCGCCGGGCGGCAGCGCGGCGGCATGGGCCTGCGCCGCGTCTACCGGGCCGAGGCCGATTGCCGCCTGCGGCTGGACGGCTCGCGCCTGCACGCGCCGCCCTGGGGCCTGGCCGGCGGCCTGCCCGGCGGCATGGGCGATTTCCGCTTCAGCGAGGACGTCACGCCCTTCGTCCACGGCAGCGGCGGCCTGCGCGCCGGCGACATCGTGGAGATCATCACCCCCGGCGCTGGCGGCTATGGCCCGCCCGCCGAGCGCCCCCCCGCCCAGGTCGCCCGCGACATCGCCGAGGGCCGCATCGAGGCGGGCATGGCGGCCGCCACCTACGGCTCGGGCTGAGCGTGGCCTGGCTGCTCCGCCGCGTCGGGATCTCCCTCGCCCTGATCTGGGTCGTCGCCAGCATCGTCTTCCTGGCGATCCACCTGGTGCCGGGCGACCCGGCGGAACTGCTGCTGTCCCAGGGCGGCGCCTCGCCGGACCCCGCGATCGTCGCCGATCTGCGCGACCAGCTGGGGTTGAACCGGCCGATCCTGGTGCAATACGCCGACAGCCTGTGGCGGCTGCTGCATTTCGACCTCGGCCACTCGATGCAGGACGACAGCCCGGTGGGCGACGAGATCGCCCGCCGCCTGCCGCGCACGCTGGAACTGATCGTCGCGGCGGCGATCCTGGCGGTGGTGGTCGGCATCCCTGCCGGCACCGTCGCCGCCACGCGCCGGGGCAGCGTGTTCGACCGCATTGCCGGCTGGCTGGCCGGGCTGTCGCTGGCGGTGCCGGTGTTCGTGGTCGGCACGCTGCTGGTGATGGTGTTCGCGCAATGGCTGCGCTGGGTGCCGGCCGGCGGCTATGTCGCCTTCGCCACCGATCCCGCCCGGCATCTGCTGCTGCTGTCGATGCCGGCGATCACCATCGGCCTCGGCCTCGCCGCCGTGATGTTCCGTATGACCCGTGCCGCCGTGCTGGACGTGATGCTGAAGGACTATGTGCGCACCGCCCGCGCCAAGGGCGTCGCCCCACGCCGGGTGTTGGTGCGCCACGTGGTGCGCACCGCGCTGATGCCAGTGGTGACCGTGCTCGCCCTGCACATGGGCACGCTGCTCGGCGGCACCGTGCTGGTGGAATACGTGTTCAACTGGCCCGGCCTGTCCGGCCTGCTGGTCAGCGCGGTGAACGGGCGCGACTATCCGGAGGTGGTCGGCATCGTGCTGGTGATCTCCATCCTGTTCGTGGCGCTGAACCTGGCGGTGGACATTCTGTACGGCCTGCTGGACCCCAGGGTGCGGCGCGGATGAGCCGCATCCCCTGGCCGCCCATCCTCGGCTTCGGCGCCATCGTGCTGCTGGCGGTGCTGGCGCCGGTGCTGCCGCTGCCGGACCCGGTGACGATGGACGTGGCCCACCGCCTCGCCGGCCCCTCGCTGGCCCATTGGCTCGGCCAGGACGAATTCGGGCGGGACGTGCTGACCCGGCTGCTCTGGGGCGCGCGCGTCTCCCTCTCGGTCGCCTTCGCCGCCTCGGCCATCGCCTGCGTGGCCGGCGTGGCGCTGGGGGTGGCCGGCGGCTTCCTGCGCGGCATCGTGGAGATCCTGGCGCTGCGCTCGATCGACGTGCTGCTGTGCTTCCCGCCGCTGCTGCTGGCGCTGCTGGTGGTCACCCTGGCCGGTCCGGGGGCGGCCACGCTGGTGCCGGTGCTGGCGCTGGTCTACCTGCCCGGCTTCACCCGCGTCGCCTATGCCGGCGTGTTGACCGCGCGCAGCCAGGACTATGTGGAGGCGATGCGCGTGCTGGGGGCGGGCAAGGGGCGCATCATGCTGCGCACCATCCTGCCCAATATTGGCGGCCCGGTGCTGGTGCAGTTCAGCCTGTCGGCCGCCGCCGCCGTGGTGCTGGAATCCGGCCTGTCCTTCCTCGGCCTCGGCGTGGTGCCGCCCGCGCCGTCCTGGGGCCTGATGATCGGTGCCGCCCGCGCCACCATGACGCAGGCGCCGCTGCTGCTGCTCTGGCCCTGCGCCGCGCTCACCCTGACCATCCTGGCGATGAACGCGCTGTGCGACGGGCTGCGCGACGCGGTGGACCCGCACCCGGCCTATCGCCCGCCCGGCCGCCGCTGGCTCGACCGGCTCACCCCCGGCCTGCTGCCGGCCACCCGGGCGGTGCTGGACCTGCGCGGCCTGACCGTGCGGATCGACACGCCGGACGGGCATTTCGAGCCGGTGCGCGACGTCACCCTGCACATCGACGCCGGCGAGACCCTGGCGCTGGTTGGCGAAAGCGGCTCCGGCAAGTCGCTCACCAGCCTGGCCATCTCCGGCCTGCTGCCCGGCGCGGCGCGGGTGGTGGCCGGCAGCGCCAGGCTGGACGGCACCGACCTGCTGGCCCTGCCGGAGGAGGCGCTGCGGCGGCTGCGCGGCGGCGCCATGGCGATGATCTTCCAGGACCCGTCCAGCAGCCTCAATCCGGTGCATCGCGTTGGCGAGCAGATCGCCGAAGCCATCCGCGCCCACCGCCCGAAGGCGCCGGCCGCCACCGAGGCCATCACCCTGCTGAAGCGTGTCGGCATCCCCGACCCGGCGGCGCGCGCCCGCGCCTTCCCGCACGAGCTCTCCGGCGGCATGCGCCAGCGGGTGATGATCGCCATCGCCATCGCCAATGCGCCCCGCCTGCTGATCGCCGACGAACCCACCACGGCGCTGGACGTGACCATCCAGGCGCAGGTGCTGGACCTGCTGGCCGACCTCAAGCGCGAGCGCGGGCTGGCATTGCTGTTCGTCACCCATTCGCTGCCGGTGGTGGCCGAGATCGCCGACCGGGTGGCGGTGATGTATGCCGGCGAGATCGTCGAGCAGGGCGCCACCGCCGAGGTGTTCGCCCGCCCGCTGCACCCCTACACCGCCGCCCTGCTGCGCAGCGCCCCGGACGAGGAGGGCCCGCCGCCCGAGGGCATCCCCGGCGTGGTGCCGCCGCCGTTCGACCTGCCCAAAGGCTGCGTCTTCGCCCCGCGCTGCGTCCACCGCGCCCCGGCCTGCGACGCCGCCCGCCCGAAACTGGCCACCCTGCCGGACGGCCGCCAAACAAGCTGCCTGCGCTGGAGGGAGTTATGACCCTCATGAAAATGAATAAAGTTTTTTTGCTTATTTTTGTTCACAAAAAGAAGACCTGTTCTTTTTTGAAAAAAAGAACCAAAAAACTTTCATTCGTTTGGCCTGTACCGCTTGAGGGCTCGGTATGAACGCCCTGGTGGTGGCGGAGCATCTTACGCGCCGGTTCGAGGGGGGTGGGCTGTTCCGGCGTGGCCAGGCCGTGCAGGCGGTCACCGACCTCACGCTGACGGTGGCGCGCGGCGAGGCGGTCGGGCTGGTGGGGGAGAGCGGCTCCGGCAAAAGCACCGTCGGCCGCCTGCTGCTCGGCCTGCTGCCGCCCAGCGCCGGCCGCGTCGCCTTCGACGGCACGGACCTCGCCGCCGCCGGCCCGGCAGCGCTCCGCCAGTTGCGCCGCCGCATGCAACTCGTCTTCCAGGACCCGTACGGCAGCCTGGACCCGCGCCGGCGTATCGGTGACCAGATCGCCGACGCGCTGGCCATCCACGGCCTGCTGCCCCCGCCCGCCCGGCCGGCCCGCGTCGCCGAATTGCTGGAACAGGTCGGCCTCTCCGCCGAGCACGCCGGCCGCTACCCGCACGCCTTCAGCGGCGGCCAGCGCCAGCGCATCGGCATCGCCCGTGCGCTGGCCACCGGCCCGGATTTCCTGGTGGCCGACGAGCCGGTTTCGGCACTGGATGTCTCGGTGCAGGCGCAGGTGCTGGCGTTGCTGGCCGACCTGCGGGCGCGCCTCGGCCTGGCGATGCTGTTCATCAGCCACGACCTGCCGGTGGTCCGCCATCTCTGCGACCGCGTGGTGGTGCTGTATCTCGGCCGCGTCATGGAGCAGGGGCCGGTGGCCGCCGTGTTCGCGGCGCCGCGCCACCCCTACACGCGCGCGCTGCTCTCCGCCGCCCCCAGCCTGCACGCGCGCCACCGCCGCACCCGCATCCTGCTGCAAGGCGAGCCGCCCAGCCCGGCCAACCCGCCCAGCGGCTGCGTGTTCCGCACCCGCTGCCCGCACGCCCTGCCGCAATGCGCCGAGGCGGTGCCGCCATTGCGCCGCCTCGACGGCGACCACGAGATGGCCTGCATCCGCGACGACCTGGCCTGAGCGGACGATCTGGCCTAAGCGCCTACCCCTCGCCGCGCACGCTGCGCCAGAATTCCTCGGTGGAATTGGTGCGCGGGAATGGCGCATCCGGGATGGCCACGCCCAGGAAGGCGCAAAGCGGCGCCCAGCCCTCGGCCACGTCGAACACCAGCACCCGCCCGGCCGGCAGCGCGGCCCGCACATCGGCGGTCCGCTGGCGATAGGCCGCCAGTGCGGCCTCGCGATCGGTCGGCGGATCGAAGGTCTGGCCGATAACGGCCGCCCCCATCTCCAGCGTGGCGCGGATATGCGGCACCGGAATCTGCGCGCGCATGCCCAGCAGCGTACCGATGGTGGCCGAGAAGCTGTCCCACCAGGCCTCTTCCGGACGGACGGAGACGATCACCTTCGCCGCCGGCCAGTGCGCCGCCAATGCGCGCCAGTAATGGCAGCCGGGCCAGTCCACCATCGCCTCGTAGCCGGCGAACACCGCGTCCCAGTCCACCGGCCGCCCGGCCGCCGCATCCTGCCAGAACGGCAGTTGCGCCGGGTTGCGCAGCACTTCTTCCATGTGGTGGCATGGGCCGAAGCCAAGCTGCTCAAGCGCCAGCTTCAACGACAGCGTGCCGGTGCGGCCGAACCCCGCGCCGATGACCCGCAATCCCATCCAACCCCCCTGCTTCTTATCGTCTGCGTCAGTTCAGCCGGCGCGTTCCCGCCTCCCGCTCCACATGATCCAACCCGACATTCTCCACCAGCGTCAACCGCGGCGAACCGACCGGCGAGGGCGTCGCCGGCACCACCGCGACCTGTTCCGGCATGGCGTAGGCCGGCACCGCCCGCACCGTGGTCCGGGCCGGCTGCAGGGTGGTGCGCATCAGCGCCGCCACGAAGGAGCGGCCCCACAGCACCGGGGTGCGGTGCTCGATCGCCTTCCACAGCGCCCGCCAGCGCTCCCGCCGCTCGGTGATGTCCATGCGCAGCGCGGTGTCCATCGCGTCGGCCATGGCGTCCGGGTCGTGCGGGTTGACCAGCAGCGCCTCGCCCAGTTGCCGCGCCGCGCCGGCGAAGCGCGACAGCACCAGCACGCCCGGATCGTCCGGGTCCTGCGCGGCGACGTATTCCTTGGCCACCAGGTTCATGCCGTCGCGCAGCGGCGTCACCAGCCCCACCCGCGCCATCCGCATGAAGCCGGCCACCGCCGCCCGGTCGGTCGCCCGCCCCACCACCCGCAGCGGCTGCCAGTCCGGCTCGCCCAGGTCGGCGTTCAGGCTGCCCGCCTCGGCATCCAGCGCCGCCCGCAGGTTGCGGTAGCTGGCGACATCGGTGCGCGACTCGGCGGCGATCTGCAGCATCGTCACCTGCCGCCGCAGGTCCTCGCGCTTCTCCAGCAGGCAGCGGAACCCCTCCAGCCGCTGCATCAGCCCCTTGGTCGGGTCCAGCCGGTCGATGCCCAGGATCAGCTTCTGCCCGTCCAGGCTGCGCCGCAGCCGTTCCGCCCCGGCCGAGCGTACCATGCGGGCGGCGGTGCGCGCGAAGCCCTGCGCCTCGATCTCCACCGGGAACACGCCCAGCTTGATGCGCCGCCCGCCGAACTGCAGCGCCCCGCCCGGCAGCCTGGTGGCGCCCGCGAAGCCATGCGCGGCGGCGGCGAAATTGGCCATGTCGTTATCGGTCTGGAAGCCCAGCAGGTCGGCCGCCAGCAGGTCGCGCACCAGGGCGGCCACCTCGGGGGCGGCGCCCAGCACGTCCGGCGCCGCGAACGGGATGTGCAGAAAGAAGCCGATCGGGTTCTTCACCCCCCGCGCCCGCAGCGAGGCCGCCAGCGGCATCAGGTGGTAGTCATGGATCCAGATCAGGTCGCTCGGCCGCAGCAGCGGCTGCAGGCTGGCGGCGATGCGCGTGTTCACCTCGCGGTAGACCCGCGCATCCTTGCGATCGAACTTCATCAACTCCGGCATGGTGTGCAGCAGTGGCCACAGAACACCGTTCGAGAAGTTGTTGTAATAGCGGTCGTGTTCTTCCTGGTTCAGATCGATAGTGGCATAATCCACCATATCGGCCTGCTCCACCGCCGCCAGTGCCGCCGGCACGCTGCCGGGCGCCGCCGCCGGTGCGATCCGCCCGCTCCAGCCGAACCACAGCCCGCCGCGCTTCTCCATCAGCCCATCCAGCGCCACCGTCAGCCCGCCGGCCTTGAGGCCGGCAGAGGGCAGGGGAACCCGGTTCGATACGACGACCAGGCGATTCATGGGACCTCCAGGGGGCAGGCATGTTCCGATGGCCGCACCATGGGAGGAAGAAATGGCGAGATAACGGCAGATTGAGGCAGCCGTGAAAAATTCTTCCGCCCTCCGACTGGTTGCGCAGCCGTCCCCCCCCTGGCGCAATCGGGGCTTCGGTGGAATGGTGGGGCAATGGACAAATCCCTCGCCGAAAAGCTTGCCGGGTGGCGCCGGCATCTGCACGCCAACCCCGAATTGTCGTTGCAGGAAACCAAGACCGCGGCGTTCGTCTGCGAGAAGCTAAAAGAGCTGCAAATTCCGTTCGTTGCGGGCGTTGGCGGCAACGGCGTGGTGGCCACGCTCAGCCGCGGCAACTCCAACCGCAGCGTCGGCCTGCGCGCCGACATGGATGCGCTGCCGATCACCGAAACGACCGGCCTGCCCTACGCCTCCACCAATCCGGGCGTGATGCACGCCTGCGGCCATGACGGGCACACCACCAGCCTGCTGGGGGCAGCCGCGCTGCTGGCGCAGGACAGCAGCTGGACCGGCACCGTGCATCTGGTGTTCCAACCCGCCGAGGAGGGTGGCGGCGGCGCCAGGAGCATGATCGCCGACGGCCTGTTCCAGCGCTTCCCGATGGAGAGCATCTTCGGCTACCACAACTGGCCCGGTCTCGATGCCGGAACGGTTATGGTGCATGATGGTCCCGTTATGGCCGGAGGTGGCCGCATCGAGATCATCATGGACGGCCATGCCGGCCACGCCGCCATGCCGCATCTGAGCCGCGACCCGATGGTCGCCGCTGGCCACCTGCTGGTCGCGCTGCAAACCATCGTTGCCCGAAACGTGGACCCGCTGGACACCGCGGTCATCACCATCGGCACCATCGAGGGTGGCAAGGCGGCCAACCAGATCCCCGCCAGCGTCACCCTGCGCGGCACCCAGCGCTTCTACCGCGACGAGGTGCGCGACCTGCTGACCGAGAGCATCAAGCGCGTCGCCAATGGCATCGCCGCCACTTTCGGCATGACCGCCCGCGTCAACGTCATCGTCGGCATCGGCCCCACGGTGAACCACAAGGCCGAGGCGGCGATGGCGGTGGAAGCCTGCAAGGAGAACGCCCTGCCGGTCCGCACCGACCTGCTGCCGGCGATGACCGGCGAGGATTTCTCCTGGTACCTGCGCGAAAAGCCCGGCGCCTTCGTCTGGATCGGCAACGGCCCCGCCGAACCCGGCCGCGAACTGCATAACGACGCCTACAACTTCAACGACGCCATCCTGCCCAACGCCGCCGGCTTCCTGGCCGGTGTCGCCCGCCGGGCCTTGCGGGCGTAGCGCCGGCGCGGGACACGCCCAGGAAGGTTCACGTGGAGGCGGGGGAGAAGCAAGGAAGCGGATTCACAAAGAGACGATGAGGCGAAGAGAAGATGGGTGAGGATATCAGCTTTTTTTTCTTCGCATCGTCAAGTAATACTGCTTGCCTGGCGCCAACTTGAACCGGCTCCACCCTGGAAGATTCACATGGAGGCGGTGAGGCGGGGAGAAGCAAGGAAGATCATCTTCTTCCCTTCTCCTCGTCGCCTCTACGTCTCTTTGTGAATCTGCTTCCTTCTCGTGCGTGCCTCCCCGCTCATCCCACCGGTAGCTCGACCCCCTCGGCCCGCACCCCCAGCCCCGCCAGCACGTCGGGCGTCAGCGTGTCGCGCGGTGTCGCCAGCCAGTCCTGTACGCGGGCGCGCAGCCCCCCCAGCCTAGCCTGCCAGGTGCCCGGCGGCGGTGGGCGTACCGGGGCGTCCGCCAGCCCCGCCCCCCGCCAGGCCAGGTAGTCGGTCCAGGCTTCCCGCCGCCAGCGCAGCCGGTCGCGCGGCGCCGCCGCCTGCCGGGCCAGCCGGATGCGCACGCCGTCGCCGGCGCTGGCGAAGCGGGTCTCCAGATGCGCCCCGTCCGCCCCGTGCCAGTCCAGCACCTCCAGCCCCAGCAGGCGCGGCCGCGCGCCGTCCGCCCGGCCGCACAGGGCCAGCAGGGTCAGCCGCGCATCCGCCGGCACCGCCAGCGCCACCAGCGTCACCCCGGCCAGAGCCAGCATGCCCAGCGGCCGCGCCGCGCCGGGCAGCAGCACCGCGCCCCGGCCAACCCAGGTCAGCGCCACCAGCCCGTCCGCCCGCGCCAGCAGCACCGGCGCCGCCGCCACCGGTTCGGCGGCCAGAAGCAACGGGGCCGCCAGGATAAGCGGGGCAGCCAGCAGGGCGCGGCGCGGCAGGGTCATCCCCCGAGCCTGCGCCGGCCCGGTTAACCATGCGTCACCGCCACCCCTGCCGTACCGAACCGGGGGCAATTCAACCGCCATCCGGGCCTGTCAATCGCGGCGGGGTACGCTAAACCGTCGCCCAGAATGGACGACTCCCCCGGCAAGGACTCGAAGCGGGCCTCGCGCGACTGGCTGCGCGCCCAATCGCGGCTGGGCCGTCGCGCCGCCATGCCCGTGGTGGCGCTCGGCCTGGGCGGCACGCTTCTGGCCATCGGCCAGGCCTGGTGCGTCGCCGCCGCGCTGCAGGCGGCGATCGCCGGGCATGCGCCGCCGCTCGCGCTGCTCGCCCTGTTCGCGCTCCTGGCCGTGCTGCGCGCCGGGCTGGGCGTGCTGTCCGAGCGCGCCGGGTTCGACGCCGGGGCCGCCGCCCGCCGCCGCCTGCGCAGCGACGCGCTGGGCCGCATGCTCGCCGCCGGCCCCGCTTTGCTGCGCCGCAGCCATTCCGGCGAGTTGACCGCCGTGCTGGTGGACCGGATCGAGGCGCTGGACGGCCTGTTCGCCCGCTGGCTGCCGGCCGCCACCCTGGCGATGGCCGGCCCGGCGCTGGTGGCGCTGGCGGTGCTGCCGGCCGATCCCGCCGGGGCGGGCCTGCTGCTCGCCACCGGGCTGCTGGTGCCGGTGGCGATGGCGCTCTCCGGCCTGGGCGCCGCCGCCGCCTCGCGCCGCCAGTTCGCCGCCATGGCGCGCCTGCAGGCCCGTTTCCTCGACCGTATCCGCGGCATCGCCACCATCGTGCTGGCCGGCCGCGCCGAGGACGAGGCGCGGGCGTTGGGCCGCGCCGCCGACGAGCTGCGCCGGCGCACCATGCGGGTGCTGCGGGTGGCCTTCCTGTCCTCCGCCGCGCTGGACTGCGCCGCCGCCCTCGCGCTGGTGCTGCTGGCGCTGCGCTATGGCGCCGGGCTGGCCAGCGGCGCGCTCGGCCACCCCGCCCGCGCGCTGTTCGTGCTGTTGCTGGTGCCCGAGTTCTTCGCCCCGCTGCGCGCCTTCGCCGCCGCCTACCAGGAGCGCATGCAGGCCGCCGTGGCCGCCGAGGCGCTGGGCGCGCTGCCGCCCGCGGTGCCCGAGCAGCCGCCGCAGGCGGTGCGCACCGTGGCCGCGCGCGGCGTGAGCGTGGCGTTCGAGGATGTGCGCCTCACCTGGGACCCCGCGCGCGGCCCGGCGCTGGACGGGTTGTCCTTCCGTGTGCCGGCCGGGGAGGTGCTGGTGCTGGCCGGCCCCTCGGGCGCCGGCAAATCCTCGGCGATGGAGGTGCTGCTGGGTTTCGTCCGCCCGGACAGCGGCCGGGTGACCATCAACGGCGCCGACATCGCCACCCTGGTGCCGCAGGCGCTGGCACGGCTGATCGCCTGGATCGGCCAGCGCCCGGTGCTGTTCGCCGGCTCCATCCGCGACAACATCCGCTTCGCCCGCCCGGAAGCCACCGAGGACGAGGTGGCCGAGGCCGCGCGCTTCGCCCGGCTGGACGGCGTGGCGGCACTGCTGCCGCAGGGGCTGGACACCAAGGTGGGCGAGGGCGGGCACGGGCTTTCCGGCGGCCAGGCCCAGCGCGTGGCGATCGCCCGGGCCTTCCTCAAGAACGCGCCGATTCTGCTGATGGACGAGCCGACCGCGCATCTCGACCCGCTGACCGAGGCGGAGGTGCTGGAGAGCCTGAAGCGGCTGACGGTCGGCCGCACGGTGATCCTGGCCAGCCACTCCGCCGCCGCCCACGCCTTCGGCGGCCGCCGGCTGGACATCCGCGACGGCCGCGTCGCCCCGGCAAGAGGCGTCGCCTGATGAATCTAAAACGAATAAAAGTTTTTTGGTTCTTTTTTTCAAAAAAGAACTTCTTTCTTTTTTTGAAAAAAAAGAAACAAAAAAACTTCATTCGTTTTGAGTATTACCTGTCCGGAGTGCCGGCATGACTGCGCTGCTGCGCATCATGGCCCTGTGGCGCCCGCGTTTCGGCTGGCTGGCCGCCGGGGTGATTGTCTCGCTGGCGGCGCTCGGCGCCGGCGTGGCGCTGATGGTGCAGTCCGGCGCGCTGGTCGCCGGCGTGCTGCTGGGCGCCGGCATGGCCGCCCCGGCGCTGGCGCTGCGCGTGCTGGGGCCGGCCAGGGTGGTGCTGCGCTACCTGGAGCGGCTGACCACGCATGACGCGCTGTTCCGCGCCCTGGCCGATCTGCGGGTTTGGTTCTTCCGCGGCCTTTCCGCCCGCGCCGCCGGCGGCCTGGGCTTCCGCCGGGCCGGCGACGTGCTGGCCCGGCTGGTCGGCGATGTGGAGGCGCTGGACGGGCTCTACCTGCGCACCCTGGTGCCGCTGGCCGGCGCCGTGGTGCTGCTGCCCGCGCTGCTGCTGCTGATCGGCCGCAGCGATCCCTGGCTGGCCGCCGAGGTGGGCGTGCTGTTCGCCGCCGCCGCCTTCGTGCTGCCCTGGCTCGCCGGCCGCGCCGCCCTGGCCGCCGGAGGCCGGCTGGCCGCCGCGCAATCCGGCCTGCGGGTGGCGGCGCTGGACACGCTGACCGGCCTGCGCGAGGTGCGCGCCTACGGTGCCGAGGGCCGCATGATGGCGCTGGTGCAGGCGCGCGAGGCCGCCCTGCTGTCGGCCCAGCACGAACTGGCCGGGCGCGGCGCGCTGGCCGGGGCGGCGGCCTTCCTGTGCGGCCAGGCGGCGGTGCTGGCGGTGCTGCTGGCCGCCGGCAGCCATCCGGGCACCGCCGCCATGCTCGCCTTCCTGACCGTCGCGGCGTTCGAGGCGGTGGCCGGCCTGCCGCGCGCCGGCGCCCTGGCCGGTCACGCCGCCACCGCCGCCGCCCGCGTGGTGGAGGCGGCCGAAGGCCCGGTGCCGGTGCCCGAGCCCGCCGCCCCCGCCGCGCCGCCGAAGGGCAGCAGCCTGAAATTCGAGGCGGTGCGCTTCCGCTGGCAGCCCGACCGCGCGCTGGTGCTGGACGGCCTCACGCTCGACATCCCGCAAGGCGCCCGCGTCGCCGTGCTCGGCCCCTCCGGCGCCGGCAAGTCCACGCTGGCGGCGCTGGCGCTGAAGGTGGCGGCGCCGCAGGAAGGGCGGGTGCTGCTCGGCGGCACCGACATCGCGACATTGGCGGCGGCCGACGTGCGCGGCCGCATCGCCTGGCTGAGCCAGGCCACCCATCTGTTCGACGACACCATCCGCGCCAACCTGCTGCTCGGCCGCCCCGACGCCGCCGAGCCGGATCTCTGGGCGGCGCTGGAATCGGCCCGCGTGGCCGAGGTGGTGCGCGCGTTGCCCGAGGGGCTGGACACCTATGTCGGCGAGGCCGGCGGCCGCTTCTCCGGCGGCCAGGGCCGGCGGCTGGCGCTGGCCCGCGCGCTGCTGTCCACCGCCCCGGTGCTGATCCTGGACGAGCCCTGCGCCGGGCTGGACGCCGAGACCGAGCGCGACTTCTTCACCACGCTGAACACCGCCGCCGAGGGCCGCACCATCCTGCTGATCGCCCACCGGCTGACCGGGGCGGAGCGGCTGGACCGCATCTGGCGGCTCTCCGCCGGCCGCGCCGTGGCCGCCGCCGGATGAGCATCGACCTCGTCGGCCAGATGGAAGACCCGCGCACGGTGCTGCGCCGGGTGTTCGGCTTCCCCAGCTTCCGCGGCCTGCAGGAACCGGCGGTGGCCCATATCGCCGCGGGCGGCGACGCGCTGGTGCTGATGCCGACCGGCGCCGGCAAAAGCGTATGCTACCAGGTGCCCGCTCTGTGCCGCCCCGGCACCGCCATCGTCATCTCGCCGCTGATCGCGCTGATGGACGACCAGGTGGCCGCCATGCGCCAGCTCGGCGTCGCCGCCGCCGCGCTGCACTCCGAGCTGGAGCCGGACGAGCACCGCCGCATCGGCCGCGAACTGGATGCCGGCCAGCTCGACCTGATCTACGTCTCCCCCGAACGCCTGCTCAGCCCCGGCACGATGGAGCGGTTGCAGCGCCAGGAGATCGCGCTGGTGGCGATCGACGAGGCGCATTGCGTCAGCCAGTGGGGGCACGAATTCCGCCCGGAATACCGTGAATTGGCGTGCATTCCGCGCCGTTTTCCGGGGGTTCCGCGCGTCGCGCTGACCGCCACCGCCGACCCGCGCACCCGCGACGACATCCTCGCGGCGCTGGATATGCAGGGCGCGGCGGTGTTCGCCGCCAGCTTCCACCGCCCCAACCTGTTCCTCGCCGCCGAGCCCAAGGCCGGCGAGACGGCGCAGCTGCTCGACCTGCTGGCCCGCCACAAGGGCGAGGCCGGCATCATCTATTGCGGCAGCCGCGCCAAGACCGAGCGGGTGGCGGCCAGCCTGAACGGGCGCGGCATCGCCGCCGTCGCCTTCCATGCCGGCCTGCCGCCGGACCAGAAGCGGGCGGCGGCGGCCCGGTTCCGTTCCGGCGAGGCGGTGGTGGTGGTGGCGACCATCGCCTTCGGCATGGGCATCGACCGACCGGACGTGCGGTTCGTCGCGCATCTGGACATGCCGGACAGCCCGGAAGCCTATTACCAACAGATCGGCCGCGCCGGGCGCGACGGCGACCCGGCGGACACGCGGCTGCTGTATGGCGGCGAGGACATCGCCCGCGCGCGCTGGTTCCTGCAATCCTCCGCCGCCCCCGAGGCGCAGAAAAAGGCGATGCGGACGCGGCTGGAGGCGATGATCGCGCTGACCGAGACGGTGGAGTGCCGCACCCGCGCGCTGCTGGCCTGTTTCGGCGAGGAATTGCCCGAGCCTTGCGGGCATTGCGACAATTGCGGCACCCCGGTGACCACCTTCGACGGCACGGTGGAGGCGCAGAAGGTGCTCTCGGCGGTGTATCGCACCGGCCAGCGCTTCGGCGCGCTGCATGTCATCAACGTGCTGACCGGCAAGGCCAGCGAGGCGGTGGTGAAATGGGCGCATGACCGGCTGCCCACCTTCGGCGTCGGCGCCGACCGGCCGGAGAGCTTCTGGCGCGGGGTGATCCGCCAGTTGATCGCGCGCGGCGCCATCGCCGTGGACATGGGCGAGTTCAGCACGCTGAGCCTGGACCAGGAGCGGGCGCGGCCAATTCTGCGCGGCGAGCAGAAGATGATGATGCGGCATGACAATCCGATATCGAAGGATCGTCGCCGCGCCAAGCCGGCGGCCCAGGCGCTCGACCCGGCCGATGCCAGCCTGTTCGACGCGCTGCGGCTGTGGCGCTCGGGCGAGGCGAAGGCGCAGGGGGTGCCGCCCTACGTGATCTTCCACGACACCACGCTGCGCGAGATCGCCGCCGTGCGGCCGGACAGCCTGGACGCGCTGGGCCAGGTGAAGGGCGTCGGCGCCTCCAAGCTGGAACGCTACGGCGCCGCGGTGCTGGTGGCGCTGCGCGCCTATCCGGGCTGAGGCGCCAGCCGGCCGGGCCGGCCATCGGCGTCCGGTTGGAACACCAGCGCCTCGTCGTGCAGGGCGGCCAGCGCCGGGTTGTGGGCGATCGAGACGATGGTGGCGTGCGGCAGTTCGCGCCTGAGGGTGGCGTAGAGCTCGGCCTCCGACTCGGGGTCCAGGCTGGCGGTGGCTTCGTCCAGGAACAGCCAGTCCGGCCGCGCCAGCAGCGCGCGGGCCAGGGCCAGGCGCTGCTGCTCGCCGCCCGAGAGGCGTTGCGCCCAGGGCTCCTCCTCGTGCAGCCGCGATTCCAGGTGGCCCAGCCCGGCGGCGCGCAGGGCGGCGCGCACGGTGGTGTCGTCCAGGCCGGCGGCGTCGGGGTAGGTCAGCGCGTGGCGCAGCGTGCCGAGCGGGATGTAGGGCCGCTGCGGCAGGAACATCACCCGCCCGGCCGGGCGGCGCACCACGCCGCTGCCGAACGGCCAGATGCCGGCCAGGGCCCGGAACAGCGTGGACTTGCCCGCCCCGGAGCGGCCGGAGACCACCACCGAGCGGCCGGCCGGCAGGGTCAGCGCCGCGTCGCTCAGCAGGGTGGTGCCGTCGGGCAGCGCCAGGGTCACGTGCTCCAGCCGCCAGTCCTCGCCCTCGGCCGGGGTCACCCGCAGCGCGCGGCCGGCGTGGCGTGCCGCCTCGATGGCCGACTGGAAGGTGGCGAGGCGCTCCACGGTGGCGCGCCAGGCGGCCAGCGAGCCGTACGAGGAGACGAACCAGGACATCGCCCCCTGCACCTGGCCGAACGCGCCGGAGGTCTGGGTCAGCCCGCCCAGCGTCATCTGGCCGGAGAAATAGCGCGGGGCGGCGACGATGATGGGGAACACGGTGGCCACCTGGCCGTAGCCGGCCACCAGGGCGTTCAGCATCTTGGTCCGCCGCATGATCGCCCACCAGTTGGCGGCCAGCGCCTCGAACCGTACCGCGAGGCCGCGGTGTTCGTCGGCCTCGCCGTTCTGCAGGGCGACGCCCTCCATGTTCTCGCGCAGGCGCACCAGGGCGAAGCGGAAATCCGCCTCCACCCGCTGCTGGCGAAAATTCAGCATGGCGAGCGGCCGGCCGACCAGATGGGTGGCCCAGGTGCCGAGCCCGGCATAGACCAGCGCCACCCAGACCATGTAGCCGGGGATCGCCCAGCCGAACAGCGTGAAGGCGCCGGAGAGCGACCACAGGATGGCCACGAAGCTGAACAGCGTCACCACGTTGGACAGCAGGTCCAGCCCCAGCCCCAGCGTGCTGGCGACGAAGCTGCGCAGGTCCTCGGCGATGCGCTGGTCCGGGTTGTCGGTGCCGGAACCGCCGTTGGTGGTGGTGGCCACCAGTGAGATTCGGTAATAGGCGCGGTCGGCAAGCCACTGGTCCAGCAGCTTTTCCGTCATCCAGCGCCGCCAGCGGATTTGCAGCCACTGGTTCAGGTAGGTGGCATAGACCGCGACCAGGATATAGACCACGGCGATGCCGCAGAAACCGGGCATGAAGCCGGCCGGGCCGTCGCGCCAGGTGAACAGCAGGCGGATGAAGCTGTCCCAGTCCTTGTCCTGCAGCGAGTTGTAGAAGGCGCGGTTCCAGAAGTTCAGCACCACGTTCATGCCGACCATCGACAGGTTCAGCGCCACGATGGCCGCCAGCAGGCCGCGCGCCGCCCATCGCTCCTCGGAGCGGAAATAGGGCAGGGCGAGGCGCCAGACATCCTTCAGAAACGGCAGCAGGGCGCGCATCGCATCAGTCTCCGGGATGATCAGGGGGTGGCGAGCCGGGCGTCCAGCGCCGCCAGCCAGCCGGCCAGCCGCGCCTTGTTCACGCCGAAATCCGAGCGGCCGTAGACGCTGCGCGACCACAGGATCAGCCCGGACCCGGGGGTGCCCTGGCCGGGAGTGACCTGACCGGGGACGACGGGGCCGGGGACGACGGGGCCGGGGATGACCTGAATGGTGACGAGGTCGGGGAAGTTCAGCAGCTTGCTGCGCACCACGTAATGCGCCTGCAGGCGATCGTCATAGGCCACCTGCGGGAAGCTGCGCGGCGCGGCGGCGGCCACGGCGCGGATGGCGGTGTAGAGCGTGGCCGGCGGCACCGGGTAGGCGCGGGTGACGATGTCCGGCGCCGGGGTGAAGCCGGCCGGGGCGGCCAGCGCGGTGTTGGGGCTGTCCGGCCGGTGCAGGCCGGGCAGGGTCATCGGCGGCGGCACCGGCAGCCCCTGCGCGCCCGGCAGGCCGCAGGCGGGGAACACCAGCGCCACCAGCATGCGCAGCAGCCAGGTCATGCCCTGCCCGGCCCGATTCGCGCCGGCGTCATGCCGGGTCGGGCGGCGGGCGCAGGCGCAGGCGGATGACGCCCTTGGCGGTGGCCGAATCGGCCGGCTTGCCCTTGCGCAGGATGTCGATCTCGCCGGCCTCGGCCAGCCGCACGGCGGCGCGGCGCACCGCGGAGAGCAGCGTGCGCCATTCCTCGGAGGGCGGCGGCGCGGCCAGGGCGCGCGCCACCTCGCTGGGGCAGATGGACGCCTGCGGCCCGTGCTCGCGGGTTTGCCGGCGGATCTCGGCCTCGATCTGGTTGCCTTTGGTCACGCGCTTCTATGTGCCGGGGCGATGCCCGGGCGCAAGCGGGTTCGGGCGAAGCTTAGCGGGTTTTAACCGGCGGCCTGGTGTTTGGCGCCGCAAGGCTGGCCCCGATACCCCCTGCCGCCCGATCATGCGGCGGGTCAGCCGCCCAGCCGCTCGATAAGCCGCTCGGCGGGCATCGGCGCGGCGAACAGGTAGCCTTGCGCCTCGTCGCAGCCGATGCCTGCCAGGAAGGCGCGTTGCGCCTCGGTTTCCACGCCCTCGGCCACCACGCACAGCCCCAGCGCGTGCGCGGCCTGCACCAGGGCGCGCAGGATGGCGGCGTCCTCGGCTTGTTCAGGCACGCCGCGCACCAGTGAGCGGTCCAGCTTCATGGTGGTCAGCGGCAGCCGGCGCAGCATCGACAGGCTGGCCAAGCCGGTGCCGAAATTATCCACCGCCAGCCCCACGCCGAGGTCGCGGATGGCCGACAGGGTCAGCAGCAGGTCGAGATCGCCGCCGGCCGTCGCGGCCTCGCCCAGCGTGGCCTCGCCGAGCTCCAGTTCCAGCCGCTCGGGCGCCAGGCCGGACCGCTCCAGCGCCGCCGCCACCTGGCCCAGCAGCGCCTGATCGGCCAACTGGCAGGCGGCGATGTTGACCGAGACGCCGGGGCGGGCGCCGCTGGGGCCGTCCGGCCAGAGCGCGGCCTCGGCGCAGGCGGTGGCCAGGGTCCAGCCGCCGATGCCGGTCATCAGCCCGGCCTCCTCGGCCAGCGGCAGGAAGGCGCCGGGCGGCACCAGGCCGCGCCGGCGGTGCGGCCAGCGGGCCAGCGCCTCCGCCCCCACCGGCAGGCCGGTGCGCAGCGACACGCGCGGCTGGTAGTGCAGCGCCAGCGCGCCCTGCGCCACCGCCTCGGCCAGTTCGCGCTTCAGCCGGCGGCGCTGCGCCGCGTCGGCCCGGCCGTCGGTGGGCTGGCGGAAGGCGGGGTGGGGCGGGGTGAGGTCGGTGAAGGGCGGTATCGACAGCATGGCTGAGTCTCACTGTGTTGGCGCTGTCCAGAATTCCGCACCTTTGCTTGCGAAAGGATGAAGGCCGGGCGGCGGTGCCGTTATGTGGTCGATAATCTCTGCGTGCGAGGCTGCGCCGTCCGATCCGGGCGGGGTGATCCAAGATGGGCCGATGACCGAGGCGGTGACACACGAGGCCGGGGGGGAGGCGGGGCAGGCGCCGGCGCCGGAAGGCGAGCGCTGCCTGCTGGAGCATCCGATGTTCACGGCGCTGGGCCAGATCGCCTTCCGCCGGGCGGAGACCGACGGCACGCCGGTGATGGTGCTGTCGCTGGGCGACCGCGAGGCGGCGGTGCCGCTGCGGGCGCTGCAACGCGAATTCGCCATCGAGGACGACAGCCCGGACGGGCGGATGCTGGGGCTGATCGCCGAAAGCCTGGACTATGTCTCCGGCCTGCATCTGGGCGACCGGCTGCCCAGCGAGGTGCTGGACGGGCGGGCGAGCTGGGAGCCCGGGGCGCGGCACCGCGCGCTGGTGGAGGCGCGGCTGCGGATGCAGCTGCTGGCCTGGATCGACCCGTCCGCCGCTGGCGCCGGCATGGGCGCGGTGCTGCGGCTGGACCAGGACCAGGGGCTGCGCCAGCGGGTGCAGGCCGCCTTCGAGCAGGCGGCGCGGACGCTGGAGCTGCCGAACGCCCAGACGGTCATTGTGCTGGTGGAGAATCTGGCCGAGGAGCTTTCATATATCGAGTCGCTGCGCGAGAACCTGCTGCGCCGGCTGCAGGTGATGGCGGCGCGGGTGGCCCAGGCCTGCCGCGGGTTTCGCGGCGACGGGGCGCGGCTGGAGTCGCTGACCCAGGTGCACCGGCTGGGCGAGATCGCGCTGAAGCAGATCGCCGGCCGGTTCGACGAGGTGGACGCGCAGACCGGCGAGGTGATGGCCGCACTGCGCAACATCGAAAGCCAGCAGGCGTTCATCCGCTCCAACCGCGACCTGCTGTATCGCAGCCTGCGCGCCTGGGAGCCGATCCTGCGGGACTGGACGGCGCTGGAGACGGTGCTGGACGAGGCGTTCTGGGCGCTGATCACCCGCACCTACCAGTTCCTCGCGCCGCGCTACATGCCGGTGCAGGAGTGGCAGGCGCAAACTGTGCAGCGCCCGGTGCGGCGGCCGCGCAAGCCGGGCAGCGCGATGACGTGGTGAGAGGGGGCCTGGTCGGCAGGGGTGGAGCCGGCCGCCGTTGCGCCGCATGATGGGGGCCATGCAACGGCGCGAAGGGATGCGGCGATGGACGGAACGGGTGGCGCGGTGCGGCGCGTGGCGGTGGTGGGCGCGGGCACGATCGGGGCCAGCTGGGCGGCGTATTTCCTCAGCCGGGGGCTGGAGGTGGTGGCCAGCGACCCGTCGCCGGGGGCGGAGGACCTGCTGCGGCGCATGATCGAGAGCGCCTGGCCGGTGCTGCAAACGCTTGGCGCGACGCCGGGTGCCGACCCGGCGAACTGGCGCTTCGAGCCTGATCCGGCGCGCGCGGTGGCCGGCTGCGACTTCGTGCAGGAGAGCGCGCCGGAACGCTACGAGGTGAAGCAGGCGCTTCTGCCGGCGATCGCCGCCGTGCTGCCGGCGCATGTGGTGATCGCCAGCTCCTCCTCCGGGCTGCTGATCAGCCGGCTGTCGCAGGGCTGCGCGCATCCCGAGCGGGTGGTGATCGGCCATCCGTTCAACCCGCCGCATCTGGTGCCGCTGGTGGAGGTGGTGGGCGGCGCGACCGCCGGGCGGCCGGCGATCGAGGCGGCGATGGCGTTCTACCGCGCCATCGGCAAGCACCCGATCGAGATCAGGAAAGAGGTGCCGGGCCATCTGGCCAACCGCCTGCAGGCGGCGCTGTGGCGCGAGGCGGTGCACATGGTGGCCGAGGGCGTGGCCAGCGTGGCCGACGTGGATGCGGCGATCAGCGAGGGGCCGGGGATGCGCTGGGCGCTGCTGGGGCCGCACGCGACCTTCCACCTGGCCGGCGGCGAGGGCGGCATGGCGCATTTCATGGACCATCTGATGCCGGCCGTGACCGGCTGGTGGAAGGACCTCGGCAACCCGGTGATGACGCCGGAATTGCAGGCCAGGCTGATCGTCGGCGTGCAGGAGGAGCTGGGCGGGCAGGACATCGCCACCCTGGCGGCGCGGCGGGATGCCTTCCTGGCCGCGCTGATGGCGCTGAAGCGCTCGTGAGTGCCGCCGCGTTCGCGCCGCACGAGGCGCTGGCGGCCGACCTGCTGGGCGAGGTGGAGGATGGCGGCGACGGCTCGCACGACGTCGCCCACCTCCAGCGCGTGTGGCGCAACGCGCGGATGATCGCTGCCGAGGAGGGGGGCGACGGCGAGGTGCTGGCCGCCGCCGTGCTGCTGCATGATTGCGTGCATGTGGAGAAAAGCTCGCCGCTGCGCGCCCAGGCGTCGCGGCTGGCCGCCGCGCGGGCGCGCGACATCCTGGCGGCGCGCGGCTGGGACGCGGCGCGGGTGGAGGCAGTGGCGCATGCCATCGCCGCGCACAGCTTCTCGGCGGCGATCATGCCGGACACGCTGGAGGCGCGGGTGCTGCAGGACGCCGACCGGCTGGACGCGATCGGCTGCATCGGGGTGGCGCGCTGCTTCTACACGGCGGGGCGGATGGGCTCGGCGCTGTACGACCCGGACGATCCGCGGGCCGAGCGGCGGGCGCTGGACGATGCGCGCTACGCCGTGGACCATTTCCGCGCCAAGCTGCTGCGGCTGGAGGGCGGGTTCCAGACGGCGGCCGGGGCGCGGCTGGCGGCCGAGCGAACCCGGCGGATCGCCGCCTTCCTGGCCGATTTCGAGGAGGAGGCGGGTGCCTGAGCCGGTCGCCGCCGCGCCCCTGCGGCCGCGGCGGCTGGTGACGGTGCACGACCGCTACGCCGAGTTGGGCGAGCTGGTGGATGTGTTCCACAGCTTCTGCCCGGACGGCGAGGCGCTGGTCTGCGCCTTCCGGCGGATGCGGCTGGCCTCGCCGGGCCAGGACTACCTGGTGCGGCCGGCCTATTTCAGCGAGGTGCATGTGACGACCCTGCGCCGCCAGGGCGGGGCGCTGGTGAGCGGGCTGGCGCGGCGGCTGACCGATGGGGAGGACCCGCGCGCCTTCCTGCTGGACGGGGCGCCGATGGTGCTGGTGCACCGGCCGCGTGCCCGGGCGACGCCCTACCGCCTGTGCGACCTGCGGCGCGGCACGGCGGTGGACCTCGCGGTCGATCCGGCCTGGGGGTTTGCGGCCGGCAAGAACTGGCAGCCCTTCGGGTTCGAGGGCCGGCTGTATGTGGTACACGGCTTCGCGCCGCTGCGGGTACTGGCGTTCGACCCCGTGACCGGGCGCGGCGAGCCGGTGCTGGAGCGCGATGTGGGGCTGGATTTCCCGGCCCATTACGACGGCTACACGATGTTCCGCGGCGGCACGGCGGTGGCGGTGGCCGGCGGCGGGCTGGCCGGGCTGGGGCATATGACCACCGAGCCGGGGCGGCACGTGCCGTTCGCCTGGCGGCTCGCGCCGGACGGCACGCTGGCGCTGGGGCTGGGGTCCGGCTTCCAGCCGCTGGCCGACGAGGGGCTGGGCGTGGTGGACCCGACGAGCTGGTTCGTCTGGGACGGGCGGTGGCATGTCGGGCTGTCCTGCTCCAACCGCGGGTGGTTCTCCGCCCAGCGCTTCGCCAGCTTCCTCGCCGAGATCGATCCGCCCTGGCCGGCGGCGGCGGGCGACACCGTGGCGCTGCGGGCGATGCTGGCGGGCGGGGGGCGGCCGCCGGCGCCGCGCCGGCGGGCGTTCCAGGAGGCCGGGGCGATGCGCGGCGAGGCCGGCGGGCGCACGCAGGACGGGCAGCGCGTGGCCATCCCCGGGCAGCACGCGCCGGGGCTGCTGGCACTCGGGCTGGGGGTGGTGCTGGCGCCGGGGGCCTATCTGGCGCGCATCCATTTCGCCGCCGCCGGCCCGCCCGGCGCCGTCGCGGGGCGCTGGACGATCGGGGTGCGCGGCGAGGCGGTGGCGTTGGCGGGCGGCGACGTGCCCGGCACCGGCGACCGCATGGCCACCATCGCGGCGGGCTTCGCGCTGCCGGCGGCGGCGGCGGTGGAGGTGGCGGTGTGGTTCGGCGGCGGGGTGGCGCTGCGGCTGACCGATATCGCGGTGGACCCGGACGATCAGAACCCCGCGCCCGGCTCCGCCAGATAGGCTTCCTCCGCCGGCGTGCTGGCCCGGCCCAGCGCGGCGTTGCGATGGGGGAAGCGGCCGAAGCGGGCGATCACCTCGCGGTGGCGGTGGGCGTAGGGGATGGTGGACTCGACCGCACCGAGGCCGCGCAGGGTCTCGAACAGCCGCACCGAGAGGTCCTGGTCGGCCATTTCCTCGGCATGCTCGAACGGCAGATACAGGAACACTCGCTGCACCGGGGTGAGGTCGGCGTCCGCCGCAGCTGCGAGGGCGGCGCGGGCGATGCGGCGGGCATGGGCGTCGCCGGCGAAGGCCAGGTGGGTGCCGCGATGGATGTTGCGGGGGAACTGGTCGAGCACGAGCACCAGCGCCAGCGCACCCTCCGGCGTGGCGGCCCAGGGGTCCAGCGCGCCGTCCTGCGCCGCTTCCACCGCCAGGGCGAAACGCGCGCGGATGGCGGCGTCGAACAGGTCGTCGCGGGTGAACCAGCGCTCCTGGCGCCAGATCGCGGGGTCGCCCTCGAACCAGAAATCGAGGATGTCGGGAGCGTTCATAGCGCCCGTTCCAGCACGCGCACCGAGTGGATGGCAACCCGGCCCGACAGGTCGCGGATCTGGTGGCGGCAGGAGGTGCCGTCGGCGACGATCAGGTCCTCCGCCCCGGCGGCGCGCACCGCCGGCAGCAGGCCGGCCTCCGCCATCGCCTTCGAGGCGTCCAGCGTCTCCGACTGGTAGCCGAAGCTGCCGGCCATGCCGCAGCAGGCGGAGGCGATCGGCTTCACCACAAGGTCTGGCACCTGTTTCAGCGCGGCCAGGCCGGCCGGGAAGGCGCCGAAGGATTTCTGGTGGCAATGGCCATGCACATGCGCGGTGGCGGCGATCGGGTTGAGGGCGAGCCTGGTCGTGGCGAGGAATTCGCCCAGCAGCATGGCGCGGTCGGCCACCGCGCGCGCCTCGGGGCCGGGGAGCAGGGAGGGGAATTCGTCCTTCAGGGTGAACAGGCAGGAGGGTTCCAGCCCGATCACCGGTAGGTTGCCGGTTTCGGGCGCGGTGAGCGCCGCCACCATGCGGCGGGCCTCGGCGCGGGCGCGGTCCACCATGCCGGCGGAGAGGTAGGTGCGGCCGCAGCACAGCTTGCCGCCGCCGGCCGCCGGCAGCACGGCGCGCACCCCGGCGGCGCGCAGCACCCTGATGGCGGCGCGCAGGTTCTCCGGCTCGAAATGCCGGTTGAAGGTGTCGGCCAGCAGCAGCACGTCGCGCGTGGCGGGCGGCGCCTCGGCCTCGGCATCGCGGAAGGCGTCGGCGCGGAATTCCGGCAGGTCGCGCGCCGCCGCGAAGCCGATGCGCTCGCCCAGGCGGCGCAGCACCGGCAGGCGGTTGCGCAGGTTGGCCAGGGCCGGAAGGCGGGCGGCCCAGGGGGCATAGCGCGGCAGATGGGCGACGAGGCGCTCGCGCAGGGCCACGCCGTGGCGCTCGGCGCGGGCGGCGGTGGCCTCGATCTTGAATTTCGCCATGTCCACGCCGGTGGGGCATTCGCGCCGGCACGCCTTGCAGGAGACGCAGAGTTTCAGCGCCGCCGCCACGTCCTCGCCGGCCATGGCGTCGCGGCCGAGCTGGCCGGTCAGCGCCAGGCGCAGCGTATTGGCGCGGCCGCGGGTGACATGCGCCTCGTCGCGGGTGACGCGGTAGCTGGGGCACATCACGCCGGCGTCGAACTTCCGGCAGGTGCCGTTGTTGTTGCACATCTCCACCGCGCCCAGCATGCCGTTCAGCGGGCCGGGCCAGGCGGACCAGTCCAGCTTCGGCGTGAAGCCGGGGGCGGCGGCGTAGTCCGGCCCGTAGCGGAACAGGGAGCGGTCATCCATGCGCGGCGGGCGCACCACGCGGCCGGGGTTGAGCATGGCGGCGGGGTCGAAGGCGTCCTTCACCGTCTCGAAGGCGCGGACGATGCGCGGGCCGAACATGCTCTCGTGGAATTCGCTGCGCACGATGCCGTCGCCGTGCTCGCCGCTGTGGCTGCCCTTGTAGTCGCGCACCAGGGCGAAGCATTCCTCGGCCACCGCGCGCATCTTGCGCACGTCGGCGGGGTCTTTCATGTTCAGCACCGGGCGGACATGCAGGCAGCCGACCGAGGCATGGGCGTACCAGGTGCCCTTGGTGCCGTGCTTCTCGAACACGTCGTTCAGCCGCTCGGTGTAGTCGGCCAGGTCTTCCAGCGGAACGGCGCAATCCTCGATGAAGGAGACGGGTTTGCCGTCGCCCTTCATGGACATCATGATGTTCAGCCCGGCCTCGCGCACCTCGGCGATATCGGCCTGGAAGGCGGGGTCGGTGGCGCGCACCACCATGCCGGGATAGCCGAGATCGGCCATCATGCCGTCCAGCTCCGCCAGCTTGGCCAGCAGCAGCGCGTCCTCATGGCCGTGGAACTCCACGATCAGCACACTGTCCGGCTCACCTTTCAGCATGCGGTCGATGGTGGCGCGGTAGATCGGGATGGCGCGGCCGAGGTCGATCATGGTGCGGTCCACCAGTTCCACCGCCTCCGGGTCCAGCGTGACGAGATGCTGGCTGGCGGCCATGGCGGCGCGGAAGCTGGGGAACTGGCAGATGCCGAGCATCTTGCGCGGCTTGATCGGGTGCAGCATCAGCTCCAGCGCCGCCGAGAAGGCCAGCGTGCCCTCGCTGCCGACCAGCAGGCGGGCCAGGTTGTCGCGCCCGGCGGCGCGGGCGGCGGGTGTCAGCGCCTCGATGTTGTAGCCGCCGACGCGGCGCAGGGCGGTGGGGAAGCGGGCGGCGATCTCGTCCGCCTCGGCCGCGCCCAGGGCGCGCAGGCGCTGGATCAGGGTTGCGATATGCGCCGGCACGTCGGCGCCGAGATTGTCCGGAGTCGCGCCGAAGCGGTGGGTGCTGCCATCGGCCAGGATGGCGTCGATGGCGCTCACGTTGTCGGCCATCAGGCCGTAGCGGATCGACTTGCTGCCGCAGGAATTATTGCCGGCCATGCCGCCGATGGTGCAGCGCGCGTTGGTGGAGGGATCGACCGGGAAGAACAGGCCGTGCCGCTTCAGGTCGTTGTTCAGGTGGGAGAGCACGATGCCGGGCTCGACCAGGGCGCGGCCGGCGGCGGCGTCCACCGCGAGCACGCGGCGCAGGTATTTGGAGCAGTCGATCACCAAAGCGCGGTTGACCGTCTGCCCGCACTGGCTGGTGCCGCCGCCACGCGGCAGTACCGGCACGCCGGCCTCGCGGCAGATCGCCAGGGCGGCGGCCACGTCGTCCATGCGCTTCGGCACCAGCACGCCGACCGGCTGCACCTGGTAGATCGAGGCGTCGGTGGCGTAGCGGCCACGGTCGGCGGCGCCGAACAGCACCTCGCCCTCGGTTTCGCGTTGCAGGCGGGCGGCCAGGTCCATGCGATCCCCCAATGGCGACAAAGGCCGGAGCTTTGCCCCGGGCCTCAACCTAAAGCCAGGCGAGCCGCCTGTCCGATTGATTATCGTCCTTGATCGGAGAAGGGCAATTCATTGGCGTCGCGGCGCAACCGGCCGCATGGTGCCGGCGGTAGAGGAGGGTCCGATGGCCTATTACGAGAGCAAGCACGTCGCCGGCCGGCATTTCCTGCAGATCCCCGGGCCGACCAACGTGCCCGACCGGGTGCTGCGCGCCATGGACAACCCGACCATGGACCATCGCGGGCCGGATTTCGGCCGGCTGGGCACGCAGATCCTCACCAACCTGCGCAAGATCTTCCAGACCGAGGGCCACGTGGTGATCTACCCCGCCTCCGGCACCGGGGCGTGGGAGGCGGCGCTGGCCAACACCCTCAGCCCGGGCGACGCGGTGCTGATGTGCCGCACCGGCTGGTTCGCCTCGCTGTGGAAGGAAATGGCCGAGCGCCTGGGCCTGAAGCCGGAATTCATCGACACCGACTGGCGGCGCGGCGCGGACGTGGAGGCGATCGGCGCGGCGCTGGCCAAGGACACGGCGCACCGCATCAAGGCGGTCTGCGTGGTGCACAACGAAACCTCGACCGGCTGCACCAGCCGCATCGACGAGGTGCGCGCGGCCATGGATGCCGCCAAACACCCGGCGCTGCTGCTGGTGGACACCATCTCCTCGCTGGCCAGCATCGACTACCGGCACGACGAATGGGGCGTGGATGTCACCGTCGCCGGCTCGCAGAAGGGGCTGATGCTGCCGCCCGGGCTGTCGTTCAACGCCATCAGCGCCAAGGCCCTGGCCGCCGCCGAGACGGCGAAGCTGCCGCGCAGCTACTGGGACTGGCGGACCATGCTGGCGGCCAACGCCACCGGCTATTTCCCGTTCACCCCGGCCACCAACCTGCTCTACGGCCTGGATGCCGCGGTCGCCATGCTGCTGGAGGAGGGGCTGGCCAACGTGTTCGCCCGCCACGACCGCCACGCCGAGGCCACCCGCCGCGCCGTGCGTGCCTGGGGGCTGGAGATCCAGTGCGCCGAGCCGCGCCATTATTCCAGCTCGCTGACCGCGGTGCGGGTGCCGGAGGGGCATTCGGCCAACGCGCTGCGGGCGACCATCCTGGAGAAGCACAACATGAGCCTGGGCAACGGCCTGGGGCCGCTGAACGACCGGGTGTTCCGCATCGGCCACCTGGGCGATTTCGGCGACCTGCAACTGGTCGGCACGCTGGGCGGCGTGGAGATGGGGTTGCGCGCCGCCGGGGTGCCGCACAGGCCGGGCGGGGTGCAGGCGGCACTGGACTACCTTTCCGGGAATTCCTGACGCACCATATCGGGAACGCACACCCGAGGGAGCGAACCATGATCGAATGCTGGACCTGGCCGACGCCGAACGGCCACAAGGTGCATATCGCGCTGGAGGAGATAGGGCTGCCGTACAAGGTGATCCCGGTCGCCATCGGCAAGGGCGAGCAGTTCCGCCCCGAGTTCCTGGCGATCACCCCCAACCACCGCATCCCGGCGATCGTCGATCCGGACGGGCCGGGCGGCAAGCCGATAAAACTGTTCGAATCGGGCGCGATTCTCATCTATCTGGCCGAAAAATCGGGCAAATTCATCCCGAAGGACGCCCATGACCGCTACATCTGCCTGCAATGGATCATGTTCCAGATGGGCGGGGTGGGGCCGATGTTCGGCCAGTTCGGCCATTTCAACAACTACGCGCCGGAGAAGATCCCCTACGCCATCGAGCGCTACCAGAACGAGGTGCGGCGCCTGCATGGGGTGCTGGACAAGCGGCTGGCGGAGTCGGAATGGCTGGCCGGCGGGGAATACTCGATCGCCGACATGATCAACTTCCCCTGGCTGCGCAATCCCGAGCGGCGCAACATCGACATGAACGAATACCCGAACGTGAAGCGCTGGTTCGACGCGGTCGCCGCCCGCCCGGCGGTGCAGCGCGGCTGCGCGGTGCTGGCGGATAACGTGCGACAAGGGACGATGACCGATGCCGAGCGCGAGGTGATGTTCGGCAAGACCCAGTTCGCGAAGCGATAGCAGGTGCCGCACCGTTCCGCGCTGTTCGCCGCGTTCCTGCTCTGCCTGGCCGGGGCGGCTTCGGCCGAGACGGTGCATTCGCTGGACCAGGTGCCCGGCCACCTGGGCACGCCCGAGGCGCGTGCGGCCTTTGCCACGCAGATTGAGGGCAAGCCCGCGCCCGACCTGCTCGGCGTGCGCAGCCTGCCGCCCGGCCTGCCGGCGGCGGCGATCGCCGGGATGCTGGTGCCGCCGGCCGACCATGCCGCGCCGCGGCTGGTGGGGGCGCGGCACTGGCGCGACGACCTCTACGTGGCGATCGTCTGCACCGGCGGCCCGCCCCTGGCCGCCGGCGACACCCCGGACTGCGCCAGCTACGATCCGGCGGCGGCGCTGCACGTCTATCTCGGGGTGATCGCGCTGGCCCCCGGCGCCGCCCCGCGCCTGGTGGCGGCGAGCGGCGCGTGGGACACCGCGATGGGCTGGGACGACACCTTGCTGCCGCGCGCGCCCGCCGCCGCCGACGACGCGGACGGCAAGCTGGCCGCCCCCCCGAGCTTCGACGGCTTCGACCTCGCGCCCTACCGCATCGCCCCGGGCGTGCCGGCGTTCGGACTGCGCTGCGGCTGGCAGGAGGGGTATTCCGGCGGCAGCGCCAGCTTCACCGGGCTGTACCTGTTCGCCATCGACGGCACCCGGCTGCGGCGCGTGCTGGCGGCGCCGATGTCCGCCTTCGCCGATATCGCCGGCGACTGGCATAAGGACGGCACGCGCGACCACGACATCACCGATGCCGCCAACCTGCTGATCGTGTCGCCGCGCCAGACCGGCGGGCATTTCAACCTGATGCTGCGGCTGCGCGGCGGCCACGGCCAGCAACTCTACCGCTGGTCGGCGGCGGGCGGCTATCGTCTGGCGACGAAACCCTGACCTGGCGACGACCGACTACGCCGGCCCCGCCCAGGGCAGCAGCACGTCGAAATCGTGCCGCTCGCTGAGCTGGCGCCAGCTTTTCACCTTGTCGACGATCTCGCTGCTGTAGACGATGCTGTGGTCGGTGAGGTCGCCGGGGTTGGCGTAGTAGTGATCGGGCGCCTGGAAATACCGCTCGGCGTTGTCCACGTAGCGGTAGCACAGCGCCTGCACCGCGCCGAAGCGCATCGCCTCGGAAATCAGGAACACCACCAGCAGCAGGTTCTTGCGGCCGACCGGGTCAAGGCTGCCGCCGTCGAACACCGACAAGTCATTGAGCAACTTCCACGGCGCGATGGTGTGCTTCGCGCCGGCATGCAGGCCGAGATTGTCGTAGCTGGCCGGGCCGCCGAGGGCGATCGGCCGGCTGGGGCCGGGCACCGGGGGCAGCTTGCCGTCCGGCTCGAACGCCAACCAGACGGGCGCGTTCAGCTTGCGCAGGCCGAGCACATAGAGGGAGGCGGTGTCGATCGCCACCTCGATGACCGGGGCGGTGATCGGGGCGGTCAGGTAGACCACCATGGTGCGGGCGCCGGCGTTCCGCTTGGCCAGCACCGCCTCGCGCGTCATCCGCACGTTGCGGTTGTAGTATGGACCCAACTGGATCAGCCCGCTCATGTCCCGCCCCCGCCGTGGAGCCGCATTTTAGCGGCGCCACGCGGCAGGCGCGGTCACAAGGCTGCGAGAGGGGCCGGGCCGGCCCGATCTCGCCGGTTAGTTCAGCGGCGGAAGTCGCCGCGGGCGATCGCCTCGAAATCATACGGGCTGATGCCGAGATCGCGCAGGTCGCGGTCATCGACCTGGGACAGCGCGCGCATCGCCTCGGCATAGTCGCGCCTAGCGGCCAGCCAGGCTTGCAGGCGCGCCACCAGGCCGTGCGGGCTGGCGAGGCTGTGGCCCAGTGCGGTGGGGGTGTCGTGGGTGAGAGTGGCCATGACGGCATCTCCTGTTGCGGCGCAGCATATGCTGCACCGCAACATTTGGCGCTTTCCGGAGATACGTCAAGCATGCTGCCATGCTTTCGGCGCGGTAATGCGTTGCGCGTATGGCGGAGCGGCGGCTACCCCGCCTTGGCTAGGTCCCGCAACACGTATTTCTGCATCTTGCCGGTGCTGGTTTTCGGCAGCGGGCCGAACACCACCGCCTTGGGCACCTTGAAGCGGGCCATGTTGGCGCGGCAGAAGGCGATGATGTCCGCCTCGCTGGCCTCCTGGTCGGGCTTCAGGGTCACGAAGGCCACCGGCACCTCGCCCCAGGTCTCGTCCGGCCGGCCGACCACGGCGGCTTCCAGCACGGCGGGGTGGCGGTAGAGCACGTCCTCCAGCTCGATGGTGGAGATGTTCTCGCCGCCGGAAATGATGATGTCCTTGCTGCGGTCCTTCAGCTCGATATAGCCGTCGGGGTGCCAGACGCCGAGGTCGCCGGTGTGGAACCAGCCGCCCTCGAACGCCTCCTCGGTGGCTTTCGGGTTCTTCAGGTAGCCCTTCATCACCACGTTGCCGCGCATGAACACCTCGCCCATGGTGGCGCCGTCCTTGGGCATCGGCGCCATGCTGCGCGCATCGGCCACCATCAGCCCCTCCAGCGACAGGTAGGGCACACCCTGGCGGGCCTTGATACGGGCCTGCTCGTGGGCGGGCAGGGCGTTCCACTCGTCCTGCCAGGCGCAGACGGTGACCGGGCCGTAGACCTCGGTGAGGCCATAGACATGGGTGATGCTGAAGCCGCGCCGCTCGATGCCCTCGATCACCGCGGCCGGGGGCGGGGCGCCGGCGGTCATCATCTGGATGGTGCGGCCCTGCAGGTCGGGCCATTGCCCGGCCGGCGCGTTCAGCAGCATGTTCACCACGATCGGCGCGCCGCACATATGGGTGACGCCGTGCGCCGCGATGGCCGCCAGCACCGCCGCCGCCTCCACCCGGCGCAGGCAGACATGGGTGCCGGCGATGGCGGTGATGGTCCAGGGGAAGCACCAGCCGTTGCAGTGGAACATCGGCAGCGTCCACAGGTACACGGCGTGCGGCGGCATGCCCCAGGTGAGCACGTTGCCCATGGCGTTCAGGTAGGCGCCGCGGTGGTGGTAGACCACGCCCTTCGGGTTGCCGGTGGTGCCGGAGGTGTAGTTGAGCGCGATCGCGCCCCACTCGTCCGGCGGCAGGCGCCAGGTGAAGCCGGGATCGCCGCCGGCGAGGAACGCCTCGTAATCCATCGCGCCGATCAGCTTGCCGGGCGGGGCCAGGGCGTCGTCGATGTCGATCACCAGCGGGCGGCCGCCTTCGGGCATCATCGCCAGCGCCGCCTGCATGGTGGCGGCGTATTCGCGGTCGGTGATCAGCACCTTGGCCTCGCCGTGGCCGAGGATGAAGGCGATGGTGGCGGCGTCCAGCCGGGTGTTCAGCGCGTTGAGCACCGCGCCGGCCATGGGCACGCCGAAATGCGCCTCGAACATCTCCGGGATGTTGGGTGCCATCACGGCCACCGTGTCGCCGGGGCCGACGCCGTGGCGGGCCAGGGCGGAGGCCAGGCGGGTGCAGCGCTCGGCGGCCTGGCGCCAGGTGTAGCGGCGCGGGCCATGCACCACCGCCAGCCGGTCCGGATAGATCGCGGCGGTGCGCGCCAGCATGCTCAGCGGCGTGAGCGGCGCGTAGTTGGCGGGGGTCTTGGGCAGGTCGTAATCGGCTGCGGCCATGGCGTACGCTCTCCGGGGTGCGGCCTTGGGCGGGCCGCTTCGGTCCGGTTTTAGCGGCAGGGAGGGAGGAAGCAAGGAAGCTGTTCTTTTTTGGAAAAAAGAACCAAAAAACTTTATCCGTTTCGCCGTTTGGCGGCCGCGGCGGCCAAACGGATAAAGTTTTTTTGCTTCTTTTTGTTCACAAAAAGAAGACCTTCCTTCACACCGGCCGATACCGCCAAACACTGGCCGGCGGAAAGTTCAACGGCGTCCACGCCTCGCGCCGCGCCTGCAGCCCCAGCTTGCGGGCCGGCAGCGGCGAGGTGGCGCAATAGCTGAAATGCAGGAAGCCGCGCCCGGGGGCGACCGCCTGCATGGCGTCGATGAAGCGGCGCTGCTCGGCCAGCGGCAGCAGCACCAGCGGGATGCCGCAGACCACGGTGCCGATGCGCCCGTGCCAGGCCGCCGGCAGCAGGTCCGGCAGGGCGCGGGCGTCGCCCTCGATCACGTTCGCGCCCGGCAGCACGCGGCGCAGGTGGGCGGCCATGGCGGGGACGATCTCGACCACGAACAGCCGTTCCGGCGGCAGGCCGGCGGCGAGCAGCGCGCGGGAGATCACCCCGGTGCCGGCCCCCAGCTCCAGCATCGCCTCGTCCGGCCCGCGCACGGTCTGCGCCACCACGCGCCGGCACAACGCGGGGGACGAGGGCACGATGGAGCCCATCCGCAGCGGGTTCTCCATCCAGCGACGGAAGAACAGCCATGGATTCGCGATGCTACGATCCGGGTTGGTCTGACGTATTGCTACTTCAGGCAGGGCGTGTGTCATGAAACCGTCACATTGTTGCTGTGCAGGCGTTGATTTCGTCTTGGCTGCTAGCGCAATTCGGCGCCGGGGGAAAGATCGCCCTGCAAGCGCATGGCGGGTTACCCGCGCCTCTCGGCGCCGCTATACATTGAGCCAATATACGCCCGTATGGTCCTGGGCGGCCTGGGTGTGCCATTGTAGGCATGCCCGTCGCGGCCGAGCCGCCATAACAGAAAGAAAACACCGCCCGCGATGTCCGCACGCATCCTGATCATCGACGATGTGCCGGCCAACACCCGCCTGCTGGGGGCGCGGCTGGGCGCGGAGTATTTCGAGGTGCGCACCGCCCATGACGGCCCGGCCGCGCTCGCCGAGGCGCTGGCGTGGCAACCGGACCTGATCCTGCTGGACGTGATGATGCCCGGCATGGACGGCTACGAGACCTGCCGCCGGCTGAAGGCCGATGTCCGCACCCTGCACATCCCGGTGGTGATGGTCACCACGCTCGACCAGACCGACGAGCGGGTGCGCGGGCTGGAGGCGGGGGCCGACGACTTCCTGACCAAGCCGGTCGATTTCGACACGCTGCTGGCCCGCGTGAAGTCGCTGGTGCGGCTGAAGCGGCTGCTGGACGAATGGCGCATGCGCGGGCAGACGGCGCACGCGCTGGGGCTGTCGGCCAACGGCTTCGCCCCGCCGGCGGTGGCCGGCGCGCGCGCCCTGGTGGTGGACGACGACGACGCCAGCGCCCAGGCGATCCAGGACGCGCTGCTGCGCGACGGCGTGCTGGCTGCGCGCGCGCGCAGCGAGGCGGAGACGATGGAACTTGTGCGGGTGGTCGATTTCGCGCTGGTGGTGATCAGCCTGTCGATGCTCACCGACGACCCGCTGCGCCTGGCCTCGCGGCTGCGCGCCCAGGAGACCACGCAGGAGACGCCGCTGCTGCTGATCGCCGAGTCGGCGCAGCGGGACCGGTTGCTGCGCGGCTTCGACCTGGGGGCGAACGACTGGCTGATCCGCCCGCTGGACGCCAACGAACTGCGGGCGCGGGCGCGCAACCAGATCCGCCGGAAATTCTACCAGGACCGGCTGCGCGCCGATCTTGGCCACGCCCTGGAACTGGCGCTGACCGACCCGCTGACCGGCTTCTACAACCAGCGCTACCTGATGCGCCACCTGCACGGGCTGCTGGACGGCGGCGGCGGGGACATGGTGGCGGTGATGATGCTCGACCTCGACCACTTCAAGGAGGTCAACGACCGCTGGGGCCACCCGGTGGGCGACCAGGCGCTGCGGGTGGTGGCGGAGACGCTGCGCGGCCGGGTGCGGGTGTTCGACTCCATCGCCCGTTACGGCGGCGAGGAATTCGTGGTGGTGATGCCCGGCGCCAGCGCGCAGGAGGCCCAGGGCGCAGCCGAGCGGCTGCGCAGCGCCATCGAGCAGATACGCTTCGAGCCGGAGCCGGGCCAGGTGCACCAGCTGACCGTCAGCATCGGCGTCGCCTGCAGCGCCCCGGGGCGCACGCCGGAGCAGGTGCTGCAAATGGCCGACGCGGCGCTCTACACGGCGAAGAATGCCGGGCGAAACTGCATGAAAATGGCCGCCCAGGCCTGAGTTCGGCAGGGCGGCCCGGGTCGTCGCACGCGGGTCGTCTCGAAAGCCGTTCGGCCACGCGGGCGCCGGCGGGCATGGCCCGGCCGGGCGCCGCGCGGCCGCCGATCACTTGATCTTGGCTTCCTTGAAGGCGACGTGCTTGCGCGCCACCGGATCGTATTTCTTCAGCTCCAGCTTGCCGGTCTGGGCGCGGGCGTTCTTCTTGGTGACATAGAAGTACCCGGTGTCCGCGGTGGACACGAGCTTGATCTGGACGGTGTTGGATTTGGCCATCGTTGGAACCCTTGCGGAAGGGGTCGGGAGATACGCAGCCCTGGCCTCGCCGTCAAGCTTTCGCCTGTGGTCGTCGCCTCAACGCAGCCGCGCGCCGCCCAGGGCCGTGGGCGCGCGGGGGGGCGGCACCGGCCTCAGCAGCGCGGTGGCATAGGCGCGCGGCGTCTGCACCAGGAAGCGGGCGGCCGCCATGTCGGCGTCGCGGCCCTCGGCGGCGGGGCAGGCCGCACGGATCGCCAGGGCGGCGGCGGGCGCCAGCGGGGCGCGGGCGGCACGGTGGCGGGCCAGCGCCGCGGCCATCGGCTGGCTGCCCTGCGCCAGCGCCCGCAACTGCCGCGCCAGCAGGTCCTGGCCCAGGCTGGTGCAGACCTGCGGCAGCACGCCGAGCGCCTGGATCGGCCAGCCGCGCGGCGCCAGCACCCGGCTCCAGGTCACCAGCAGCTCGCCGCCATCGGGCAGCTCGGCGATGGTCTGCACCAGCCCCTTGCCCAGCGTGGAGCTGCCCACCACCACCGCGCGCCGCTGATCGGCCAGGGCGGCGGCGAGGATTTCGGCGGCGCTGGCGGTGCGGCCATCGACCACCACCACCACCGGCAGCCCGCCGGCCAGGTCGCGGCCATCGGCGCGGAACTCGTGCGCGGCCTCGGGGTCGCGGCCGGAGGTGGTGGCGACGATGCCGTCCGGTTGCAGCATCGCCGCGGCGGCCACCGCCTGGCGCAGCAGCCCGCCGCGGTTGCCGCGCAGGTCGATCACCACGCCCTCCGGCTGGCGGTCGGCGTCCAGCGCCCGGATCAGCTCCTGCGCGATCCGCGAGGCGGTGGTGCGGGCGAAGCTCGAAACCTGCAAGACCAATATGTTGTCGTGCGTAGTTGCGGTCACGGTCTCGGGCGGCAGGGTCGCGCGCTCCAGCGTCACCACGCGGGTATGGCCGTCGTGGGCGCGCAGGGTGATGGCGACGCGGCTATATTCCGGCCCGGCCAGCAGCGCGTTCACCGCCATCAGCGTGGCGCCCTGCACGCTCTGGCCGTCGATCGCCGTGACGCGCTCGCCCGCCCGCACGCCGGCCAGCGCGGCGGGTCCGTCGGACTGCACCGCGGCGATCACGAAGCCGCCGGACCGCACCGCCACGCGCAGCCCCAGTGTCGCCCGCCCGGAGCGGCGCATGCGGTCGGCCGCCGCCTCGGCGGGGGGCGTGTAGCGGGAATAGGGGTCCAGATGGTTGAACAATTCGTCGAAAAAGCTGCGGATTATGCCCGGCGTGCCGGCATGGCGCACCGATTCGGAGGTGTCCCAGGCGGCGCGCGCCATCTGGCCGATCGCGTCCGACCAGCCGGCGATATCCGCCTCGGCGGGGGCGGGGCGGGCGAACAGCACCCGCCCGGGGCCGATCAGCCGCAACACGGCGGGGATGCCGGGGTCCTGGTGCAGGTCGGGCGTCAGGCGCGAATCCAGCGTGGTCAGGCCGCGCAGGCCCCACATCACCAGTTGCGGCACCGGGATGGCGTCCAGCGTTCGCGGCGCCATGAACGCCAGCGCGGTGGCCGCCACGCCCGCCAGCAGCGGCTGGTTGAAGTTCTGCCCGGTGACGAACGGCTCCGCGCGTGCGCCCGCCGGCAGCAGCGGCGCGACGAAGGCGAGCAGCAGCAGGAACGCGGCGCGGGTCACCTGCGGCGTGGGCTTTCCCTTCGGAGTTTCGGGCCGGTCGCTGGTCGGCCGGTGGTCGCTGTGCCCATTCCCTGCATGACGTGGAACACCAGCCCGCCGGTAACCGGGCTCGCCTCGGCCAGCCGCACCTCGACCGCTTCGGCCAGGCGGAAGGTCAGGCCGCTGCGCCGGCCGCTCAGCGTCTGGGCGGTTTCGTCGTGCAGCCAGAAATCGTCGGGCAAGGTCGACACGGGCACGAGTCCACTGGCTCCATTTCCCGCGACTGTGACGAAAAGCCCGAACCGGGTCACGCCGGAAATGCGTGCGGAGAACAGCGTGCCGACCTTATCTGCCATGAAAACCGCGAGGTAGCGGTCGATCGCGTCCCGCTCGGCCAGGGCGGCGCGGCGTTCGGTGGCGGTGATGTGCTCGCAGCTGTCCGGCAGGCGCGGAATCTCGTCGTCATGCAGCCCGCCATCGCCCAGCCGCAGGCCCAGGATCAGCGCGCGATGCACCAGCAGGTCGGCGTAGCGGCGGATCGGGCTGGTGAAATGGGCGTAGCGGGCCAAGCCGAGGCCGAAATGGCCGATATTGTCGATGTCGTACTGCGCCTGCGACTGGCTGCGCAGCATCACCTCGTTGACCAGCGCCGCCGCCTCGGTGCCGGCGACCTTGCGCAGCACCGCGTCCAGGTCGCGCGGGTGCAGTTGGTCGCCGGGCGGCAAGCTGATGTCCAGCCCGCGCAGGAAGCCGCGCAGGCCCTCCAGTTTCTCGGCCGAGGGCGGCGCGTGCACGCGGTAGACGCAGGGGCGGCGCAGACGCTCCAGCTCCTCGGCGGCGCAGACATTGGCCAGCACCATGAACTCCTCGATCAGCCGGTGGCTGTCCAGGCGCGGGCGCGGGGCGACGGCGGCGACGCGGCCCCGGTCGTCCAGCACGACGCGGCGCTCCGGCAGGTCGAGGTCCAGCGTGCCGCGCCGCGCGCGCTCGGCCAGCAGGGCCTGGAAGGCGGCGTAGAGCGCGGGCAGCGGCAGGCCGAGGTCGCCGCCGGCCTCATGGGCGGCCTGCACCTGCTCATAGGTCAGGCGGGCGGCGCTGCGCATCACGCCGCGGCCGAAGCGGTGGCGGCGCTTGGTGCCGGCGCGGTCGATGGCGATCTCGACGAACAGGCAGCCCCGATCCTCCCGCGGGCGCAGGCTGCACCAGCCGTTGGACAGCGCCTCCGGCAGCATCGGCACCACGCGGTCGGGGAAATAGCAGGAATTGCCGCGCTTCCAGGCCTCGTGGTCGAGCGCGCTGCCGGGGGTGACGTAATGCGCCACGTCGGCGATGGCGACCACCAGGCGGAAGCCGTCGGCGGTCGGCTCGGCGAACACCGCGTCGTCGAAGTCGCGCGCGTCCTCGCCGTCGATGGTCACCAGTGGCAGGTCGCGCAGGTCGTCGCACCCGCTCACCGCCACCGCGCGTGCCGCCTCGGCCTGGGCGAGGGCGGCGGGCGGAAAGACGGTGGGGATGTCGTGGGTGTGGATCACCACCAGGCTCACCGCGCGGGCGTCGCCCATGTTGCCCAGCCGCTCGATCACCCGGGCCGGCTTCAGCCCGTGCGGGCCGGCGGGCAGCGGGGCGGCGAGCACGATCTCGCCCTCCTCGGCGCCGCCGGCCTCGCCGGGGGGGACGACCCATTCGGCCTTGGCGCGGCGGTCGGTGGGGATGATCCGGCCGGCCTTGTAGACGCCGAGGATGCGGCCGGGCTCGTCGGTAAGGCGCTTGAGGGTCCGGCCCTCGTATTTGCCGCCGCCGATCGGGCGCAGCCGCGCCACCACGCGCTCGCCGGGCGCCAAAGCGGGCCGGCCGCGCGGCTCCGGGGCCATGAAGATCACCGGCGGCGGGCCGTCGCCCTGCCAGGCCATCGGGCGGGCGATGGCGTCGCCGTCCGGGTCGGTGCCGGTGACCTGCACCACCATCGATTCCGGCAGGCGGCCGGCGGAATGCGGGGCGGTGAAGCGGCGATGGCCGGCGGGCATGGCGGCGCCCTCCGCGGCGAGCCCGGCCAGCAGGCTGCGCAGCGCGGCGCGATGCTCCGGCCCCAGGCCGAAATGGCGGCTGATCTCGCGCTTGCCGACGCGGCCATTGGCGGCGTGGATGAAGCGGCGGACGGCCTCGCGGCTGGGCAGCACGCCCTTGGTCAGATCGGCATCAGGCGGGGCGCCGTCGTGCCGCTTGGCTGCCATCTCAGTCGGCGGCCTGCTTGGCGTCGGCCTTCTTCGCGGGGGATTTTTTCGCCGCGGGCTGCTTTGTCGCCGGTTTTTTTGCCGCCGCCTTCTTGGCCGCCGGTTTCTTGGCGGCTGGTTTCTGGGTGGCGGCCTTCCTGGCGGCCGGCTTGCCGGTCGGTGCCGCCTTGGCCGTGGCGTCGGCCGCCGCCTTCGCGGGCTTGGCCGCCTTCGCGCCACGCACCGGCTTGCGGCCGCCGCGCGGCTTCATCGCCTTGCCCTTCTCGGCCAGCAGCGCCACCGCCTGCTCCATGGTGATGTCGTCCATCGCCATGTCGCGCGGCAGGTTGGCGATCTTGCCGGCATGCTGGGCATAGGGGCCGAAGCGGCCCTTGCGCACCAGCACCGGCTCCTTGTCGGCCGGGTGCGGCCCCAGCGTGCGCACGCTGGCCAGCTTCTGCGCCAGCAGGTCCACGGCGCGGTTCAGCCCGACCGCCAGCACGTCGTCGTCCTTGTCCAGCGAGGCGAACACGCCGCCCATCTTCACGAAGGGGCCGAACCGGCCCAGCCCGGCCTCGATCGGCTCCTTGCTCTCGGGATGGATGCCGACGATGCGCGGCAGCGACAGCAGGCCCAGCGCCTGGTCCAGCGTGACGCTGTCGCCCTCCATGCCGCGCGGCAGGCTGGTGCGGCGCGGGCGGGTCTTGCTGTCCTTGATCTGCTCGCCCTGCTGGGCGTACAGGCCATACGGGCCGCGCCGGACGGTGATCTCCTCGCCGGTGTCCGGGTGGTGGCCCAGCACACGCAGGCCCTCCTTCAGCGTCTCGCCGCCTTCCTCGCCATTGTCCACGGCGAGCGGGCGGGTGAACTGGCAGCCCGGGTAGTTGGAGCAGCCGATGAAGCTGCCATGCCGCCCCAGCTTCAGCCCCAGCCGCCCCTTGGCGCAGGACGGGCACAGCCGCGGGTCGGTCCCGTCCTCGCGGGCGGGGAAGAAATGCGGCCCCAGGTCGCGGTCCAGCGCGTCGATCACGTCGCTGATCTTGAGGTCCTTGGTCTGGTCCACGGCCTTGGAAAACTCGGTCCAGAAGGCGCGCATCACCGCCCGCCAGTCGGCCCGGCCGCCGGAGATATCGTCGAGCTGCTCCTCCAGCCCGGCGGTGAAGCCCGGATCGACATAGCGCTCGAAGAAGCTGACCAGGAAGGCGGTGACCAGCCGGCCACGGTCCTCCGGCACGAAGCGGCGCTTGTCCAGCTTCACGTATTGCCGGTCCTGCAGCACCGACAGGATGGAGGCGTAGGTGGAGGGGCGGCCGATGCCCAGCTCCTCCATCTTCTTGACCAGGCTCGCCTCGGAATAGCGCGGTGGCGGCTGGGTGAAGTGCTGGTCGGCGGTGACCCAGCTCTCGGTCCCGGCGGCGCGCAGCGGATCCTGCTCGCGCATCGGCGGCAGCATGCGGTTGTCGTCGTCGGCACCCTCGGCGGCGTCGTCGCGGTCCTCGCGGTACAGTTTCAGGAAGCCGTCGAAGGCCAGGATGGAGCCGTTGGCGCGCAGCACTGGGGCATTCGGGCGGCCCGGCTCGGTGATGTCCACCGCCACCTGGTCGAACTCGGCGGATTGCATCTGCGAGGCGACGGCGCGCTTCCACACCAGCTCGTACAGCCGGCGCTGGTCGGCGTTCAGCTGGTGGGCGACGCTGTCGGGGGTGCGGGCGACATCGGTGGGGCGGATCGCCTCGTGCGCCTCCTGGGCGTTCTTGGCCTTGGTGGTGTATTCGCGCGGCGCGCCGGGCAGGTAGCGGTCCCCATAGGCCGATTTCACGTGGTCGCGGATGGCCAGCATGGCCTCGCGCGCCATGCTGACGCCGTCGGTGCGCATATAGGTGATGAGACCGGTGGTCTCGCCGCCGATCTCCACGCCCTCGTATAGGCCCTGGGCGAGGCGCATGGTCTGCTGCGCGCCGAAGCCCAGCTTGCGCGAGGCCTCCTGTTGCAGGGTGGAGGTGGTGAAGGGCGGCGCCGGGTGGCGCTTCACGCGCTTGCGCTCGACGGTGGCGACCGAGAACTGCCCGGCCTCCACGGCTTCGCGGGCGTGGGCGGCCTTTTCCGCCGAATCAAGGTCGAACTGGTCGAGCTTGCGGCCGTCCAGATGGGTGAGGCGGGCGCTGAACGGGGCGCCGGCGGGGGTCAGGAAGCCGGCCTCCACCGTCCAGTATTCGCGGGCGCGGAACACCTCGATCTCGGCTTCGCGCTCGCAGATCAGCCGCAGCGCCACGGACTGCACCCGCCCGGCGCTGCGGCTGCCGGGCAGCTTGCGCCACAGCACCGGGCTGAGCGTGAAACCCACCAGGTAGTCCAGCGCGCGGCGGGCCATGTAGGCGTTGATCAGCGGCTCATCCAGCGCGCGCGGGTGCGCCATGGCGTAGCGGACGGCGTTGCGGGTGATCTCGTTGAACGTCACGCGGCGGACGTCCATGCCTTTCAGCAGGTTCTTCTCGTCCAGCATGGCGCGGACATGCCAGCTGATCGCCTCGCCCTCGCGGTCAGGGTCGGTGGCGAGGTAGAGGGTCTTGGCGCCCTTCAGCGCCTTGGCGATGGCCGCGATCTGCCGGCTGCCGCGCTCGTCGGCGGCCCAGTCCATGGCGAAATCCTCGTCGGGCCGCACGCTGCCGTCCTTGGGCGGCAGGTCGCGCACATGCCCGAAGCTGGCCAGCACGGTGAACCCGCTGCCCAGATACTTGTTGATGGTCTTGGCCTTGGCGGGGGATTCGACGACGACGACGTCCGACATTGTGTCCTGTTGGGTGGGGCCGTCCCCCGGCCTGCTTGGCCGCGGGTCGGCACAGTTCCGGGCGGCCGTGGCCGGCGGTCAGCCGGTTCGGGCCAGCAACGCCACCCGGTTGCCCGGAAGCGTTTCGAGGCGGCCCGCGAGCTCCATGTCCATCAGGACGGTGCGCACCGCGGCGGCAGAGAACTGGCAGCGACGGATCAGATCGTCAACAGCCGTGGGCGCGGGGCCGAGCAGATCGGCCAGCGCCGACATCACCTTTTTGCGCAGTTCGGCGGAAATCTCGCCCCTATCCTCCCATTCCGCCTGTGCTTCGGACAGGGCCAGCCGGGGGATACGGGGCGTCGGGGTGCGCAGGATGTCGATCACGTCCTGCGCCGTCTCGGTCAGGTGGGCGCCGTCGCGCAGCAGGCCGTTGGCGCCGCGGGCACGCGGGTCGAGCGGGGAGCCGGGCACGGCGAACACGTCCCGCCCGGCCTCGGCGGCCAGCCGCGCGGTGATCAGGCTGCCCGAGCGGGGGGCCGCCTCCACCACCACCACGCCCAGCGACAGCCCGGCGATGACGCGGTTGCGGCGGGGAAAGTGGCGGGCCTGCGGGGCGGTGCCGGGCGGGGCTTCGGCGACCACCGCGCCGCCCCCACCGATCTGGGCCTGCAGGGCGGCGTTTTCAAGCGGATAGGGCATGTCGAGCCCGCCGGCGACGCAAGCGATGGTGCGGCCCCGGCTCAGCGCGCCGACATGGGCCGCCGTGTCGATGCCGCGCGCCAGGCCCGAAACCACGACGTAGCCGGCGGCGGCGAGGTCGGCGGCCAGGGCCTCGGCGATGCGCTGGCCGTTGGCCGAGGCGTTGCGGCTGCCCACCACCGCCACGCAGGGCGCGCCCAGGCTGGCCGGGTCGCCCAGCACGGCCAGCACTGGCGGCGCGTCGGCCAGTTCGGCCAGCAGCGGCGGGTAGGCGGGGTCGCCCAGGAACAGCAGCCGCCCGCCCAGCGCCGCCACCCGCTCGGCCTCGCGCGCCGCGCTGGCGGGCGAGGGGATGGCGGGGGGGCTGGCCCGGCCGGCGGCGGCGGCGAGCCGGGGCAGGGCGTCCAGCGCCGCGGCTGCGTCGGCGAAGCGGGCCATCAGGCGGCGATAGCCGACCGGGCCCACGCCTTCGCTGCGGGCGAGGCGAAGCCGGTCCAGCGCCGTCACGGCCGGTTGGTCACTTCTTCTGGCCGATCTGCGGCTCGGTGCCGGCGATCAGGCGGGCGATGTTGCCGCGATGGCGCTGCCAGACGAAGGCTGCGATGGCCACCGCCATGAGGGCGCGCGGCAGGCCATAGCCGGTGGCGGCCACCAGGATGGGCGCCAGCACGGAGGCCAGCAGCGCCGCCGCCGAGGAGATGCGCAGCGCCGCCACGGTGACGATCCAGGCCAGCGCCGCCAGCAGCGCGGCCACGGGTGCCGCTGCGATCAGCACCCCGAACCCGGTCGCCACCCCCTTGCCGCCCTTGAAGCCCAGCCAGACCGGGAACATGTGGCCGATCACCGCGAAGAAGCCGGCCAGCGCCACGCCGGCTTCGCTGCCTGCGCGCAGTGCGATCACCACCGCCACCGCGCCCTTGCCGGCATCCAGCAGCACCGTCGCCGCCGCCAGCCCCTTGCGGCCGGTGCGCAGCACGTTGGTGGCGCCGATATTGCCGCTGCCAACCTTGCGGATATCGCCCAGCCCGGCCGCGCGGGTCAGCAGCAGGCCGAACGGGATGGAGCCGAGCAGGTAGCCGATCGCGGCCAGCAGCCCGAGCAGCAGCGCGCCGCCGGTCATGCGCCGAACACCCGCCGCCCGGCCTTCCAGGTGCCGACCACCCGGCCTTCCAGCGCGCGGCCGTCGAACGGCGTGTTCCGCGCCTTGCCGGCCAGGGCGCCGGCCTCCACCTGCCAGGCCTGCTCGGGATGGAACAGGCACAGATCGGCCGCCGTCCCCTTGGCCAGCGTGCCGGCGGCGCAGCCCAGCAGGGCGGCGGGGCCGGCGGTCAGCAGCGCCACCGCGCGCGCCATCGCCAGTCCGCCGCCATGCACCTGCGCCAGCGTTACCGCCAGCAGCGTCGCCAGCCCGGTGCCGCCAGCCGCCGCCTGGGCGAAGGGCAGGCGCTTGTCGTCGGCGTCGCGCGGGGCATGGTCCGAGGCGATGGCGTCGATGGTGCCATCGGCCAGTGCGGCGGCCACCGCCTGGCGGTCGGCCTCCGCGCGCAGCGGCGGCGAGAACTTCGCGTAGGTGCGGAAATCGCCGATCGCCGTCTCGTTCAGGTCGAAATAGGGCGGCGCGGTGTCGCAGGTGACTGCGATTCCCTCGTCCTTGGCGCGGCGGATCAGCGCCAGCGCCTCGGCGGTGGAGACATGCGCGAAATGCACCGCGCCGCCGGTCATCTGCGCCAGCCGGATGTCGCGCGCCACCAGGATCGCCTCGGCGGCGGCCGGGATGGCCGGCAGGCCGAGCCGGGTGGCCAACTCGCCCTGGGTGGCCGCACCGCCCTCGGCCAGCGACGGCTCCTGCGGGTGCTGCACGATGCGCGCCCCGAAGCCGCGCGCGTAGGACAGCGCCAGCGCCATCAGCCGGGCCGGGCCGATCGCCCGCGCGCCGTCGGTGAAGGCCACCGCCCCGGCCTCGTGCAGCAGGCCAAGCTCCGCCATCTCCTCGCCCCGGCAGCCGCGGGTGACCGCGCCATAGGGCAGGATGGACAGGCTGCCGGTCTCCTCGCCGCGCGCCAGCAGCAGGCGCACCAGGGCAGGGTCGTCGATCGCCGGCATGGTGTCGGGCAGGGCGGCCAGCGTGGTGATGCCGCCCGAGGCCGCCGCCGCCGCGGCCGAGGCGATGGTCTCGCGGTATTCCCGCCCCGGCTCGCCGAGTTCGGCGCGCATGTCGACCAGCCCGGGGCAGAGCACGCAGTCGCGCGCATCCACCACCGCCACCCCGTCCGGCCGGCCCAGCCCGGCGCCGAGGTCCAGGATGCGGCCGTCGCGCACCAGCAGGTCGCCGACCAGGTCCACCCCGGCGGCGGGGTCCAGCAGCCGGGCGCCGGAGATCAACACGTCAGTCATTGCGTCGGCCCTGGCGCGCCAGGATGTCCAGCACGGCCATGCGCACGGCCACCCCCATCTCCACCTGTTCCTTGATCAGGCTGCGCACCGGGTCGTCGGCCACCGCGCTGTCGATCTCCACGCCGCGGTTCATCGGGCCGGGGTGCATCACCAGCGCGTCCGGCTTCGCCCAGGCGAGCTTTTCGCCGTCCAGCCCCCAGAAGCGGAAGAACTCCCGCGCGCTGGGCACCAGGCCGCGCGTCATCCGCTCCTTCTGAAGCCGCAGCATCATCACAATATCAACGCCTTGAAGCCCAGCCTTCATGTCGTGGAACACCTCAACGCCGAGCCGCTCGGCCGCCGCCGGAACGAGCGTCGGCGGGCCGATCACCCGCACCCGGCTGCCCATCGCGGTCAGCAGGTGGATGTTGGAGCGTGCCACCCGGCTGTGCAGCACGTCGCCGCAGATCGCCACCGTCAGCCCCTCCAGCCGGCCCTTGCGGCGGCGGATGGTCAGCGCGTCCAGCAGCGCCTGGGTCGGGTGCTCGTGGGTGCCGTCGCCGGCGTTGATCACCGCCGCGTCCACCTTCTGCGCCAGCAGGTTGGGCGCGCCCGACTCGCCGTGGCGCACCACCAGCAGGTCGCAATGCATGGCGTTCAGCGTGGCCGCCGTGTCCAGCAGCGTCTCGCCCTTGTTCACCGAGGAGTTGGACACCGACATGTTGATCACGTCCGCGCCCAGCCGCTTGCCGGCCAGCTCGAAGCTGGTGCGGGTGCGCGTCGAATCCTCGAAGAACAGGCTGATCATGGTGCGCCCGCGCAGCAGGTCGCGCTGCGTCTTGCCGGAGCGGTTGAGCAGCACGTAGCTCTCCGCCAGGTCGAGCATGGACTCGATCTGCGGCGGCTGCATGCCCTCGATCTGGAGCAGGTGGCTTCTGGGGTTGGGCAAGGCTGCGAGTCCCGATGCGGTGCGGGGCGGCACGTTACCCGCGCCGCCGCCAAGGTGCCAGCGTCCGCCTGTCGCCAGGCCGCCGGTCGCGACCCCACCGGGCGCTACATCGTCGCCATGCCCATCACCGGCAGGTTGAACATGCCGCCGCCCAGCGTGTACTCGGCGAGGTTTTGGCCGACGTAGTTGGCGGTGGCCATCGCGCCGATGAAGAACACCGGCACCGCCGCCAGCCCGTGGCCATTGGCCTGCAGCGCGCCGTGCGGGCCATAGGCGTAGCGGATCTGGTTGTTGCCGGCGTCGCGCCAGGCATGCACCACCACGCCGTTGTTCAGCCCCGGCCCGGCCTGCCCGAACAGCGCGGCGGTGTCGAAATACAGCACGTTGCCGTGGTAGTTGAATGCCGTGCGCAAGGTCTGCCGCAACTGGCCCGGCATCACCATCGCCGCGTCGCGCCCCGCGCCGGGGGCCCAGGCGCCGACATTGCCGATGCACACGATGCTGTCGATCGGTCCCAGCATGAACGGCATCAGCGCGGTCGCCGCCCGCTGGATCTGCGCCGCGCTGGAGTACATCGTCATGTGCATGCCCGCCAGCGTGCCCCCGGTGGAGCCGAGCACGAGCGCCATGCAGGTCTGGATATTGGGGTAGATGAGGTCGGTATCGACCGAGCAGACTTCCTCCGCCAGCGCCATCGTCATGGCAATCCCCCTATTCCGGTCTGGTTATGCAACGGCACCAGTTATCATGCCGGCGCGGGGAGCGCCGAATGACATTGCCGTTGCCCGGCCGTTATTCGCCGGAGCCGGTCCCCCGGCTCAGGCCGAGGCCGCCGCGATCCGCGCCAGCGCCTCGCGGCGCCCCAGTGCTGCCAGCGTCGCGTCGATCGGCGGGCTGGTGGTGCTGCCGGTCAGCGCCGCGCGCAGCGGCTGCGCCACCTGGCCCAGCTTGCGCCCGCTGGCCTCGGCATAGGCCCGCAGCGCGGCGTCCAGCCCTGCCAGGCTGAAATCGGTGGCCGCCAGGGCTGCGGCCACCTCGCGCAGCATCAGACGGTTTTCGGCGCTCAGCAGCGCGGCCGCCTTCGGGTCCATCGGCAAGGGCAGCGGCTGCGCCAGGAATGCCGCCATGTCAGCCAGTTCCACCAGGGTCTTCGCCCGCTCCTTGAACGCGGGCAGCAGCGCGCGGATGCGGTGGCCGGCATCCGTGCCCAGCGCCAAATGCGGCCGGCGGGCCAGGATCGCCAGCACCTCGTGCAGCAGCCGCGCGTCGTCCGCCCGGCGCAGCCACACGCTGTTCACCTGGGTCAGCTTGGCATAGTCCATGCGGCTGGCCGACCGGCCGACGCCGTCCAGGTCGAACAGCGCCACCGCCTCCTCGCGCGACAGGATCTCGGCGTCGCCATGGCCCCAGCCGAGCCGCAGCAGGTAGTTGCACAGCGCCTCCGGCAGGAAGCCCTCGGCGCGGAACTCCAGCACGCTCACCGCGCCGTGCCGCTTGGAGAGCTTGGCGCCGTCGGCGCCATGGATCAGCGGGATATGCGCGAAACGCGGCCGCTCCCAGCCCATGGCATCGTAGATCTGGCTCTGCCGGAAGGCGTTGGTCAGGTGGTCGTCGCCGCGGATCACATGGGTGATGCCCATGTCGTGGTCGTCCACCACCACGGCGTGCTGATAGGTGGGGGTGCCGTCGCCGCGCAGGATGATCATGTCGTCCAGCTCGGCGTTGGCCACGCGCACCGGGCCCTGCACCAGGTCGTCCACCACCGTCTCGCCCTCGCGCGGCGCCCTGATGCGGATGGCCGGCGCCACCCCGGCGGGCGCCTCGGCCGGGTCGCGGTCGCGCCACGGGCTGCGCAGGTGCAGCGAGCGGCCTTCGGCAGCGGCCTGCTCGCGCATCGCCTTCAGCTCATCCTGGGTCAGCCAGCAGCGATAGGCGGTGCCGGCCGCCAGCATCTGGTGCGCCACCTCGGCATGGCGGGCGGCGCGGGTGGACTGGAACACGGTCTGCCCGTCATGCGCGATGTCCAGCCATTCCAGCGCGTCCAGGATCGCCCGGGTGTTCTCCGGCGTGCTGCGGGCGCGGTCGGTGTCCTCGATGCGCAGCAGGAATTCGCCGCCGTGATGCTTGCTGAACAGGTAGTTGAACAGCGCGGTGCGGGCGCCGCCGATATGCAGCAGGCCGGTCGGGCTGGGGGCGAAACGGGTGCGGACGGTCATGGCTGCGGCTCTCGTGTCGGCGAAGGCCGCTAAAGAGCCGAGTTGGCCGCGTGGTTCAAGCGCGCAAACGGCAGGTCAGACGAACCGCTCCAGATGCGGCCGGCTCTCCGGCTTGGCGTTCTGGGCCTCCGCCGCGCGGCGCACCACCCGGCGGATCCGCTCGGCGTCGAAATCCAGCTGCGACAGCGCCAGCCCGCGGTCGAACACCTCGCGGTAATGCGCGATCCGCCCGCCATCCAGCGAGAAGCAGCTCATGCCCTCGAACAGCACCGGCCGGCCCAGCAGCCCGGGCAGGCGCGAGGCGTAGCTGAAGCGCCAGCGGGCATAGCCGGTGTCGCCCACGCAGACCGGGTCGATGAACTCCCAGCGATAGTCGCGCCCGCCGTCATGGAAGCGGGCCAGCATGGCGACGATGGCGGCGGCGCCCTGGTGCGGGCCGAAGAAGCAGTCCTCATACACGCCGTCGGGGGTGAACAGCGCGGCCAGGCCGGCGCCGTCATTGGCCTGCACGGCGGCGGCGAAACGCCGCAACAGACTCTCGAACGCCATCCCTGTCTCCTGGTGCCGTCTTGTTATGCCGGGGCTTTTAGCAGCACGCCGGACATGGCGACAGCATCGACGGCGGGCTAGGCTGCCGCGATGAGCGCAACGGCGCGTGCCCTCCATCCGGCCTGGCCCGGCATCGCCACCAGGTGGCATGCCTGGGTGGAGGCCGAGCGCGGCCGCTTCGCGCTGTGGCTGCCGGTGTGGATGGCTGCCGGCGTGGTGCTCTATTTCAGCCTGACCGCCGAGCCGCCCTGGTGGGCCGGGGCGGCGGGGCTGGCCGGGGCGCTGGCGGCGACCGGGCTGCTGTGGCGCCGGCCGGTGCCGCGTGCCGCCGCCGCCTGCCTGGCCGCCGCGGCGCTGGGGCTGGGCAGCGCGCAACTGGCGACGCTGCGGGCGGCGCCGCTGGCGGCCATTCCCAGCCACGCCGCCATCGTCACCGGTACCGTGGCGGCGGTGGACGTGCTGCCGCAGGGCCGGCGGGTGCTGCTGGCGCGGCCGAGCCTGGACGGGGCGGCGCCGCTGGCCCTGGCGGTGCGCATCCGGCTGCGCGCCGGCGATGCCGCCGCCATCGCCACCGGCGACCGGCTGCGGGTGCGCGCGCTGTTGCAACCGCCGGCGCCGCCGGCCTGGCCGGGCGGCTGGGACCTGCAGCGCGACGCCTTCTTCGCGGGCATCGGCGCCTACGGCTATGCGCTGAACCCCTCCGAGCGGCTGGCCGAGGGCAGCCCGGCCGACCTCGCCGCCTGGATGCAGCGGGCGCGCGAGGCGATCGCGGTGCGCATCGGCGCGGCCATGGCCGGCGGCGACCCGACCGCGGCGGCGATCGCCATCACGTTGCTGACCGGCACCACCCACGGCATCGCCGAGGCCGACCGCGCCGCCTTCCGCGATTCTGGGCTGGCGCATCTGCTGGCCATCGCCGGGCTGCATATCGGCATCGTCATGGGGCTGTTCTTCGCCCTGGCGCGGCTGGGGCTGGGACTGTGGGAATACGCGGCGCTGCACTGGCCGGCCAAGCAGATCGCGGCGCTGGCGGCGCTGCTGGCCGGCGGCGGCTACCTGCTGCTGACCGGCGGGCATGTGCCGATCCTGCGCAGCTTCGCCATGGCCTGCCTGGTGACGCTGGGGGTGCTGGTGGGGCGGCGGGCGCTGTCGATGCGCGGGCTGGGGCTGGCGATGGCGGCGGTGATCGCGGTGGAGCCGAGCGCGGTCATGGGCGTCAGCTTCCAGATGAGCTTCGGCGCGGTGCTGGCGCTGATCGCCGGCTACGAGGCGCTGCGCCCCTGGCTGCGCCGCCTGCACGGCGACGGCTCGCGCCGGCGGCGGCTGCTGGCGTACGGGGTGGCGCTGGCGCTGACCAGCGCGCTGGCGGGCACCGCCTCGGCGCCGTTCGGAGCCTATCATTTCGGCCATGTGCAGCTCTATTTCATCGCCGCCAACCTGCTCGCCGTGCCGATCACCGCGCTGTGGGTGATGCCGGCCGGCATGCTGGGGCTGGCGCTGATGCCGCTGCACCTGGAGGCGCTGGCGCTGGTGCCGATGGGCTGGGGCATCACCGCCATCCTGCATATCGCCCGCACCGTGGCCGCCTGGCCGGAAGCGGTGCTGGCGGTGCCGCATATCCCGGCCTGGGGGCTGGGGGTGCTGAGCCTGGGCATGGCCTGGCTGGGCATCTGGCGCAGCCGGCTACGGCTGGCCGGGCTGGCGCTGATCGGGCTGGGCCTGCTCTCGCCGCTGCTGGACCGGCCGCCGGACCTGCTGGTCTCGGCCGATGCACGGCTGATCGGCATGCGCACGCCGCGGGGCGCCTTCATCCAGCGCGACCCCGGCGCGTCCGGCTTCACCTATGATTCCTGGCTGCAACTCTGGGCGGTGCGCGACGCGGCGCCGCTGCCGGGCTGCACCGGCGCGTCCTGCGGCCTGCGCCCACGCGCCGACGGGCCGGGGGTGCTGCTGCTGCGCGGCCCGGCTGACCCTGCGGCCGCTGCGGCGGCCTGCGGCGCGGCCCTGGTGGTCTCCGCCGAGCCGATACGGCTGGAGTGCCGCCCCCCGGTGCCAGCGATCGACCGCTTCACCGTGTTCCGCCAGGGCGCCCAGGCGGTCTGGCTGGGGCCGGCGGGGGTGCGGGTGCTGTCGGACCGCGCGGCGCGCGGCGACCGCCCCTGGGTGGTGCCGGTGCCGACCCGCACCCGCATTCCGGCCGGCCTGCATCTCACCCCGGCGCTGGCCGAAACGCTGCCGGCGGGCCAGGCGCGGCCGGCGAATGACTGAGGAGAAGGCAAGGCTGGGCTCCGCCTAGACCCGCCAGGGGCCGAGTCCCTGGACCTGCCCATACCACCGAACTGTGTCGCTGGCGCGCCCTGCCTCTTGACCGCGCGGCACCGGCGTCCAACCCTCAACGGCAGCAGCGCGGCGCAATGGCCGGGCCGCCCGCGCATCGTCGGGCAGAAGAGGGGGCGTCATGACGCGCAAGCTACGGGTGGGCATCGCCGGCCTGGGCCGGATCTTCGACTTGAACGTGCTGGGTTATCGCGACAATCCGGACGTCGAGATTGCCGCCCTGTGCGATGCCTCGCCCGAGGCGCTGGACCAGCGCGGTGCGGCGCTACCCGACGCCCGCCGCACCCGGGATTTCCAGGAGATGCTCGGCTGGGAACTCGACCTGGTCGACATCCTCACGCCGCACCCGCTGCACCAGGACATGGCGGTGGCGGCCCTGCGCGCCGGCGCACACGTCTCGGTGCAGAAGCCGATGGCGCTGACCCTCGCCGAATGCGACGCAATGATCACAGCGGCGCAGCAGGCCGGCCGCCGGCTCAAGTTATTCGAGAACTTTGTATTCTATCCGCCGCTGGTGAAGGCGCGCGACCTGCTGCGCGAAGGCGCCATCGGCCGCCCGATGCATTTCCGCATGCAGGTGGTGATCGGTGACCGCAGCAACGCTTGGCACGTACCCCCATCGGCCAATGCCTGGCGCCAGCACCTCGGTGCCGCGGGCCAGGGCGGCCCGCTGGTGTTCGATCACGGCCACCACCTGATGGCCGTCGCCCTGTGGCTGTTCGGCGACGCGCGCGACGGCTTCGCCTGCATCGAGACCACCCGCACACCCGCCGGCAGCATGCTCGACGCGCCGGCAACGCTGATGTGGCGCCATCGCGACCCTCCCGTGCACACCATGTGGGACGTAAGCCTGGCGCTGCAGATGCGCGTGCGGACCGACTATTATGCCAGCCATGAGCGCTTCGAGATCCAAGGTGAGGCCGGCAGCATCGTCGTCAGCCGCTGCTCCGATCGGCTGCTCGACGAGCCGGTGCTGACCCTGTACCGTGATGGCGAGGTGCGCGCCTTCCACAACATCGACGCCGATTGGGGCAACAGCTTCCGCCTCTCGACCCGCCATTTCGTCGACGTGCTGCGCGGCCGCGAACCGCTGCAGATCCTCACCGGCGAGGAAGGCCGCCGCGTGATCCAACTGCACCACACGCTCGTGCAATCGAGCCGGCAGCGCCGCATGCTGACCGTCGGCGACGATAGCTGACGCGGCGCCGACGCACCCGCACCCGGCGCCCTGGTGCGGCGTATCGATACCACGCTCTCCGAAGCGGTGGGTTGATGTGGCCCCGGAAGCACCAGCGGTCTGGCCAAGGCTCACGGGTCGCGACATGCCGCCCCACGCGTGCTAGTGCATTATAATGATTATCAGGACACCCGAGACGGACGGCTCAGGGCCCCATTGGTCCACAATGGCGCGATCGAGCCTGTCCATGCAGGTCTATGCGGAACTCGAAGCCGCGCTGTTCGAGGGGCGGCTTTTCCCTGGCCAGCGTCTCAAGATCCGCGACCTCGCCGCCGCGATGGGCGTATCTGAAACGCCGGTGCGGGAGGCGATCATGCAGTTGGTTCGAACCGGCGCACTCCGGATGGAAACCGCCCGCGCCATCACCGTCGCGGGGCTTACGCTGGCCCAGTATCTGGAACTGCGCACCATCCGCTTCGAGCTGGAAGGGCTGGCGGTGGAGGAGGCTGCCCGCCGTGCCACCCGCGAGGAGATCGACGCCCTGGCCGCCGCGCACGAGCAACTGATGGCCGCCGAGGCGGCGCACGACGCGGCGGCGGCCAACAAGGCGAACTGGGCGTTCCATGGCGGGCTCTATCGCGCTGCGCGCATGCCCCAGCTGATGGAGATCATCAACACGATATGGCACCGCAACGGCCCCATGCATGCGCTGCATTATCCGGACGCGCCGCCCACCTATCCCGGCCGGCACCGCCATCTCGACATTCTTGACGCGCTGCGCGCAGCCGACCCGGCGGCGGCCCGTGCGGCGCTTCGCGCCGACCTCGTCGAGGGCGGAGCCAACCTTGTGCGCCTCCTGGCGGAGCGGGAGGCCAAGGGCTCGGCGCCGGCACCAGGAAAGAAGCGGTAGCGCTCTAAGCCAGCGGCGGGCGATGCTGCGCCCAAGGCCGTGCCGCCTCGAAGGCGGCGCTGGCCTGCAGCACGCCGAGGTCGTCGAACCGGCGCCCGACGATCTGCAGGCCGACCGGCAAGCCGGCGGGGGTAAAGCCGCACGGCACGCTGGCAGCCGGGCTGCCGGACCAGTTGAACGGGTAGGAGAGTTCGGCCCACATCAGCCAGTCCCACTCGTGCTGCGGCCAGTGCGCGGGCTGCAGCCGGTCCGCCGGAAAAGCGGCCACGCTCACCGCCGGAGAGAGCAGGAAGTCGAACCCCTCCATGAACTCGTGGATCGCCTGCACATAGGCGAACCGCCGCGTGCGCATCTCCATGAACTGCTGCACCGTGAACCCGGCGGCATGGCGGATCATCGCCACGAACCCCGGGTCCATCCGGCTCTCGAACTTGGGCAGGCTCGCCAGCCGCGCCGTGAACGTCGCCGGCCAGAAGAACCGCACCAGCTCCGGCCCCAGCTTGCCCCAGGCAGGCGTCACTTCCTCGACATGGGCGCCCATCTCCTCGAACGCCTTCACCGCCTTCTCCACCGCGTCGGCGACCTCGGGGTCCACGCGCGCATGACCCAGGTCCCGGGTGTAGCCGATCCTGCGGCCCTTCATGCTGGCCGCGTGCAGGCGGCCCACATAGTCGTCCGGCCCGGCTTCGAGCGAGGTGTAGTCCCACACATGCGGCCCGGCCATCGCCGCGGTCATGTAGGCGGCATCCTCCACGGTGCGCGTCAGCGGCCCGATATGCGTGGCCAGGTCGTTGTTGGACATCGGCCAGTTCGGCACCCGCCCATGTGTCGGCTTGAAGCCGTACACGCCCGAGAAATGCGCGGGCATGCGGATCGAGCCGGCGCCGTCGCCACCCTGGTGCAGCGGCCCATAGCCGCACGCCGCCGCCACCGCCGCTCCCGAGGACGACGCCCCCGCGTTCAGGCCCTTGCCCCAGGGATTATGGGTGATGCCCGAGATCGGCGCCTGGCTGACGCCCTTCCACCCCCATTCCGCGGCCGAGGTCGTCTTGCCGACGATCACCCCGCCCGCCTCGTACAGGCGCGTCACGCAGGGCGCATCCACATCGGGGATCGTCCCCTGCGTGATCACCGAGGCGAAATCCGTCTGGATGCCCTTGGTGTGCTGCAGGTCCTTGATGGTGAAGGGAACGCCTTCCAGCAGCCGCGGCGTGCCGCGGTTCAGGAACACATCCTCCGACCTGCGGGCCGCGGCCAGGGCATGGTCGGGGGTGAGGCGCATCATGGCGTTCACCCTGGGCTCGACCGCCTCCATGCGCGCCAGCACGGCTTTCGCCACCTCGACGGGCGAAAGCGCGCGCGCGCGGTACAGCGCCGCAAGCTCGCTCACGCCAAGAAACCCGATTTCGTCCGATGTCATGCCAGGAAGCTCGTCTGTTGCCGCGGGGAACGCACGCCGCGAAGGCGCCGGGCCCCTTGGGGATGCCGCGGCGCCCTCACAGGCATCGCCGCCCCGTCGCCGGGGCGGCGATGCCTCAGGCCTTCTTCAGATTATAGAACAGCGGGAAGCCATTGAGCATCCCGGTGAGGTTTGTCCGGAACGCAAACGGCTGCAACCATGCGCCGGTCGGGATGTAGGGCACGTCCTGCCAGGCTTGCAGTTGGATGTCCTGGCAGATGCGCTTCTGTTCCTCGGGCGACGACGAGTCCATGAACTGGTCGCGCAACGCCTCGATCTTCGCCGATTCCGGCCAGCCGAGCGGCCCGGCGGCCCCCATGCCGCGCAGGTAGGACTGCGTCGCCGGCGAGGTGGCGATGATGCCTGGGATGTAGTTGCACCAGACGTTCCAGCCGCCCTTCTCGATGCTCCCGCGGTTCGACAGCCGCGGCAGCACCGTGCCCCAGTCGAGCGCCTGGTAGTCCAGGTTCACCCCCACCTTGCGGAACATGTCGGCCGCGAGCTCGCTCATCGCGTTCAGCGCCGGCAGATCCGTCGGCACCAGGAAGACCACGCGCTCGCCCTTGTAGCCGGCGGCCTGCAGGTCGCGCTTCACCTTGTCGAGGCTGCGCGGGCCGGTCATCACCTCCAGCCCCGCCTCGCTGGCGTTCGGGCTGCCAGGCAGGAAGAAGCCGCAACGGTCGTTCCACAGCGACTTGTCGTCGCCCATCACCGCCTGCATGTAGTCGGTCTGGTTCACCCCGGCCAGGAAGGCGCGGCGCATCGCCGGATTGTTGAACGGCGGCTGCAGGCAGTTGAAGCGGATCATGCCCATCAGGCCGCCGCGCTCCTTGGCCTCCACCCGGATGTCCTTGCGGCGCTTCAGCAGGGGCAGCAGGTCCGGCTGCGGCTGCTCCCACCAGTCGACCTCGCCGGTCTGCAGCGCCGCGGCGGCGGTGGCGGCATCGGGGATGGTGTGCCACTCGACACGGTCGACATAGGCGATCTTCGGGCCGGCCGCGAAGCTCGGCGTGCCGCCGGAACGGGGCACATAACCGGTGAACTTCTCGTAGACGGCGAGCGAGCCCGCCACGCGCTCACCGGCGATGAAGCGGAACGGCCCGCTGCCGACCATCTCGGTCACCTGCACGTTCGGGGGCGTGCTCGCCAGGCGCTCGGGCATGACCGGGCAGAACAGCGACGGCTTGCCCAGCGCCAGCGGCAGCATCGGGTAGGGCTTCTTCAACCGGAACTGGAACACCCGGTCCGAGACGGCCTTCAGCTCGTCCGTCACCGCGCGCAGCCCCTGTCCCAGCGCGTCGGACTGGCTCCAGCGGTTGATGCTGGCCACCGCGTCGCGCGCCAGCACGGGTGTGCCGTCGTGGAACTTCAGGCCCTCGCGCAGCGTGATCGTCCACTTCCTGCCGTCGTCCTCGATGACGTGGCCTTCCACCATCTGCGGCTGCGGCTGGAAGTTGTCGTCCCAGCCATAGAGCTGGTCGAACACCAGAAACCCGTGGGTGCGGGTCACCAGCGCCGAGGCGAACACCGGGTCGATCGCGGCCAGGTCGGCCTGCGGCACGAACTTCACGGTGCTCCGCGGCTGCGCCACCGCCGGCAATGCGAGCGAGGATGCGGCGGCGGCCGAGCTGGCAAGGAAGTGACGGCGTTTCATCAAGCGTTCTCCCACATGATTGGCAATTGGGTGGCGGCGGGCGGAACAGCCGCCCTGAACGGACCGACGCCTGATCCGCCCCCTTCGGGGCGCCATCCGGCGCAAAGCCGCGCCGTCGACGGCGCCCCGGCCTCGGTGCGAGGGCGCGCCGGCATCACACTAGGTTGCCGCCACGGCCGCGAAGCCGTGGCCGGCCGCCTCCAGCGCGGCGGCGATGTCGGCCTCGGTGTGCGCCGCGGAGAGGAACATGTTGTGCCGCGGGTGAAAATAGACGCCGTGACGCAAGGCGGTGGCACAGAACACCTCGCCTTTGCGCGCGCCTGGATCGTCATCGAACAGCACCATCGGCATCTGCGCCGGTCCGGTCTGGCGCAGGCCAAGGCCATGACGCCGCGCGCCCTCCGCCAGACCGTCGCGCAACATCCGGCCCAGGCGTTCAATACGCGCCGGAACGTCGTCGCGCTGCACCACCCGCAGCGTGGCCAGCGCCGCGGCCATCGGCACCGCGCCACACCAGAACGAACCGGTTACGAAAATCCGCGCCGCCGGGTCGCGCAGCCATTCCGCCCCGGTCACCGCCGACAGGGCACGGCCGTTGGCGATCGCCTTGCTCCAGGCACTCAGGTCGGGCCGAACGCCCAGCAACTCCCAACTGCCGCCGGTGTGCAGGCGCATGCCGGCGCGCACTTCATCGAGCATCAGCGCCGCCCCCGCCGCGTCGCACAGCTCGCGCGCCGCGACGGCGAACGCGACGGTCGGCATCTCCTGGTCACGCCCGAGGTCGTGGCGGAACGCGCTGACGATCACGCCCGCCAGGTCGTCGCCAGCCTCCCGCGCCGCGGCGCGCAGGCTGTCGATGTCGTTGAACTCGTAGTGCAGCAGATGCGCGCGGTCCTCGGCCGTCACGCCCAGCAGCGAGGGCGAGGCCCACGGCACCGCGCCGTGATAGGCGCCGCGCGCCACCAGCACCTTGCGCCGGCCGGTCGCCGCCCGCGCGATCGTCAAGCACGTTGTGGTGGCGTCGGTGCCGTTCTTCTGGAACATCGCCCAGGCGGCATGCGGCAGCATGGCCACCAACTGCTCCGCCAGCTCGACCATCACCTCGGCCGGGCCGTTCAGGCAGTCGCCCATGCGCCGCTGGCGCTCGGCCGCCTCCTCGACCTCGGGGTGCAGATGGCCGAGCAGATTGGGCCCCCAGCTGCACATGAAGTCGACGAAACGCCGCCCGTCCACGTCCCATAAATGCGCGCCCTCGCCGCGCGCGAAGAACTGGGGGTAGCCCTCGGGCAGCTTGGCGGCATGCAGGTGGCCCCACATCCCCCCTGGCACGACGCGCGCGGCACGGGCGCGCAGGGCGGTATCCGCGGAGTTGGAAACTGCGTCCATGATGACCTTCCCGCAATTGATATTTGATATATCATTCTTGAAAATTGCCTGCAAGGAGACTCGCATGGGATCGCCGCTCACCTTCGGCGCACTGGCCGACGACTTCACCGGCGCGGTTGAACTGGCCGCGATGCTGCGCGCCGCCGGCGCGCGTGCCATGGTGCATGTCGGCCCCGGCAGCCTGCCGGACCGTCCCCCGGAGGTCGATGCCATCGTGGTCGCGCTGCGCACCCGCGCCGCGCCCGCCGGCGAAGCGGTCGCCATCTCCCGCCAGGTGGCGCAGCAACTGCGGCGCCTGGGCGCCCGGCAACTGTTCCTGAAATACTGCGCTACCTTCGACAGTCTGCCGGCCGGCAACATCGGCAATGTCGCCGAGGTGCTGCGCGAGGTCGCCGGCGCGGCCCCGGTGCTGTTCTGCCCGACCTATCCGGAGGCCGCGCGCACCGTGTTTCGCGGCCACATGTTCGTCGGCGGTCAGTTGCTGGCGGACTCGCCCAAGCGGCACGACCCGCTCACCCCCATGACCAATTCGAATCTCGCCGAGGTTCTCGCCCTCCAGACCAGCCTGGCCGTCGACATCCTGCCCTACGAGGTGGTGGCCGCCGGCGCCGCGGCGATTCACACCCATGCCGAGGCGTGCCACGCCGCGGGCAGGCCGTTCCTGATCGCCGACTCCATCCTGCCGGAGGATCTGCGCCAGATCGCGGCGGCAAGCTGCGACTGGCCGGTGATGACCGGCGGCGCCTCGGTGGCGGCGTATTTCCCGTCGCTCTGGGTCGCGCGAGGCTGGATGCGGCCCAGCGAACAGCCATCGCTGCCTGGCACGCCCGGTCCCGCCGCCGTTCTCGCCGGAAGCTGCGCCGACCGTACCCGCGAGCAGGTCGCGGCATTCGCGCGGGATCACAAGGTGCTCGATCTCGACCCGCTCGATCCGCCCGAACAGAGCATCGCGCGCGCCCTGTCCTGGGCCAGCGAGCATATGGCCCATGCCCCCGTCTGCATCACCACCTCCGCCGATCCGGCGCGGGTTGCCGCGGCCCAGGCGGCGCTCGGCTCGATCGCCGCCGGGCGGCGCGCCGAAGCGCTGCTGGCGCGGATCGCCTCCGGCCTGGTGGAGCGCGGGCTCCGCCGCCTGCTGGTGGCCGGGGGCGAGACCTCCGGCGCCATCGTCGAGCAGCTCGGGGTCCGGTCGCTTCAGGTGGCCCCGTTTGCCGCCATCGGCGTCGGCCGCTGCCACGCCGATCACCCCGTTCCGCTCGCCCTCTGCCTGAAATCGGGCAAGCTCGGCGCCGTGGACATGTTCGCCACCACCCTTGCCGCCATGGAGCAGCCCGCATGAGCGCAACGCTCGCCGAGGACGTCGTCACCGTCTATCAGGAACTCGGCTGCCAGCGCATGAACAGCGGCAGCTCCGGCAATGTGAGCGTGCGTGTGGGCGAGCGCATGCTCATCACGCCCACCGGCGCCACGGCGGAGTCGCTCGCCGCCGACCAGCTCGTGCTGATGCCTTTCGCGGGCCCGCCGCCCGACGGCACCCGTCCATCCAGCGAATGGTCCATGCATGGCGCGGTCTACGAGGCCTGTCCCGAGGCAGGCTGTGTCGTGCATACGCATGCCGATGCCTGCACCGCCCTCGCCTGCCGGGGTGAGGGGCTTCCCGCCTTCCATTACATGATCGCGGGCTTCGGCGGGGACGAAGTGCCATGCGCGCCTTATGCCACCTTCGGCACCCCCTCGCTGGCCGACTCCGTGCGAAAGACCATCCCGGGCCTGAGTGCCTGTCTGCTCGCCAACCACGGCATGATCGTCCATGGCCGCACGCCGAAGGCGGCACTCGCCGCGGCCATCCGGCTGGAGACGCTGGCGCGCCAATACCTTCTGTCAGGCCCCTCGGGAAGGCCGCGCATCCTCACCACGGCGGAGATGGCCGCGGTGCGCGAGCGCTATCGCAGCTACTGAAGCCGGCCCGTCCGTCTACCTCCGTGACGGGTCACGCATCCGGCCGCCCGGTGGGGACCCAGAACGCCAGCTTCGGATGCCCTTCGGCGTCGCGCAGGCCCGGCTGGCGTACCCCGCCATTGGCCTCGATCACCCGGCGGGAAGCATCGTTGTCGGCGTCGCAGGTCAGTTCCACCCGCGCCAGCCCGGCCCGCGCGGCCACCGGCAGCATCAGCGCCAGCGCCCTGGTCGCGTAGCCGCGCCGGCGCTTCCACGGCACCACCGCATAACCGACATGGCCGGAGACATGCGGCGGCAGTGCCTCGGTGCCGAACTGGTGGCGCAGGTTGATGGCGCCGCAGAACGCCCCGTCCCACATCCACAGCACGCAGCCGGGCAGGCGCGGCACCTCGCTGCCATCGGCCATCGTGATGGTGGGCGGCGGGTGCAGCACCGCCCGCAGGAATGCCGCCGGGTCGGCACGCAGCCGGGCCAGTTCCTCGGCGGAGACATCGCGCGTGGTGTTGGGCGACCAGCCTTGGGCCAGCGCCGCCTCATAGCCAGGCAAGGCGGTGGCGCAAGGGACGATCAGGCCGAAGGCATCCTCCATGGCGGATTGCGCGCCGCTCAGTGGTATTGGCGCAGCAGGCCGACCAGCCGGCCCTGCACGCGCACCCGGTCGGCCGGGAAGATGCGGGTCTCATGGCGGGTATTGGCCGGCTCCAGCGCCACGGAGGCGCCCTTGCGCCGCAGCCGCTTCAGCGTCACCTCGTTCTCGTCGATCAGCGCCACCACGATCTGCCCGTTCTCGGCGGTGTCGGCACGGCGGATGATCACCGTGTCGCCGTCCAGGATGCCGGCATCCACCATCGAATCGCCGGCGATTTCAAGCGCATAGTGCTCGCCGGCGCCCAGCAGGGCGAGCGGCACCTCCACATGGGCACCGTTGTCGCGCAGCGCCTCGATCGGTAGGCCGGCGGCGATGCGGCCATAGAGCGGCAACTGCACCGCGCTGACCGCCTCGGCCGCGCGCACGCCGGGCAGCCGCCCGGAGAAATCGCCCCGGATGACGTTTGGCGAAAAGGTGGGCGGCGAAAGGGCGGGTGCCGCGGCCGGCTCCGGCGTGGCCATGCCTTCCGGCAGGCGCATCACCTCCAGCGCGCGGGCGCGGTGATGGCGGCGTTGCAGGAATCCACGCTCCTCCAGGGCCGAAATCAGCCGGTGGATGCCGGATTTCGAGCGCAGGTTGAGCGCATCCTTCATCTCCTCGAAGCTCGGGGAGAAGCCGGTGGCCTTCAGATGGCGGTCGATGAAAATCAGCAGCTCGTGCTGCTTGCGGGTCAGCATGTGGGCGTCTCCCATGGCTGCTCCCGCCCACGGCGATGGCCGGCGAGATGGAACAAACCAGCAACTATGCCGTTGTTCTAGATAAGTTCCGCCGTGGCCGTCAAGCGCCGTATGCCGATTCGCCGCTAAACTCCCAGCGAATCCAGCCGGATCACCGAAACCGCCGCGCCCGCCGGCAGGGCGGGGGCGTGCGGCGCGCGCAGCACCAGGGCGTCGGCGGTCTGCATCATGCGCAGCATCGCCGAATCCTGCCGCCCGAACGGGGTGACGACCAGCGTGCCGTCGTCGCGCTGGGCCAGGCTGGCGCGCAGGTGGTCGGCGCGGTGGTCGTTGGCGGCGACGGCCGCGCCCAGCACCGCCTGCGTCACCGGCGGCGGCGCGGCCGGCAGCCCGGTCAGGCGGGCGATCGCCGGGAGCAGAAAGAGTATGCCGCATACCAATGACGAGACCGGATTGCCCGGCAATCCGATCATTCCGGTATCGCCAAGCCGCCCGAACATCAGCGGCTTGCCCGGCCGCATGGCGATCTGCCAGAAATCCACCACCAGCCCGCGCGCGGCCAGCGCCGCCTGCACCAGGTCGTGGTCGCCGACGCTGGCGCCGCCGGTGGTCACCAGCAGGTCCATCCCCGCCACCGCGTCGGCCACCGCCATGATGGCGGCATGGTCGTCCGCCACCACCGGCAACACCACCGGATCGCCGCCGCAGGCCCGCACCAGGGCGGCCAGCGCATGCGAGTTGGAACTCACGATCCCCCCGGGCGGGATCGGCTCGCCGGGCAGCGCGATCTCGTCGCCGGTGGCCAGGATGGCCACGCGCGGGCGGCGATGCACCGCCACCCAGGGGTGGTTTCCGGCGGCAATCAGGCCGATATCGCGCGCATTCAGGTGTTTTCCGGCCGGAATCAGCTCGTTTCCGGCCGAAAAATCCTGCCCCGCGCGGCGGATATGACGCCCGGCGGCGACCGCCTCGTTCACCGTCACCAGGTCGCCGTCGCGGGTCGCGTCCTCTTGCAGCAGGATGGCGTCGGCGCCATCGGGCATGATGCTGCCGGTGAACAGGCGCAGCGCCTCGCCGGCGGCGAGCCTGCCTTCCCACGGGTGGCCGGCCGGGGCGGAGCCAACCACGCGCAGCACCGCGCCGAGCCCGCCATCGGCGGCGCGCAGGGCGTAGCCGTCCATCGCCGACACGTCGCGCGGCGGCTGGGTGAGGCGGGCGACGACCGGGGCGGCGGTGACGCGGCGCCAGGCGTCGGCCAGCGGCACGATTTCCGCCGGCGTCGGGCGCAGGGCGGCGAGGATGCGGGTGCGGGCGTCGTCGACCGAGATCATGCTGCTAATCCTGGCGGAAATCGCCCGACTTGCCGCCGGACTTGGCGACCACGCGGAGCCCCTCGATGCGCATGCCGCGATCGACCGCCTTGACCATGTCATAGACGGTCAGCGCCGCGACCGAAGCCGCGGTCAGCGCCTCCATCTCCACCCCGGTGCGCCCGGTGGTGCGCACGGTGGCGGTGATCGCCACGCTGTCCTCGCCTTCCGGCGCCAGATCGACAGTGACGGCGGTGATCGGCAGCGGGTGGCAGAGCGGGATCAGCTCGGCGGTGCGCTTGGCGGCCATGATGCCGGCGAGGCGGGCGGTGCCGAGCACGTCGCCTTTTTTCGCCGTGCCCTCGCGGATCAGGGCGAGGGTGGCGGGCTGCATCACCACGCGGGCGCGGGCGGTGGCGGCGCGGTCGGTCTCGGGCTTGGCGCCGACATCGACCATGACGGCACGGCCCTGGGCGTCGAAATGGGTGAGGCCGCTCATGCGCCGAGCAATGCGCGGGTGGCGGCGGTGAGGTCGGGCTGGCGCAGCAGGCTTTCGCCGACCAGGAAGCGGCGAGCGCCGGCCGTGGCCATGCGCTGCAGCTCGGCATGGGTTTTGAGGCCGCTCTCCGAGACGATCACGCGATCCGGCGGAACCAGCGGGGCGAGTTGTTCCGTGGTTGCAAGATCGGTCTGCATCACCCTGAGATCGCGGTTGTTTATGCCGATCAGCCGGGTTTTGAGGCGGAGCGCCCGCTCCAGTTCCGCCTGGTCGTGCGACTCGGCCAGCACGTCCATGCCGAGGCCCATCGCGATCTCCTCCAACTCGGCCGCCATGCCGTCTTCCAGTACGGCCATGATGAGCAGGATGCAGTCGGCACCCATCGCCCGGCTTTCATGGATCTGCCAGGGGTCGATCATGAAGTCCTTGCGCAGCACCGGCAGGTCGCAGCCGGCGCGGGCGGCGGCCAGGTCCTCGGCGGTGCCCTGGAAATACGGCAGGTCGGTCAGCACCGACAGGCAGGCGGCGCCGCCGAACTGGTAGGCCAGCGCCAGCGCCGCCGGGTCGAACTCCGGCCGGATGGCGCCGCCGGAGGGGGAGGCGCGCTTGATCTCGGCGATCAGGCCGAGGCCGCCGGCCTCCACCTTGGCGTCCAGCGCGGCGGCGAAGCCGCGCGGGGGCGGGGCGCGGCCGACCAGGGTGCGCAGGCGCGAGCGCGGGATGTCCTGCTTGCGGCGGGCGACCTCGGCGCGGGTGTCGGCGCAGATGCGCGCCAGCACGTCCGGCATGTCGGGGCGGGTGGTCATGCCGCCTCGCGGCGCAGCGTGTCGAGCGCGTTGAGCGCCGCGCCGCTGTCCAGCACCGCGGCGGCCTGGGCCACGCCGTCGCGCAGGTCGGCGGCGCGGCCGGCCACGATCAGCGCCGCGGCGGCGTTCAGCAGCACGGTGTCGCGATAGGCGCCGCCGCCGCCGCGCAGCAGGGCGGCGAGGGCGGCAGCGTTGGTGGCGGCGTCGCCGCCGCGGATCGCCGAGACAGGGGCGCGCGGCAGGCCGGCATCCTCGGGGGTGACGGTGAATTGGCGGATGCTGCCGCCTTGGAGCGCCACCACGCTGTTGTCGCCGGCGACGGTCAACTCGTCGAGCCCCTGGCCGTGCACCAGCCAGACGCTCTCGCTGCCCAGCCGGGCCAGGGTTTCCACCATCGGGCGGGCCCAGCTCGGGTCGAACACGCCGGTGAGCTGGCAGCGCACCTCGGCCGGGTTGGCCATCGGGCCCAGCAGGTTGAAGATGGTGCGGGTGCCGAGTTCCACCCGCGGGCCGGCGGCGTGGCGCAGCGCGGCATGGTGGCGCGGCGCGAACAGGAAGGCGCAGCCGGCGGCGCGGATGATCGAGGGCAGGCGGGCCAGCGGCACATCGACGTTGACGCCCAGCGCCGCCAGCACGTCCGCGCCGCCGGTGCGCGAGGACAGCGCGCGGTTGCCGTGCTTGGCCACCGGCACGCCGGCGCCGGCCAGCACGAAGGTGACGGCGGTGGAGACGTTGAGGCTGCCGGAGGCGTCGCCGCCGGTGCCGCACACGTCGATGGCGCCCTCCGGCGCTTCCACGCGGGTCATGCGGGCGCGCATGGCCCGCACCGCGCCGGTCAGTTCCGGGACGGTCTCGCGGCGGACCCGCATGGCCATCACCAGGCCGGCGATCTGCGCGGGTGTCGCCTCGCCGGACATGATGGTGGAGAAGGCGGCCTCGGCCTCGGCCTCGGACAGGGTCTCCCCGGCGGCGACGCGGGCCAGCACGGGTTTCAGGTTGCTGCTCACGGCGTGCTCCAGGGGATCAGGCGGCGCGGGCCGAACTGCCGACCGGTGCGTTGCTGCCGCGGGCGAGGGCGAGGAAATTGGCCAGGATGGCGTGGCCGTGCTCGCTGGCGATGCTCTCGGGATGGAACTGCACGCCGTAGATCGGCAGCGAGCGGTGGCGCAGGCCCATGATCAGCCCGTCATCGGTCCAGGCATCGGCCACCAGCACCTCGGGCAGGGTGTCGCGCCGGACGATGAGGCTGTGGTAGCGGGTGGCGTGGAACGGGCTGGGCAGGCCGGCGAACAGGCCGGTGCCGGTGTGGCTGACCTCGCTCACCTTGCCGTGCATCGGCGCGGGCGCGCGCACAACCTCGCCGCCGAAGGCCTGGCCGATGGCCTGGTGGCCGAGGCAGACGCCCAGGATGGGGATGCGCCCGGCGGCGGCCTGGATGAGGTCGAGGCAGATGCCGGCCTCGTTGGGGGTGCAGGGGCCGGGGGAGAGCACGATGGCCTCCGGCGCCAGGGCCAGCGCCTGCGCCACGCTCAGGGTATCGTTGCGCCGCACGTCGCAGCGCGCGCCGACATCGCCCAGGAAATGCACCAGGTTGAAGGTGAAGCTGTCGTAGTTGTCGATCAGGAGGATCATCCCCTTATCCTGCGCGGCGGGAGGGGGTGCGGTCAATCCGGACGGGCGCGCGCCGGGGCGTGGCATTCGCGCCGCAGATGTGCCGAATCCGCCACGGTCTGTTCATCCTGCGCTGCTATAATGCCGCGATTCGTGATGATTCCCGCCGAGCCGATGGCTTATGCCGAGATGGGGCGACTGATGACCCGTGCCGCGATGCGATGCCTGATCGCTGTTCTGCTCGCCGTCGGGTTGCTGCCGTGCGCCGCGCGGGCGCAGCAGGCGATGGAGCCGATGGCCGGCTTGCCGGCGCCCGAGCCGACGGCGAACCTGCCGGCATGGCGGCGGCTGGCGGTGGCGGCGCCGGCGGCGGAGGGGCGGCCGGTGCTGGTGTTCATCATCGACGACATGGGGCTGAACCGGCCGCAATCGGACCGTGCAGTGGCGTTGCCGGGGCCGCTCACGCTGTCCTGGATGCCCTATGCCCGCGACCTGCCGGAGCAAGTGGCGCGCGGGGCGGCGCATGGCCACGAGACCATGCTGCACATGCCGATGGAGCCACTGGGACGGACCAATCCGGGGCCGCACGCGCTGCGCACCTGGCTGCCGCCGGCAACCAACCTCGCCTATCTGCGGGCGGCGCTGGATTCGGTGCCCGGGGCGGTCGGACTGAACCAGCACGAGGGCAGCGTGGCCTCGCTGTCGGTGCCGCTGATGGACCTGGTGATGGGCGAGCTGCGTGAGCGCGGCATGGCGTTCGTGGACAGCGTGACCATCGCGCACAGCGTGGCGCTGCGCCGGGCGCTGGCCGACGACGTGCCGGCGGTGGCGCGCGACGTGTTCCTGGACAACTCCCCCGAGCCGGCGGCGATCCGCGCGCAACTGGCGCAGACCGAGCAGATCGCCCGGCGCTACGGGCTGGCCGTGGCCATCGGGCACCCGCGGGCGACCACGATGGACGTGCTGGAGGCGTATCTGCCGAAGCTGGCCGCGCGGGGGTTCGTGCTGTGGCCGGTGAGTGCGGCGATCGTGGCGAGGAACCCGGTGATGATCTCCGGCGAGCCGGCGGCCCCGCCGCGGTAAGGGCGGGGATTCACAAGGAGACGGAGAGGCGGTGAGACGCAGGCAATCGCGGGAGATGAAGCCCTCGCTGCCTTCTCTTCGCCTCTTTGTAGACCTCCCTGCCTTCCTTACTTCTTCGCCCCCTGGATCGCCGCCCAGACCTTCTCCGGCGTGGCCGGCATGTCGATATGGGCGATGCCGTATTCGCTCAGCGCGTCCACCAGGGCGTTCATCACCGCCGGCAGGGCGCCGGCGCAGCCGGCCTCGCCGCAGCCCTTGGCGCCGAGCTCGTTGGTCTTGGCCGGAACCGGGTGGCTGGCGAAGACGAAGTCCGGCGCGTTGTCGGCGCGGGGCAGGGCGTAGTCCATGTAGGAGCCGGTGAGGAACTGGCCGTCCTCGTCGTAGGCGGTGGCCTCGGTGAGCGCCTGGCCGATCGCCTGGACGATGCCGCCATGGGCCTGGCCCTCGACCAGCAGCGGGTTCAACAGCACGCCGAAATCGTTGACCATGTTGTATTTCACCACGGCGACCTCGCCGGTCTCGGGGTCCACCTCGACCTCGGCGACGTGGCAGCCATTGGGGAAGGCGCTGGGGACGCCGGGGAAGATCAGGCTGGTGTCCAGCGTGGCGGGCACGCCCTCGGGCAGGGCGACGCCGGCGCGCAGCTTCTCGGCCAGCTCCATGATGCCGATGCCGCGATCGGTGCCGGCGATGGCGAAGCGGCCGCCATTGGGGCCCTGGGCGGTGAACTCGATGTCGGCCTCGGCGGCTTCCAGCACATGGGCCGCGATCTTGCGGCCACGGGCGATCACCTCGTTGCCGGCGGCGTGGATGGCGCCGCCGCCGTTCATCGCCGAGCGGGAGCCGCCGGTGCCGCCGCCGGCCAGCAACTGGTCGGAATCGCCCTGGACGAGGCGGATCCTGTCGAACGGCACGCCGAGCTTGTCGACCAGCACCTGGGCGAACGGGGTCCAGTGGCCCTGGCCATAGTCGAGCGTGCCGGAGATCATGGTGACGGTGCCGTCCGCCTCGAAGCGGATGCCGCCCATCTCGTTGTTGGCCGGCGCGGTGACTTCCAGGTAGTGGCCGATGCCGCGGCCGCGCAGCTTGCCGCGCTGGCGGCTTTCGGCGCGGCGGGCGGGGAAGCTGTCCCACTCGGCGGCTGCCAGCGCCTCATCGAGGATGGCGGGGAACTCGCCGCTGTCGTACTCCATGGTGGACGGCGCCTTGTAGGGCATCATGTCCGGGGTGATGTGGTTGCGCCGGCGCAGCTCCAGCGCGTCGATGCCCATTTCGCGGGCGGCGGTCTCGATCAGGCGCTCGATGTAGTAGTTGCCCTCGGGCCGGCCGGCGCCGCGATAGGCGCCGACGGGGGAGGTGTTGGTGAACATGCACTTCACCGAGACATGCATCGCGGGCGTTTTGTAGACGCCGATGATGTTCTTGACGATGTTCATGGTCGGCGGCTGGGTGGTGGAGTTGGACAGCACCGCGCCGACATTGCCGTAGCCGGTGACGCGCACGGCCAGGATGTGGCCGTCCTTGTCCAGCGCCAGCTCGCTGGTGTGGTCGTGGTCGCGGCCGTGGCTGTCGGACAGGAAGCTGTCGCTGCGCTCGTCGGTCCATTTCACCGGGGCGCCGAGCTGGCGGGCGGCGTGCAGCAGGCAGATGTATTCCGGGTAGCAGCCGGCCTTCATGCCGAAGGAGCCGCCGACATTGCCGGTGAGCACGCGCACCTTCTCGGCCGGCACGTCCATCACGCCGCGCACCGCGTTGCGCAGGCCGAACACGCCCTGGCAGCCGACGCGCAGGATGTAGCGGCCCTCGGCGGCGTCGTATTCGCCCAGCGCGGCGCGCGGCTCCATGGCGCAGACGACGATGCGGCTGTTGCGCACGCGCAGCCTGGTCACGTGGGCGGCGCGGGCGAAGGCGGCCTCGGTGGCCGCGGCGTCGCCGAATTTCCAGTCCAGCACCACGTTGCCGGGGGCTTCGTCGTAGAGCTGCGGGGCGCCGGGGGCGGCGGCCTGCTCGGCGGTGGTGACGGCGGGCAGCGTGTCGATCTCGGCGAAGACGGCCTCGGCGGCGTTCTTGGCCTGTTTCGGCGTCTCGGCGACCACCACGGCGACCGGGTGGCCGACATAGCGCACGCGGTCGGTGGCCAGCGCCCATTGCGGCGGCTTGGGGATCGGGCGGGCGTCGTGGTTGTTGCCGATCACGTTGGCCTGCATCGGCTTGATGCCGGCGGCCTGCAGGTCGGCGGCGGTGTAGACGGCGCGCACGCCGGGCATCGCGCGGGCGGCCTCGGTGTCGATCGCGCGCAGCAGGCCGTGGGCGTTGCGGCTGCGCACGATCACCGCGTAGAGCTGGCCGGGCAGGTTGATGTCGTCGCTGTAGCGGCCTTCGCCGCGCAGCAGCACCGGGTCTTCCAGGCGGGAGACCGGCTGGCCGACGGCGTAGCGGCCCGGTTGCAGGAGGTCGGCCTGGAGGCGGTCGGGGGGGATGGCGACGTTCATCGGGCGGAACTCCTGGTCGGGGCGCGTCCCGCAACTATGGGGACGGAATGCTGTCCTTAAAGTGCCGCCGGGGCAGGGAATGCGCAACCCGGGGACGGGTCAGGCGGCGGCCGGCGGCTCCCGCCAGGCCAGTGCTGCGATGGCCAGCGTGGTGGACAGCACGGCGACGATCAGGCTGACGACGCCGGCCCAGCCGGCGGCATGGAAGACGAAGCCGGGCAGGATGCCTCCGAGCGCGCCGCCGATATAATAGAGCGTGACGTAGACGCCGACGGCGGTGGATTTGGCGCGGCGCACCGCGACGCCGATATAGCCCAGGCACAGCGCCTGCACCACGAACAGCCCGCCGGACAGGCCGGCCAGCCCGGCGATCGCCCAGGCGATGCTGGGCAGCAGGGTCAGCAGCAGGCCGCCGCAGGCCATGCCGATCGCCAGTGCCAGCGTGCGCAGCCGGCCGATGCGTACCGCCAGCCTGGTGGCGATGGTGGTGGTGACGATGCCCAGCAGGTAGACGGTGAACACCAGCCCGAGCGCGCCGGGGCTGAGCGAATAGGGTGGCGCGGCGAGGTGGAAGTTCACGAAGGTGAAGGTCGCCACGTTGGAGAACAGCATGCCGAAGCCCACCGCGCAGGTGGCCAGCAGGCGCGGATTGGCCAGGTGCTCGCGGTAGGTCGCTAGCGTGGCGCGCACGCCGCCGCGGACCGGGCGGAAGCGCTGCTCGCGCGGCAGTGCCCAGGTGATGAACAGCCCGCCGGCCAGGGTGAGGGCCGCGACCACCACGAAGGCGACCCGCCAGGTGGACACGTCCGAGACCATGCCGGCGATGAACCGCCCGCCGAAGCCGCCCAGGATGGTGCCGGCGCTGTAGATGCCGGCAGTGCGGATGCCGGCCGCGCCTTCGCACTCGTCGCCGATATAGGCGACCGTGACGGCGAAGATGAACGGCAGCAGCAGCCCCTGCAGGAAGCGCCACAGCAGCATCGCCTCCAGGCTGGCCGAACCGGCCACCAGCAGGGTGGGGATGACCAGCAGCAGGCAGGCGCCGGAGATCAGGCTCTTGCGGCCGAGCCGGTCGGAGATGGTGCCGACGAAGGGGGCCACCAGGGCGACGGCCAGCAGCGGCGCGGTGATGGTCAGCCCGGTGCGGGCGGGTGCCACGCCGAAGCTGTCGGTGAGCGCCGGCAGGATCGCCTGGGGGGTGTAGAGGTTGAGGAAGTTGCACATGCCGGCGACCGCGACGGCGGCGGTTCGGCGGTCGAGCGGCGCCATGGGCGGCTATCTCCGGGCGCTGGTGGTCGTGGGAAGGGCCGTGGGGGCGGGCGGGGCGGCCATGATGGCGAGGCAGGCGGCCGGCAGCTTCGGTGGCGGTTTCGGCTTGCCCGGCGGGCGGGGCGGGGCGTCCATCTGGTCGAACCACCATTGCAGGCTGGCGTCGCAGCCATCGCCCGGCGGCGGGGGCGGCAATTGGCGGCATTCCGGCTGGCCGGGTGGGCACTGGAAGCTGATATGCATATGGGCGGAATGGCCGTACCAGGGGCGGATCAGCCGCAGCCAGGCGCGGTCGCCGGTGACGGTCTGGCAGAGCTGGCGCTTGATCGCCGGGTTGACCAGCACGCGATCCACGCCCGGCAGGCCGGTGGCCAGGCGCAGCAGGGTGGCGATCCCCGGCCGCCAGCGTTGCGGGTCGACGGCACGGCCGTCCGGGCGCACCAGGCTCGGCGGGTCCAGCGTGTCGCGCGCGGCGACCGGCAGCACCGGGTGCGGCGCGCTCACGTCCAGCCACACATCGGCGTCCAGGCCGCGCTGATGGCTGACATGGCCGCCGCGCAGCGGGCCGCCGCGCGGGCCGGAGAGGTCGCCGACATAGATGTCGGGCAGGCCGGCGGCGCGCGCCCGCTGGCCCAGCAGCAGCAGGGCGGCGATGCTGGTGGGCGCGCCCCAGAAGCTGCTGTGCGACGAGCGGATGGTTTGCAGGCCGGGCGCGGTGTCGGGCAGGCGCTCGGCGCCGGCGATGCAGCCGGCGCCGAGGCCGATCACGCGCAGCGGGCCGGGTGCCGGGGTTTGCGGCGGCGCCGCGATAGCCGGGGCGGCGGCGAGCAGGGCGGCCAGCAACGTCGCGACCCACGCCCTGGCGGCGGTCATGCCGCCGGCTCCGGCTCATCGCCGGACAGGGCCGGAATGGCGAGGTAGGCGGTCCGCTTATGCTCCTTGCGGCCGCGCGCCACCGAGTCGAGGATCAGGCCGCACAGCAGCGAGCCGAACGCCAGCAGCCCCAGCGCGGTGGCCAGCAGCGCGGTCGGCAGGCGCGGCACCAGCCCGGTCTGCAGGTAGTTCGACACCACCGGCATCCCCAGCCCCACCGAGACGAGCAGCAGCAGCAGACCGGCGAGACCGAAGAACTGCAGCGGTCGCTCCTCCTTCACCAGCAGGACGATGGTGGTCAGGATGCGCAGGCCGTCCGACCAGGTGCGCAGCTTGGATTCCGATCCGGGCGCGCGGTCGATGTAGCGCGTTGGCAACTCGCCCACCGGCATTTTCATCTCCAGGGCGTAGACGGTGAACTCGGTCTCCGTCTCGAAGCCGGCGGCCAGGGCCGGGAAGGACTTGACGAAGCGGCGGCTGAACACGCGGTAGCCGGAGAGCATGTCTGAGATGCGGTTGCCGAAGATGTGGCGCACGATGGCCGTGAGGGCGATGTTGCCGATCCGATGGCCGGGCCGGTAGGTGGCGTTGGCGTCGGTCACCCGGGTGCCGGTGACCATGTCCAGCCGCTCAGCGACCAGCAGGCGCACCATGGCGGCGGCGGCGGCGGGATCGTAGGTGCCGTCGCCGTCCACCAGCACGTAGATATCGGCCTCCACGTCGGCGAAGGCGCGGCGGATAACGTTGCCCTTGCCCTGCAGGCGCTCGTGGCGGACCACGGCGCCATGGGCGCGGGCGGTCTCTGCGGTGCGGTCGGAGGAGTTGTTGTCGTAGACGTAGATGGCGGCGCCCGGGAGCGCGCGGGCAAACCCCTCGACCACGCCGGCGATGGCGACCTCTTCGTTGAAACAGGGGATCAGCACCGCCAGGCGCAGGCCCGACCAGGCTGTCCCGGAGGCTGGCTGGTCGGGGGCCGGCATGTCGGAGGCTGGCATGTCAGCGGAACGCCACGGTGCGGGAGAGGTGGAAGTTGACCAACATGCCGGCAACGGCACCGGCCGCGATGGCGATCACCGGATACACCGCGCAGAGCGGCACGAAGTAGATCAGCAGGGCATAGGTGCCGCGGTTCAGCGCGAAGCCGCCCAGGTTGGTGAACAGGAACAGCGCCCATTGGCGATGGGCCGGCGCGCTGCCCTGGCCCTGGAAGGTCCAGGCGCGGTTGACCGCCCAGTTCACCGAGGCGGCGACGATGTAGGAGACCAGGCCAGCCAGGTACAGCCCCATCGCGCCGCGCAGCGCGTAGACCACGGCCGTGTCGACCAGGAAACCGAGGGCGCCGACCGTGCCAAAGCGCAGGAACTGGAAAAACAGCGTGGCAAACTCGGGGCTGGCGAGCCGGGCCAGGGCCGCTTCAAGCGCGTTGGTCAAAGTCACTCGACATGGCTGAACCTTCATCGGGGACGTGGCGGATACCCGGCCTGACCGGCGATCTGCCGATGCTTATTTTACCACAGGCGGCGCGGGTCGCGCCATGGGAGGCCGCCCGGGCGCGCGTGGGGCTGGCGCGACGATGCTCGGTGCATGGGCAGTTGCAATGCAATGATTAACGTTGACAATTTGTACCATAAATGATATTTCGATCATATTCCGGTTATTATTAATTTATTAGTATTATAGATGGAAATGATCGTGGAGTTTTTGGTATATCTATTTCATCAATTGACGAATCATGGCCGTCGCGATCACAAGACAGTATGAATCGTAGGACGGAGGCATGGGTCGTTCTGTCAGTACTGCCTGACCATACTGTTCGGCGGGTGCGGACGTGATCATTGGCGTCGCCGGCGACACCGGCCACGGCAAGACGACGCTGGTTCGGGCGCTTGCGCAGGGCGCCGCGCCGCCGGCCGTGGCCGTTGAGGGGGAGGAGGTGTGGGCCGGGGCGCTCTGCTTCCTCGACCCGCCGGGGCATCCTGGCCTCGTGCCCGCCCTGCTGTCGGCCTCCGGTGGCATCGACGCTGTAGCACTGGTGGTCGCCGCCGACGCCGGGGTGACGGCGGCGACGCGCGAGCAGGCGGCCATCCTGGACGGTATGGGCATCGACCGTGGCGTGGTGGCTGTCACCCGGACCGACCAGGCGCCGGACCGGGCCGGGCCGGTGGTGGCGGAGGTGCGGGCGCTGCTGGCCGGCGGCGGGCTGGCCGATGCCGTGATAGTGCCGGTGTCCGCACTGACCGGCGAGGGCATCGCGGCGCTGCGGGCCTCGTTGCTGGCACTGCACCCGTTGGTGCGCGCCGCCGCGGCCTGGGCGCGGCTTGCGGTGGAGCGGGTGCGCCCGGCCAGCGGCGGCGCGGTGGAGGTGACCGGCACGCTGCGCGCCGGCCGGATCGCGTGGGGCGACGGGCTGCTGCTGTCGCCGCGCGGCTCTTACGTGAAGGTCGGCGCCCTGCGTGCCGCCGGCCGCGCGATGGCGGTGGCGCTCGCCGGTCAGCGCCTGACGGTGGAACTCGCCGGGCCCGAGGCGGCGCTGGCGGCGGCCGGCGACTGGCTGCTGCACCCCGCGCTGCATGCGCCCACAATGCTGATGGACGCGCGGGTGCGGCTGCGCGCGGAGGAGCGGCTGCCCGGGCCGGGCGAGCCGGTGCGGCTCCATCTCGGCGCGGCGCAGGTGCCGGCACGGCTCGCCGCGCTGGATGGCCTGGCGGCGCCAGATGCCGCCGCGTTGGTGCGAGTGACGCTGGCGGAGCCGCTGGCCGCGCTGGCGCTGGACAGTTTCGTGCTGCGCGATGCGGCCGGGCGGCGCACGCTGGGCGGCGGCATGGTGCTGGACCCGTGGCCGCCGCGGCGGGCGGGGCGCGAGCCGGAGCGGCTGGCGCAACTGGTCGCCCTGTCGCAGGATGCCGGCGCCGCGCTGCGGTCGCTGCTGCGGGCGGGGTGGATCGATTTCGGGGCTTTTGTGCGCGCCCGCAACCTGCCGCCGGCGGGGCAGGCGGCGGCGCTCGCAGCGGCCGGCGCGATCCGCATGGCCGGACTGGCGGTGACGACCGCGCAGATGGCGCGGCTGCGCGCGGCACTGATCGAGGTGCTGGCCGCGCGCCATCGCGACCACCCGGACCAACCGGGCCTGACCATGCAGCGCCTGCGCCTGCTGCTGCCGGACGCGCCGCCGGCCGCGCTGGTCGGGCCGCTGGTGGAGGCGGCGCTGCGAGACGGAGCGATCCGCCAGGAGGGCAGGCATCTCAGCCTTGTCTCGCACAGCGTCCGCCTGTCGGCCCGGCAGGAGCGGCTGTGGCGGCTGGTGCGCGGCGTGCTCGCCGGGGCGCGGTTCGATCCGCCCGGGGTGCCCGAGCTGGCGCACGCCACCGGCGCACAGCCCGTGGAATTGCGCGCGCTGCTGAAGCGGCTGTCGGCATTGTCCTGGCTGGAGGAGGTGGCGCCCGACCGGTTCTTCCTGCGTGACGCGGTGGCGGGGATGGCGCGGCTGGCTGGCGCGGTGGAGGCGCAAGCCGGCACCGTTGGCCTGGCCGCCTTTGCCGGCCAACTCGGCGTCGGCGAGGCGGCGGCCGCGAGGGTGCTGGATTTCTTCGACTCGATCGGCCTGACCCGGCTCGACGGCGAGGTCCGGCGGGTGCGGCCCGAATTGCGGCACCGGTTCGACGACGCGCTGGAGCCGCCCGGCTGAGCGGGCGGTGGCGGAATATTCGCGGGCGGGGGCGGTTCGGGTGGAAACGGGGGATGCACCCGGCGATCCCGTTCGGCTACGCTCCGAGTTGACCGGCAGAACGATCAGGCGGATGCGCCGCAACGAGAACACGCCGGCGGAACGCTTCGCCATCGGCCGCCCCAACAGAACAGACAGGAACGGACAGCATGAAACGACGCAGCTTCCTCGCCTCCGCCGGCGCGGCCACCGCCACGCTGGCGCTGCCCGGCGTGGTGCGCGCCCAGGCGCAGAGCACCCTGAAGTTCATCCCGCAGATCGACCTGACGTTCCTGGACCCGCACTGGACCACGGCGTACGTGACGCGCAACCACGGCTACATGGTGTTCGACACGCTGTACGGGCAGGACGGCAAGTACAAGACCTCGCCGCAGATGGTGGCCGGCCATACCGTCGAGAACGACGGCAAGCTGTGGAAGCTGACCCTGCGCGACGGGCTGCTGTGGCATGACGGCGAGCGGGTGCTGGCGCGCGACTGCGTGGCCAGCATCAAGCGCTGGGCCAAGCGGGACGCGTTCGGTGACGCGCTGATGCAGGCCACGGACGAGCTGACCGCGACGGACGACAAGACCATCCAGTTCCGCCTGAAGCGGCCGTTCCCGCTGCTGCCCGACGCGCTCGGCAAGTCGCCCAGTCCGATGTGCGCCATGATGCCGGAGCGGATCGCCAATACTGACCCGTTCAAGCAGATCACCGAGATCATCGGCAGCGGCCCGTTCCGCTACAAGGCCGACGAGCGGGTGCAGGGCTCGCGCAATGTCTACGAAAAGTTCGACAAGTACAAGCCGCGCGAGGGCGGCACGCCGGACTGGACCGCCGGGCCCAAAGTGGTGCATTTCGACCGCGTCGAGTGGACCACCATCCCGGACGCTTCCACCGCCTCGGCGGCGCTGCAGAGCGGCGAGCAGGATTGGTGGGAATACCTGACCCACGACCTGATGCCGCTGATGAAGCGCGACGCCAAGATCAAGGTGGCGGTGCAGGACCCGACCGGCGGCGTGGAGATGATGCGGCCGAACCACCTGCAGCCGCCGTTCAACAACCCGGGCGTGCGCCGGGCGCTGATGTACGCGATCAACCAGGCGGACTTCATGCAGGCGATCGTCGGCGACAACCCCGACATGTACTACACGCCGCTCGGCATGTTCTGCCCCGGCACGCCGATGGCCAGCGATGTCGGGCTGGAGCCGCTGAAGGGCCCGCGCGACTACGCCAAGGTGAAGGAGATGCTGAAGGCCGCCGGCTACAACGGCGAGAAGACCGTGCTGATGGTGCCGAGCGACTACGTGACGCTGAAGGCGCTGGGCGACGTGGCCGCCGACATGATGGGCAAGTGCGGCATGAACGTGGACTACGTGGTGACCGACTGGGGCAGCATGCTGCAGCGGCGCAACAAGAAGGAACCGATCGCCCAGGGCGGCTGGAGCGCCTTCGTCACCGGCTGGGCTGGCACCGACCATATCAACCCCGCCGGCCATATCGCGCTGCGCGGCAATGGCGACCAGCCGAGCTCCTGGCCCGGCTGGTGCGTGAGCCCGGAACTGGAGCGGCTGCGCAATGCCTGGTTCGAGGCGCCGAACCTGGCGAGCCAGCAGAAGATCTGCCAGGACATGCAGCGCCAGGCGATGCAGGACGTGCCGTATTTCCCGCTCGGCCAGTACCAGCAGCCCACCGCCTATCGGGCCGACCTGACCGGCGTGAACAACGGCTTCGCCACGTTCTGGAACGTGCGCCGGGCTTGATCGCCTGGGCCGCGTGGCCGGCTGGGTAGGCGGCCGGAATGTCCCGGCGGGGAAATGGCCCCGCCGGGAACGCCGACCGTGGCCACGAGCGGGTTGCGGGATGGTGACAGCCGCCGCATAAAGGCGGTCACGCACGGGGGTGGTCGGCGCCCTGCCCCGGTGGCTCAACAATGGCGCCATGGAAATGCTGGTTCCCGGCCTGCGCGGGCCGGAACCGCAAAGGGGCTTCGTGCCGGGGGACGCTGTTCACCTTCGGCATTCCTGCGCGAGTTCGATCCGACGGGCCTGGCCCGGCCGGGCATTTGATGGCGGCTGCCATCGGTGCGGCGCCGGAGTAGGGCGGCGATAGCGGGGTGGGGTCCGCGACGCCACTGGGCTTGTGTGCGAAGGAACGGGTAAGTCTATGAAGCGTCGGGATTTTCTCAGGTCTACCGCAGCCGTTTCAGGGGTCGTGTCCGGGGCCGGGCTGGCGATGCCCCGGCTCGCCCGGGCGCAGGGCGCGCGGGTGCTGCGCTTCGTGCCGCAGGCCAACCTGTCCAGCCTGGATGCCGTGGCCGGCACGCAATACGTGGTGCGCAACGCCGCGCTGATTATCTGGGACACGCTGTACGGCATCGACTCGAAGTTCGAGGCCAAGCCGCAGATGTGCGAAGGCCATGAGGTCTCGGCCGACTTCAAGACCTGGACGTTCAAGCTGCGCGAGGGGCTGACCTTCCACGACGGCGAGCGCGTCACCACGCGCGACGTGATCGCCAGCCTGCAGCGCTGGATGGTGCGCGACACCATGGGCCAGAAAATCAAGGCCAGCCTGGACGCGTTGGAGGCGCTGGACGATCGCAGCTTCCGCTTCCGCCTCAACAAGCCATTCAGCAAGATGTTGTTCGCGCTGGGCAAGAGCAACGCGCCGGTGGCGCTGATCATGCCGGAGCGGATCGCCAGGACCGACCCGTTCAAGCTCATCAGCGAATATGTCGGCTCCGGCCCGATGAAGTTCCGCACCGACGAATGGGTGCCCGGCGCCTCGGCTGTGTTCGAGAAGTTCGCCGCCTACCAGCCGCGCGCCGAGAAGGGCGACTGGCTGTCGGGCGGCAAGCGGATGCTGTTCGACCGGGTGGAGTGGAAAATCCTGCCCGACGCCGCCACCGCGGCCGGCGCGCTGCAGAACGGCGAGGTGGACTGGTGGGAGACCCCGGTCTCCGATCTGGTGCCGATGCTCAAGCGCAACAAGGCGCTGGAGGTGGCGATCTCCGACCCGTTCGGCAATATCGGCTCGCTGCGGATGAACCACCTGTATCCGCCGTTCAACGATGTGCGCGCCCGCCGCGCCGTGCTGATGGCGCTGTCGCAGGCCGACTACATGCAGGCGGTGGTGGGCGACGACCCGGAGCTGTGGAAGCCGCTGCCGAGCTTCTTCACGCCCGGCACGCCGGTCTATACCGAGGCGGGCGGCGATATCCTGAAGGGCAAGCGCGACTATGAGGGCGCCAAGAAGCTGCTGGCCGAGGCCGGCTACCAGGGCGAGCCGATCATCCTGCTGGTCGCCACCGACATCTCGATCACCAAGGCGCAGGGCGACGTGACCGCCGACCTGCTGAAGAAGATCGGCATGAACGTGGACTACCAGGCGCTGGACTGGGGCACGGTGGGCGCGCGGCGCGCCAAGAAGGACCCGCCGGGCAAGGGCGGCTGGCACATATTCCACACCTGGCACGCCGGGGCGGACTGCGTGAACCCGGCACCCTATACCGCGCTGGACGCCGGTGGCGACGCCGCGTGGTTCGGCTGGCCGAAATCGGACGCCGTGCAGGCCGACATCGCCGCCTGGTACGAGGCCGGCGACCTGGCGGCGGAGAAGGCGGCGATTGCCAAGCTGGACGAGGACAGCTTCGCCAATGTCACCTATGCGCCGACCGGGTTCTTCCTGCAGTATCAGGCATGGAGCAAGTCGCTGTCGGGCGTGGTAAAGGCGCCGTTCCCGGTGTTCTGGGACGTCCAGAAGGCCTGAGCGGCAGGGACCGGAAACGTAGATACAAAGAGAGACCCAGGGCATGTTCGCCTACACGATACGCCGCATCATCGCGACCATCCCCGTCATGGCGACGGTCGCGCTGTTCGTGTTCAGCCTGCTGTATATTGCGCCCGGCGATCCGGCTGCGATCATCGCCGGCGACCAGGCCACGCCCGCGGACGTGGAGCGCATCCGCGCCTCCCTGGGTCTTGACCGCCCGTTCCTGGTCCGCTTCGGGGAATGGGTCTGGCACATCATCCATGGCGACCTCGGCACCTCGATCTTCACCAACCTGCCAGTGTGGCACATGATCCAGCAGCGGCTGGAGCCGACCGCCTCGCTGATGGTGCTGACGCTGGCCTTCTCCATCACGCTCGCCATCCCGATGGGGGTGGTGGCGGCCTGGAAGCACGGCACCTGGATCGACCGCGCCATCATGGTCGTGGCGGTGATGGGCTTCTCGGTGCCGGTGTTCGTGATCGGCTACGTGCTGGCCTATACCTTCGCGCTGCAGCTCGACTGGTTCCCGGTCCAGGGCTACACGCCGCTGTCGCACGGGTTCGGGCCGTGGCTGTCCAACATGGTGCTGCCGTCACTGGCGCTGGGGGCGATCTACATCGCGCTGATCGCCCGCATCACCCGGGCCACCATGCTGGAGGTGCTGAGCCAGGACTACGTGCGCACCGCCCGCGCCAAGGGGCTCGACCAGCGAGCGATCCTGTATGTCCACGCGCTGAAGAACGCGGCGGTGCCGATCGTCACCGTGATCGGCATCGGCTTCGCCGCCCTGATCGGCGGTGCGGTGGTGACCGAGAGCGTGTTCGCCATCCCCGGCCTCGGGCGGCTGACGGTGGATGCCATCCTGCGGCGCGACTACCCGGTGATCCAGGGCGTGGTGCTGCTGTTCAGCTTCTCCTACGTCATCGTCAACCTCCTCGTCGACCTGCTCTACACCCTGTTCGACCCAAGGATTCGTTACTGATGAGCACAACAACCATTCCCGTCCGGGAGCTGACGGCGGCGGACGTGACCGCGGCGCCGGTGCTGCCGGATGTCCTACCGGCGCGGCGCGAGCGCGGCGCGGTGATGATGTTCATCTACCGCCACCCCACCATCGCGGCCGGCGGCTTCCTTGTGGCGCTGATCATCGCCATGGCGATCTTCGCGCCCTGGCTCGGCACCGTCGACCCGACGGCCCTGGCGCCGGCCAAGCGCACCCGCCCGCCCTCGGAGCTGTATTGGTTCGGCACCGACATGCTGGGGCGCGACGTGTATTCGCGCGTGCTCTACGGCTCGCGGGTCTCGCTGATCGTCGGCTTCTCGGTGGCGTTCTTCGCCTCGGCGGTCGGCATGGCGATCGGGCTGATCTCCGGCTTCGTGCGCATCCTGGACGCCATCGTGATGCGGATCATGGACGGGCTGATGTCGATCCCGTCGATCCTGCTTGCGATCGCCCTGATGGCGCTGACCCGCGGCAGCGTGGGCAACGTGATCCTGGCGATCACCGTGGCCGAGGTGCCCCGCGTCAGCCGCCTGGTCCGCGGCGTGGTGCTGTCGCTGCGCGAACAGCCTTATGTTGAGGCGGCGGTCGCCTCGGGCACGCGGATGCCGAAGATCATCTGGAAGCACATCGTGCCCAACACGCTGGCGCCGATGATGGTGCAGGCGACCTTCATCTGCGCCTCGGCGATGATCACCGAGGCGATCCTGTCCTTCATCGGTGCCGGCACCCCGCCCACCATCCCGTCCTGGGGCAACATCATGGCCGAGGGCCGGGCGCTGTGGCAGGTGAAGCCCTACATCGTGTTCTTCCCCGCCATCTTCCTCTCGGTCACCGTGCTGGCGGTGAACCTGCTCGGTGACGGCCTGCGTGACGCGCTCGACCCGCGCATGGCCAAAAGGATCTGACGCGCATGGCACTGCTCGAAGTCGAGAACCTGCAGACGCATTTCGGCACGCTGGACGGCGTGGTGCGCGCGGTGGAGGGGCTGTCCTTCACCATCGATGCAGGCGAGACCGTGGCCATCGTGGGCGAGAGCGGCTGCGGCAAGTCCGTCACCTCGATGTCCATCCTGCGGCTGATCCAGGAGCCACCGGGCCGGATCGCCGGGCGGATCACCTTCCAGGGCCGCAACCTGCTGGAGTTGCCGGACGCGGAGATGCGCAAGATCCGCGGCAAGGACATCTCCATGATCTTCCAGGAGCCGATGACCAGCCTGAACCCGGTGCTGACCGTGGGCCGGCAGATCGGCGAGACGCTGCGGCTGCACGAAGGCCTGTCCGCCAAGGACGCCGAGGCCCGCGCGGTCGACATGCTGAACCTGGTAGGCATCCCGGCCGCCGCCCGGCGGGTACGCGAATACCCGCACCAATTGTCCGGCGGCATGCGCCAGCGCGTCATGATCGCCATGGCGCTGGCCTGCAACCCGCAACTGCTGATCGCCGACGAGCCGACCACGGCGCTGGACGTGACCATCCAGGCCCAGATCCTCGACCTGATGCGGGATCTCAAAACCCGCGTGGGCGCGGCGATCATGCTGATCACCCACGACCTGGGCGTGGTCGCCGAGATGGCGCAGCGCGTGGTGGTGATGTACGCCGGCCGCAAGGTGGAGGAGGGCACGGCCACCGCCATCTTCGGCAACCCGCAGCACCCCTACACCCGCGGCCTGCTCGGCGCGGTGCCGAAGCTCGGCTCCTCGCTGCACCAGGCCGGCCGCACCAAGCTCACCGAAATCCAGGGCCAGGTGCCCAGCCTACGCAAGCCGATCATCGGCTGCGCCTTCGCCGGCCGTTGCACGCTGGCCACCGAGGTGTGCCGCCAGGTGGCGCCGGCGGTGGAGGCGAAGTCGCCAGGCCATCTGGTCGCCTGCCACTACGCCGAACGCACGCTGGCCGCGTGAAGGGGGACATACGATGAAGGCCAAAACCACCCCCCTTCTTGAGGTCAACGCCCTCAAGAAGCACTTCCCCCTGCATGGCGGCCTGCTGGGCCTGCGCACCGGCAACGTCTACGCGGTGGACGGCGTCAGCTTCACCATCGACCGCGGCGAGACGCTGTCGGTGGTGGGCGAGAGCGGCTGCGGCAAATCCACCGTCGGCAAGGCCATCCTGCGCCTCTTCCCGATCACCGACGGCGAGGTGTTCCTCGACGGCGAGCGCATCGACAACCTGCCCGCCGGCCAGCTCCGCCCGCTGCGCCGGCGCATCCAGGTGGTGTTCCAGGACCCGTTCAGCAGCCTCAACCCGCGCCAGCGCGTCGGCGACATCATCGCCGAGCCGATCGTCAATTTCGGCATCGCCAGCGGCTCCGAGCTGGAAGACCGGGTGGCCGGGCTGATGGACAAGGTGCAGCTGCCACGCGACGCCATCCACCGCTTCCCGCACGAGTTCTCCGGCGGCCAGCGCCAGCGCATCGGCATCGCCCGCGCCCTGGCGCCCGGCGCGGACCTGATCATCTGCGACGAGGCGGTCTCCGCGCTGGACGTGTCAGTGAAGGCGCAGATCGTCAACCTGCTGTCCGACCTGCAGGACGAACTGGGCTTGGCGCTGCTGTTCATCAGCCACGACCTGGCGATCGTCGAGCATCTGACGCACCGTGTGGCGGTGATGTATCTCGGCAAGATCGTCGAGCTGGCCGACCGCGCCGCTCTGTTCGCCACGCCGCACCACCCCTACACCCGCGCGCTGCTCTCCGCCGTGCCGGTGCCGGACCCCACGGTGCAGCGCCAGCGCATCATCCTGCGCGGCGACGTGCCGAGCCCGATCAACCCGCCCAGCGGCTGCCGCTTCCACACCCGCTGCCCGTTCGTGTTCGACCGCTGCCGCAGCGAGGAGCCGCTGCTGCGCGACGTCGGGCTGGGCCGCCGCTCGGCCTGCCACCTGGACGTGGTGCCGGAAACCGCGCCGACGGTGGCGGCGGCCTGACAGCTGGGGGGTTTTCGGCGCGCGCCGCTTGACCATATGCGGGCTGGGTGACAACACTCAGCCAACGCGCGGCGCCGTGGCGGTGGGTGCGGTTTGAACAGCTTCGAAGGGAGAAAGCGATGCCTCAGGTGACGCTGACGGTGAACGGCAAGAGCGCATCGGTCGAGGTCGAGGGGCGCACCCTCCTGGTGGAACTGCTGCGCGACAAGCTCGGCCTGACCGGCACCCATGTCGGCTGCGACACCAGCCAGTGCGGCGCCTGCGTCGTGCATGTCGATGGCAATTCGGTGAAATCCTGCACCATGCTGGCCGTCCAGGCCGATGGCGCCGCCATCACCACCATCGAGGGCCTGGCCAAGGCCGACGGCACCCTGCACCCGATGCAGGAGATGTTCCGCGAGCATCACGCCCTGCAATGCGGCTTCTGCACCCCCGGCATGGTGATGAGCGCCATCGACCTGGTGGCCAAGAACCCCCAGGGCCTGACCGAGGAGGAGATCCGCCACGGCCTGGAAGGCAATCTGTGCCGCTGCACCGGCTATCACAACATCGTCAAGGCGATCGCCGCCGCCCAGCCGCTGATGCACGCCAAGGCGGCCGAATAGCCGCCGCCAGACTTATCTCGCTGCCCGTCCAGGAAACACACGCTCAAGAACGGATGGCGCCGAGGCTCCGCACGGAGCATGGCAAGCCGTCCGCAGCACAGGGGGCTCCATGAACGCACCGTTCGAGGGTATCGGCGCATCCGTCCGCCGCAAGGAGGACCTTCGCTTCATCAGCGGTCGCGGCAACTACACCGACGATATCAACCGCCCCGGCCAGCTGCATGCGGTCATCAAGCGCAGCGACCGCCCGCATGCCCGCATCGTCTCCATCGACACCGCCGCCGCCAAGGCATCGCCCGGCGTCGTGGCGGTGTTCACCGGCGCCGACCTCGCCGGCATCGGCGGGCTGCCCTGCGGCTGGCAGATCCACAGCAAGGACGGCTCGCCGATGGTCGAGCCGAAGCACCCGGTGCTGGCCGAGGGCAAGGTGCGCCATGTCGGCGACCCCATCGCCGTGGTGATCGCCGACACCAAGCAGCAGGCCCGCGACGCCGCCGAAAAACTGGATATCGTGCTGGACGATCTGCCCGCCGTGGCCCTGGTGACCGACGCGGTGAAGCCGGGTGCGGCGCTGGTGCATGACGAGGCGGCCGGCAACCAGTGCTACGACTGGCACCTGGGCGACAAGGAAGGCATGGAGGCGGCCTTCGCCAAGGCGGCCAAGGTCGTCACCCTGGATCTCGTCAACAACCGCCTGATCCCCAACGCCATGGAGCCCCGCTGCGCGCTGGGCGATTACGACCAGTACAGCGGCGACTACACGCTCTACACCACCAGCCAGAACCCGCACGTCATCCGCTTGCTGATGGGCGCCTTCGTGCTGGGCATCCCCGAGCACCGGCTGCGCGTGGTCGCCCCCGACGTGGGCGGCGGCTTCGGCAGCAAGATCTATCACTATGCCGAGGAGGCCATCGTCACCTGGGCGGCCGGCCAGCTCAAGCGCCCAGTGAAATGGACCGCCGACCGCACCGAAAGCTTCATGTCGGACGCGCATGGCCGCGACCATGTCAGCACCGCGCAGATGGCGCTGGATGCCGAGGGCAACTTCCTCGCGCTGAAGGTCCATACGCTGTGCAACATGGGCGCCTACCTGTCCACCTTCGCGCCCGCGGTGCCCACCTACCTGTACGCCACCCTGCTGGCCGGCACCTACAAGACCCCGGTGATCTATGTCGAGGTGAAGGCGGTGTTCACCAACACCGTGCCGGTGGACGCCTATCGCGGCGCGGGGAGGCCGGAGGCGACCTTCCTGCTGGAGCGGCTGGTCGATACCATCTGCCACGACACCGGGGCGGACCCGGTGGCGATCCGCCGCCGCAACTTCATCCCGCGCGACGCCTTCCCCTACCAGACCCCGGTGGCGCTGCAATACGACAGCGGCGACTATTTCGCGACGCTTGAGGCGGCGATGAAGGCGGCGGACTGGAACGGCTTCCCCTCGCGCCGGGCAGCCGCCAAGGCGGTCGGCAAGCTGCGCGGCATCGGCATGTCCACCTATCTGGAGGCCTGCGGCATCGCGCCCTCCAAGGTGGTCGGCTCGCTCGGCGCCCGCGCCGGGCTGTACGAGGTGGCCAACGTGCGGGTCCACCCCACCGGCAGCGTCACCGTGTTCACCGGCACCCACAGCCACGGCCAGGGCCACGAGACCACCATGGCGCAGCTGGTCACCGACCAGCTTGGCGTGCCGTTCTCCCAGGTGGACATCGTGCACGGCGACACCTCCAAGATCCCCTTCGGCATGGGCACCTATGGCAGCCGGTCGCTGGCGGTCGGCGGCTCGGCGATGGTCAAGGCGATGGACAAGATCATTACCAAGGGCAAGAAAATCGCCGCCCACCTGCTGGAGGCCTCGGTGGACGATATCGAGTTCAAGGACGGCAAGTTCACCGTCGCCGGCACCGACAAGTCCAAGACGCTCAGCGAGATCGCGCTGACTGCCTACGTGCCGCACAACTACCCGATCGAGGAGATCGAGCCCGGCCTGGACGAGACCGCGTTTTACGATCCGGCCAACTTCACCTTCCCCGGCGGCTGCCATATCTGCGAGGTCGAGATCGACCCCGAAACCGGCGTCACCCGCATCGTGCAGTTCGTGGCGGTGGACGACGTGGGCCGGGTGGTCAACCCGATGATCGTCGAAGGCCAGGTGCAGGGCGGCGTCGCCCAGGGCATCGGGCAGGCGCTGCTGGAATCGGCGGTCTACGATGCCAACGCGCAGCTTCTGTCCGGCTCGATGATGGACTACACCATGCCGAGGGCGGACGACCTGCCCAACTTCTCGGTCGCCACCGAGAACACCATGTGCACCCACAACCCGCTCGGCTCGAAGGGCTGCGGCGAGGTGGGGGCCATCGGCTCGCCGCCGGCGGTGATCAATGCGGTGGTGAACGCGCTGAAGGACTATGGCGTGCGTCACATTGATATGCCGGCCAGCCCGCAGAAGATCTGGTCGATCATCCAATCCGGCCATCGCGCGGCCGCCGAGTAAGCGAGGAACATGAGATGTACGAGTTCGCCTATCAGAAGCCCTCAAGCCTCGCCGATGCCGCCGCCGTGCTGGCCGCCGATGCGGATGCCAAGGCGCTGGCCGGCGGCCAGACCTTCATCCCGGTGCTGAAGCAGCGGCTCAACCACCCCACCACGGTGGTGGACCTGGGCAAGCTGGGCCTTACCGGCATCACGGTGGCCGGCGGCACCGTCACCATCGGGGCGATGACCACCCACGCCGCCGTAGCCGCTTCGGCCGAAGTGAAGGCCGCCATCCCGGCGCTGGCGGCGCTGGCCGGCGGCATCGGCGACAACCAGGTGCGCAACCGCGGCACCATCGGCGGCAGCCTGGCCAACAACGACCCCTCGGCCTGCTACCCCTCGGCGGTGCTGGCGCTGGGCGCCACCATCAAGACCAACAAGCGCGAGATCGCGGCGGACGACTACTTCCAGGGCATGTTCACCACCGCGCTGGAGCCGGGCGAGATCATCACCGCGGTGAGCTTCCCGGCCCCCGGGAAGGCCGCCTACGTGAAGTTCAAGAACCCCGCCTCGCGCTACGCCATGGTCGGCGTGTTCGTGGCCAAGGGGCCGAAGGGCGTGCGCGTGGCCGTCACCGGCGCCGGCCAGGGCGGCGTGTTCCGCCACACCGCGGCCGAGCAGGCGCTCGCCGCCAACTGGTCGCCGGCGGCGCTGGAGAATGTCACCATCCCGGCGGACGGCCTGAACAGCGATATCCACGCCAGCGCCGACTACCGCGCCCACCTGATCGGCGTGGTCACCAGGCGCGCGGTGGCCGCCAGCTAGGCGACCGCGGCATCCGAGTACGCAGGGCAGGGGGCTTCGGTCCCCTGTTCGCGTTTTGAAGGCTGGTCGCGCTTCAAAGGCTGGCCGCTATGCGACCACCGCCTCCGCCTGCATCGCCAGCGCCCCGGTCGCATGCTGCGCCCACAGCGCCACCCGCCCATCGGCCCCCGGCTGACCGCACACCGCGAAGGGCGTGGTGTCGAATGTCGGCGCCAAGGCACGGAATTTGAACGATTTCAACGTCGCCCCGCTGTTCCGCCGCAGCAGGTCCAGCAGCAGCGTCGCCAGCAGCGGCCCGTGCACGATCAGGCCCGGATACCCCTCCTCGGTGGTCACATAGCGGCGGTCGTAGTGGATGCGGTGGCCGTTGAAGGTCAGCGCCGAATAGCGGAACAGCAGCACGTCATCGGGCACGATGTCGCGCCGCCAGGCGGAGTCGGCCGGTGCCTGCAACGGCGCCGGGGCCGCCTCGCCAGGGGCAGGGGCGTCGCGGTAGACGATGTCGTGCTCCTCGGTCAGCGCCAGCCCGTTGGCGCCGGCGATCTCGTGGCGGACCAGCACGAAGATCAGCGGGCCGGTACGGCCCTGCTTCATCGACACGTCCTTGATGGTCGAGGTCCGGGTGATCGCCTCGCCAACACGCAGCGGTTGCAGGAACTCGAACCGCCCGCCGGCCCACATCCGCCGTGGCAGCGCCACCGGTGGCAGGAAGCCACCGCGCTTCGGGTGACCGTCTGGCCCCAGTTCCGACTGGCGCGCGACCGGCAGGAAATACAGCCAGTGCCACAGCGGCGCCAGCGCATCGCCCGGCTGCGGCGGCGGGTCGTCGCGGTCCAGCGTGGCCGACAGCGCGGCTACTGGAAAGGCGGTGGCGGTGTCGTCCAGCACCTCCTGGCGCCCGGTCCAGGACTGGAGATGGGCAATGTCGATCGTCATGCTCAGATCCCCCTCGCCAGCACGCGGTCCACCATCTCGCCGGACAGGCCGACATAATTGGCCGGGTCCAGGAAGCCGGCGAGCTGCGCGCGGCCCATATGCGGGCTGATCTCGGGATGGGCGGCCAGCAGGTCGAGGAAGCTGCCCCGCCCGGCGATCACCTCGCGGCAGATGTCGTAGACCAGGTCGTGCGCCCGCTGCCGGCCGAGCGCCGGGCCCAGGCCCATCATCACCGCCTCGGACTGGATCAGCCCCTTGGTCAGGTCCAGGTTGGCGCGCATCCGCACCGGGTCCACCTGCAGCCCGCCCATCAGGAACTTCGCCTGGTTGAGCGCGCCGGAGGAGAGCAGGAAGATCTCCGGCACCGCGATCCACTCGATCTGCCAGGTGCCGGTGGCGCGCTCATGGTCCTCCACCATCGCCTCCAGCAGGGCGGCGACGTTCTGCCGCACCATGCTGACGCAGCCCTGGATATAGGCCGACGAGATCGGGTTGCGCTTCTGCGGCATGGTGGAGGACGATCCGCGGCCCTCGTGGAACGGCTCGAACACCTCCTCCACCTCGGTCTGCATCATCAGCTTCACGTCCATGCTGATCTTGCCCAGCGTGCCGGTGACCAGCCCCAGGAAGCACCCGACCTCGGCGATGCGGTCGCGCATGGTGTGCCAGGCGATCTCCGGCTGGCCCAGGCCCAGCTCGGCCATCAGCCCCGCCTGCACCCGCAGGCCGTCGGCGCCCAGGCTGGCCAGCGTACCGGTGGCGCCGCCGAACTCGCCCACCAGCACGCGCGGGCGCAGTTCCGCCAGGCGTTGCAGGTGGCGCTGGAAGCCGGCCAGCAGCACGGCGCATTTGTAGCCGAAGGTGATTGGGGTGGCCTGCTGCAGGTTGCTGCGCCCGGCCATCGGGGTGTCGCGGTATTTCGCGGCGAGGCCGGCCAGAGAGCCGGCGATGGCGCGGATATCCGCCTCCACCAGGTCGAGCGCATCGCGGATCGCCAGGATGGTCGCGGTATCGGTGATGTCCTGCGTGGTCGCGCCCCAGTGGCACCACTCGCCCAGCCCGTCGCGGCAGCGCGCCACGATCTGCTGCACCACCGGCAGCACCGGGTAGCCGATCCGCTCGGTCTGTTTTTTCAGCAGATCCATGTCGAAATCGCCGGCGGCGCAATGGCGCACGATCTCCTCGGCTGCCTCGGCCGGAATGATGCCGAGCCGCGCCTGCACGCGGGCGAGCGCCGCCTCGATGTCCAGGTAGTACTGCACGCGGGCTTCGTCGCTGAACACGCGGCGCATCGCCTCGGTGCTGAAAATGTCCCGAAAAACGCGGGAATCGGGGGTAGATGCGACCATTTTCCTGTCCTTTTCGGCGTCGATTGAGGCTGTTTAGGGCCAAGCCAGCCCGGTTGTCGATTGCACCACCCGCGCGCCGCCCCTTGTTCCGGGGTGCCCGCGACCCAAGGTTGCGTTGCGGCGGATAAGCCACACCCGGCGCCGATCTGGTATGCGCTTGGCCTGGTCGGCGTGTTATGCTGCACTGCGGTATGGTAAGTGGGAGACATTGCTGTCGTCAGGCAGGCGGCGCCGGTTTGCTGATGGAGCGCTGGGTGCACGGTTTCGTGCGCTTGCGCGGGGATGACCGACTGTTACACTGACGGGGCAGCGCGGCCGCGCCACGACCGCCTGCCCGGACCCAGATGCCCGCCCAGGCACGCGCCCAGGTGGGTTTGACCGAGAACAAAGACAAGAAGGATTGTGTCGTGGCCAATGAGAAGTCGCAGAACGTTCAGGACGTGTTCCTGAACCACGTGCGCAAGAACAAGACCCCCGTGACCGTGTTCCTGGTCAACGGGGTGAAGCTCCAGGGGATCATCACCTGGTTCGACAACTTTTCTGTCCTGTTGCGCCGGGACGGGCATACCCAGCTGGTCTATAAGCACGCCATCAGCACCGTGATGCCGGGCGCGCCGATCCAGCTGTTCGACGGCCCGAAGGTCGAGGGTGCCGCGGCGCCTGTCAGCAGCACGACGCTGACCGCCAGCACGCTGACCCTGGGCGCGCGGGAGCCGCAACCTGCCGGGGACTGAGGCGGACAGGCCGCCGGTCGCCGCGCAGCCGAGTTCCGCCACCGCCGCGCCGACACGCGCGGCGGTCATCCTGCCGTGGGAAAAACCTGAGCGCACCGGCGGCCAGGTGGACATTTCGCGCGCCTCCGAGGCGCGGCTGGCCGAAGCGGTCGGGCTGACCGCCTCGATCGGCCTGGTGATCGTCCATACCGCCATCCTGCCGCTGCGCGCCCGCCGCCCCGCCACCCTGATGGGCAGCGGCCAGATCGAGGCGCAGGGGTTGGCGCTGAAAGAGGCCGGGGTCGAGGTCGTGGTGATCGACGCCCAGCTCTCCCCGGTGCAGCAGCGCAACCTGGAAAAGGCCTGGGCCTGCAAGGTCATCGACCGCACCGGCCTGATCCTGGACATTTTTGGTGAGCGCGCGGCCACCCGTGAGGGCTCATTGCAGGTGGAACTGGCCCATCTGGAGTACCAGCGCTCCCGCCTGGTCCGCTCCTGGACGCATCTGGAGCGCCAGCGCGGCGGCTTCGGCTTCCTCGGCGGCCCTGGCGAGACCCAGATCGAGGCCGACCGGCGGCTGATCGGCGACCGGATCGTGCGCCTGAAGCGCGAACTGGAGCAGGTTCGCCGCACCCGTGGGCTGCACCGCACCGCGCGGCGGCGGGTGCCGTTTCCGGTGGTCGCCCTGGTCGGCTACACCAACGCCGGCAAGTCCACCCTGTTCAACACGCTGACCGGCGCGGCCGTGATGGCCAAGGACCAGTTGTTCGCCACCCTCGACCCCACCATGCGCGGCCTGCGCCTGCCCTCCGGCCGGCAGGTGATCCTGTCGGACACCGTGGGCTTCATCAGCGAGCTGCCCACCGAACTGGTCGCCGCCTTCCGCGCCACGCTGGAGGAGGTGGCCGAGGCGGATGTGATCCTGCATATCCGCGACGCCGCCCACCCCGACACCGCCAGCCAGCGCAGCGACGTGGTCGAGGTGCTGGAGGGCATGGTCGCCGCCGGCCAGCTCGACGCCGACTGGCAGCGCCGCAGCATCGAGGTGCTGAACAAGGCCGACCTGCTGGGCGGCGTCGGCGAGATCCCGACACGGCCGGGCACCATCGCCGTCTCGGCGATCACCGGCGAGGGGCTGGAGGCGCTGAAGCACGCCATCGACACCCGCATCGCCGAGGGCATGCAACTGGCCGAATACACTCTGGCGCCGTCCGACGGGCAGCGCCTGGCGTGGCTCTACCAGCATGGCGAGGTGGTCAGCCGCGACGATGGCGAGGACGCGATCCGCGTCACCGTCCGCCTGCTGCCGGCCGACCGCGCCCGCTTCGACCGCGACCCGTCCCCTCCCTGAACCGGGCCTCCGCATGACTCTTTTCTCCCGCCGCGACGCACAGGCCGTCGCCAGCATCCTGCGCGATGCCAGCATCGCCGAGATCCGCCCGCGCTTCCGCAGGCTCGCCGCCGGTGACGTGCGCGCCAAGTCCGGCCCGCTCGACCTGGTGACCGAGGCCGACGAGGCCGCCGAGCGCCGCATCACCGCGGCCCTGCGCGCCGCCTTCCCCGGCTGCGTCGTGGTGGGCGAGGAGGCGGCGACCGCCGATCCGTCGATCCTGGCGGCGCTGGCGGATGCCGAGCTCGCCTTCGTGGTGGACCCGGTGGACGGCACCTCCAACTTCGCCGCCGGCATGCCGCTGTTCGGCTGCATGGCGGCGGCGATCTGGCGCGGCGAGGTGGTCGCCGGCATCATCCACGATCCGATGGGCGACGATACCGCCATCGCCGTGCGCGGCGAGGGTGCCTGGACCGAGACGCCGGACGGCCACCACGCCGATCTGCGCGTGGCCGCCCCGGTGCCGCTGGCCGAGATGGCCGGCGCGGTGAGCTGGCGCTTCCTGCCCGAACCACTGCGCCAGACGGTTAACCGGGCGCTGCCCAAGGTGGCCGCCAGCTTCCAGTATCGCTGCGCCGCCCATGAGTACCGGCTCGCCGCCGGCGGGCACTGCCATTTCCTGTTCTACGGCCGGCTGTACCCCTGGGACCACGCGCCCGGCTGGCTGCTGCACCAGGAGGCCGGTGGCTACTCGGCGCGGTTCGACGGTACGCCCTACAGCCCCGCGATCACCAGCGGCGGCCTGATCTGCGCGCCCGACCGGGCGAGCTGGCAGGCGCTGCACGAGGCCTTGCTGGCAGGGTAGCCCGGCAGCAGGAAGGAAGGTCACAGGAGACGGAGAGGCGAAGAGAAGAAAAATCAGATGGTTATGGTATTTTCTTCTCTTCACCTCTACATCCCTCTGTGAATCCGTTTCCTTGCTGTAAAATCCCACCGCCCACTTTGGGCATTGTCCCGAAGGAGGCCCCCGATGAGCTGGTTGCCCACCCCCGACCCGGAAGCCGATGGCGCCGTCGACCTGGTTGTCGAACCCAGCAGCAAGGACCTCGGCGGCTTCTCGGTCCGCCGCGCGCTGCCCAGCATCAAGCGCCGCATGGTCGGGCCGTTCGTCTTCCTCGACCATATGGGCCCGGCGCTGATGGCGCAGGGGCAGGGCATGGATGTCCGCCCGCACCCGCATATCGGCCTGGCCACGCTGACCTACCTCACCGAGGGCAGCTTCGTGCACCGCGACTCGCTGGGCTCGCTGCAGGAGATCCGGCCGGGCGAGGTGAATTGGATGACCGCCGGGCGCGGCATCGCCCACTCCGAGCGCACCGGCACGCAGACCCGCCTGGCGCCGCACCGCATCCACGGCATCCAGAGCTGGATCGCGCTGCCGAAGGCGCATGAGGAGACCGATCCCGGCTTCGCCCATCACGACGTGGACAGCCTGCCGGCGGTGACCGACCGCGGCGTGTCGCTGCGGCTGATCGTGGGCGGCATGTTCGGCCAGCGCGCGCCGGTGCGCACCTTCTCGGACATGTTCTACGCCGATGCCGAACTGGCCCCCGGCGCCGCCCTGCCGCTGCCGGCCGAGCATGTGGAGCGGGCGGTCTATGTAATGCAGGGCGCGGTGGAGATCGCCGGCGACGTGTTCGCCGCCCCGCGCCTGCTGGTGTTCCGCCCGGGCGACGCCATCACGCTGCGCGCCACCGAACCCAGCCGGGTGCTGCTGCTGGGCGGCGAGCCGATGGACGGGCCGCGGCATATCTGGTGGAACTTCGTCTCCAGCTCCCAGGACCGGATCGACGCCGCCAAGGCCGACTGGAAATCCGGCCGCTTCGCCCCGGTGCCGGACGATCGCGAGTTCATCCCGCTGCCCGAGTGACCGCGCCTTGATGCCGGCTCAGCGGCGCTTGGCGGCCAGGAAGGCGGCCATCCGCTCGGCCGGCTCCGGGGTGGCCCAGGCTTCGGCGAAGCAGTCGATGCCGCGGGCGATGGCGCCGGCCGGGCTCAGCTCCTCCCATTCGGCCATCAGACGTTTCTGCTGGCGGATGGCGTTGGGGCCGCAGGCCAGGATGTCGGTCAGCAGGCGCGCGATGGCGGCATCCAGCGCGTCCTCGGCCACCACCTCCTCCACCAGGCCCCAGGCGAGCGCGGTCGGCGCGTCGATGGTCTCGCCGGTCAGCAGCAGGCGGCGGGTGCGGCCCCAGCCGATCAGCGGCGGCAGCAGGGCGGCCTCGATCACGCTTGGGATGCCGATCCGCACCTCCGGCATGCCCATCTTGGCGCCCACGCTGGCCACCCGCAGGTCGCAGGCGGCGGCGATTTCCAGCCCGGCGCCCAGCGTGTAGCCCTGCATCCGGGCCACCACCGGCACCGGCAGGGCGCGGATGGCGGCGCAGGCGCCGTGCAGGGCGGTGATGAAGGTGCGGCCGCGCGCGGCGTCCAGCGTCGCCATCTCGTTGATGTCGGCGCCGCCGATGAAGGCCCGGCTGCCCTCGCCGCGCAGCACCGCGGCGCGCAGGGCGGCATCGCCGGCCAGGGCCGCCATCGCCTCGGTCAGTGCCTGGATGGTCGGGCTGGCCAGGATGTTCAGCTTGGCGGCGTTGCAGACGGTGACGTGGGCGATGCGGCCCGCCGCCCGGTCCTCGATGCGTGTTTCGACCCGTGGAGCCATCTGTAACGTTTCCCCGTCTCGCTGGACATTTCCGGCAGTCGATCCAACCTTAGGGCGATATGCGGGAGAACGAGAATGGCTGCAATTGAGACGGCGACCCCCCAGATGGCCAGCCTTCAGACGGCTACATTGGCCGGCGGCTGCTTCTGGTGCCTGGAGGCGGTGTATCTGGGCCTGCGCGGGGTGAGTGCGGCGAAATCCGGCTATGCCGGCGGGCATGTCGCCAACCCGACCTATGAGCAGGTCTGCGGCAAGCAGACCGGCCATGCCGAGGTGGTGCAGGTGACGTTCGACCCGGCGGAGGTCAGCTATGACGACCTGCTGCGGGTGTTCTTCACCATCCACGACCCGACGACGCTGAACCGCCAGGGCAACGATGTCGGGCCGCAATACCGCTCGGCGATCTTTTTCCACAGCGAGGCGCAGCGGCTGGCCGCCGAGCGGATGGTCAAGGAGATCGAGGCGGCGGGCATCTGGGACGGCAGGCTGGTGACCGAGATCAAGCCGCTCGACCGGTTCTGGCCGGCCGAGGCGGAGCACGACGATTATTTTGCGCGCAACCCGTGGAGCGGCTATTGCCGCGCCGTGGTGGCGCCGAAGGTGCAGAAGTTCCGCAAGACCTTCGCCGACCGCCTGAAGGCCAGCGCGGCGTAGCGGCAGCCAGGGGCAGGGGGGTCAGCCGCCCCCCTGCCAGGCCCGCAGCCAGTCCATCGGGTGGACCAGCATGATGATGTTCAGCGTCAGGTTGTCGCGGATGGCGATGCCCACCCCCAGCTCCATCGCCAGCAGCAGCGCCACCGTCGCCCAGACCGGCAGCCGCCAGGCGAGCAGGAAGCCCAGCACGGCGCACAGCGTGTCGGTGACCGAGTTCACCACGCTGTCGCCGTAATAGTCGAGCGAGATGGTCACGGCGCGGTAGCGCTCGATCACGAAGGGGGTGTTCTCGAACACCTCCCACGCCGCCTCCAGCGCGGTGGCGGCCAGCAGCCGCACCCCGACCGGCGCGCGGCGCAGCAGCAGCCGGGCGGCGGCGTAGAACAGGAAGCCGTGGATGACGTGGGAGAAGCTGTACCAGTCCAGCAGGTGCTGCGAGTTCTCGGAACTGAACACCACGCCGTGCCACAGCTTGACGTAGCCGCATTTGCAGATCGGGTCGCGGCCCATCCACAGCTCGGCGGCGGCCTGTGCCGCCACCAGCAGCGCGCAGCCGGCCGCGCCCAGGCGCCATGCCCCGCCATCCCTCCATCGCCGCATCATCCGCCGCCCTTTGCCGTGCCAATGCCGGCCTGCATGGCGCACGCTACACCGGCGCCCGGCTTGCGTCCCGCCCCCCCGGCCCGGCATGGTGCGGCGCAACCAGGAGCCTCCGCCGCGTGCGCCCGCGCCCCACCCGTTCCGACCTGCCGCACTGGATCGCCTTCGCGCTGCTGATGGCGCTGGCCGCCTGGCTGCTGGTGCGGGCCGGGGCGGCGATGCCGTATCGCTGGCAGTGGCAGCGGGTGCCGCAATATCTGTTCAAGACCTACCAGGGGCATGTCTACCCCGGCCCGCTGCTGAACGGGCTGGGGGTGACGCTGGTGGTCTCCGCCTGGGCCTTCGTGGTGGCGCTGGCCGCCGGGCTGCTGGCGGCGCTGCTGCTGCTGTCGGGCAGCCGGGTGGGGCGGGGGGTGGCGCGCGGCTATGTGGAGCTGATCCGCAACACGCCGCTGCTGGTGCAGCTGTACCTGTTCTATTTCGTGCTGGCGCCGATCCTGGGCATCGGCCGCACGCTGACCGGCATCCTGACGCTGGGGCTGTTCGAGGGGGCGTTCGCCGCCGAGGTCATCCGCGCCGGCATCCTCGCCGTGCCGGCCGGCCAGCGCGAGGCGGCGGCCGGCCTGGGGCTGACCAACTGGCAGGCGATGCGCCTGGTGGTGCTGCCGCAGGCCGCCCGCGTGGTGCTGCCGCCGCTGGCCTCGCTGGCGATCAGCATCGTGAAGCACTCGGCGATCATCAGCGTGATCGCCATTTTCGACCTGGCCAACGAGGCGCGCGGCATCATCGCCGACACCTTCATGACCTTCGAGCTGTGGTTGACCGTTGCCGCGATCTACCTGGGCGTGACCATAATCCTGTCCCTGCTGGCATCGCTGCTGGAGCGCCGGCTGGCGCGCGGGACCTCCCGTTGAGAAAGGACGCATCATGAACCGCCGAACCCTGTTGCTGGCCGCCGCCGTCGCCCCCTGGGTGCGCCCCGCGCTGGCCGCCGAGAGCGTGATCGACAGCATCAAGGCGCGCGGCGTGCTGCGCTCCGGCCTGTCCACCTTCGTGCCCTGGGCGATGCGCGACAAGCAGGGCGAGCTGATCGGCTACGAACTGGACGTGGCGCGCCGGCTGGCCGCCGACCTGGGGGTGAAGCACGAGCCGGTGCCGACGGCGTGGGACGGCATCATCCCGGCCCTGCTGGCGGGCAATTTCGACATGATCATCGGCGGCATGACCATCACCCCCGCGCGCGCCGAGAGCGTGGACTTCACCGAGCCGTACTCGTTCAGCGGGGTCGCCATGGTGGCCAGCCTGAAGACCGCGCCGGGGCTGTCCAGGCTGGAGCAGTTCAACCGGCCGGACTTCACCCTGGTCGCGCGGCGCGGCACCAACGCGGTGCCGACGGTGCAGCAGATGCTGCCGCTGGCCACGCTGCGCCAGTTCGACGACGATGCCCAGGCGCTTCAGGAGCTGCTGAACGGCCGCGCCATGGCCTGGTTCACCTCCACCCCCAAGCCGGCCTTCTCGGTGGTCGACCATCCGGCCGACCTCTACCAGCCGGTCAAGGGCGTGCTGGTGGCGCAGAAGGACGCGATGGCGCTGCGCAAGGGCGACACCAAGGCGCTGGGCGTGCTGAACGACTGGATCGCCGCCCGCCATGCCGACGGCTTCCTCGCCGGCCGCTTCCATTACTGGTTCGAGGGGCGGGACTGGCTGAGCCTGGTCAAGTCCTGAGCCGCTCCCGCCCGGGCCTCACCTGGCTCGACGGGCTGGTGCTGGCCGTGCTGGCCGGCTTCGCGGGGTTCGTCGCCTGGCGGGTGCAGGCGGTGCTGAACTACCAGTGGAGCTGGGGCTTCATCCCCAACTATCTGGTGCGCTGGGACGACCGGCGCGGCTGGGTCGCCAACCTGCTGCTGCAGGGGCTGGCGACCACGCTGCGGCTGACGCTGTGGGGCATGGCGCTGGCCAGCCTGTTCGGCGCCGTCGTGGCGCTGGCTCGCACGGCGCGGATGAAGCTGCTGCGCCTGCTGGGCGGGGCCTATGTGGAGTTGATGCGCAACACGCCGCCGCTGGTGCTGGTGTTCGTCGGCTATTTCTTCGTCTCCAGCCAGGTGATGCCGCTGCTGGGCATCGACGCGCTGCTGGACCACGCGCCGCCGGCCGCGCTCCGGGTGATCGGGGTGGCGTTCGGCGAGCCGCGGCTGCTGAAGAACTTCCTCGCCGCCCTGGTGGTGCTGGCGCTGTTCGAGGGCGCCTATGTCGCGGAGATCCTGCGCGGCGGCATCCAGTCGGTGGAGCTCGGCCAGTGGGACGCCGCGTCCGCCCTGGGCATGACGCGCTGGCAGGTGCTGCGGCTGGTGGTGCTGCCGCAGGCGGTGGCGCGCATGGTGCCGCCGCTGGGCGGGCAGTTCATCAGCCTGATCAAGGATAGCTCGATCGTCTCGCTGATCTCGGTGCAGGACCTGACCTTCATGGCCAGCGACATCGCGGTTTCCACCACCCGGGTGTTCGAGACCTGGATCACCGCGTCGGCGATGTATTTCGCGGTGTGCTTCAGCCTGTCGCTGCTGTTCCGCCGGTGGGAGCGGCGGCTGGCGGCCCGTTGAGCCGGCGGCCGGCGTTGCGCGCCAGCGTGGCCAGCGCGGTGCCGGAGCCGACCAGGGCGCGCTGCGCGTCGGTAAGGCGCGCCGTCGCCAGCGCCTGGGCCGACACGTCGGAGGTGAAGATCGGGTAGTCGGTGCCGAACATCACCCGCTCCGCCCCGAACACCGCCACCGCCATCTCCAGCGCGCGCGGGCCGAGGGAGGCGCAGTCGAACACGATCTCGCCCAGCATCGCCGAGGGGCGCGGGGCGGCGGGGTCGCGGGTGGCGACGATATGGTCCATCCGCTCCACCACGAAGGGGAAGGTGCCGCCCAGGTTCACCACCTGCCAGGTGATGTGCGGATAGCGCGCCATCGCCTCCGAATGCAGCAGCGAGATCAGCGCATGGGTGATGCCGGCATGCAGCTCGATGGTGGAGGCGCGGTGCATCGCCAGGTCCGGCCAGGCCTTCGGCGCCAGGCTCTCGTCGTGGCGCTGGCCGGGATGCAGCATCAGGTGCGCGCCGAGCGCCTCGGCCGCCTCCAGCAGCGGCGCCAGGGCGGCGACGCCGGCCAGGGAGTGGAAGTAGTTGCTCGGGAGGATCGCGCCGACATGGCCGAGCCCCCGCACCGCCCGTTCCAGCTCCGCCGCCGCGCGGTCCGGCTCGGCCATCGGCAGGCCGGCCAGGGCGGTGAAGCGGTCCGGATGGGCGGCGCAGGTGGCGGCCAGTTCGTCGTTCACGTCGCGCACCAGCGCCAGCGACTCGCCGATCGGCAGCACGTCCGGCCCCAGTGCGCCGGGGAAGGTGATGAGCTGGCGGCCGATACCCTGCCGGTCCATCCAGCCCAGCCGCTCGGCCAACGAGACGAAGCCGCCCTCCAGCGGAAAGCGGCTGGTCGGCGTCACCATGAAGCGGCGGCCGCCGGCGTGTTCCACCAGCGGCACCGTGCCGCGTCGGGCCAGGTGGGCGAACAGCGTCTCGCCGTAGAAATGCGCGTGGGTGTCGAAGATCATCCAGCCGCCTTCTGGTCATCTGCCCTTTGGCGATAGGCGAAGGCGGCGTCGAAGCGGGACTGCACATAGGCGCCGCAGGTCACCGGCTCGTAGCGCGCCGCCTCGCCGGGGCGGGTGACCGGCACGATCGGGGTATCGCGGTCCGGGTCCACGAACACCGCGCAGGACAGCCGCTGCCGCCCCGAGCGGTTGACCACGCGGTGCGGCGTGGAGCGGAAGCGGTCATTGCTCCAGCGCGCCAGCAGGTCGCCGACATTGACCACGTAGGTGCCCGGGATCGGGTGCGCGGTCACCCAGCCGTCATGCCCGCGCACCTCCAGCCCGCCGGTCGCGTCCTGGCAGAGCAGGGTGAGGCAGCCCCAGTCGGTATGCGGCGACACGCCGAACTGGTCGCCCGCGGCGTCCGGCGGCTGCGGCGGGTAGTGGATGACCGAGCCGCGCGAGGTCGGGTGGGCGATGCGGCGCACGAACATGTCCTCGGCCACGCCCAGGCTGGCGGCGAAGGCGCGCAGCAGCCGCCAGCCGACCGCGTTGGCGGCGTCCAGATAGGCGGTGAACGCCGCGCGCATGCCGGCGGGCGCCTGCGGCCACTGGTTGGGCGGGGTGCCGTGGGCGTCGGGCGCGGCGGCGTCGGTGGCGCTGTCCAGGCCCCAGATGAAGCTCTCCTTCAGGTCCGGCCGGGCGCCGGCATACATCCGCGCCTCGCCGGCCTGCACCAGGCCGCGATGCCAGGGGTTCACCGCCACCTGCCGCCGCGCGGCCTCGGGCAGGGCGAAGAAATCGGCGGCCATGGCGAAGACCGAGTCGATCAGCGCCTGCGGCACGCCATGGTTGCGCACGTAGAAGAAGCCGGTCGCCTCGGCCGCCGCCAGCATCTGCGCCGCCACCGCCGCGCCGGCCGCCGGATCGGCGCCCAGGCCGGCGATGTCGATGACCGGGATCGCCGCGATGTCGATCCGGGTGGCCGGGGCGTGGGCCATGGCGCTCTCCTGCATGCCGCGCCGCGATGGTGCCGCAGGCGGCGCGGCGGCGCCAGTGCGATATAAATGAGTGCGATATAAATGAGTGCGGCACGAAGGCGAACGAATTGCCGTGTGTAACAGCCGTCACAATTTGCCTCGAGCGCCTGTCAACGTGCTGTGAGATGTGCGAGTTTTGTACGGACGGCGTGACGGATAGGGCGGGGCAACGAGACATGGCACGGCTGAGGCGGCACCGGGTGGCCCGGCTTGCAATGCTCCGGTTGGCGGCATTGCTGTCGTTGCTGGTGTGGCTCGTGCACCCCGCGCAGGCGCTGGAGGCCGGGATCTACCGGCTGGGCTTCCTGACCAGCGCCGCCGGCCCGCTGGCGCTGGAGGCCGAGAGCTTCCGCCGCGGCGCGCAGCTCGCCGTCGCCCAGATCAACGCCGGCGGGCTGCTGGGCCCCGGCACGCGGCTGGACCTGGCGGAGCGCGACGCCGGGGACGACGCCGCCCAGGCCGTGCGGCGCTATGACGGGCTGCTGGCCGACCCGCGGGTGATGGCGGTCGCCTGCTGCGTCCGTACCGCCAGCGCCGCGGCACTGGCGCCGCTGGCCCGGCGCGACCGCATCCCCCTGGTGCTCTACGGCGCCGGCGGCGGCGAGCTGGCGGCACCCCCCTTCGTCTACAGCGTTGCCGGCTGGCCGGCGGCCGACGAGCCCGGGCTGCTGCGGCGCATGGCGCGGGCGCTGGGGGCGCGCAACGCCGCCTATTTCATGCCGGCCGACGATGCCGGGTTGCGGGCGCGTGCGGCGGCGGCGCGGGCGGCGCTGGAGAAGGCCGGGCTGCACACGCTCGGCACCGCCGAGGCCCCCTCCGCCGACACCGACATGACGGTGCCGGCCACCCGGCTGGCAGCGCTGCGGCCAGACCTGATCGTGCTGTATGCCACCGCCCTGCCCAGCGGCCGGCTGGTGGCGGCGCTGCGCGGGCGCGGCTGGCAGGGCGCGATCGCGGCCACCGATGCGCTGGCGCCGGCCGCCCTGTTCGCCCGCGTCGGGCCGGTGCTGGCCGGCGTGCCGTTCGCCGCCGACTTCGCGGTGCCCGACCCTGCCCGTGGCGCCGGTGGCGGCCGGGCGGCGTTCACGCGGGCCTACGAGGCGATGTTCGCCGGCCCGCCGGACCCGTATGGCGCGCGCGGCTATACCGCCGTCTGGCTGGTCGCCCAGGCGCTGCGCACCCTGCCCGGCCAGCCCGACCGCGCGGCGCTGGCGCGGGCGATGGCGCGGCTCGGCCGGCTGGACGCCGATGCGTATGACGGGATGTCGATGCGCGGCGGGCAGATGGTGGTGCGCTCCCCCCGGTTCCTCGCCTGGACCGCCGATGGCGGGCTGGCGCGCTGGACCCGCGCCGATGCGGCGGACTAGCCGGCGATGGTCCTGTTCGTCGAGCAAGCCATCAATGGCTGCGCCCTGGGCGCGCTCTATGCGCTGTCGGGCCTGGCGCTGTGGCTGGTGTTCGCCGCCACCGGGGTGGTCAACGTTGCGCAGGCCGGTGTCAGCCTCCTGGCCGCGCTCGCCGGCCTCGCCTGCCTGTCCGTGCTGGGCTGGCCGCTGGCGCTGCCGGCCGCCGCCCTGGCCGCTGTCCTGGCCGGCGCCGCGGTCGCCGTGCTGGTGGAGTTGCTGGTGTTCCTGCCGTTGCGCGACCGTGTGGCCGGCCAGAGCGGCGGCGAGGGTGGCGGCGAGGGCGGAGTGGTGTCCCAGCGAGGGCTGGTGGTGGCGGTGGCGGCGTGGTTCGTGCTGGACCGGCTGGCCGGCCTCGCCATCGGCGGGCAGCCGCGCCCGGTGCCGCCCGACGCCGGGCCCGCCTTCCTGCTGCGGCTGGCCGGCCTGCACGTGCCGGGTCTGGCGCTGCTGACGCTGGCGCTGCTGGCCGCGGCGGCCGGTGGGCTATCCTGGATGGACCAGCGCACCCGCTTCGCCGTTGCGCTGCGCGCCGTCGGCGCCGATCCGGTGGCGGCGGCGCTCGGGGGCGTGGATGTGCGGCTGGTGCTGCTGGGCGTGGCGGCGCTGGCCGGGGCGGCCTCGGGGCTGGCCGGGCTGCTGGGCGGCCTGGCGGCGGGCGAGGTCTCGGCCGGGCTGGGCCAGGGGCAGGGGCTGGGGTTGATGCTGAAGGGCCTGGTGGCGGCGCTGGTCGGCGGGCGGTTCGGGCTGGCCGGGGTGGTGGCCGCCGGGCTGGCCTTGGGGCTGGCCGAAATCGCCAGCGGCGGCTGGTTCGCCTTCGCGCTGCGCGACGGCGCCGGCTACGCGGTGCTGCTGGCGGTGCTGCTGGCGCCCCATCTGCTGTCGCCCCGCCCGCTGTCATCCCGCCCGCTGTCACCCCGCCTGCCGGTTCCCGACGCGGCTGGCCGGGGCTGAGCATGGACGCGCTGTTCGACCTCTGGCCCACCGCCTCGATGCTGCTCGCCGTCGCGGCGATCAACGCGGTGTTCGCCCTGGCCGCCTATGCCACGCTGGCGACCGGGCTGCTGAGCTTCGTCGCGGTCGGCTGCGGCGCGGCGGGCGGGTTCCTGGCGATCCGGCTGGCGCTGGCCGGGCTGCCGCTGCCGCTGGTGCTGCTGGCCGGCGCCCTGGCCGGGCTGGCGGTGGCGCTGGCCTTCGCGGTGCCGGCGCTGCGGCTGGCCGAGGGGCGGGCGGCGCTGGCCAGCCTGGTACTCGTGCTGCTGATCCAAACCGTGACCGGCCATGTGCCGGCGCTGACCGACGGCGCCAGCCTGCCCGCGCCGCTGCCGCCGGTGGTGGCGATCGCGGTGGCCGCGCTGGTGGCTCTGGGGTTCCGCGCGCTGCACCATTCCTGGCACGGCACCGCCGCGCGGGTGCTGCGCCAGGACGCGCCGCTGGCCGCCGGCCTGGGCATCGACGCGCGGCGGGTGCGGCTGGTTGGCTTCGCCGCCGCCGGGCTGGCCGGCGGCCTGGGCGGCGCGCTGCTGGCGCTGTCGCTGCAGGCGGTGTCGCCGGCTGCCTACGGCCTGCATCTGGGCTTCGTCATGGTGGCCGGCGCGATGGTCGGCGGCGTGGGGCACTGGATGGGGCCGATGCTGGGCGCCGGCGTGGTCACCGCGCTGCCGCAGCTCGTCCGGTTGGCGGCGCCCGAACTGACTGTCTCAGGGTTCGGCACGCGGGGGTTCGGCGACATCGCGATCGGGCTGGCGCTGCTGCTGGCGGTGCTGTTCCTGCCGGACGGGCTGTACGACCGGCAGGTTCTGGCGCCCGCCCGGCCGCCGCCGCGCCGTCCCGGCATCCGCCCGCCCGTCCGCCGTACGCGCTACCATCGGGTGGACCGATGAGCGTGGACCTGCTGGAACTGGTCCGGGTGGGCAAGGCGTTCGGCGGCGCCACCGTGTTGGACGACCTGTCCTTCGCGGTGCGCCAGGGCTCGCTGACCGCGCTGCTCGGCCCGAACGGCGCCGGCCGGACCATGGTGGCCGAGCTGGTGTGCGGCATGCAGCGCCCCGATGCCGGCGCCATCCGCTTCGCCGGCGTGCCGATCGGCCACCTGCCGGCGCATGCGGTGGCGGCGCTGGGGCTGGTGCGGATCTGGCGGCATGCCCGGCCGATCCGCGGCCTGACCGTGCTGGAACAGGTGATCGCCGGCGGCTTCCTGCGGCGCGGGATCGGGTTCTGGCCCTCGCTGCTGCATCTGCCGGCGGCGCGGCGGGCGGCGACGGCGCAGGCCGGGCGGGCGCATGCGCTGCTGGCGCGGGTGGGGCTGGCGCAGCGCGCGGACCACCCGGCGGAGGCGCTGGGCCAGGGCGAGCTGCGCCGCATGGAGGTCGCCCGCGCGCTGGCCGCCGCCCCGCGCCTGCTGCTGCTCGACGAGCCGGCTGAGGGCCTGGCGGCGTCGGACAGCGCCGCCATCGGCGTCCTGCTGCGCGAGTTGCGCGACGAGGGCATGACCCTGCTGGTGATCGCCCACAACATGCAGTTCGTGGCCGACCATTGCGACCACGTGGTGGTGATGCGGGCCGGCCGCCATATCGCCGAGGGGCCCCCGGCCACCTGCCTCGGCCATCCCGCGGTGCAGGACGCCCTGCTCGGACGCCAGCAAGATGCTGACAGTCTCCGCGCTCGCCGCTAGCCACGGCGCGGCCCGCGCGCTGCGCGGTGTCACGCTCACGGTGGGCCCCGGCGCCTTCACCGCGCTGCTGGGCGGCAACGGCGCGGGCAAGTCCACGCTGCTGCATTGCGTCGCCGGGCTGCATCGCGCCGGCGGCGGCAGCGTGCAGTTTCGCGGCGCCGAGCTCGGGCGGCTGCGGCCGCACGCAGTGGTGCGGCGCGGCGTGGCGCTGGTGCCGGACTGGCCGACCGGACTGGGCGCGCTGTCGGTGGCGCAGACCCTGGCGCTGGGCGCGCTGGCCAGGCGCGGGCGGGAGGCGTCGATGCTGGACCGGGTCTACACGCTGTTCCCGCAACTGGCGGAGCACCGCGACACGCCGGCTGGAGCGCTGGATGGCGACACGCGGCAGATGCTGGCGATCGGCCGCGCCCTGATGACGCGCCCGCGCCTGCTGCTGCTGGACGAGCCGACGCGCGGGCTGTCGCCGCCGGCGATGGCCCAGGTGCTGGAGGCGCTGGAGGCGCTGAATGCCGCCGGGGTGGCGATCCTGCTGGCCGAACAGGCCGCCGCCGCCGCGCTGGCGCTGTGCGACTATGCCTATGTGATGAAGCGCGGCGCCGTCGTCGCCCAGGGCAAGCCGGCCGACCTGCGCGGCACCCGGGCGCTGCTGGAGGCCTTCCTCGGCTAGGCGAAGGGCGCGCGCCGGAGTGCTGCTTCCGCCCGGATTTCTGCGATATGCCGGTGGACAGCGCGGTGGAATGCGTGCCCATCTGTACCGGATCGGACAACCCGCCGCGCCACCGGTCGGCGGCAGACGAGGGGAAAGTGATGGCGATCAAGGATATCCTGGTGCATCTGGATGCCGGCCCGCGCAGTGCCGTCCGGCTCGGCGTGGCGGCCAGCCTGGCGGCCCGCCATGGCGCGCACCTGACGGGGCTGCACGTGATCGACCTGCCGTCGCCCGAGGTGTTCAACAGCTATCCCAGCATGTTCATGGACATGGAGCGGGTGGAGGACGTGCTCGCCGGCATGCGCGCCGTCCGCCTGGAGGAGGCCGCGGGCGTGGAGGCCGATTTCCGTGCCGCACTGGCGCGCGAGGGCATCGAGGGCGAGTGGCGGCGGGTGGAGGGCGTGGTGGCCGAGACGGTCGCCCTGCACGGCCGCTACGCCGACCTGATCGTGCTGGGCCAGGGCGAACCCGTCGGCACCGGCTCGGCCAAGGCCGCCGACCTGCCGGTGGGCGCGCTGATGGGCGCCGGGCGGCCGCTGCTGGTGGTGCCCTATGCCGGCGCCTTCCCCAACCTGGGCCAAACCGTGCTGGTCGGCTGGAACGGCACGGCGGAGGCCGCGCGCGCGGTCAACGAGGCCATTCCGCTGCTGCAGGCCGCCAGCAAGGTGACGGTGCTGTCGATCAACCCGCGCCTCGGCATCGCCGGCGACGGCGACGTGCCGGCCGCCGACATGGCGCTGCATCTGGCCCGCCATGGCATCCGCGCCGAGGCGGCGCACACCGTGGCCGTGGACATCTCCGAGGGCGACGCGTTGCTGTCCTACGCCGCCGACCTGGGCGCCGACCTGCTGGTCTGCGGCCTGTACGGCCATTCCCGGCTGCGCGAGCAGGTGTTCGGCGGCGTCACCAAAAGCCTGCTGACCGAGATGACGCTGCCGGTCTTCCTGGCGCACTGAACCGGGAGGCACCCGCATGGCCCGCCGCCTGATCGACATCTCCAGCCCGCTGCGGGCCGGTATCGCCAGCGACCCGCCGCACATGCTGCCGCAGATCGAATATATCGACCACCACCAGAGCGCCCCGGCCATGGCTGACTACATGGGCGTGCGGGTGGAGGACCTGCCCGACGGCGAATACGCCGCCGTCGAACGGGTGGCCATCAGCACCCATAACGGCACCCATCTGGACGCGCCCTACCATTTCTTCAGCACCATGAACCACGCCCTGACGCCGGGCGGCGAACCGTCCTGGCGGATCGACGAGGTGCCGCTGGAATGGTGCTTCCAGCCCGGCGTGAAGCTGGATTTCCGCCATCTGCCGGATGGCTACGTGGCCACGCCGGGCGACGTGGCGGCGGAACTGGCGCGGATCGGCCACACGCTGGCGCCGCTGGAGATCGTTCTGGTAAACACCGCGGCCGGCGCGCGCTATGGCGAGCCGGGCTACATCGACACCGGCTGCGGCATGGGCAAGGCGGCCACCCTGTGGCTGCTGGAGCGCGGCGTGCGGCTGGTCGGCACCGACGCCTGGAGCTGGGACGCCCCGTTCAGCCACACCAGGCGCCGCGTGGCCGAAACCGGCGATGCCGGGCTGATCTGGGAAGGCCATCGCGCCGGCCGCGAAATCGGCTATTCCCACCTGGAAAAGCTCCATAATTTGGAGGTTTTGCCGCCAAACGGCTTCCAGGTGGTGTGTTTTCCGGTGAAAATCCACCGCGCTTCGGCCGGCTGGACCCGCGCGGTGGCGATCCTGCCCTAGCCGCGCAACGGCGGCAGGGTGGACCACGAGAGCGTGCCGCCGGCCTGCAATTCGGTCATGAAGCTGACGCGGTCCGCCTCCCCGGCCGGGTTCCAGGCGGTGTCGAGCAGGATGCCGGGCGCGTCCGCCTCGCGCACCGGGCTGGTCCGCAGGGCTTCGGCCAGCAGCGGCGCGGTGGGCTGGCCCAGCCGGCGCACCGCCGTCTGAACCATCGCCAGCGCGATATAGCCCTGCATCGCCACCGCGTCCGGCGCCTGGTGGTAGAGCGCCTGGAAGCGGCGGTGGAACGCCTCCAGCGCCGGCATCGGGGCGTCGGGCGCCAGGGCGCGCTGCACGTACAGCCCGGCCGCCGCCGGCCCGGCCGCGCGCAGCGCCGCGGCGCCGGCCAGCCCGGCCTCACCGAACAGCACCAGCGCGGGCGCTTGCCGGCGTGCCTCGGCAATGATGTGCCCCGCCATCGCGCCGCCGGCCGCGATGAACAGCGCGTCAGCCTGGCTGGCCACCACCCGGGCGATCGCCGCTGCCGGCTCCGCGTGGCCGGGCGGCAGCACGAGGTTGGCCGTCACGGCCAGCCCGCGCGCGCGGCACGCGGCGGCGAACTGCGCGACGGCACCGCCCTGGCCCTCGGCGGCCAGCAGCGCCACCCGGCGCACGCCCGGCAGCCCCTGCACCCAGCGCGCCAGCGTGGCCATGCGGATCGCCTGGCCGGGGCCGGCCAGCAGCAGCATCGGCTCGCCCGGCGCCGGCAGCGCCGGCAATTCGGCGGCGGTTACCTGCATCACCCGCCGCTCGCGCGCCATCGGCGCCACCGCCAGCGTCTCGGCAGTGGCCACCGGCCCCAGCAGCGCCAGCGGCCCGCCCTCCAGCGCCCGTGCGGCGGCGGCCCGCGCGCCCTGCGGCGAGGACTGGGTGTCGAATGTGGATATCCGCACCTGCCGCCCCAGCAGGCCGCCGCCGGCGTTGATCTCCTGCACCGCCATCTCGACGCCGTTGCGGAAGGCGTCGCCCTGCAACGCCGCCGCCCCGGTCAGCGCCAGCAGTTGCGAGACGTGCAGCGGCGCGGCATCGGCGGGCCGCAGCGGCGGCAGCGCCGCCATCCCTGGCGCGGTCAGCAGCAGCCCGCCAAAAGCCCGCCGGGTGAGGCCAGGGGCAGCAGGCGGACGCGGCGGCGCGGGCGGGCGAGGGGGCATGTGGCGGCTGGTGTCGCACCGCGCGCGGTGCCGGTCAACCGGTCGCCAGCGCGGATTTACCGGCCTATTCTGGCCCGATGCAGCCTATTCCACATCCCGAGCCGCAACCCGGCACCGGCCTGCCCGGCGTGGGGGCGCTGTTCGGCGGCTTTTTCTCCATCGGCATCTGCGGCTTCGGCGGCACGCTGCCCTGGGCGCGGCGGATGGTGGTGGAGCAGCGCGGCTGGCTGGCGGCCTCCGAGTTCACCGACCTGCTGGCCCTGTGCCAGTTCCTGCCGGGGCCGAACATCGTCAATTTCGCGGTCTGCCTGGGTGCCCGGTTTCGCGGCCCGGCCGGTGCGGCGGCGGCGCTGGCGGGCCTGCTCTCGGCGCCGATGGTGATCGTGATGACCCTCGGCGCGCTGTATGGCGCCTATGGCGGCCATGCGGTGGTGGGGCGCGCCTTCCATGGCCTGGCCGCCGCCGCCTCCGGCCTGGTGCTGGCCACCGCGCTGCAGATCGCCGCCCCGCTGCGCGGCCGGGCGCTCGGGCTGGCGGTGGCCGGCGTGGCGCTGCTGGCGATCGCCGTGCTGCGCCTGCCGCTGCTGCCCACCATGCTGGTGCTGGCGCCGCTCAGCGTGGCCCTGCACCGGACGCCGCGATGACGCCGCCGTGGCTGGCCGGAAGCTGGGCGGATATCGGCGCGCTCGGCGGCCTGTTCGCGCAATTGTCGCTGATCTCGGTGGGCGGGGTGAACACCGTGCTGCCGGAATTGCAGCGCCAGGTGGTGCAGGTGCATCGCTGGATGTCCGGCGCCGAGTTCGTCGCGCTGTATGCGCTGGCGCAGGCCGCACCCGGGCCGAACATGCTGGTGTCCACGCTGATCGGCTGGCGGGTGGCGGGGCTGGCCGGGGCGCTCACGGCCACCGCCGCGCTGGTGGGGCCGCCGGCGCTGCTGTCCTACGCCACCGGCCATGCCTGGCAGTATTTCCGCGACCGGCCCTGGCGGCGGCGGGTGCAGGCGGGGCTGACGCCGGTGACGGCGGGGCTGGTGATGGCGGCGGCGGTGCTGCTGTCGATGACCACGGCCACCGGGCCGGCCTCGGCGGCGCTGACGCTGGCCATCACGGCGCTGCTGCTGACGACACGCATCCACCCGCTGTGGCTGCTCGCCGCGGGTGGGCTGCTCGGGATGGCAGGGCTGGTTTAGCGGCCGTCTGGCCTAGCGGATCGCCCGGTTCGGCGCGTCCACCACGTTCATCGAACCGCGGCCGTGCAGAGGCGCTTCCGCCACTTCCACCGACATCGGCCCGCCGCGCACCGGCACCAGCCCGCCATGCGCCGGCGCCAGCGTATTGGCCACCATCACGCCGCGATCCGGCCGGTCGTAGATGAAGCCGTAGGTCGGATACACGCTGCCGAACTCGCCGCTGCGGCCCAGGCCGACGCGCACGGCGGTCCAGTCGTTGCGCGGGGACACGTCGATCACCGGGATGCCGCGCGACACCCCGCCCTTGCGCGCGCCGGGCCCGGCCCAGTTGGCATGGTCGATCTCGACCTCGCGCGCGTTGATGACGCGGGCGACCACGGCGACATGGCCGAGGCGCATCTTGCCGGTGGAACGGAAGTTCAGCACGCTGCCGGCTTCCGGCCGGGCGCCGCGGGCGTAGATGCCGGACGCGGCTTCCCACCAGTTGGTGGCGTTGCCCTTCAGCTCGATGCCGGAGGCGGCTCGGGCGAACGGCACGCAGCTGATGCCGCCGCGATAGCTGACCAGGCTGGCGCCGATGCGCGCCTTGCCGGTCTTGCTGTGCACCACATGGCGCACCGCGGCGGCATGCGGCGCGCGGCGCAGTTGTGCTTTCGCGGTAGGGATGACGTGGCGCTTCACCGGCCGGGCGGCGACATGCGCCTTGCCGGCATGGGTGGAGGCGACGGTGATGCTGCGGCCATGCGCCGGCTTGGCATGGGCGACGATGTGGCGAATGGGGGCGTGGTGGGCGGGGACCGGATGATGGGCGGGAGCGGGGTGGTGGACGATTGGGCGGGCGGCCTGGGCGGGGAGGGTCAGCGCGATGGCGGCGGCGAACACCGTTCCCAGCAACCCCATGCGCACACCAGTGCCCCGACCTCCACTGTTCCGTACCCGCATGAATCCGTCCTTCTTACCGTCGTCTGTCGCTGGATACCGGGTAACAAGCGGGTTACGTGTCTGGCAACCCGAGAAAGCGTGGAATGCACGACAGGCATGCGATTTCGTGAAATCGGGCTGTGGATAGCGTCGAAAATAAGGAAAATGATCCTACATCTTGAAAAAATGAACAAAGTGTTTCTAATTTGCACCTTGCATGTGACGGATATATCACGGTTTTGGCCGCATCCGGCCCGTTCGGATTCGCCGTCTGTCTGTCGCGTAATGTCGGACAAGGTCGCCGGCGGCTGAATCCGGGTGCAATGCCGGCCTGGGAACCAGTTGATCCGAGAACTGGCCGGCTAAGCCGGGCGTCGCCCGATCGGCGAAGGCGCCCGGCGCCAGCCTTTGGTCTGGCGCGCGATTCGGATCCCCGGTGAACCCATCTCGGGCCGTCACGCGCCAGCCTGGCAAGGCTACTTGCAGGCGGTGACCATGATCTCCACCAGGATGCGCGGATCGGCCATGTTGGCCTCCACGCAGGCACGCGCCGGCGCGCCGTCCTTGGGCAGCCAGGCCGACCACAGCTCGTTCATCGCGTCGCGGTCGCGGATGTCCTTCAGCCAGATCTGCGCCTGCAGCAGGCGGGTGTTGTCGGTGCCATGCGCCTCCAGAATGGCGTCGATCTGCGCCAGCACCTCGGCGGTCTGGCCCTTGATGTCCTTGCTGACGTCCTTGGCCGTGCAGCCCTGCAGGTAGACGAAGCCGTGGTATTCGACGGCTTTCGACAGGATCTTGTTCGGCTCGTTACGGACGATCTTGCTCATGGCGCCATTCCCCTTCCGGATTTCTCAGCGTCCGCGCTTCTAGGGCGGCTGCCCGCGGCGGGCAAGTCCGCCCCGCCGCCTGGGGGGCTCAGGCCGCGTCGCCGCGTTCCAGCGCGCGGGCGATGCGCGGCAGCCGGCGCACCACCAGCACGCAGGCGACGCTGGCCACCGCGGCGCCGGCCAGCACCGGCAGTTGCAGCCCGGCGAACTCCGCGAGCCCGCCATAGATCACCGCACCCAGCGCCGGGGCGGCGCGCCCGATCATCCCCCACAGGCTCAGTACCCGGCCCAGCATGTGGCCGGAAGTGGAGCTTTGCAGCAGCGTCTGCACCGAAATGCCGTGCATCGTGGTGGCCCCGCCCAGGGTCGCCGCGCAGACCACCGCGAAGCCGAAATGATGCGTCGCCACGAAGCCGGCGGTGGCCAGCACCATCACAGCCCCGGCGGCCACCGCCAGCCGCGCCAGCCCGTCCAGCCGCCCGCGCATCGCCACGATGAGGCCGCCCACCATCGCCGCCATGCCGATGGCGCTGGACACCGTGGCCAGCCCCTGCGCGCCCTGGCTGAACAGGCGGTCGATGTAGGGCGGCAGCATCTCCTGCACCGGACGGGTCAGCACGCCGAGCAGACCGGCGAACAGGAACAGCGGCCCCATGCCCGGGTGGCGGGCGACGTACATGATGCCGTCCACCACCTCGCGCAGCACGCTGCCGGTGGGGGCGTGGCCGCGCCGCGCCCCGGCATGCAGCCGCAGCAGCGGCAGGGTGACGCTGGCGAACAGATAGGCCGCGCAGTTCACCAGCATCGCCGGCACCACGCCGGCGGCCGCCACGATCAGCCCGCCGATGCCCGGCCCGATCGAGCGCGCGAGGTTGTAGCACAGCGAGTTCAGCGCGATCGCTCCCGGCAGCTCGCTGCGCGGCACCATGCCCGGCACCAGGGTCTGGCGCGCCGGCTGGGCGAAGGCCTGGGCGGTGCCCAGCAGCACCTCCAGCACGGCGATGTATTCGACGCGGATATGCCCGGACAGCGTCAGCCCCGCCAGCGTCGCCGCATGGGCGGCGGTGATCAGCTGGGTGACCACGGTCAGCCGCACCCGGTCCATCCGGTCCGCCCAGGCGCCGGCGAAGGGCGAGACGATCACCGAGGGCGCGAGGTTGCAGAAGGCCAGGATGCCCACCCAGAGCGGCGAGTGCGTCAGCTCCCAGGCCAGCCAGTCCACCGCCACCTTCTGCACCCACAGCCCGGTCCATGACACCAGGCTGCCGCCGTAGAAGATGCGGGTGTTGCGGTGGGCGAGCACCGTACGGATGGCGGACAGGCTGGCCACGCGCGGCGGGGCTCCGGTGCGGTCAGGCGGGGGCCGCGGTCACGGCTTCGGCGGCACGGCCAGCGGCGAGGGCGTCGGCAGATGCGAGGCGCCCGAGGGTTTGGCCGGGTCCGGCGCGTCCGGCGTGCTGCCGACATTGCCGGCGGCCCCGCGCATGCAGCGGTCCACCATCTGCTCGCGCTGGTAGCGGCCGGACAGTGCGCCGCTGGTCGCAGCGAAGCCGCTGGCGCCGGCGTAGGGCGTGTCGCGCACGCTGCTGGCATAGGCGTCGTCGCGGTAGACATCGGCGCGGTTCTGCACGGAATACACCTCCTCGGCGCGGGCGCGGCAGGCGGCGAGCCGGGCGCTGTCGCCATGCGACAGCGGCGCGGCGCAGCCGGCGACGGCCAGCGGGGCGAATGGGGCGAGCAGCGCCAGGGCGCGCAGCGGGCGCAGGGAAGGGATCATGCGGAGGCTCCTGGGGCTTGGCGCATGCCCTTGCGGCGCGCGGCTTGGGGGGGAGGCGTGGCGGTTGGCGCCAGGCTGGGCGGCGCCAGGCTGGGCGGCGGCATGGTGGGCGGCGGCACGGTGGGCGGCGGCAGGCGGTCGCGCACCAGGGCGCGGAACGGGGTCTCGTCGAACCGCGCCTGCGCGGTCAGGGCCTGGGTGGCGGCGGCGTGCAGCAGGCCGGGGTGCAGCGCCGCGCCGTCGCGCCGCATGGCGATCAGCTCGGCCGCCCACGGGCTGCGGCCCAGCAGCTCCACCAGCGCCAGCAACCGCAGGCACAGCGTCAGGCCGTACGGGGTGCCCATGCCGATGGTGGCATCCACCGCGCGCGCCCAGCAGCAGGCGTCGCGGTCGGTCAGCGCGAGGTCGGTGAAGCCGCCATCGGCGCGGCGGAAGCGGAACAGCCGCGGGCCGCCCCAGGCCTGCTCGATCGCCGCCAGGCGCGCCGCGTCCCACGCCGCCGACAGGTCGAACACCCGCACCGCCGGCAGCGCCTCCGGCGGCATCGCCACCAGATAGGTGACGGCGCCGTCGGCGCTGCCGCCGACCTCCACCAGCCCGGATTCCGTGCGCATGCCCATGAGGGGAGGATGGACCGCCGCCGCGCGCCGCGCCACCCTGTGGCGAACATTTCAGGAGTGCGCCGACCATGTCCGCGTCCAGCCCCGCCGACCTGACCGCCACCGAGGCCGCACGCCGCATCCGCGCCGGGCGGCTGGACGCGGCGAGCCTGATGGAAGCCTGCCTGGAGCGCATCGCCGCGCGCGAGCCGGCGGTGCGCGCCTTCGCCGCCTTCGATGCCGACCAGGCCCGCCGCGCCGCCCGCGCCGCCCGGCCCGGCCCGCTGCATGGCCTGCCGATCGGCGTGAAGGATGTGCTGGATACCGCTGATTTTCCGAGTGAATATGGCTCGGAGATCTGGGCCGGCCACCGCCCGCGCGCCGATGCCGCCGCGGTCGCCTGGGCACGTGCGGCGGGCGGCGTGGTGATCGGCAAGACCGTCACCACCGAGTTTGCCACCCGCCGCCCCGGCGCCACCGCCAATCCGCACAACCCGGCCCATACCCCCGGCGGCTCCAGCAGCGGCTCGGCGGCCGGCGTCGGCGGCGGGCTGTTCCCGCTGGCCTTCGGCACCCAGACCGCCGGCAGCATCATCCGCCCGGCGGCCTATTGCGGCGCGGTCGGCTACAAGCCCAGCTTCGGCACCATTGCGAGGCTGGGCATGAAGGTGATGTCGGAAGGGCTTGATACCATTGGGGTGATGGCTCGAAGCGTGGCCGATTGCGCGCTGTTCGCCGGGGCCGTGGCCGGCTGCGACCTGGGCGACCCCGACCAGCAGCCGGGGGTGGCGCCGCGTATCGGCCTGTGCCGGTCGCCGAGCTGGGGCGGCGCCGCGCCGGAAACCCACGCCCTGTTCGAGCGCGTCGCCGACACGCTGGCCCGCGCCGGCGCCAGCCTGGCCCCGCGCGAGTTGCCGCAGCGCTTCGCGGCGCTGGTGGAGGCGCATCCGGTGCTGATGAACGCCGAAAGCGCCGCCTCGATGGGCTGGGAGCTGCTCTGCGTGCGCGACGGCATCAGCGAGGGGCTGCGCGAGCGGCTGGACTGGGGGCTCGCCCAGGGGCCGGCGGCGCTGTCCACCGCGCGGGCCACCTTCGCCGCGCTGCAGGACGGGTTTCCGGCGGCGATGGAGGGGCTGGATATCCTGGTGACGCCGGCCGCGCCCGGCGAGGCGCCGGCCGGGCTGGAATCGACCGGCGACCCGGCCTTCAACTTCATCTGGACGACGCTGCACGTGCCCTGCGTCACCGTGCCTGCCGGCACCGGGCCGCATGGGCTGCCGCTGGGCATCCAGATCGTCGGGCGGCGCGGCGAGGACCGGGCGGTGCTGGCCTGGGCGCAATGGGTGGCGGCGGCGGTGGCCGGCTGAGATGGTTATGCGGCATCATAATGGTGCGGCATAACCATCTGCCCTGATCTTGCGAGGCCGGCCCCGGCGGCGCAGCATATCCGCCGGATCGCCGGCACGAGCAAGGAACAGCCATGAGCAGCACCGCAGAAGACATTGGTCTTTCAACAAAGCGCCTGTCGCGCATCGATGGCTGGATGGACCGGCTGGTGGCGGACGGCAAGCTCGCCGGCCTGTCCGTTGCGGTGATGCGGCACGGGCAGGTGGCCTATTCCCGCGCCACCGGGCTGGCCGACATGGCGCGCGGCACGCCGTTCGCGGCGGATACCATCGTGCGCATCTATTCCATGACCAAGCCGCTCACCAGCACCGCCATCATGATGCTGTACGAGGAGGGCCGGTTCCAGCTCGACGATCCGATCAGCCGGTTTCTGCCCGGTTTCGCCAACCAGCGCGTGGCCACCGGCGGCAGCCGTGGCAAGATCGACAGCGTGCCGGCGGTGCGCGACATCACCTTCCGCGACCTGCTGACCCATACCTCGGGCCTGACCTACGGCTTCATGGAATCGACCGCGGTGGACGCGATGTACCGCGACACCGGGGTGGATTTCCAGACCTCCGAGACCAGCCTGGCCGAGGTGGTGGACCTGCTCGCCGCCTGCCCGCTGATCGCCCAGCCGGGCACGCAATGGAACTACTCCGTCGCCACCGACGTGCTGGGCCGGCTGGTGGAGGTGATTTCCGGCCAGCCCTTCGACCAGTTCCTGGCGGAGCGGGTGATCGGCCCGCTGGGCATGGTCGATACCGGCTTCGACGTGCCGGCCGGCAAGCTGGGGCGCTTCGCCGCCAATTACGCCCGCCATCCCAAGACCGGCGCGCTGATGCTGATCGATGATCCGCAGAAAAGCCGCTACGGCAGCCCGCGCACGGTCTGCTCGGGCGGCGGCGGGCTGGTGGCCACGGCCGGCGACTACCTGCGCTTCTGCCGCTTCATGCTCAACAAGGGCGAGCTGGACGGCGTGCGCCTGCTGGGCCGCAAGACGGTGGAGCTGATGACCTCCAACCACCTGGACGGCGACATGGCGGCGATGGGGATGCCGCGGTTCAGCGAGTCCAACTATGCCGGCATCGGCTTCGGGCTGGGGTTTTCGGTCACGCTGGACCCGGCGCGGGCGCAGATACTGGGCTCGGCCGGCGAATATGCCTGGGGCGGAGCGGCCAGCACCGCGTTCTGGTGCGACCCGGCCGAGGACATGGCGGTGGTGCTGCTGACCCAGCTGATGCCCAGCAGCACCTATCCGATCCGCCGGGAATTGCGGGTGCTGACCTACCAGGCGGTGATCGCCTGACCTGCCGGCGCGGGATTGGCAGCGATGCGGCCGGCGTGATAGTCAGCCGTCTCTGCCCGGGGCCGTTTGGCGGAATGGTAGACGCAAGCGACTCAAAATCGCTCGCCTGAAAGGGTGTCTCGGTTCGAGTCCGAGAACGGCCACCAACCCGGGCGCGGCTGACGCGCATTGTCACCGCATCTTGATTTCCCCGCCGGCTTGATTGCGGCCTGTATGAATGCGACGCCGCCGGTCCGTGGTGACCCGCCGGCGGCGGGGAGGCGTGGCACCGGCGTGATATGTCCGACCTGAAATGTCCGACTTGATGGGGCGGCGCCGTGCCAGGGCGCTGGCGCGCTGCGTGGCATTGGCGTTGCTGGCTGCCGTGCCGGCGGTGCTGGTGCTGTTGTACCTGAACTACGACCTGCGCAGCGCCCGCCGCACGCGGCTGGCGGCCAGCGTCACCCAGCAGGCGGCGCTGGTGCGCGCCGACATGCAGATGGTGCTGGAGGGCGCCCGCCAACTGGGCCGCGCCATCGCCCGGCTGCCGGTGGTGCAGGCGCTGGGCCCGGGCTGCCGGCAGGAATTGCGGGAATTGCTGGCCGAATTGCCGCCCTATGCCGGGCTTTCGGTGGTCGATTCCGGCGGCCGGGTGGTGTGCAGCACCGATACCGGCGACGACAGCACGGGCGACGCCTCGGCGATCCTGGCGGCGCTGCGGGCGGCGGCGGCGATTCCCCCGGTCGTGGTCGGCGGCTTCACACCGGGGGCCGGCGCGCTCGGACCGACCCTGGCGCTGGGAGTGCCGTTTGGCGCCGACGATCCGGCCGGCGGGCGGGCGGTGGTGGTGCTGGGCCTCAGCCTGGACTGGCTGGGCCGGCATCTGGGGGCGTCGCTGGCGGCGGCGGGCGGCCAGACCTTCGTGGTGGCCGATGCCACCGGCATCGTGCTGGCGCGCCGGCCGGGCCGGTTAGAGGCCGGGCAGTCGCTGCCGGCGGAACTGCTGCCGCATGTCGGCGCGGCCCAGGCCGGCGTGGCGGTGCTGGAAGGCGCGGACGGGCTGGAGCGGCTGGCCGGCTTCACGCGGGCCGGGCCGCCCGGCGGGCGGCTGTTCGTGGCGGTGGACGCGCCGGTGCCGGACGTGATGAGCGAACTGGACCGCGCCACCTGGCATGGCAGCCTGCTGGTGGGGCTGGGGGCGCTGCTGTCGATGTGGCTGGCGGTGCTGGCCGGCGTGCGCTTCGTGCGCCGGCCGACCGCGGCGCTGCTGGACGCGGCGCGGCGCTGGTCGGCCGGTGACCTGGGGGCCCGCGCCCGCGTGCCCGGGCCGCCGGAGGGCAGCTTCGGCCGGCTGGCCGCCGCGTTCAACGCGATGGCCGAGGGGCTGGGCCGGCAGCGCGCCGAACTGCTGGAGCTGAACACCACGCTGGAGGCCCGCGTGGCCGCGCGCACCCGCGACCTGGTGGCCAGCCGCAACCAGTTGCAGGTGGAGATCGTCGAGCGGGAGAAGACCGAGGGCGAACTGCGCCAGGCCCAGAAGCTGCAGGCCGTCGGCCAGCTGGCCGGCGGGATTGCGCATGATTTCAACAACCTGCTCTCCATCGTGACCGGCGCGCTCGACCTGCTGCGCCGCCGGCTGGGGCCGGCCCAGGCCGGGGCGGCGGCGCTGGTGGAGAACGCCGCCCAGGCGGCCGAGCGCGGCGTGCGGCTGACCGCGCAATTGCTGGCCTTCGCGCGGCGCCAGCGCCTGCTGCCGGCCGCCACCGACCTGAACAAGCTGGTGGGCGACCTGCCGGGGCTGGTTGCCGGCATGCTGGGGCGCGACATCGCCATCCGCACCAGCCTCGCCCCCGATTTATGGCCGGCCCTGGTGGACCCCGGCCAGCTTGAGGCGGCGCTGCTGAACCTGGTGCTGAACGCGCGCGACGCCATGCCGGGGGGCGGCACGCTCAGCATCGCCACCGCCAACGTGCTGGTGCCCGACGATGTGCCGGCCGGCCCCGGCGTGAGCCCCGGCGCCTATGTCGCGGTGCGGATGGGCGATACCGGCACCGGCATGGCGCCGCACGTGCTGGCGCGGGTGTTCGAACCGTTCTTCACCACCAAGCCGGCCGGCAGCGCCTCGGGCCTGGGGCTGTCGCAGGTGCACGGCATGGCGCTGCAATCCGGCGGCGACGTGCGCATCGATAGCCGGCCGGATGCGGGCACCACCGTCACCCTGCTGCTGCCGCGCGCCACCGGCGCCCTGGCCGCGCCGCGCGCCGCCGTGCCCCGCGGCCTGCGCATCCTGGTGGCCGACGACGACGGCGCGGTGCGCCGCATGACCTGCGAGATACTGGACGAGCGCGGCCACCACCCGGTGGCCGCCGCCGACGCCACCCAGGCGCTGGCGATCCTGGAAAAGGACCTGGCCGATACCGGCGGCAGCTTCGACGTGCTGCTGGCCGACTACGTGATGCCGGGCATGAACGGGGTGGCGCTGATCCTGATGGCGCGGGCGTTGCAGCCGCGCATGAAGGCGCTGCTGGTGACCGGGCATGCCGAGTTCGAGGGTTCCGAGACGCTGCGGGCGGAGGCCATCATGCGCAAGCCGTTCACGATCGCCCAGTTGGACGAGCGGTTGCAGCGGATGATGCGCGAGGCCCAGCCGGAGGCGGCGCCTGCCGTGGCTGGCTAGAGGGTGTTATGAACTTTGATGAAGAAAACAAAGGAAGAATCTTTTTTTTCTGAAGAAAAAGAAGCAAAAAGACTTCATCAGCGCTGCGCGACTTCGAACGCGAGCGCCCTGGTGCCATAGGAGCGAAGTCCGGATAAATGTTTTTGGGTTCTTTTTTTCAAAAAAGAACGCTTCCCACTTCCTTCTTTTCCGGTCTGCTTCGCGCAAGTTCATAACACCGCTCTAAGAGTCTTCTCTGATTGGGGTTGCCGGGGTCAAGCTGTTCCTCTCGCCTCAAGCCATTCCCGTAGGTCACTCGCTTCTCTTCGCGGTCGGCGCGTGGCCGCCGCATGATGGGGTCAGGAGGGCGAGGCATCTCA